>ERZ650311.1637-NODE-1637-length-10795-cov-3.750745_pt1 | contig 10795 bp, 9 predicted proteins | sample MGYA00376247_ERZ650311 | MGnify/ENA primary metagenome ERZ650311 (study PRJEB26733, sample SAMN07839324) | wastewater metagenome | biome: small river; feature: stream; material: water | place: USA: North Carolina | collected 2016-07-28 ... | reverse complement strand
CGACGCTCTTCCGATCTAATCCTGCAGGGGCGCGCTCCCGCGTTGCCGGCGCCGAAGCCTAGAGCCCGCGGACCACTGCGTCGACGATGGCATGGGCCGGTTGGCGGGAAGCGTTGAACATCCGGACCCGGGGGCCGGCCACCGGATCCTTGTCCACGAGCTCCCAGGACCACCCGGCGCCCTGCCCGTTGAAGGTCAGCGCCACCGACCGGATCACCTGCAGCTGCCCGACCGGCACGGGGAGGCGGACGTCGCCGACGCCCAGCCGCCGCTCGAGGGGCAGGGCCGCGGTGTCGATGTCCTGCAGGTCGAGCGCCCGCGTCTCGGCGCGCATCAAGACCAGCATCGATCGCACGGCCGGCACGGGGCTGCCCCCGGTGGCGGTGACGGTCACCCGGGCCTCCAGGTGGCGAGCATTCACGGTCCGCTGTTTGGCGGTCTGGACGTCCTCCCACGCGGACCAGGTGATCCCGTCGCTCGACCACCGGACCTCGACCAGGGCCGAGCCATCGGTCACGACGACGACGTCCGGGGAGAAGTCGAACACAAACCCCGCGTCGAGCGCGGTGTGCTTGTAGACGATCGGGCTCGAGGGGTTGAGGTTCCACCGGGTCCAGCCCGCCCAGGTCGCCGGCAGGGTCGCCCAGGTCGTCGAGTCGTTGGCCTCGATGTAGTTCTGCCCGTTCCGGAAGCATGCGGTCTTGGTCCCGGGCCATCCCGCGATCGCCGCATCCTCGCTGAACGCCACGCCCTCGAGCCGGGGCTGCCCGATCGTCCGGGTGATGATCACGGCGCCGAGGCTTTCGTTCCCCGCCAGATCGATCGCCTTGACGCCGAATTTCCATGTTCCCGCGGGCGGGACATTGAGCTCCGCCGGGGACGCCTGCAGCACGTCATCGTGCAGCGGGGCCAGGTCGCCCCAGCCGGCCGCGGACGTCGGCCCCCAGCGCAGGTGCACGCCCGCGATGTCGGGGGGCTGCACACCCAGGTCCCAGGAGTACTGCCGAGTCCCATCGCTGAGCCGGATCACCTCGAGCGAGACCGGGTCCGGGGGGGCCAGCGTCTGGCCGATCACGGTGTGCTCGAGCACCACGGTGGGCCCCAGGAGCACCGGAACCCAGGTGAACACCCACGCCGACGCCCGCCCGCCCGCGGTCAGATGCCGCACGGAGATCTCGTAGGTCCGGCCGACGATCACCCCGCCGATCCCGACCTGGTTGTTATCGATCGGGACGGTCTGGGCCTGCGTCCACGGACCCACGGCGCCGCCGCCGGCATCCTTCAGCCGGACCCGGACCTGGGCGTAGGCCGCGAGCGGCCGGGTGCCCGACTGACGCTTCAGGGTCAGGACAATCCTCGGCTGCAGCACGCCCGAGGTATCGCGGGTCATCACCCAATCATCCGACCGGATCGCCTCGACGACCGGGAGCTCGGGGCCATCGTCGACCACCGGGACGCGGGTCACCCCGCTGTCGAAGGGCGGGATGGCGCCGACATCGGCATCGTGCACCGCGGGCGCATGGTCGACGACCTCGAGCCTGGCCGAGAGATCCGAGTCGATGTCGATCGACTTGACCAGCATCTCCCGGGTTTCCTGGCCGGCGGGTCCGAACATGAACAGGTCGCCGACCGCGGGCCACGTTCCCGCGGGGACCGGGACTGTGAACAGCGCCTTGTGGTGGGACCCAGGCACGGTGATGAGGTCCCGCGTCCAGGCGGTCCCGTCATCGAGCCGGACCCGGAGCCGGTAGCTCCCCGACATTTCCATGGGGCAGAGTTCGTCGAGGTCGAGCCCCTCGAGCTCGCCGGACCCATTCACCTGGCGCGCGGTGACCCGGCCATAGGCCAGGCCGATCAACGGGACGTCATGGGTGACCAGGACCAAATCCCCGCGCGAGCAGACCATGTGCTCGACGTCGCACTGAAACGACCAGACCTCGGGCCGGAGCGCGGCCACGGCATGGAAGTAGCGCCCGTGCTTGAAGGCCTGCTCGGCGCTCGTGCAGCCGAAGTACTGCAGTTCCTCGAAGATGGTCGCCGGCGGGAGCCCGGGCGCCGCCAAGCCCCAGGCGTCCAGACCGTCGATCTGGTACCCGTCCGCAAGCACGATCCGCTCGTCCTCCTGGTACCCCTTCTCTGCGTTCATGAACAGCACGCGGAACGCATGCGGGAGGGTGGCGAAGGCCTTCCGGCCGGAGAACCCGAAGGTGTTCCGCGGGGTGAAGTGCTGGACGGGGACGGTCTGCACCCGATCCCGGACCACCGAGTAGAGCCCATTGCGCATGCCCGGGGTGGCGCGGCCGGCCGCGGCCACGTCCACGAGCCGCTCGTAGACCGTTCCCGCGAAGTCGATCGTGCCGTTGAACTCGAAGCCCTCGTCGTCGCAGAACTCGCTCCACTCCTGGAGCGCCGCCAGGTCCAGCTTGGCATCGGGGATCGGCCGGTGGTTCCCGCGGCCCTGCAGGATCGCGCGGTAGATCGCCGCGGGATTGCTGGTGGCCTTCTCGACCCACGCCCCCTCGACCGGATCCCAGGTCGGGAGCACCGACTGACACAGGCAGTTGAACTGGTCCACCACCCCGTTCAGCTGGTCGGTCGCCCGGATCCGGAGAGCGACCCGCGCGGTCCCGGGGATCCGGACCGGGTCCTGGTGGTCGATCGAGCGGAGCGCGGTCCAATAGACCTTGTCCAGGATCCGGGTGTCGTTGGTGTCGGGGGTGACCCGGCGGAGCCGGACCTCGTACTGCCCGGATGGGACCGACCACGCCAGCGACCGCCGGATCTGCTCGGCCTTCGACGCGGTGGTCGAGATCGTCGACAAGTAGGCGTTGAACCGGTACCAGCGCACGCCCCACTTGCCCGCGAGCGAGGGGTTGATCCCGTTTCCGTTCTGGTGAATCGAGGCCGATGGGACGATGGCGAACGAGCCGGCGCCCGGGGTCTTCCACCCGACCGCGGCCGCGCCCCCGCCCGCGGACCGGTTCTCGACCCGGAACCGGAGGTGATGCCAGCCGCGGGTCAGCGCGATCGATCCCTTATGCACGGTGAAGTTGGGGACGCCCGCGGACCCCAGCGGGGCATGCTCCCCGTACCAGCTGGCCACGAGCTCGCCATTCACCTCGAGGTCCATGGCATCGGACCCGTCGATTCCGAACTCGTAGGTCCCCTGGGTCGCCGCGAACACATAGGTCTCGGCCACCCAGGCGAAGCCGGCCGCGGGGAGGTAGGCAGGCTTTGTGTCGGGGAAGAGCCCGCCGGTACCCGACCAGGCGATCCGGCCGGAGTGGTTGGCCCCGCCGCCATACTCGGCCTCGGGGGTGCGCGTCAGGAAATCGAGCCCGCCGGCATCGACGGGACTGCCGGTGGTCCCCGCGTCCCCGTTGATCTTGATCCACGCCCCGCCGGAGACCGGCCGGTATTCGACCGCCACGTCCACGGTGAGGTCGGAGAAGTCGCCCGAGCGCGACACCTGAGCCAGCCCGGTGGGGAACGTGATATCGACCGCGAGTTCCTCCACGCCCGTCTGGCTCGTCCGGGTTGTCCATGAACCGACCTGCTCGAGCAGGACCGACAGCCCTTCCTCGTGCACGGTGTTCGGGTAGAGCGTCAGGTTCCGGGAGTTGACGTAGCCCCGGTGCACCTGCAGCTGCACGCCCTCGAAGTCGTCGAGCGGGGTCTCGCCGATCTTGAAATCGCTGAGCCGGACCGGGCCGATCCCGATCATGTACAGCATCCGGACGAACTGATCGTTCCCGACGACCTCGGTGTGGGGGATGGCCGCGAACGGGGGGACCAGCCGGTAGGTGCCGAAGGGGACGGGGATCGGCGCATAGGGCCGGATTTCGTTGCGGGATCCCTGGATGGACGGGGACCCGCCCAGACCGCCCTGGTCGCTAAGCCGGGACTTGGGCGGGGGGATGAGGGCGTTGATCGCCAGGGTGCCCGCGATCGCCACGCCGGCCGACAGGACCGCCGCCCCGGTGGTCCCGGTGGCGACCGCGGTCCCCGCGAATACCGCCGCCCCGGGGATGGCCACGGCCGCGGCCAGAACCGCGATGGACAGGACGATCCGGAGAACGTCCTTCGACCCACCCCCCCCGCCGCCCCGGACCGCCAATGCCACGGTGACCTGCCGCCCCGGCTTGGGCCGTACGTTGCCCCAGTTGGCCGCCGGGACCTCCCGGTCCCCCAAGAACACCCGCATGCCCGGAACGGCCCTGACGCCCGCCTGGGCCAGAAGGGACGCCACCGAGCCCCCGGCGGGGAGCGAGACGTCCGCGACCGGGGAGAACGGGAACGGCCGGGACACCAGCCGAACGGGCCCCTGGTGGCGGTAGACCCCCAGGAGCCGGGGGAGCCAGACCGGGGAATCCAGGTCCTCCAGGCAGGATTCGGTCCCGGCCAGGCAGTGCAGCATCTTCCGCCGGGACACCACCAGCCCGATGTGGGTTTGCCGGCCCACCCGGAACATCGCCACGTCGCCAAGCGCGAGGGCCGCGATCGCGGGGACCGGAACCCAGCAAGCGTCGTCGCCCTCCAGCTGGCCGCGGATGATCTCGGCGCCGTCGCCCTCGCACCGGGGGAGCATCACCCCGAGCCGCTCCGCGTAGACCACCCGGACCAGCCCATAGCAGTCGAGCCCCTGCCGGCGGTCGCGACCGCCCTCGGCGAACGGGATCCCGATGTATTCGCTTACCCAAACCGGCGGATTGGATTGGATCATGGGGGGGGGCGGGGGGTGAGGGCTCAGAAGATCCCGGGGGTGCGGGTGGGGCTGAACAGATCCGCGGGGTAGGGCTCGCTGAGGATGTCCTGGTAGGCCAGGCCGCCCTCGACGACGATCGCGTCGAACGTCGCGTCCCGGAGAAGGAACTCGAACGGGCCCGCCTCGATGGTGTCGGGGGTCGAGGCGAGCACCATCGAGACCGTCACGGTGGGCGGGGACTGGATCGTCCGAACCGCTTCGACGATGGACCGGTCCACGTTGCAGATGCGGAGCCGAACGGTGGGCGGGGCGCCCTCGATCTCCGGTGGCAGGTCGAACTCGAACGGGAAGTGCGGGAACTCGAACCCGCCCGACCAGAGCGTGTCGCCGGCATTGCACACCCGGATGGGCATGGCCAGCGTCGGGTGCGAGATCGTCAGGAGGAGCGCGAAGCACTCCCCGGTCTCCGGGGCAAAGACCGCCCGCCGCGCCGCGATGGACAAGAGCCGCGGGATGGGACTACTCCTCGCCTTCGAAGCCAGCCATGCAGTTCACAGCCGACGACACCGTCACCCGGATCGCCAACGTGCTGTCCTTCTCGACCTTCACGGACTTGGGGATCGTGAAATCGCCCTGGGGGTGGACCAGCCGCTTGTAGATCACCACGCCCGCGCCGGTGGGCTCGGCGCTGAAGTTCTCGCGGGCGGTCGCCTGGGGGGTTTCGGGGTCGCCCTTGTTGTCGTTCACCCAGGCGATCGAGCCGACGCTCGTGCCGGTTCCCTTGTTCTTGGTGCGGACCATTTCCACCAGAACCTTGGGTCCGGTGTTGGTCGTCCCGTCGAACGAGACTACTGCGTTCTTGATGAACAGTGCGACGTTCGCGCTCGCGGTGATCTCGAGGAGCGTCTTCGTCGCGGTGGTCGAGGAGATCGGGGCAGAGTTCCAAACCGAGATCTTTGTGCCGGCCATGGGGTGATTCCTTGGGGTGGTGGACTAGAACCCGCTGCTCGGGTTGTTGGTGTCGAACGAGTCGTCGTGTCCGGTGGGGCCCTCGCCGCCGCCGGGGTCGAGCGGGTCGGTCTTCGGAGGACCAAAGTTGATCCCCGGGCCGCCGCTAGTTGAGTGCGTGTTGCTGACATACGCCCCGGCCGCGGTGTCCTCGAAGTTCTCGTCGGCCTCGATGCCGCCGAAGCCCTCGTGATCTCCGGAGAACCGCCACCCCGCGGGCTCGGGGGTGCCCGGGGGAACCACAATCTCCCCGGAGACCGCCGGCATTTCCTCGAGGGTGAAGCGAGCGATGTACCGCCCGCCGCCCACGGCCGATCGCATACTGGCCGCCTTGATCTTGGGTACGCCCACCCAGCGGAATACCGCGGGGGCGCCGGTGGACGGATTCCGCCAGTCGAACGGGACCGCCCCGGCCTCGCACGCCTCGAGGAAGAACTCCAGGAACGTCGCCCGCTGAGCCGCGGACTCGAGCACCACGCTCATGGTCCAGGTGGTGACGCCCGCGACCGCGCGCCGGCGGACCTTGGCGGGGCCGACATCCATGCCCGTTCGGATGGCGAGCGTTGGCGGGGTCTCTTCGAGATCTTCGAGCCTCGGGCCCTGCGGAAGGGACGGAGGCCACACGGCGCTGGGCATGCCCCACCCTAGCCGGGTTGAGCGGCCGAGTTTGGCGCTGCCGGAACCGGGACTCGGGCCAGTTGGCGAGAGCGCCGATTGCACTCGCACGCCACCTCGCCAGCCGGCCACGCCGCCGGGTTGTCGTACACGTCGCGCCCGCCGCAACACAGGCAGCGGATCGGGGCCGAGCTTCCCACACCCGCGAAGTTGAGGATCTTCGGCAAGTGGGCCGGGGCTTCCTTGGCCTCGAGCACCGCCGCCGCCGGCCGCTCGCTCAGCAGCGTTCGGAGGTGGGCGTTCTGCTCGCGGAGATCGTCGATGTGGGCCTGCATCGCCTGCACCTGGCCAACCGAGCCGCTCGACTGAACGGGCCGGATGCCCGCATCCCAGAGCGAGTTGGCCAGCATCAACGCCAGGTCGTAGCTGATCGCCATGGCCGGCGGGAGTGCTTCGCCGGGGTTCTTCACCGGGACGAACGTCAACTGACCGCGGGCGACGTCCCCGGTGGCAGAAAAGACCCGGTAGTACCAGATCGCCAGGTCGCCTCGCTCCGGTCTGGCGAAGGCCTTCAGGCTGAATCCATCGGGGGGAGTCACGGTGGGGGTTGTTGGGTCCATGCCCCACCCTAGCCGCGGGCCAGCTTCCGGACGAAGTACCGAATGGTGATGAACCGGCGCCCATCGGCGAACTCGACCTCGATGGTGTTCCGGCGCCCGACCGCGATGATCCGGCACGGCTGCCCGAACCGCTCCGGCAGGAACCGCCGCACCCGCCAGAAGTGCGTCATGGGGACGGGAACTCCGGACCTGGGATCGGCTCCACCACTGGGCCCGGGATGGTCATCGATCCCCCGGGTGCCACGGGTTTCTTCGCAGGCTTGGGCATTCGTTGCGAGCACTCGTAGAGCCCCCATGCTGCGAGCGCCATCAAGATCAGGCATCCGCATCCGTTTCCCGCCGATTGGGTATGTTGCCATGCCGGCGGGGAACCGTCAACCGGTTATCGGGCTGCTGCCCGGCGGGAGAGCCCGAACGAAGCCCCCAGGGCCTTGTCAAACGCCCCAGATGCGATCCCGGCCCCGACCGTGTCGCGGATGAGCACGGTGATCTGCTTCTGCCCGTTCGGCCCGGTGGACTCGACCACCTCGGGCTTCTGGCCGCTCGACCGCTGGTCGATGATGTTGACCACGGTCCCGGCCCCGGCGCCGCGGGGGATGGGCGACTTGGGGAACCCGCCAGACCGGGAGATCTCGTCCAGCACAGGGCCCGACACCCGGATGCCATCCGCGGCCTTCGCCACAGGCGTCGTCGCGGACGCGGATGCCTTGGCGCCGCCGCCGAAGTACGAGGTGATCCCCGTGCCGATCGCGCTCGCGAGGGGCTTAAAGATCGCCTCGTTAGCGATCAGCGACACCTGGAGCTTGGCGAACGCCCGGATGAGTTCATTTGCCGCGGCCTTCCCGTCGACGACCAGATCCGCGAAAGCGCCCGACACCTGATCGCTGAACCCGCGGATGGACGCCGAGACCTTGGTCACCAGCGTGTCGTCGACGACCTCGTCCATTTCCTTCTGCAGCCGGGTCAGGTACGCCTTCAGCTGGTCGGCATCGATCCCGCCATCGAAGAAGTTCTGGGTGGCCGCGATCGCCCGGTCCCGGATGGCCCGCCGCGGGTCCAGTTCCCCCGCGATCTTCGACGCCAGTTCCCTGACCTCGGCCAGCTTGGCGATCTGCCGATCCAGGGCCGCGTTGAACCGCTCGATGTTCTCGAGGTCCTTCTTCGTCACGACCTCCGGCAGTTTCACCCCCGCGGCCAGTTCGCGCCCGCGGGCCAGCAGTTTGTTCAGTTCCTCGATGCCGGGGATGTGGACGCCGAGTTCCTGCAGCTTGTCGGTCGCCACGCCCAGGTCATCGGCAAGGATCTGGGCGAACGAGGGCCGGCCCTTGGCCGCATCCGCCGCGATCCGGTCCATGGTGATCTGCAGGGCCTTTTCCTGCTCGATGAACTGGGCGAGCATTGCCTCCCAGGCCTCGTTCCCGCGGGCCGCGGAAGCCTGCACGGCCGCGGCCGACGCCTCGATGGCGGTGGACGCCTGGGCGGAGACCGTCTGCAGCTGGCTCTCGAACTGACCGAGCCCGTTGATCCCCGCGGTGGCCAGCCCCGGCGCCACACCGAGCCCGGTCAAGAGACCCGCGATCGCGCCCGCGTTGTTCTTGACGACACCGACCAGGGCGAGCACCCTCGAGGTCACCCCCTGCACGATGGTCGCCACCCCGCCGATGATCGCCGATGTGATCGTCTGGATGCCCTCCTTGGTCGCGGTCACGACGTACTCGATGAACGAGCCCGCCCGCTCGAAGGCAGTGATCAACCGGGCCACGAAGCGCTGGACCACCTCGAAGTTGCCGATGTACTTCCCGAACTCGAACGCCAGCGGGATCGCCAGGCCCAGCCGCTGGAACGCCCCGGCCAGCGCCGTCACCACGGTGAAACCCGCCTTCATGATCGTGAAGATGGCGCTGAACGCCACCAGCGCCGGCCCGATGCTGGCCGCGATCGCACCGATCAGAATCACTTGGTTCTTTGCCTCCGGCTCGAGCTCGGCGAAGGCCTGGGCAAGCCCATTCACAAACCGGACCCCGTCCTCGACGCTCGGGCGGAGGGTCTCGAAGGCCTGGATCAACGCCCCGCCGAGCGGGGCCAGGGCCTTCTGGGTCTGCAGCGCCAGCCGCTCCATGGAATCGGCGAACGTCTTGTTCGTGTCCGCCGCCTTGATACTGGCGATCGAGAGCGCCGCCAGCGGGGCGGTCAGCTTGGCGGTCAGCTTGATGCCCGGCTTCTCGAAGGACTTCTCGACCCGGTCCATGGCGCCCGCGGCCCGGGATGCGAACCGCTCGACCAGCGACCCCGCGGTCGCGACCCCGGTGGTGAACTTGGCCAGGTTGGCGACGAAGTCGATCTGCAGCAGGCCAATGGACGCCATGGGTCACCTCAGGTTGAACCGGCCCCGGCGGGTCCCGGCGGGGAAGCGGAGTGCACGAAGGCACCAAAGGCAATGTCGAACTTGCAAGCAAGCTGCTCGGGGGTCGGAAGCGGGGGAGCCAGCGACCCGAAGAAGTCCCCCGGCTCGAACGGCCCGCCGGTGCTCTTCCCGCCCACCACGTTCCCGACCATCGCGCACAGCACGCCGAAGCGCATGTCCTCGCGCTTCCGCCGCTCGGCCGCGAACTCCTGGCAGAGCGCCAGGTCGGCCATAGACATCATGGAGAACTCGGCCGCCGGCATCCCGAGCTCGACGCGGGCCCAAGCGCGGAGCCGGCCGATCAGTTTCCCTTGGGGGCTTCCTTGGGCTTGTCCTCCGCCGGGGTCATCTGGGCGATGGCCTGGCCGAACCCGCCGACTAGGGCGTTGAAGATCGGGAGCAATTGGCCCGGCTCGAGGAAGTCGGTCTTGGTTCCGGTGGCCGCGCGGATGAACGAGCGGACGAACCGGATGCTGAACTCCGGCTTCCGTGCCTCGCCATCGGGGCCCTTCGCCGACATGGCGTTGAGCTTCTCGCCGATCACCGAGATGGCGGCGCCGACCTTGTTCACCTCGGTGGCGAAGCCGTTGGTGAAGATGGTGGCCATGAGCACCGCCACGGTGAAGGCGCCGGCGAAGTTGCCCGCGAACACCAGGCCCCAGTGCTTGAGGATGCCGGGCAGGGTGACACCGGGCCGCTTGTCCAGCCAGGCCAGGGGGGTGAGCATGAACACGCCGGTGAGCAGGTCGAAGCCGAGGAGGTACAGCATCACGAAGCCCACCGGGTCTTCGTCTGCATACACCGCGCGGTACCACGCCTCGGGGTGAAACAGTGCCTCGGCCAGCGAAACGGCATTGGGCGCCACCAAATGCCGCTGCTGCGGTGACACCTGCAGATTGATGATGGTGCGCACCGTCTGGGCGGTGATGGTGCGCAGTGTCACGGCTGGGGTCTTGGCTGGGATCATGGCGTGGTTCACGAACGTCTATCCGATGCGATCCCGGGCCGGGATCCGGTGTGAATGGCCGCCATCACCTGCTGGCACCACAAGCCACAGGCCGCTTCATTGGGATGGAATCCATCGTGGGCCAGGAAGTCTGCCGTCAGGGGCAGATCGAGGTCGACCGCCTTCCAGCGGGCAAGCGGGCCGGGTGAGACGGGTGAGCCGAGCGTGCTGGGCCCGTGTAAGGGGCTGGACAAGATCTGATGGGTGATGCGGTTGAGCTGCTGCGCCCGCCGGCCCAGGTACCAGGCCAGTGGCTGGGGCAGCAAGGGAAAGTCCTGGATGCGCGGGATCGTGCTGAAGGCCACCTGGCCGGGCACCAGCCGCTCCTGAAGCACCTCGGCCAGTTGCTTCAGGCCCTGGGCCCACCGTGCGGCAGAGGTACCCTGCAGCACATCGTTGATGCCCACGGAAACCACCACAAGATCGGTGGCCTGGGG
>ERZ650311.1636-NODE-1636-length-10795-cov-8.961453_pt1 | contig 10795 bp, 12 predicted proteins | sample MGYA00376247_ERZ650311 | MGnify/ENA primary metagenome ERZ650311 (study PRJEB26733, sample SAMN07839324) | wastewater metagenome | biome: small river; feature: stream; material: water | place: USA: North Carolina | collected 2016-07-28 ... | reverse complement strand
TACTCCGCACTGGCTGAGGGTCGGTCCAAACAACACCGGGATTTTTGAATACACGCTTGTGAGTGCGTGTTGAGCTGAAGACGGGCGAGAGGGGAACGGTCTACGCGGGCTGGCGCGCGGGAAATCGCCAACACAAGACCAAGTAGCGGCAAGAGCCGTGAGAGACCATGCGTGAGTGAACGTGACTAGCTATCCGTTCAGTTAAGGGCCTCGGCTGCGTAAATACACGCACAAGCAGTCAGCAGGTGCAATTCCTGCCTTGGTCATTTGTCGTTGATGGATTGTGGACACGTAACGCGACAAGCCTTGCGTGGGAGCCGGTTAAAGTCCGGCAGCTGCGGATTTATGAGTCATACACTCATACTGGACAAAATTATTTTAGCTATCTGATTTTAGGGCGTGATATGGTTGCGATTGCATTCAATTACTCGTCAAGTGACTCATATCGTCAATTTCTGGCTGTGCGACAATGCCCGGTTTATTCGTTTAAGGGCAGCGAGGCGATTGTGCCAGACGAATACGCTTCGATGCTTGGCATTAAAAAGCGGTCTCGCAAGATCAAGTATGAGCCATCGCCATTTTGTTTTGACTACCAGGGGGATATTTCGCGCATCGCAATCGCTAAACGCAAATACGCGATCTTTGCTGACTGTGGACTCGGAAAAACGATCATGCTGCTTGAGTATGCTCAACACGCGGCCAAGGCCACCGGCAAACGGGTGTTAATCGTGAGCCCGCTGATGGTCTGCAAACAGACTATCGAGGAGGCGGCGCGATGGTATGGGATGAACATTGGCCGCATTCCTGCAAATAACTTGGAGCATTGGCTCAACGGCGATGAAGAATACCATTGCCAGATTGGCGTTACCAATTACGAATCTATTCGCGAAGGTTTATTTCAAAGCAAACTCGGCGCATTGATACTCGACGAATCGTCAATGCTAAAGAGCCACTATGGGGCATGGGGAACACGACTGATTGAGCTAGGCCGCGGCCTTGAGTGGAAGCTATGCGCAACGGGAACCCCAGCTCCAAACGACCGAATTGAGTTTGCTAATCACGCTGTGTTTTTGGATCGAGCCAAGACGGTCAACGAGTTTCTGGCGTCTTACTTCATCAATCGCGGCGAGACACAAAATCGATGGGAACTGAAGCCGCACGCACTGAAGCCGTTTTATCGCAATCTCGCTGACTGGTCCATATTCCTAACCAATCCAGCCACATACGGATGGAAAGACAATGTTGGCGTCACTCCACCGATCTACGTACACATTGATCACATTGAACTAACCGACGATCAACGCAAGGCGGCACAGGATTTGACTGGGCGACTAATTACCACCAGCGTTGGCGGTCTTGGTGAGCGCGGCAAGCTATCGCAGATTGCAAAGGGCAAGGGCGGCATAGCAACGAACAAACCCGCATTTATTCGCTCGCTGGTAGATTCATGGCCGGATGAGTCGACCATCATCTGGTGCCACTACAACGACGAGCAGGAATCAATGGAACGGGCATTTCCCGAGGCTGTATCAATCAGTGGTGACACACCGGAAGATAAGCGGCAGGCTGGCATCGAAGCATTCAAATGCGGCTCGGCCAAAGTTTTGATTAGCAAGCCCAAGATACTGGGATTTGGTTTGAACTTGCAAATATGCACACGGCAAATATTTAGCGGTCTGAAGGACTCATACGAGGAATACTATCAAGCCGTGAAGCGTTCCAATCGCATTGGCTCAACGAAGCCGCTCAATGTTCATATTCCGGTGACTGAGCTGGAAATGCCTTTTGTTGAAAACGTACTCCGAAAGGCATCCAGAGTGGAAGCCGACACTCGCGAGCAAGAAGAACTATTCAAGGAAGTAGGTCATGCCTGTATTCAACGATAAAGAGTGGGAAGTGCATCATGGCGATTGTATTCCCCACATGCTCGATGATATGCCAGAGTCGTCAATTGATTTTGCCGTATTCTCTCCTCCATTCCCATCACTCTACGCATACACGGACAGCGTGAGCGACATTGGCAACGTGGACGCGATGGGCAACGAGGCGAGAGTGCATCTGTCGTTTTTCTTCCGTGGTCTATCGCGAGTGCTCAAGCCAGGGCGAGCTGCGATTGTTCACGTTTGCCAAATTCCTAGAATGAAGCGTAGCGGCGGTGTTGGGCTGTGCGATTTTCGCGGGCTCAATATTCGACTGGGCGAGCGTTCGGGATTGATTTACGAGTACGACTGGTCGGTCAGAAAGAATCCACAGGCGCAGGCAATACGCACAAGAAGCCGCGAGCTTCAATTTGCGGGGCTTGAATCAGACCGCGCGTCCCAGCGTGGAACGCTCCAAGATTACTTGATTAAGTTTCGGAAGCCAGGCGAGAATGCCGTAAAGATTAACACAAAGAACCAAGTCAGCCGCAACGATTGGATTGCATGGGCTGAGGGGTGCTGGCACGACATCCACGAAACGGACACCCTTAATACGGCTGCGGCCAAGAGCGATGAGGACACGAAGCATATTTGCCCGCTGCAATTGGAAGTTATACGGCGGTGTGTGTTGCTATTTTCCAATCCAGGTGAAATTGTGTTTAGTCCCTTCACTGGAATCGGCTCCGAAGGTTACGTGTCTCTCGGCGGGAAGTCTCCAAAGACCGGCAAGAGCGTCAGCGATCCTCGGCGGTTCTACGGCTGCGAACTTAAATATGAGTATCACCAGCAGGCAAACCGCAATTTGGAGTCTGCGACGAATCAACGAAAGACAGCAAGCCAAAGTCTGCTTTTTGCTTAGTAACAACAAACCGCGTCTTGCTGTGTCGCATCGTAACGCAGCTAGTCACATGGAACTCCCTTTTGCCGGCAACGCAGCGGTGTGACGACTGCGGGTTAATACACAAAGGATTGGCGATGATTCGGATAGTTAGTTTCGGTGGCGGGGTTAACTCAACGGCCATGCTTATAGGTCTGCATGAGCGTGGCGAGAAGCCTGACGCGATCCTGTTTGCAGACACTGGCGGAGAGAAGCCGGGAACATACTTGCACGTCGCTGCGATGGATAAATGGTGTATATCGGTTGGCTTCCCGCAAATTGAAATCGTAAAGCAAAAACTGACACTTGAGGCCGACTGTCTGGAGCGAGAGACACTACCCGGCAAAGCCTTCGGTTTTGGGTCTTGCAGCGACCGATTCAAGGTTCAGCCACAAAAGCGATGGCTGCGGCAAAACGGAATTAAGGATCCTATGTGGCTTGTCGGCATTCATGCTGGTGAGCGACATAGGGCCGAGCGTTCACTGAATCAAAGGCCAGACGTTTGCTTCCCACTTATACAGTGGAATTGGGGACAGGAAGAATGCGAACAGGCAATAGCCCGAGCCGGCATCGCCAAGCCTTGTAAGTCCGCTTGTTTCTTTTGTCCAGCAATGCCTAAGCGAGATGTCCTCAAGCTGAAAGCGGAGCACCCAGAGTTATTTCAGCGTGCCGTGGAAATGGAACAAGCAGCTAGGGAAGGCGGAAGATTAACAACAATCAAGGGACTTGGACGCCATTGGAGTTGGGAGCGGCTTGCGAAAAGCGACGAAAGCCAGTTAAGGCTATTTGACGATCTGCAAGCACCTATTTGCGACGTGTGTGTGGACTGGTGACTTATGGAAAAACCAAGCGACGAATTACAGACGGCCATCAATTTAGCAGTGTGGCTAATCGAAGACGGCGAGGCTGAAAAGGCTTTGGCACTGCTGATGCAATACTACGACGAGAACTTAAAGCGAGATGACGAACGCGACAATTGCTAATGCGGTGGTGACGACTGCGGGTTTTTAACAGGAGTAACCATGCGTAAATCGCAAATTGTTCGAGCCAGAAAACTACATGCTAAAGGCTACAGCGTCGAGCAAGTTGCACTGGCTATGGCTGTGCCCGTAGCCAAGGTAGAAGCGGCTCTAGTTGATGGCCGCAAGACATCGAACGCATCGATGGCGACTGGACCAGACACAATCATCGATGGCGAACGGCTCGAGGATCGCGTCAAGAGACTCAAGGCAAAAATCAGGGCTGACTACTACATCGTTGTGCCGGAGGGATTGAAGTGAGCGAAGAACTGGAAACTTATGAAGTTGAGGCATTGCCTTTTCGCGTTGACAACGACGAACAAGCGGCCTGGGCGATGAGACGCTTTGCGGCGGCCTGCAAGAAGATTGAAGAGCACGAAGCGATACTTGCTCGCGAGCGTCTTCGCTGGCAAGCGTGGCTTGATGAAGTGAACAAGAAGCCAGCAGCAGACGCACAGTATTTCCACGACCTGCTAACGGACTATTTGCGCCGCAATCGGGACGAACGCAAGTCTATCAAGCTACCGCATGGCGTTATTAAAAGCCGAGCCACGCAACCAAAGTACGAAATACAACCTGGCTTCGTTGAATGGGCAAGAGAGCATCGCCCAGAACTCCTTCGCGTCGAGCACAAGCCAGACATGGCGGCAGTTAAAGCCGCTCAAGACCTCGAATATGTGGAAGTGTTGGAAGGTGGTGTTAACTATTCAGTGGAGATTCTATGAGCATCAATTGTCTAATCATTGGCGAAAGCGGGACTGGCAAAAGCACGTCCATGCGGAACCTAGACCCGGCCAAAACGGCCATTATCCAAACGGTCGCAAAGCCGCTTCCGTTCAAGAGCCCAATGCGTCCGAAGGTTGCAATCCGGCCTGACGATGTTGTTGACCTTTGCCACAAGGCGGCCAGCGCAGGCAAGAGCATCATCGTTCTGGACGACATTCAGTATGTGATGTGCGGCGAGTTCATGGCTCGCTCTAAAGAGCGCGGCTTCGATAAGTTCACGGACATCGGGGCAAATATGTGGAAGCTCTTGCAAACCTCTTTGGGGCTTCCTGAGCACGTCCGCATTTACTTGCTATGGCACAGCGAGAACAGTGATGGTCGCGTCAAGGTTAAGACCATTGGCAAGATGATTGATGAGAAGATTACGGTTGAAGGCATGTTCTCAATTGTCCTTCGCACTCGCGTCCAAGATGGTCAGTATTACTTTCTGACCAACAACCAGGGCAACGATACCACGAAGAGCCCATACGGCATGTTCCCAGAAGCCATGATCGGCAATGACCTGGCGAAAGTCGATGCGGCTATTTGTGAGTATTACAGTCTAAGCGACAGCGGGAACATTGCGGGCATCGTCGTCGATGGCTCAAGCAAAAAACAAGATTCGGAATTGTTGGCAGAAGCGGAAGCTACTTTTGGTTAGGAGTAAAGAAAGATGGCAGATTTAGGTGGTGTGTTTGATTCGTCTCAGCATAGCGCGAGCAGTGTAGTTCCGCTTGGCGATTATGAGATGATTGCGATCAAGTCGGAGGTAAAGCCGACAAATGACGGAACTGGCAAGTATTTGAAAGTCGAGTTTCAAATCACGAAAGGCGAGTTCCAAAATCGTCGCGTGTTCAAGAACTTTAACTTGTGGCTGAGTCCCGAAAAGGAAGAAGCTATCAACATTGCAAAAGGCCAGTTTTCGCAGTTTTGCCGCGCTGTTGGTGTGCTCACGCCACGCGATTCATCGGAGCTGCATAACATTCCGTTCAAGGCAAAGGTTAAGGTGAAGACATCGCCCGGATACGACGACCAAAACGAGATTACCAAGTTTGAGCCCAAGACTCAGACCGTTTCAACGCCAGTTACCGCTGCTACGGGGAGTGGTTGGTAATGCTTCGATACTATCAGCAAGAGGCTGTGGATGCTGTTTTTGACTTCCTCCGTTCCAAGAGCGGCAACCCTTTGGTTGTTCTGCCAACTGGCGCGGGTAAGTCGCACGTCATTCGCAGTCTTCTTGCTGGTAGTGTTTCGCGGGGAAAGAGGGCTATCGTCCTTTGTCATCGCAAAGAATTGATTGAGCAGAATGCCAAAGGGGTAGCAGGCGCTGGCCTCTACTCCGCTGGCCTGAATCGCAAGCAAATCAATGAGGATGTAATCTTTGCGGGGGTACAGTCGGCTTATAAACGGGCGCTCGACTTTGGCCGCAGACACTTGGTGCTTATCGACGAAGCGCACTTGGCGGCGGACGAAGGGATGTTTGAGCAGTTCTTGTCGGGGTTGCGTAGCGTCAACCCTGACTTGCGAGTCGTGGGCCTGACGGCCACTCCATACCGAACCAGTGAAGGACACTTGACCGAGGGGGATACCTGGGACGCAGTTTGTTATGAAGTGCCTGTGTCTCGGCTGATAGCCGAGGGGTTCCTGTCTCCTTTGACGAGCACGCCTTCAAATCTCTATGACACGGATAGCTTGCGCGTTCGCGCTGGTGAGTTTACTGAAAGCTCGCTTCAGCTCCTTTTCGACGATGACAAGAAGATTGACGCAGCGTGCCATGAAGTTTTGAGCAAGACTGGCAACCGTCGTTCTGTCCTGGTCTTCTGCTCTGGCATCACGCATGCTTACCACGTTGCAGAACGACTGGGCGGCAAGGTCATTCATGGCGAGACAACGAGCCTAGAACGAGCAGGACTGATTGAAGCATTCCGGGCCGGGAGATTGCGTTTTTTATGCAACTGTGACGTTCTGACAACGGGCTTTGATGCTCCGAACGTCGATGCGGTGGTGTTGCTCAGAGCAACGATGAGTCCTGGCCTGCTTGTCCAGATGGCTGGCAGAGGGTTTCGACTGTCAGAAGGAAAAACCGACTGCCTGATCCTGGACTTCGGACGCAACATAGAGCGGCATGGTCCGCTGGATGCAATTGATTTCGGGAAGCGAAGAGCAGCCGCAAGCGGTAGTGAGGCCACCAAGAAAACTTGCCCCGGGTGTGATGAAGAAGTTGCGCCGGCTGTGCGTGTTTGCTCTTGCGGTTTCATCTTTCCGAAGCCAGAGCTAAAGCACGAGGTTGAGGCTTCCGCAGCTGAGCCGCTAGCGAAGCCAGAAGTCTTGAACGTCAGTGGCTGGACGTTCTCGCGTCACGACAAAAAAGAAACGCCTAGTCTTCGCGTCACTTATCACTGTGGCGTCACAGACGTTTCCGAATGGGTTTGCGTGATGCATGAAGGACCAGCAGGCAAAAAGGCTTTGTCCTGGGTGGACAAGCATTGCACCGAAGACTTTCGAGATGTCTGGGCCGCCTGGCGGGAACTATACGAAGGCGATGCGGTGGACAGCTTGGTAGCCAGTCAAAAGATTTTTCAGTGCCCTTCGAGCATAACCGTCATCCGTGACGGCAAGTGGTTTCGGGTGGTGGGGAGAGAGTTTGGGCCTACAGCCATTGAGGAGCCGCTTCCATTTTGAAGTATCAAGACTACCTCAACGGTCCTATCTGGGCTTCCAGACGCGATGCTGTGCTAAAGCGTGATAAATACCTTTGCCAAGGATGCCTAAGCCGTCGCGCTACGCAAGTACATCACCTGACTTACGAACACATTTTCAATGAGTTGCTTTTTGAGTTAGTTTCACTTTGCAAGGAATGTCATGAACGCTGTCACGAAGATAAAAACGTCGGAAGTTGAAGAAATTGCTGAGGCTACTTCAGCCAGCAAGAGTGATGTTGACCGTACTTTGTCCCAAATCGGCAAAGTTTCCGAATTGGGAAAAACTGAGCAAGCAAACGCCGAGCACGCCACCGATTTCACGCCACCCATCTACAACATCTGGAAGCAGCAAGAGAAGTCCAACGCAGTCGGCCATTTCGGAAACTCCGAAGTCCGCTGGGTCGACAACCTGCTCTATCTCTATACGAAACCGTTTGATGTTGTTCTCGACCCGTTTGCTGGTGGTGGTTCGACTATCGACATCTGCAAGAAGCGTTTCCGTCGATACTTCGTCAGTGACCGCAAGCCAATAGTTGAGCGTGAGAAGGAGATTCGCCAGCACGATTTGATATGCGGTACTCAGTTCCTTACGAGTCGCAGCAATGTAACGCGCAGATGGTTGATTGGGCAAAAGACAACAAGCGTTGCTTGGTGCTCACTCGCGAGATTGTGGTCTGGAGGGTTATGTAAAGCAATGGTTGCCGAACGACGCGATGGAAATCAATGCGGCGCATATCTCGCGATGAACTGCTTTCGATATTGAAATTCAATATTCATCCAGAGACGTTTGAAGAACTTGATAAAGACGCTTTTTTCAAACGATAGGAAATTTAAGGCCGAACTGAATGGACTCAATACCACAAGAACTGAAGCTTCGTAAGCAGTGGGTAACTTGGTTTTACGATTCAAACCAGAACAAGATACCAAACGGCGAAAGCGACAATCCAAATTCTTGGTCTTTGTTTGCTGACCTAGCCGGTCCTCGTGTGGGGTTTGTCTTTTCTGCTGACGATCCTTACTGCGGCGTCGATTTGGATGACTGTATTGGAGAAGACGGATGTCTTACAGAGCGAGCTCTGGAAATACTCGAGCGATTTCGCGGAGTTGGTTATGCCGAAGTATCGCCGTCTGGCAATGGCGTCAAGATTACGACACTGGCAAGGAAGCCAGCCAACACACGCTGCCAGCTTGAAAAGTGGCTCGAATGCTACGACAACAAACGATATTGGACAATGACTGGCAACGTCTTGGAGGGGTTTGAGACAATAGGCGATGGACAGCAAGCCATTGACTGGCTGTGCGAAAAGTATCTCAAAGTCCCTGCATTTACTTATTCGCCCAAAGTGCGAATTTCCAAAGCACTAGAAGAGCGAGCTCTGGCTTACGTTGATGCAGCAGATTTACCTAGTGAAGGCGGACGAAACAATACAGCCTTCAGGCTTGGTGGTCACTTAGCAGCAATGGTTGGCGATAGCGGCGAGCGATTGGGACACGAGGAAATTCACGAGCTCTTGTCTATGTGGAATAGCCGCCTGACATCCCCTTTGTCCGACAAAGAGCTCGCCAGTGTTGCTGCGTCGTCCTTGAAAAACGGCACGAAACGAGAAGACAAATTCTCCGAAGTGAGAGTCTTAGAAATCAATCCAATCAACTGGGTAGAGCTCAGTCGTCAACGTGATGCAGACGAAATCGACGATGAAGAGTTTATAAAAAGCATTGTGCCAACTACCGGACTGCTGCGAGACGTTCATACGTTTTACGGACAAAAGGCTTATCGTCGTTCGCACGTCATGGGGCTGGCTTGCGCGGTCGCACTCTGTGAAACAATCTTTGGGCGACGAATCCGCAGTCATACAGACTTGCGAACTAACGACTACAACTTGATTCTGGCTACGACCGGAGCAGGGAAAGAAGCCTGCGAAGGAACAATAACGGCACTACTGGAGCGAGCTGGCGAAACGGCGATGCTCCCACCAGACGTTCAGAGCGGCAATGGGCTAATGAAGGCTGTGTCCACTAGGCCTGCGTCTATCTGGGTATGCGACGAGTTTGGCAAGATACTGCAATCGATGCTGGATAAGAAAGGCAATCAGCATATCCGGAATATTGGCAACCACCTGCTAAAGCTCTATGGAAAAAGTGCAGGATCCTATGGTGGCGCTGCTCATTCGGATGGTGTGCGAAATCGAGTAGTGCAGCCGTCTTTGACAATCCTGGGGCTATCCACGTCATCCACTGTCTTTGATGTTGTTTCGACTGAGCAAGTATCGGACGGACTGATAGGCCGTATTGCTTTTTGGCCGGTTCAGGATCGGCCTGAGCCAAGAGACGATATGGGCATTGCGGAACCATCGCCAGAGCTCATTGAGAGGATAAGAAATTGGATTGCCTGGCAGCCATTAAGCAGTGGCGATTACCCAAACCCAGCTACGCTCTCGATGTCGGATGATGCCAAGGCTCGATGGACACGGCACGCTAAGGAGATTAACGAGAAGATGAGCTCAGAATCAGAGCTCAAAGCCGCTATTTGGTCGCGAGTCGCGGCTAGGACTATGAAACTAGCCTTAGTCCATCGGGCCGCAAGAGTTGACACACCGCCAGCTTCCACAAACTGGGATTTTATTCTTGTGGAGCTCGCCGACGTTCAGTGGGCTATCGTACTTTCCAACTGGCTTGCGCGCATCGCTTGTGGACTCATTCGGGAAAATGTGTACGATAAGAGTGGCGACAAGGCGAAAAAGATTTTACTCAAAGCCTTGGAGTCTCAGCAAGAAATCGTTAAGCGGGATTTGCTTCGAGCATTCCGCTCTCTTACAGCCGGTGATGTCCAAGCCGCAGCCGACGAGCTCGGCCTGGAAACATTCAATTTAGAGACGCGAGGTAGGCCAAAAGTAGCATACAGACGGAAGGGCAACTTATGACCTTCTGTCCGGCCTTTTGTCCCACCTTTTGTCCCATCGAAAATCCTTGTTTTTCAAGGACCAACTGGCTTTTGTCCTTTTGTCCCGTAGGTGCATACCCGTCTAAAAAAATTCTAGGGAGTATGTATGTATATGGATATAAGGACAAAAGGGTATTTTCTTTAATATTCTCTGGGAAAACGCAAATACTTTTGTCCGGGACAAAAGCCGGACAAAAGGACAAAAGGAGCTAAGACCATGACCCACCCATCCAAACGCAAGGGCAACGGCTACGAGCGAGAACTGGTCCAGTATTTCCAATCATCTGGAATCCCTGCCAAGCGGGCCTATGCGTCCAATGGCGAGGCTTTGGGGCATCATGCGACTGTGGACGTGCTGGCAGGCGGAAAGCGATTACAGGCGAAGCGGCGGGCCAGGATTGCGGCCTGGATGAAGCCGAGCGAGCACCAAGACGGTGTGGTGGTCCGCGAGGATCGAGGCCAGAGCCTGGTTATTTTGACGCTGGCTGAATACGCAGACTTGGTAAAGGCGGCAAGTAAATGAAAATTCGCCTAGTAATCGCCATCGACGCACGGGGCAACTGGTATGCATG
>ERZ650311.1633-NODE-1633-length-10808-cov-52.011439_pt1 | contig 10808 bp, 20 predicted proteins | sample MGYA00376247_ERZ650311 | MGnify/ENA primary metagenome ERZ650311 (study PRJEB26733, sample SAMN07839324) | wastewater metagenome | biome: small river; feature: stream; material: water | place: USA: North Carolina | collected 2016-07-28 ... | reverse complement strand
GCGGTAGGCCCAGGCCCAAGCCCATCGCCATCATCGCCAGCGCCAGCCGCGCGCCCGAGCGGGCCCGCGGGCGCGGCGGCGCCTCCGCCGACTGGAACCGGACCACCATCCCCGGCGGCTCCGGCGCCGTGGGCTCCGTCCGCAGCCTCAGCTCCTGCTCCGTCTCCTGCCGGCGCCGCGCCGCGGCCTGGACCTCCGCCAGCCGCCGCGCCTCCTCGCTCCGGCGCCGCGCCTCCTGCGCCAGCACCTCCTCGCTGACCTGCGTCAGCGCCGCCACCTGGCGCCGCACCGCCGCGCCCTTGCGCGTGTACTTCGACGGCAACGACGGCGGCAGCTTCACGCCCATCGCCTCCGCCGCTCGCCGTGCTCGCGCCAGGTGCACCGCCTCCCGCTGCTCGTCGTTGCGACGTCGCCAGGCTCTTTCGCTCCGCTTGCCCATCGTGCTCCTCGCTCATCCGCCGCCGGCCGCAGCCGACGGGCTCGGGTCCTCGGTCCCAGGTGTGGCGCCAGCACCGCGGGCAGAGGGCCCCGCCGCAGGCGCCGCAGCGGCCTCCTCCGATGCAGGTGGCGCACAGCGGTGCCCGCGTGTCCCCGGCGGCCCGCGGCGCGGCGTCGGCTGCTGCAGCTGCTCCCGCCGGTCCCGCTCCACGCCCTGCGGCGTCAGGGGCAGTAACATCGCGCCGCACCAGGGGCACGGCTGGCGCTCCTTCGTCATCGTCCGCCTCAAGAAGTGGGCGGCCTTCCACCGCCCGGGACGGCTCTCCGCCGCCTCTGCTCTGGTTCACGTCGGCTCGGAGCGGGGCCCCCGACGCTACCTCGGCTGACTTGCCTTCGGCCGTACCGCTGGCCTCGGGCTCAAGAGAGGGGCGCGTCTCCCGTCCGTGTGCCTCTCCCTGGATATTCTCGATGAGCGTGCAGCCGACGACGACGGTCCCGCGCGGCGTCTCCACCGCGACCTTGAAGCGCCCCGCCTCGTCGGGCTCCTGCACCACGACGCCCCGCACGCCCACCAGCAGCGCATGGTGTCCGTCGTCCTCCCAGGGCTCCGCCGCGCCGGCGGCCCGCGCCGCCCACCAGGCCGCGCAGCAGCCCCCCGTGCGGTCCCGGCCCAGGTTGAGCGGGTGCGCCAGGTCCAGCACGCCCGCGCTCAGGGGCTTGTCCTCGCGCCCGAGCACGACGCCGCGGTAGGCGGGGGCCATGTGCAAGCTCATCGGGCACCCCGCATCGCGTCGTTGCGGTACTCGCGCTCGCAGGTAGGCGAGCAGAACTTGCCGTCGCAGTCATCGCCGCACCAGGCGCACCACCGCGCCTTCGGTGCAGGAGGCTGACGACGGGGCCGGCTCGGCGCCGTGCCCTGCCCCCTGCGCGCCTTCGCCGCGGCGCGGTCCTTCTCCAGGCAGGCCGCGCACCTCTTCTTGCCTGGCAGGGGCGGCTCGGCGCAGGACTGGCAGCGCGGGCCCGGCCGGCGCTCTGCCTTCGGTGGGCGTGGTGGCTCGGGCGGCGGCGCCGGTTGCAGGCAGGAGCGCGAGTCGTGGCCCTCCTGCTGGCAGCGCGCGCAGACGCGCACCGCCGCGTCTGGGTGCCGGCGGCGCCAGGAGGCGTTGATCTTCTCGCGGTGGCGCTCCCGATGCTCAGCGCAAAGCTTGCCGCTCGTCGCGGGCATCGAGCACTGCTGGCAAAGGCCAGGCTGCGGCGGCAGCGGGCACGACATGCGGTTGTGGCCCTTGTCGCCGCAGTTGCGGCAGCGGGCCGTGCTGACCTGCTGGCCCTGTCGCCTACGCCAGCGACGTGCCTGCTCGCGGTTCTCCTCGCGCGTGCGGCGGCGCTTCGACGGCATCACGCCGCCCCCTTGCAGAGCGGGCACAGGCGCGAGGCCCCGCCCTGGTTCTTCAGGCGCCGCTCCTCCTTGCGCCCGACGTTCTCCCAGACCCGCGCCAGCTCGAACGGGATGCCCTTGCCGACCATGACGGCGACGAGCCGCGCGCCATCGCCTCGCGCGTGCGCCTGCAGACGATCCGCCAGGTCGGGCGTCCAGCCGATGTAATGCTGCGCCCCGGGCCACTCCTTCCGGGGTCGCTCAGTCCCGTCGCGCTCGGTGACGATCTCCTCGCCCTTGTAGCGCTCGGCGAAGTGCAGCAGGTAGACGGTCCCGAGGAGCCGCGGCATCAGCGCGCCCTCCGCGGCGGGCGCGCGGCGCGGCCCTCCTGCTCAGCGACCGAGCGCACCGCGGCCAGCATGGCCGCCAGGTAGGCGGGGCTCGGGTCCTTCGCCTGCTCCTGGCCGGGGCGGAAGTAGCGCCACACCGCCGCCTGCAGCGGCTTCGGCACCATGCGCCAGTGCTTCGAGCACATGAGGAACGCGGGCGCGATCTCGACCTCGCATCCGTCGGCGTGGCAGACGTGGCCCTTTGGCGGCTCGCTGCTCTCCTGGCGCACGTAGGCGACCTTCTCGCCCAGGGTCAGCTGCTGCGGCGTCTGCTGCTCGTGCAGCTTCCGGTGCGCGGGGCAGAGGTCCTTATCCCGCTCGCCCGGGATGGGCCAGCGGTGACCTGCGCAGATCCGCAGATCGCAAGTGCCGGGGCGCCCTTCGCGGGACACCTTCCAGTCGCACAGCGCGAGGTGGGGCCGCGTGCAGCCGGGGACCTGGCAGGGCTCCGCCGCGCGCCGGGGCCCGCGCGTGCAGATGATGCCGGCGGCGCTGCCGTCGGGCAGGACGAACGGCGTGCAGGGCATCAGCGCTGCGCCCCCGGCCGCAGGTTCAGGGCCGCGCGGCCCCGGTCGGTGATGGTGTAGAGGCGCTGCGGCAGCGCGATGACGCCCGCCGGCGGCGGCACCTCCTCGGAGACCACCAGGCCGCGGTCCTCCAGCAGGTTGAGCCGCACGTACAGGGTCCCCCGGCGCCCCGCGCCCGCGTGGACGAGCTCCAGGCCCGTGAGCGCCATCGCCCCGGCGTGGTGATGTGCTCGGGCCAGTCGATGGCGAGCGTGGGGTTGACCATCGCTCACGCCGCGGCCCCCCGCCCCTGCTGCGCCACCAGCCAGCCCTCCAACGCCGCCGACTCCCACCGCAGGCCCGACTCGCCGAGGTCCACCGCGATGGCCACCAGGCTCTCCAGCTTGCGTAGCTTGGCCTTCGGGACCCGAAGGCGCGCGGCGACCTGGTCCTCCGTCAGCAGCGGCGGCGCGGTGACGGGCTGCGCGCCGAGCTGCCGCCGCGCCTCGCCCAGCGTGGCGATGGCCTCATCGATCTTCCGGCCCGGGTCGGTCTTTGCCTTGCGCATGGCCAGGCCCATACCACCCGGGTACCCAAAAAACGGTGACGGCTCCTGGCGGGAAAAGGCCGCCAAAACCCGTCAAACCCGCTCCAGATGACGGCTCCTGGCGGGAAAAGGCCGCCAAAACCCGTCACGTCAAAAATCGTCATCTGCCGTCGAGAAAAAGATATTGACGGGTCCAGCAGCCCCGGAGAGCGGCGCGGCCGGTCCCGCGGGCGCGGTGGCCGATGCCCGCGCCAGGACAGCCCGGACAGCTCCCTGGCCGGCACGCCCCCCTGCTCCGCGCGCTGCGCCCGCGCCCGCCTGCGCGATCCCCGGGCCCGGAGCACGTAGACGCTCCGTTCCTGCTCCTCCGGTTCTTCTACCTCCTCCCAGAAAAGAACTCCTAGGAGTGGAATGGATTGGAATCGCGCGGGAGAGCCTCGCGCGTGAGGAATCTTTATTTTACAAAGTCTGACTTTCTCCAACTTCCTCCGACTTCCTCCGATTTCCTCCGCGAAAGTCTGAGAAAGAAATACCTCACGACCCCCTTGCACCGACGGGGGAGCGTCGTGCAGCTTGAAGCCATGGACACCTTGCCGCCCTGGGCCCAGCTGGTTATCGCCGCTTTGGTTGCCGCCGGCTTCTGGCTGCTGCCCTCGCCGCTGCAAGCGCTCGTGCGGCGCCTCTCGCCGCCGGCGCAGCCGCTGCCCGACGACGACGGCGCCAAGCGCGTCTACCGTGCGTGGGCTCGCGGCCAGGTCGCTCCGTCGGAGCCGTTCCCTCCCTACGAGGACCTGGCGGACCACAACCGGCAGATCTGGCGCGACGTCTACCGCGCCGCGGCGGGCCTGCCCATGGCCGTCCTGCTCGTGTGCCTCATCGGCTGCGGCGCTGCGCAGCGCACGCCGAAACACGACCTGGCGGACGCGGTCAACGCCAACGCCGCCGACCTCGAGCGGTTCGGCGAGTGGGACCGGCAGAAGCAGCTCAAGATCCGGGCGCGGTGCGAGGCCCAGCGCGTCGGCGAGGTCGAGTGCGACAAGCGCCTCGCTGGCTACCGCGAGACGCGCGACGCCCTGCACGCGCTGCTCAAGCGCCAGGTCATGACGATCGACGGCGCCCTGCAGCTCCTCGGCGCCGAGGAAGGGAGGCAGTAGCGATGCCCATCGACCCCGTCTCCGCCGTCGCCGCGGCCGGCACCATCTTCGACATCGGCAAGGGCATCATCGGCGACGTCATCGACGTCCTCGATAAGGTCAGCAGCAAGGCGCTCAGCGAGGAGGAGGGCCGTAAGCTGCTCACCGCAGCGCGCTCCCACCTTCGCGCCGCCGACCAGACCCTCGAGGGCGCCCTGGCGGACAACGACCGCTTCATCGACGGCCTGCCGCCGCTGCCCGAGCCGACCACGGCGCCGACGCCGCCCATCGTCGCGCCGCAGCCAGCGCCCGCGGCCGCCGCGCCGGGCCCGCAGCCCACCGGGGAGCAGTAGGCCATGCACGCCGCGGCCCCCGCCTACCAGTCCGAGGCCAAGGCCTCGCCCTCCTCGCTCACGCCCCGCAGCGAGGCGCGCAGCAAGGCCCAGGTCATCGCCACCTACGTCGTGACCTTCGTGGCCGGCGCCTGCGCCGCCGCCGTGCCGCTGCTCTCGCTGCTCAAGCAGGTGGCGGAGCACAAGGGCGAGCTGCAGGCCGTGCTGGAGCTGGTCCAGCGCGTGGGCTGGCCTGCGGTCATCAGCGGCTGCGCGCTCGCGTGGATGTACCAGGAGAAGCGCGCCTGGCGGAAGGACCGCGCCGAGTTCCGCGAGGAGATGGCCACGGAGCGCCGCGCCTCGCGCGCCGAGCTGGAGGCCTTCGGGTCGCAGATCGGCGGCGCGCTGCGCGAGAACACCATGGTCATGCGGGCGCTCCTGCAGCGCCTCGGCGCGCGGCCCGGAGACGTCACGGGCCAGCACAGCCGCATCCCGCCCGTCGTCGAGCGCCAGCGCAAGCAGACCGGCGCGCAGCCCATCGTCGAGGAGGCCGCCGGTGAGTGAGTTGGTCGCCGAGCAGCGGGCCCCGGTGCCGGAGCGCGCGGGCCTGCCGGCGGTGTGGGACCTTGTGATCGCCGACGCGGCGGAGTGCCGGATCCCCGACGACCCGGGCGGCCCTGGGCCCGACCCGAAGTGCACCTACCTGAACCTGCTGGCGATGCTGAAGGGCTACGCGCGGCACTTCGGCACCGACCTTGACGCCGACATGCGCGAGCGCGACGCCACCGGGCGCGCCCGCTACGGCACGCCGCTGCAGCCGTTCAACGGCCGCCGCGCCCTGGTCGACGCCTACCAGGAGCTGCTTGATGCCGCGGTGTACCTGCGGCAGCACCTCTACGAGAGGGATGGACGATGAGCGACCCCACCGCGCCCGAGGGGCCCTTTCCGACCGTGTCCCAGGTCCTCGCCGGCGCCGACACGCTGCCGCTGCACGGCGCGCCGTCGCTCCTGCAGACCATCCGCGGCATCGCCCGGGCCGAGCTCGGGCAGCGCGAGGACGAGGGCGAGAACTGGGGCCGGTGCGTGCGCAAGTACGGCAGCCCCTTCATCTCCGCACCGCGCCTCGCCACCTTCGCCCCGGGCCAGAAGCGCCAGGGCCTGATGCAGTGGTGCGGCATCTTCGCCTTCTGGTGCGCCCTTGAGGGGCTGAAGGCCGACCGGCGGCCGCCCGAGCAGCTGGCCGAGCTGCGCCGCCTCGCGAGCGCCGAGGTCCCGAAGGCCCACGAGCGCATGGCCGCTGCGGGGCTCATCGCGCCGTTCGTCCCTGGCGAGGCCCCGCCCGAGGACGCGATCTTCGTCTTCTTCCGCAAGCTCGCGCACATCGCCATCTTCGACCAGGTGCTGGGCCAGCTCATCGTGACCATCGACGGCAACAGCGGCCCCAAGTGCGTCGAGGTCTACGAGAACAAGCACCTCGTCACCGACGCGCGCATCGACGGGTACGGAAGGCTGCCATGGTGAGCGAGGACGTCGCGGCCTATCTGGTCATTAGCGCCATGTTCGGCGCGCCCCTGTTCATCGCCGCCTTCGGCATCTTGTGGATTGAGTGGATGGAAGCAGGGGTGGAGTATGCCGAGCTGCTGAGGCGGCGGCGCATCTGGGCGCGCGTGGTGCTTTCGGCGCCGCTCTGGATCTGGTGGGCCATCTTCCCGGCCCTCGCCGTGGCCGCGCTCGTGGGCGCTGGCGTCGGTCTGCGCGCGCTGTGGCGCATGGGCTTCGTCGGCCGCGCCCCGAGCGATGGGCCGACGCCTTCGGAGGGCGCGTACCGATGAGGTCGGCCCGCCTCGCCGTGCTGCTCCTCGCCGCCGCGGCCTTCGTGGGCCCGGCGCTCGTGGCGCTGCTGTCCGGCTGCTCCCGCGCCGGCGAGCTCTGCGGCTCCTGCCCCGCGGGCCAGGTCTGCGGCGCGGGGCGCTGCGTCCCCGAGCGCGCGGGGTGCCCGACGGGCAGCTGCGACGGGCGCGCGGTGCCCTCGCCCATGGGGCCGCTGTGAAGCATCCCTACGACGAGGGCCGCATGGCCCGCTTCGACGGCCGGGACCGCGAGGCACCCTCCGGCGCCGACCCTGGGGACGCGCAGACCTGGCTGGCGGGCTGGGACTCGGCGCAGGTGGAGCTTGAGCTGGCGGCGGCGCATCATGGCCTCGTGCGCCTGGGCTTCCGCGGCTGCTTCCCCGCAGCGGACTGGTGGTGATGCGCCGTGTCGGGGGAGCGCAGGCGCGTCACCGGGCCCCAGGTCGAGATCGAGCTCGACCCAGGCCTGGACGATACGCGGTGCATCGCCTGCGGCCGCTCCGTTGCCGTGTGCCGCTGCCCTCCGCACGTTCGCGACGCTGCCATGACCCAGGCCGAGGCCGACGCGCTTCGACGTCGTGTGCGCGAGGCCCTTGCCGAGCTGCGCCGCGTCCCTGGGTGGGAAGGCCTCGACCGCTTCGCCCGCGCGCTGGCCGCGGCGCCCCGCTGGGTGCTGCTGTCGGGGCTGCCGAAGCTGCGGAGCAAGTAGCGATGGGCGCCCTGTGGACAAATCCTCCTAAGTCCTTGTGCGGAGCGGACTTAGGAGCGCCTGGCCCTGCCGGTCGGACCACCGGGCCGGGGGGACCCCCCCCGGGGCCTTAATTGGGGGGTAGGGGACTGCGGCCGCCGCAATCGCTTCTAAAAAATGCAGCGCTATAACGAGCCCACCCCGAAAGATGCCCCGTGCCGCGCATACCCGCGCCCCTAGCGCGCGCCGCGTCGTCGGGGAGCGCGCGGAGGGCCTGCGCGCCGCGCGTCTTCCTGGGCGCCGCTGGCGCTCATATCTTGGCAGCCGCGCCAAGGCATTGACATCGCCGTCGGGCAAGATAGGCTGATACCATGAGCAGTGGAGCCAGCAACCGGCAGAAGCAGCGGGAGGCGGCGGCGGCGCGGCGGGTGGAGGAGGAGCAGGCGCCGCGGCGGCTGGCGCACCTGCCGCCGGCTCAAGCCGAGGAGGCGCGGCGCATCATGGACGCGGTGCTCCTCGGCGCCATCGAGGACCCGGACCTGACGCCCGACGAGGACGAGGAGGACGCCGCGTGACGACCGACCTGACGCGCTACCTCGACGGCGCCGAGACCCCGAACAACACGACCCTGTTCAGCGCGTTGCGCTGGGACAACCACCGCTCGCCGATGAGCGAGCCCCTGCGGCTCCTGTCGGACTGCCTGGGCCGCTTCGCCCTGTACGCCCCTGCGCCGCGGCGCGTGCTCCTGCACTCGGCGGCGCTGAAGGCGTTGCTGACGCACCCGACGGTGCTGCACGAGGCCGAGATCCACGGCCACAAGGCGGACGCCCAGATGGTCGAGCGCTACCTGCGCCTGCCGCGCGGCGCGGTGCAGGAGGCCCCCGAGATGGGCACCAGCGTGCTAATCCTCGGCGAGACGCACGAGGAGCGCTACGCGATCTTCGGCGTCATCGAGCCGGAGGACGCCGCGTGAAGGACAACAGCGCCCGACTCGACGAGACCGAGGCCGCGTACCTCGAGATCCCCAACCCCACGGCGACCAAGATCCACGCCTACTTCGCGGAAGGCACGCCGAAGAAGGGCTGCGGCTGCGGCCTCGGCGACGAGTGCCAGCATGGCCCCCCGCGGCTGCCCGGGCCCGACGGCAAGCCCTACGCCCTCCGCACGGTGCAGGACTGGCTCAAGGCCGTGAAGGGGCGCCACGGCGCCGTCGTCGCCGACGGCCCACGCTTCCCGTTCACTGACGACATGGACCGCGCGCAGCGTCGCCGTTGTGGGACTCGGCAAGTCCAGCGGCGCGTAGCTCTCACCGGTGAAGTGCCGGATTTTGCCGTCCTCCCCGACGGCGCAGACGTACCCCAAGACCCCATGGATCGCCAACAGGTTCTGTGGCATGGTCCCTTCAACTCTCTCGACGTTCACCCGTCGAGGGGGCCAGGACATGGGCGGTGTTACCAGCACCATCCATGTCCGCTTATGCGCAGCGTTCCGCCCATTCGGAACACCCGTGCAGACTGCTAGGTCATCATGGGCGGGAGCCTATCAGGGGGGGCTGACACCGGATCGTGGGTCGTGAGTCAAACCGCACGCGAGTTGTTCACGATCTACTCATGCCTTGACGCCGCAACGGTCGTGGTGACGCTGGTACTTCTATGGGGTCGCTACCGAAGGATGGCCGTCCGATACACAGTGCTGTTGCCCGTGCTTGCGCCCATAACTCTCGTCGGATGGGCGTGCTGGCTCGGACTCATGATCGTAACGGCCGTGCCGCGGCTGGTGCGCGAGGCCCTGTCCTGACCGGGCGTTTGACGTTCATGGCGAGGCTGACTATTCTCCGCCGACATGGCGGAGAAGGAGGAGTTTGGAGTCGGTGTCCTCTACGATCTCGCACTGAAGCGATTCGACTTCCTTTCGCGTGCCTATGACACGGCGAACACGCGAGCCGCGGCCATATTTGGGCTCTCCAACCTGATTATTCCGGCTTCTATTACGGTCCTCAAGGGGCTCTCTGTCCTGGGATATCAGTACAGTTCTCTGGTTTTGATTTTCGTCATCACCATGCTTATTCCCTACATGCTGATAGGGGTCTGCTGTTTGTATGCTTACTCAAATCGAGACATCAAGCTGCTCCCCAATGCCCGGAAACTCTACCCGGAACTCTCCGGTCTCACGAAAGCCGAGGCCCAGAGCAAGCTGCTGTGCTGGTCACTAGAGGGGTCGAGCGAGGAAACGGAGAAGCCTCCACGGGGAGTGAACGCGGACCTGGAGCACCTGCTGTCGGACGCGCAGCGCTACGCGCCGATGCGGGTCGAGTTCCGCACGCACGCCTTCATCGAGAACCCCATCGATGCGACGTGCGTCATCTGCGGCAAGGGTGGCCACGGCCAGCGCACGCTCCTGTCCGCCGGGGGGCTCTGGGACCGCCAGCGCCGCGACTTCTCACCGGGGCTGTCCTCGGTGCTGCGGGAGCAGGACCTGGCGGTGCTGCCCGACCCGCAGCGCGAGGCCCTGTGCTCCGCCCACGTCATCATCGTCACCGACTCGCAGATCGGTTACGTCGAGGCCTTCGCGGACTGGCTGTTCTGCTTCCTGCACGACCTGCCGCGGCCGGCCGCCCTCGACGTCCTGGCGGGCAAGCGCCGCGGCGGGAAGACCTTCGTCATGGTCGCCTGCGTCCTCGCCGCCGCCATCGCCGTGCCGGTGCGGCCGGATGTCAAGCCGGAGGACCGGGCCCCGAACATGCGGCGGCACCGCTGGGAGCGCCCGGTCGTCGAGTCGACGCCGTGCCTCGACTGCGGCGTGAGCTTTGAGCACGCCCGGGGCCCCTGCCCGGGGCCGAAGGGGGGCGACGGTGGCTGAGCCGCTCTACTTCGGCTGCTGGGGCGGCACCGGGCACCACCTCTATGCGCCCGGCGGCCGCCCCATGGACTACTACGACGAGCGCGCCCGCTGCGCTCGCGCCCTCGACGGCGGCTACCTGCCTGAGGCGAGGTCCAGACCGGAGCGGACAGAGGGCCTCAGCCTCGCCGAGCTGTACGAGGCCGAGGAGCCGCAGGGCGTCGCGCGCCTCACGCACGAGCGCGGCCGCACCATCCTCGCCCTCTGGGACCGCACCGTCGACGGTCGCCGGTCGTCGCACAGCACCTTCCTGCTGCCCGGCACCCTCGACTTCGGCGAGGCCGTGGCCGCCGCGCGCGAGGCATTCCCCTTGATCTGGCGCCGCCTCGACGCCGCCGGCGTGCAGGTGAGGCCCCATGTCTGAGCAGCGACAGCTCATCGACCCGGGGCCCGCGGCGCCGCGGGCGGACAGGCGCCGCGAGCTCGACCCGCGTGAGGCGGTCGAGGGAGAGATGTGCCTGTGCGGGGCCTGTCGCACCCGCAGGGCCTTCGCCGAGGCCGCATCGTGAACCCAGGTTCTCAGTGTGAACGCCCGTTCACGCGCAAGATTTGCGCCGGGGTGGCCGACACCCCGAGGGCCGGATTTTATGGTCGGACCACGAGCCGACCGCCTCGGCGAGATCGGAAGAGCGTCGTGTAGGGAAAGAGT
>ERZ650311.1631-NODE-1631-length-10820-cov-4.286112_pt1 | contig 10820 bp, 5 predicted proteins | sample MGYA00376247_ERZ650311 | MGnify/ENA primary metagenome ERZ650311 (study PRJEB26733, sample SAMN07839324) | wastewater metagenome | biome: small river; feature: stream; material: water | place: USA: North Carolina | collected 2016-07-28 ... | reverse complement strand
AGACGTCGTACGGGCGGACCAGGGTGGCGTTCTGTCGGACGACGAACCAGGCGTTGTTGCCGAACGATGCGCCTGTGTTCAACTGATCAGCATAGCCAGTGCCGGTGCCCGCGCCCGAGGAGGCGGGCCCGTTGGTGCCTCCATACTGCAGGGCGATCAGCGTGTACTGGGGGTGCGAGGTGAAGAAGTCGTACAGGACCTTGAACGCATTCTGCGCGTTGTAGTTGGGGTCCTTGTTCATGAACAGGCACTCGACCTTGCCCCTGACGAATCCGCTCACGGTGTTGTTCCTTTCTCAGACGGCCACGCTGGCCGTCGACACGAAGGTGACGCCTGCGCGGGAGGCGCCGCTGCGCGGGACTGTGTTGTTCTGGTTGTCCCACGGGGCGGAGATCTTCGATTGGGCCACGGTCGTCGTTCCTAGAAAGATTCGGTTGAAGTCCGACTTGGTGTCGTTGGTCGGCACGTTGTACATCTCCTTGAGGAAGGTGAGCTGTCCCAGCCATCCCGACTGCTGGATGGGAACTTGTTCGAAGATGCCGACCCAGATCGGGAACTCATTGTAGGCGTTGCCGCCGGCGAACATCTGGCGGTCTGGCCAGAAGTTGATGTCGCCCAAGAAGTTGTTGACGAAGTGGTCGAGCTGCAACGAGGCGCAGGAGGCCGTGATCGTGCCTGCGATGCCGCCTTGGGCGGCAGCGGTGCCCGCCACGTCGCCGTAGACGCTCTGGTCAGTGAACGTCAGCGGAAGGTTGGCGTTGCCCATCGAGAGCATCATGTACGGGTACGGGTTGGCAGACGCTGGCGCATTTGAGCGCGACAGGTACAACCCGCAGTACACGATCGAGTAGTTGCCGTTGTCCGAGTGGTCATTGAAGATGACGAAGCTGTCGTCGTCCCCGACGATCCCCATCCTCTGCTGCATGGCATCCAGATCAAAGTAGCTGATCGCCGCACAGTTCTGTGCCAGCGTCCGGAAGGCCCCATTGGGGCCGTCGTTGCTCCGCGGGAAGATGATGACGCCTGTCCCGCCGCCGGGCGGCGCGCCCCAGATCGGACCCGTCTGCGCCTTGGTGTCGATGCCCAACACGCCCGTCAAGGCGTTCATGCCGCCCTTCCACGGGTTGCCATTGCCTGACGAACCCGTAGTGCCGCCGATGCCGCCGACGCCGATCACTGATTGGATCCCGATGCAGGAGCACGCGCTGTTGGGATACGAGGCACCGGCGCCCTGACCGTTGATCTGACCCGGCGCTCCGACCGAGCCGGCGGTGCCAAAGCCAGAGTTGACGATGAGGTTGCTGCCACCTGACCACTGGACGAGGTGGTAGACGTCAAATGGACGAGTCAGGGTGGCGTTCTGTCGGACGACGAACCAGGCGTTGAAGCCGAAAGAACCCGAAACGTCGTAGTAGTTGGTCCCAAGTCCTGAGCCGATGCCGCTGGGAACTGCGGGCGACAGCGCCCCGTATTGTAGGGCGATCAGCGTGTACTGGGGGTGCGAGGTGAAGAAGTCGTACAGGTTCTTGAAGTAGACCTGTGCGTCATTGCTGCGGTTAGCAGCGTTGATGACGCACTCGATCTTTCCACGCACTGCTCCTGACATGTGTCCTCAGTTCAAGGTGCTCAGTGACGGCGCGACAAAGCTGATACCACCACGTGTGGTGCCGCTTCGCGGCACCGTCCGGCCTTGCTTGTCCCACGGCACCGCGTACTTGGTCGTCGCGATGGTGTTCCACCCGATGAAGATCCTCGCGTAGTCGGAGGTGACGCCGTTCGTAGGCACGTTGAAGACCTCGCGGATGAAGTCCATCTGACCTAGCAGGCCCGAGACGCTGTTGCCGCTGAGGCCGATCTCATAGATGCCCACTGGGATGTCGAGCATGTCGTAGGTGTAGGGCGTCGCCTGCCGGTTGGGCCAGAAGTTGACGTCTGTCGCGAACGCAGAGTAGTGGTCGAGCTGCATCGAGCCCACGCTGCCGGTCGTCACCTGGACGATCCCACCTTGGCGCGTGGCCGTTCCAGCTACGTCACCGTAGACAGACTCAGCGGTGTAGACGAACGGAAGGGCATCAGCCGTGTCAATGACCAGGTACGAGTACGGGACGGTCAACGAGGTCCTCGGCTGGTAGATGCCGCTGACGCACATGCAGTACTGGCCTAGGTCAGAAAAGTCCGTCGCAATCACGAAGCTGTCGTCGTCGGCGACCACGTGGAAGCGTGTCTGCTGGCCGCTGCCACCGCCCCAGTTCATCACCTGACCGCAGTTCTGTGTTTGCTGCCTGAAGGCCCCGTTGGGGCCGTCGTTGCTCCGCGGGAAGATGATGACGCCTGTCCCGCCGCCTGAAGGAGCTCCCCAAATCGAAGTGGAAGCCGGCTTGGTGTCAGCGCCGTTGGCGTTGGTCGTCCCCTTCCACGGGTTGCCGTTGCTCGGGCTCAACGCGCTGCCGCCGATGCCGCCGATGCCGATCGCGGCCTGGTGACCTACGTAGGCGTAGTTGCCGTTGACTGGGTTGTTTGACCCGAGCAGCAACGCTGTCGTCCCGGTCGAGGAGCCGAAGGACGGCGCGCCGTAGCTGGTGGGTCCAGACCATTGGAAGAGGTGGTAGACGTCGTAGGGCCGGGCCGCCGTCGCATTCTGCCTGACGACGAACCAGGCGTTGAAGCCGAATGACTTCGTCTCGTCCCAAAAACCGGTGCCGGTGCCCGAGGAGCCCGCTGGTGAGTTGTAGACCAGCGGTGAGGTGACGCCGTAGTAGGACGCGATCAGGGAGTAGTTCGGGTGTGAGGTGAAGAAGTCGTACAGGACCTTGAACATGGCCTGCGCATTGACCTGCCACGCCAGGTTGACGTTGATGCTGGGCACCACGCACTCGATCCTGCCTCTGACTAGCCCGCTCACTCGACCTCCTCAGCAGAATGTATCACATTGCGCGCTGTCACTGCCACTCGAGGTCGAGGGCGGCGCTGCCTGCGTTGCAGTAGTTGCTGCCCGACGGGTCAGACCAGGCCCGAGCGATCAGGATCCCCGACCCGGTGACGGCGCTGAAGACGCTGGTCAGGTTGACGGACAGGCGGTTGAGCTGGGTCAGGGACGCCGTCAGGACGGAGCCTGCGATGGGGGCCGGGAAGCCGGTGACGATGCCGTTGTAGTCGTACAGGTCGACGTAGGCATTGCCCACCCCCAGGACGGGGCCGAAGATGGCACGGAAGAAGTACCTGACGGTGCCAATCGACGTGTTGATGACGCTCGGGTCGAAGTAGGCGATGCCCAGGTTGGCCTTGCTGGCGCTTGCCAGCGGCGTCGTCACCATCGCCGACAGCATGGTCAGCGACTCGCGGCGCATCACTGCAGAGCCGGTGACGGACATGGCGGTGCCTGACTGCAGTAGGACGATGTTGATCTCGCCTGTTCGCATGCCGCCGACGTCCGCCAGGGCGCTGGAACCCGTCCACGGGTAGACGGTGCCCGACGAGATGTACTGCAGCTGGTAGACGTCGTTGGCGTTGGCCAGGAAGACGCCGTTCAGCAACAGCGGGCTCTGGTCAGCCGGGTTGGTCCGGTACGTCGTCCTCGACATCGGAATGACGCCGGTGGAGCTGCTGAGGCGCAGGCTGACGTAGGCGTCGGTGCCGTAAGCGTTGAAGTCAGCGCTGAACTTGTAGTAGCCTGCCTGCAGGAAGGTGAAGTTGGACCCATTCCTGAGCACGTTGGCCTGCACCGTGTCGACGAAGGGCGCATCGATCAGGGCCCCCGTGAAGGGCGTCCAGGACCCGGTCACGCTCCACCAGACGGAGGCCGAGGTGTACCCGTTGTAGGCCCCGAACGACCCCGGGACGCCTGCCAGGGTGGTGCCCGGGATGGTGATCTGGGCGACGCCGCCTGCCGACGTTGCCGTGACGCCTGAACCCACGAAGTTCAGAGTCGTGAAGGGTGAGGCGGACAGCGACGAGCCCTCGTCCTGGACCGAGACGCCTCCCGCTCCTGTGCCGCCGGAACCGCTGATGATGACCTGGCCGTTCGACTGCGAGGTGACGGTGACGTTGCCCGCCCCGACCAGGTACGACAGGCCGCCGATCGTCTTGGTCAGGCTGCCGGTGAAGCCGCCCACTGCAAAGACGCTGCCGGTGGCGAAGACGTTGGCCGAGACCCCCACGTCGCCGCCCACGTCGAGGGCGTGCAGCGGATTGATGTTCAGGACGCCGACGAAGCCCTGCTGGATGATGGTCAGGGCATCGATGAAGGATGCCGTCGAGTAGCCGGTCAGGTTCCGAAAGTTGAGCTTGCGCGGTCCCTGGAAGGCGGTGTCGCCTGTCGCCAGGACCTCCCAGTTGATGCGGTCGGCCGCGTTCAGCTGGATGCCGGCGCCGACTGAGCTGATGCCCGGGGCGCTGATGCCGAGCGACAGCTGGTTGGGGGCGACGATGAAGGTCTGGAAGCTGGTGTTGCTGCCGGTGCCGACCGTCAGGGTGCCTGACACCACCGCGTCGCCGCCCAGGACCGCGACGTTGGTGTTGGTCCGTGGGCTGCCCTTGACGTAGAAGTAGATGTTGCTGCCGTACGTTCCGACGGTGTGACCCGTCGGGTCGATGCTGACGCTGCTGGTCGTGTAGATCTTGTTGCCGAGGTCGACCCACGGGTCGAAGTCGCTCAGCGTCAGGTTGCCGCCGCTCGCAGAGATGAGGAGGTTGCCGCCCGCGATCAGCAGGGTCGGGTCAAAGGAGGCGACGATGTTGCTGTTGGCGCCGTTGTCCAGCAGCTTAATGCCGAAGGAGCCCGTCAGCCGGCGCTCGGCCGTCAGGCTGGGCTCGTTGGCCACCGTGATGTAGCTGGCGTTGGACGGGGCGCCCACCGACCCAGCGGTGATCGACGTGATCCTGCCCCAGGCGTCCACCGTCAGGGTCGGCGCGGCGAAGGTGCCTGCCCCCGCGCCCAGCACCGGCGTCAGGTCGAAGTAGACCGAGGCGTTGGGGCCGTTGTCGGTCATCACCAGGTTGGTCGACCCGGTCAGGTGCCGCTCGTTGGTCAGGCCCGACTCGGCATTGATCGTCACGTAGCTGGCGTCCGACGGGGCGCCGCTGCCGCCCGAGGCGCCCAGGCCTGCGACCAGCTTGCGCCACTGGCCCCCGAGCCACACCAGTGCCAGTGAACCGTAGGCGTCTGACAGGGTCTGCGATGCCTGCCCGTCGATGAATACCCCGCTGGGCGGGACGATGTCGATCGGGACGGTGCCCGCCGTCCCGGAAGAGTCCTTGATGAAGTGCAGCTGGCCTTCCCGCGGGGTGGGCGGCAGGTAGGCCTTGATCCTCCCGCTCAGGGGTGTGACCGACAGCGACAGGGCGACGACGGTGTCGTCGTTGGAGACGTTGATGACGCCCTTGTTGGAAGAGTCGACGACGACGGTCGTCGACGAGACGGACAGGCGGCCGAACAGCTGCAGCTCGGCAGGCCTCCCCTCCAGGCCCACCTGCACGTCGCCTGGGATGGCGACGCGCTTGACCACGCCCGTGTTGGTGTCCTTGACGTAGATGAAGAAGGACTGGTTCGCCTCTGAGCGGGTTACGTTGCCTGCCATGTGCCCTCCCTAAAATACACGGCAGGTCCCCGGTCAGGCGATGTGGATGTTGCCCAAGGCGTCGTGCCTGATGACGTTCGGGTGCAGGTTGAGGATCGTCGGGTTGATGGTGGGCCGGTTGGTGGCCACCCCGTCGAAGAACGGCAGCGATGAGGTGCACTCCTGGCTCAGGTTGCTGGACCAGGTGTTGTCGGCCGTCGTCAGCCGCCCTGACGACGGGTCAATGAAGGTGACGGTGACGGCCCCCGGCTGCACTCCCGTGCGTGCTCCCGCCGGATCCGTGTTGTCTCCCGTCTGGTAGAACTTGCCGTACGGGCGCTGCTCGAGCATGTCGCGGAACTGGCCGAAGCGCCCGCGGCGCCAGTAGGCCTTGCTGTACGTCGGCAGGCCGCTGAGGACGCCGTACTTCCAGCCCCTGATCCTGGGCGACACCCGGAAGAAGTTGTTGTCGTAGACCACCGAGCCGGCCGGGTGCGGGCCCTCCACGTCCCGAGTCTCGACGACGTGGTTGCTGCCCAGCAGCACCTTGCTGGTGTCGACGTAGCTGTAGTAGGTGTTCCGGTCTCCGAAGCCGAACAGGGCGCGAGCCATGTCGTCGCGGCCGGTCGAGCCGGTGACGTAGTAGCCGAAGGCGTTCTTGCCCGACAGGTTGACGTCGACGACCCAGTCCCAGCACACTGAGCCCGGCAGCGGGAGGACGCCACCGAAGTTGTAGATGGCGGTGCCCAGCGCGGTGGTGCCGAAGGCGAAGCCGTTGACGACGGTGGGCGAGATCTGCTGGACGACGGGTGAACCGCCGTAGAGGTACGTGGCGACCAGCGACCGCTCGATGTCGAGCTGCCTCGAGGCACCCAGGTACCGCGGCTCGAACGGGTAGGCCTTGTTCCAGTTGGAGTTGATCAGCGGGCCGTAGCCGGCCGCGATCAGCGACGGGATGCCGTAGTCCATCCAGATCCAGCCCATCCGGGTCGTCTGCGGCGTGAAGGAGAGGGCGCCCGAGACGCCGGTGTCGATCTGCTGTGAGTTGCCGAAGGTGCCGAACTGGGTGATGAAGATGCCGCAGCCGTCGGCCGCGAAGCAGTCCTTGACGGACGGCATCATGGAGTCCCAGTACCGCTCGGACGAGTCGACGAACTGGGACGTCCTGACGCTGCCCACCATCTCCCACCACGACTCCGCCCGGAACGACTTGGAGGGGGTGATGGCGATGTCGGCAGACGACGTCGTCAACGAGGGGGCATTGCGTGCGTTCAACCGGCTCAGCTTCCTGTCACGCGTAGTCTGCGTGTTGACCCAGGCGATCGGGACGCCGCTTGAGTACGACAGCACCGTCTGGGTGCCCAGGGTGCCCATCATCACGTTGTCGGTGAAGGTGCCGCTCAGCTCGCTGCGGTACGACACCTCGAACTGGTCGACGACGGGCTCGGCGCCGACCAGCTCGTGGACCGCGTAGGTGTTGAGCGGCTGGTTGAGCGAGTCGTGGTACTCTGCTCCAGCAGCGACCTGCGATCCGTACAGTGTGACGTTGACGCGGCCAGCGGGCAACAGCACGTCGTGAGACGTCGAGCCAGAGAACCACTGGCTCGACCCATAGATGACAGGCCGGGTCTTGGAGATGCTGAGCACCAGCTTGTCGTCTGGCATCACCAGGTACGGCGCCGGGAAGTGGGACCCGACGTGGATTACGGCCGATGCAGTTGCGGCGAACAAGGCGCCGGCCAGGGCACCGCTTTGCTGCGTCGACAGGCTGCTGGAGCCCAGGTACAGCGGGTTGGCGACCGTCTGCCCGCTGTTGTCAGCCATGCCTTGCCAGGTGGTGAACTCGTTGCCGAGGATGCTGCGGCCTGCGGGCTGGAACCCGTCGCCGCCGCGGCCGAACGGCGAGACGTAGCCGACCTGGACCGTCGTCGGCGCCGAGCCCGCGCTGGACGACAGCAACAGGGTGGGGGTCTGTGTCAGCAGCTGGCGGACCGCAGCAGAGTTGAAGGTGTGGCTCGCCGAGACGAACGAGCGGCGGTAGATCAGGTCGATGCCTGCGGTGTTCAGTGCCTGGGCCTGGACGGCGACCGACCCGGTGAACTGCAGGCCGCCCGCGTCGCTGACGACGGCACCGGGAGGCCCAGCGTACGCCAGAAAGCCGACGGGCCTGATCTGGAAGGTGCTGTCCGTGGGCGGGAAGTTGGTCACTGCGATGGACGCCGTCATGTCGTAGACGTGGGTGATGGTCCCCGTCATGATCAGGTCGAGGCGGGTGAGGGCCGACGGGCCCAGGCCCAGCTGCACCCGACGCCACAGGGCGACCGTCAGGCCCGGGCCGCCGAAGTCGAAGGACTGCCGGTTGGCCAGCGGGATGAAGCACTGGGTCCTGTCATTGAACCAGCCCGGACCGACCTGCAGCGGCACCTCGAAGACGGCCTTCTCGACCAGGAAGGGCGAGTTGATCGGGACGGTGAAGGTCTCGTTGGCGACCGGCGAGTACTGCGAGTTGTTCCTGACGCTCTTGTCGTACTGCTTGGCCAGGACCGCGGGCTGCATGCCGAAGGAGTACGAGGCCCCGATCGCCGAGTCTGTCTGGTCGCCTGCGCCCGACGGGGTGTGGGAACCAGACGACACGATGTTGCCCACCGGACCGAACCCGCGAGCATCCTCCAGGATGCGGCCCGCCGCGGCCGCCGTCATCGGGTTGGCCCAGTCGCCTCCCGCGTACGGATTGGGCGAAGGAGGAGTCGTCGCCGTATTGCCCAGGATGTAGGTGGAGTTGGCCGGCACCTCCCACGACTTGGTCCGCAGGTTGTAGTAGTAGATCGACGATGATGCGGCGGGCATCGTCACGGCCGTGTCGACCAGCAGTGTGAACCTGACGTGGGTCTTGGAACGCAAAGCCTGGTCGAAGCCATCGGCCACGTACGACGGGTCGGAGCCCGACAGGAAGAAGTTGTCGGAAGCGCCCGACTGCTCAGGACGGGCCACCTCGCTGAAGGCCGCGGTGCGGCCGTCAGGCCGCTCGACGACGTATTGGTCGATGGCGCTCTTGACGACGCTGCTGGTGACCAGAAAGTCTCCGGAGAACAGGTCCTGCCGCTGCAGGACGCCGGCGCCGTTGCCGCCGAAGAACCGGGTCAGGGTCGTCGGGTAGTTGACGATGGCCGTCGAGCCGCTGACGGCGTATGTGGGCGACAGGCGGTCATCGAAGGTGCTCAGGCCCGTTCCCAGCCGGCTGTCGCCCGTCCGGGCCACCAGCGGGTACGCCGCCTTCGAATCAGACGCCCCGCTGAAGCGCCGAGGCAGGACCTTGCGGCGTGCCTTGGGCGGAGAGAACGTCAGGACGCAGCCGGCTGTCGCCAGCCCGGGCCAGTTGTAGTACGGCAGCAGGCTGACGGTGTAGGGGGCCGAGGTGCCGTAGTCCTCGTTGCCCGGCGGCACCGCGTCGACGTAGGTCGAGTCGTAGACGAAGCCGCCGTAGACGTACTCACGGCGCGAGGTCTCGCGGTAGCCCAGCCCGACCGAGAAGTCGCGGAACCGGTTGGTGCCGTTGGGCATGAAGATGCCCACTGTCGCGCCCTCGAAGGCCACCGCTGCCGCGGTGATGGTCAGGCGCGGGGTGTACCGGTACTCGACGGTGCCGTTCTCGTAGATGACGACCTCGAACCTGATGGCCGACGACGGAGACGTGTAGTTGCTGACCGAGGCCCACCTGACGATCAGGCGGCGGCCCTGCGGTGACCGCGTGTCGAGGTAGTAGCTGATGCCGTACGACGAGGAGTCGACGAAGATGGGGGTCGGCTCCAGGCCCTGGGTGATCCTGCTGACCTTGGTCGCCGAGTAGTTGAAGGGCGCCGATGACAGCTGGCTGGGCGAGCTGAGGGCATTGCGGAGGTCGTCGAACCACGGCGCCAGCAGGACGGCCTTCGAGGTGAAGGTGGGCCTGATGCCCTCGTTGACCCACACCGAGGTGCTGAGCACCTCGGTGGAAGAGAAGGTTCCCGTCGTCGGGTCGACCAGCACCATCCAGCCGTTGCAGTTGGCGCACCACTGCTTGTAGGTGATGCCGTCGATCTGAAAGTCGAAGCCGATCGGCAGGACGTTGCTGGTCGCGTCGTCGGTGCCTCCCGCGCCCGCGCCGTTGTAGGCGTCGGCGCTGGTGAAGGCGCCCGGTCCCGGCACCTGGGTGAAGGACGTGGCCGGGACCTGGGTCAGGCCCACGCTGGAGTCCACCAGCCGGGTCAGCACGTAGTTCTCAAAGCGCCGCGGCGGTGCCGCCCGCATGGTGACGTCAGTTCCAGCCATCTTCAGTACGTCATCCCGCCGAACGCCAGGCTGTCGGTGCCCAGGCTCGCGTTGTTGTCATAGTACCACCCGCAGGTCGCCGAACGCTGGTCGGGGCCCACGTAGTTGTCAGTTGACCCTGACATCACGCTGAGGGCTGCGACCATGTCTGGCGGCACCTTGGCGTCAGCGACTGAGTCTCGCACCAGCCGCTCGTCGACGAACGGCAGCACTGTGGTGAACTCGTGCCGGAAGAACCCGTTCAACGGGTGCCCCTCGATGATGTCGACCATGTCCAGGAAGCCGACGACCTCCTGGGTGGGCTCGTACCGGTCGACCGTCAGCACCTGCTCGGTGCCGTTGATCTGGTTGGTGTTGCCGCCCATCAGGGTCGCCCGCACTCCGTGCGCCTCGAAGGGCGCGTCGATGCTGAAGAAGGCGACGACCGGGCGGATGGGCAGCGGCTCGATGATGCCGTTGAAGTTGTAGTTCTCGAGCTGGTCGTTGTCACCCGTGATGATCGGGAAGGTGAAGATGGGGGCGGTGAGGGGCGACGCCGCGTCCTGCGACTTCAGGTACTTGACAGGGTCGAACAGGTCCAGGTCGGCGAACCCCGGGTTCGGGAAGAAGTTCTTGTCCTGGCCGAAGGTCGACGGGCTCAGGCGGTGCCCAGGCTCGCCCGACCACACCTTGACCAGGCCTGCGTCGTACTGGGCCTGGCGTGAGATCTCGACGCCCTGGACGTACGGGTACGAGGCCGACAGGTCGCTGTTGCTGGTCGCCGACACGTCGCGGCTGGTGATCCGCGGTCCCTCGTCAAAGAAGGTGGTGTCGGCGACCTGCGGGCCGACTACGCGGCGCTGTTGCCGCTGGCCGAAGCGCCGACCGGATCGCTTTCGTCGGCCCCGGTGGTGCCATCATCTTCGACCGTACTTGCAGCAGCACAGCTGCTGCCCGAACGCAGCGAGCCAGCGACAT
>ERZ650311.1630-NODE-1630-length-10822-cov-14.341414_pt1 | contig 10822 bp, 5 predicted proteins | sample MGYA00376247_ERZ650311 | MGnify/ENA primary metagenome ERZ650311 (study PRJEB26733, sample SAMN07839324) | wastewater metagenome | biome: small river; feature: stream; material: water | place: USA: North Carolina | collected 2016-07-28 ... | reverse complement strand
GCGCCCAGGCCAGCGACGCCCGCCTGACCCGCAACCCCCAGGGCCAATGGGACGGCACCGTGGTGCTGGCCCTCCCGGCCCGCTGACCTCCCGATGGCCCGCACCCCGCCCCCGCGCCCCCACGACCGGCCCGCGCCGTGGGGCTGGCCCAGGTGGAGCTCAGAAGGCGGATCGCCCTGCCGGACGAGCGGGCGCGCTCGAGGGCGCGGATGACCTCGAGGTCGGCCTCGAGCCCGGTCAGCTGCCACTCGCGCTCGAGCGCCTCGATGACGTGTTTCACGCCCTCGACCGCGGCGACGCGGTGCTCGCCTGGCGGCTGCGGGACCGGTCGGGCCAGCGGCTGCTGGCGGCGACGCGGAGGCGGTTCATGCCCGCACCCGTGCCGGCCGGGATCAGACGGCCAACGATGACGTTTTCCTTCAGACCGATCAGCGAGTCCTTCTTCCCTTCGACCGCCGCCTGCGTCAGCACGCGGGTGGTTTCCTGGAACGAAGCGGCCGAAATGAACGAACGCGTCTGCAGCGAGGCCTTGGTGATGCCGAGCAGCACCGGCTTGCCCTGGGCAGGCATCTGCCCTTCGGCCAGCTTGGCGTTGTATTCGAGCATTTCTTCCAGGTCGACCTGTTCGCCCGGCAGCAGGGTGGTGTCGCCGCCGTGCGTGATTTCAACCTTCTGCAGCATCTGGCGAACGATCACCTCGATGTGCTTGTCGTTGATCTTCACGCCCTGCAGACGATAGACGTCCTGAACTTCGTCGATGATGTAACGGGCCAGGGCCTCGACGCCCTGCAGACGCAGGATGTCGTGCGGATCGGCGGGACCATCGACGATCAGTTCGCCCTTGTTCACAACCTGACCGTCGTGGACCATGACATGCTTGTCCTTCGGGATCAGGAACTCGTGGACCGTGCCATCCGGCTCGGTGATCACGAGGCGCTGCTTGCCCTTGGTGTCCTTGCCGAAGGACACGGTACCCGTGACCTCGGCCAGCACACCTGCATCCTTCGGCGCACGGGCTTCGAAGAGTTCCGCCACACGCGGCAGACCGCCGGTAATGTCGCGGGTCTTCGCGGATTCCTGCGGGATACGTGCAAGCACGTCACCCACGGAAACCTGCTGACCATCCTTCACGGTGATCAGCGAGCCGACCTGGAAGGTGATGGACACGGCGTGATCGGTGCCGGCAATGCGCACTTCCTCGCCAGTTTCGGTGAGCAGCTTGACCTGCGGGCGCACGCCCTTGGAGGTGCTTGCACCACGACGCTTGGCATCGATCACCACGAGGGTGGACAGGCCGGTCACTTCGTCGATCTGCTTCGCGACGGTGACGCCCTCTTCCACGTTCTCGAACTTCACGAAACCGGCGTATTCGGTAATGATCGGACGAGTGTGCGGATCCCACGTGGCGAGCTGGGTGCCGGCCTTGATGGCCAGACCTTCGTCCACCGACAGGGTCGCGCCGTACGGGATCTTGTGACGCTCACGCTCACGTCCGAGTTCGTCGGCGACCACCACTTCGGCGGAACGGGAGATCACGATCTTCTCGCCCTTCGCATTCGCCACGTAGCGCATGTTCTGCGTGAAGCGGATCACACCGGCAGACTTAGCCTCGACGGCGTTGGCCGCGGCAGCCCGGGACGCAGCACCACCCACGTGGAAGGTACGCATGGTGAGCTGGGTACCCGGCTCGCCGATCGACTGGGCCGCGATGACGCCGACGGCTTCACCGGCATTCACCAGCGAACCGCGGCCGAGGTCGCGACCGTAGCACTTGGCGCACAGACCGTAGCGGGTTTCGCAGGACAGCGGAGTGCGCACGCGCACTTCGTCGAGGCCCACGCTCTCGATCTGGTCGACCATGTCTTCGTCGAGCATGGTGCCCGCTTCGATCAGGGTCTCCTGAGTGTCCGGATGGACCAGATCATCGGTCGTCACACGGCCGAGGATACGGTCACGCAGCGGCTCGACGACTTCACCGCCTTCGATCAGCGCCTTCATCAGGAAGCCGCTCTTGGTGCCGCAATCGTCCTCGATGACGACCAGATCCTGGGTCACATCCACCAGACGACGGGTGAGGTAGCCAGAGTTTGCGGTCTTCAGCGCGGTATCCGCGAGGCCCTTACGAGCGCCGTGGGTCGAGATGAAGTACTGCAGAACGTTCAGGCCTTCACGGAAGTTGGTGGTAATCGGGGTTTCGATGATCGAGCCGTCCGGCTTCGCCATCAGGCCCCGCATACCGGCCAGCTGACGGATCTGGGCAGCAGAACCCCGGGCGCCGGAGTCGGCCATCATGTAGATGGAGTTGAAGGACTCCTGCTTGACGGTGTCGCCCTTGCGGTTGACCACGTCTTCCTGGCCGAGCTGGTCCATCATCGCCTTGGCGACCTGGTCACCGGCGCGACCCCAGATATCCACCACCTTGTTGTAGCGTTCGCCATCGGTCACGAGACCGGAGGTGTATTGCTGGGCGATCTCCTTGACTTCCTGCTCGGCGGCGTGGATCAGCGGGTGCTTGAGTTCCGGCACCAGCATGTCCTTCACCGCGATCGAGATGCCGGCGCGGGTGGCGAGGCCGAAACCGGCCTGCATCAGCTTGTCGGCAAACACGACGGTCGCCTTCAGGCCGCAGCGGCGGAAGGAGGCGTTGATCAGCTTGGAGATTTCCTTCTTCTTCAGGGGCTTCTGCAGCACGCTGAAGGGCAGACCAGCCGGCAGGATCTCGGAGAGGATCGCACGGCCGACGGTGGTCTCGTGGCGGGTGATCTTCTCGATGGACTCGCCTTCCGGGCCGAGGTCCCATTCCTTCAGGCGGACGATGACCTTGGCGTGCAGGGCCACCTGACCGGATTCGTAGGCGCGCTTGACTTCGCCCACGTCGGCGAAGGCCATGCCCTCGCCCTTGGCGTTCACGCCTTCACGGGTCGCGTAGTACAGGCCCAGCACGATATCCTGGGACGGCACGATGATCGGTTCGCCGTTGGCGGGGGACAGCACGTTGTTGGAGGCCAGCATTAGGGTGCGGGCTTCCATCTGCGCTTCCAGCGACAGCGGGACGTGGACGGCCATCTGGTCACCGTCGAAGTCGGCGTTGAACGCCACGCAGACGAGCGGGTGCAGCTGGATCGCCTTGCCTTCGATCAGGACCGGCTCGAACGCCTGGATACCGAGACGGTGCAGCGTCGGCGCACGGTTCAGCATGACCGGATGCTCGCGGATCACCTCTTCGAGGATGTCCCACACCACCGGCTCCTGGCTTTCGACCATCTTCTTGGCCTGCTTGATGGTGGTCGCGAGACCCATCAGCTCAAGCTTGTTGAAGATGAAGGGCTTGAACAGCTCCAGCGCCATCAGCTTCGGCAGACCGCACTGGTGCAGCTTGAGCTGCGGACCCACGGTGATCACCGAACGGCCGGAGTAGTCGACGCGCTTGCCGAGCAGGTTCTGACGGAAGCGACCGCCCTTACCCTTGATCATGTCGGCCAGGGACTTGAGCGGACGCTTGTTGGCGCCGGTCATGGCCTTGCCGCGACGGCCGTTGTCGAGCAGGGAGTCGACGGACTCCTGCAGCATCCGCTTTTCGTTGCGGACGATGATCTCCGGCGCCTTCAGCTCGAGCAGACGCTTCAGACGGTTGTTCCGGTTGATCACACGACGGTAGAGGTCGTTCAGATCGGACGTGGCGAAACGGCCGCCATCCAGCGGAACCAGCGGACGCAGGTCCGGCGGCAGCACCGGCAGGACTTCCAGGATCATCCAGTCCGGCTTGATGCCGGAGGACTGGAAGGCCTCGAGCACCTTCAGGCGCTTGGAGATCTTCTTGATCTTGGCTTCGGAACCGGTGGTTTCCAGCTCGGAACGCAGCTTCTCGATCTCGTGCGGGAGATCCAGCGAACGCAGCATTTCACGGATGCCTTCGGCACCCATCAGCGCGGTGAAGTCGTCGCCATATTCCTCGACCTTGGCCAGATAGTCGTCTTCCGACAGGATCTGGGCGCGGTTGAGCGGGGTCATGCCAGGATCGGTGACCACGTAGGCTTCGAAGTACAGCACGCGTTCGATGTCGCGCAGGGTCATGTCGAGCACCATGCCGAGACGGCTCGGCAGGCTCTTCAGGAACCAGATGTGGGCAACCACCGAGGCCAGCTCGATGTGCGCCATGCGCTCACGGCGAACCTTCGAGAGAGTCACTTCGACGCCGCACTTTTCGCAGATCACACCGCGGTGCTTGAGGCGCTTGTACTTGCCGCACAGGCACTCGTAGTCCTTGACCGGACCGAAGATCTTCGCGCAGAAGAGGCCATCGCGTTCCGGCTTGAAGGTCCGGTAGTTGATGGTCTCAGGCTTCTTCACCTCGCCATAGGACCACGACCGGATCGTCTCGGGAGACGCCAGGCTGATGGTAATGGCGTCGAACTCTTCCTCGTTCGGCAGGCTTTGCTTGAACAGATCAGCGAGCAAACTTTTCATCAATCACTCCATCCAGGGTGAGCACTCATCGATCGAACCAACCGCTCAGTAGCGGTCGAGGTCGATGTCGATTGCCAGAGAGCGAATTTCCTTGACCAGCACGTTGAAGGATTCCGGCATGCCGGCATCGATCTTGTGCTCGCCCTTGACGATGTTTTCGTACACCTTGGTCCGGCCGGTAACGTCGTCCGACTTGACCGTGAGCATTTCCTGCAGCGTGTACGCGGCACCGTAGGCTTCCAGCGCCCACACTTCCATTTCCCCGAAACGCTGGCCACCGAACTGGGCCTTACCACCAAGCGGCTGCTGGGTGACGAGGGAGTACGGGCCGGTCGAACGGGCGTGCATCTTGTCATCGACCAAGTGGTGCAGCTTCAGCACATGCTTGTAGCCGACAGTCACCTGACGCTCGAAGGGCTCACCGGTACGGCCGTCGAACAGGTTCACCTGGCCGCCGGAAGGCAGGCCGGCGAGTTCGAGCATGGCCTGGATCTCGGATTCCTTGGCACCGTCGAACACAGGGGTTGCGAAGGGCACGCCCTTGCGCAGGTTCTCGGCCAGTTCGAAGATCTCGCCATCGGTGAAGTCGGACATGTCTTCCGGCTTGCCGTTGTCGTTGTAGATCTGGTTGAGCAGCGAGCGGACTTCGTCGGCGGTTGCCTTGGCGCGCACCATCTTGTCGATCTTGTTGCCCAGCCCCTTGGCGGCCCAGCCCAGGTGGGTTTCGAGCACCTGACCGATGTTCATCCGCGACGGAACGCCCAGCGGGTTCAGCACGATGTCCATCGGGGTGCCGTCTTCCATGTACGGCATGTCCTCGACCGGGACGATCTTGGAGACCACACCCTTGTTACCGTGACGGCCGGCCATCTTGTCGCCAGGCTGCAGGCGGCGCTTGACGGCGAGGTAGACCTTGACCATCTTCTGGACGCCCGGAGGCAGCTCGTCGCCCTGGGTGAGCTTCTTCTTCTTGGCTTCGAAAGCCAGGTCGAAGTCCTTGCGGGTCTTCTCGAGGGCTTCGCGGACGGACTCCATCTGGGCGGCGAGGGTTTCGTCGGCCATCCGGATGTCAAACCAGGTGTAGTGGTCGAGACCTTCCAGGTATTCCTTGGTGATCGCGGTGCCCTTGGCGAGACGCTTCGGACCGCCGTTGGCCGGCTGGCCGTTGATCATGCGCTCGATACGCTCAAAGGCGTCGCGCTCCACGATCCGCATCTGGTCGGCGAGGTCGGTCTTGAAGCCGCGCAGCATGTCGTCGATGATCGACTGGGCACGCTTGTCGCGCTCGATGCCTTCGCGGGTGAACACCTGAACGTCGATCACGATGCCGTTCATACCGGAAGGCACGCGCAGCGAGGTGTCCTTCACGTCGGAAGCCTTCTCGCCGAAGATCGCGCGGAGGAGCTTTTCTTCCGGCGTCAGCTGAGTCTCGCCCTTCGGCGTGACCTTGCCGACCAGCACGTCGCCGGCTTCGACTTCCGCACCGATGTAAACGATGCCGGATTCGTCGAGGCGGGACAGCTGCGCTTCGCCGAGCGACGCGATGTCGCGGGTGATTTCCTCGGGGCCGAGCTTGGTGTCACGGGCAACGACGGTCAGTTCCTCGATGTGGATCGAGGTGAAACGGTCGTCGGCCACCACGCGTTCGGAGATCAGGATCGAATCTTCGAAGTTGTAGCCGTTCCAGGTCATGTAGGCGACCAGCATGTTCTGGCCGAGAGCCAGTTCGCCCATGTCGGTGGATGCACCGTCGGCGATCACGTCGCCACGGGCCACACGATCACCCACCTTCACCACCGGACGCTGGTTGATGTTGGTGTTCTGGTTGGAACGGGTGTACTTGATCAGGTTGTAGATGTCGACGCCGACTTCACCGGCAACGGTTTCATCGTCGTTCACCCGGATCACGATACGGTTGGCATCGACGTAGTCGACGATGCCACCACGCAGCGCCTGTTCCGCCGTGCCCGAGTCGACGGCCACGGTGCGCTCGATGCCGGTACCGACAAAGGGCTTCTCGGGGCGCAGACACGGCACCGCCTGACGTTGCATGTTGGCGCCCATCAGCGCGCGGTTCGCATCGTCGTGCTCGAGGAACGGAATCAGCGAGGCTGCGACGGACACGATCTGGCCCGGCGCGATGTCCATGTACTGAACGGTGTCGGCGGTCGCCAGGGTGAATTCACCCTTGTTGCGGCAGGACACCAGATCGCCGGTGAGACGACCGTTCTCATCGACCTCGGCGTTCGCCTGGGCGATGACGTACTGGCCTTCTTCGATCGCCGACAGGAAGTCGATCTGCTCGGTGACGGCGCCATCGGCCACCTTCCGGTACGGGGTCTCGAGGAAGCCGTACTGGTTGGTGCGGGCGAACAGTGCCAGCGAGTTGATCAGACCGATGTTCGGACCTTCCGGGGTCTCGATCGGGCACACGCGGCCGTAGTGGGTCGGGTGCACGTCGCGGACTTCGAAGCCGGCACGCTCACGGGTCAGACCGCCCGGGCCAAGGGCCGACACGCGGCGCTTGTGGGTGATCTCGGCGAGCGGGTTGGTCTGGTCCATGAACTGGGACAGCTGGCTCGAACCGAAGAATTCCTTGATGGCGGCGCTGATCGGCTTGGCGTTGATCAGGTCGTGCGGCATCAGGTTGTCGCTCTCGGCCTGGCCGAGGCGCTCCTTGACCGCGCGCTCGACACGCACCAGACCGGCACGGAACTGGTTCTCGGCCAGTTCGCCGACGGAACGCACACGACGGTTGCCCAGGTGATCGATATCGTCGATCTCGCCGCGGCCGTTGCGCAGCTCGACCAGCACGCCGACAACCGCCAGGATGTCGTCGTTGGAGAGGGTGCCGACGCCTTCGCCGCCCATCGGGCCGACGCGCTCGTAGAAGCGCTTCTGCCATTCCGGCGCCTTGTCGTCCAGCTTCTCGGGGTAGGCGCGACGATTGAACTTCATGCGGCCGACGACCGACAGGTCGTAGCGCTCGGGCAGGTAGAACAGGCCCTGGAACAGCGCCTCGACGGCATCTTCCGTGGGCGGCTCGCCCGGACGCATCATGCGGTAGATCGCCACGCGCGCAGCCCACTGGTCGGCGGTTTCGTCGACGCGCAGGGTCTGGGAGATGTGGGAGCCACGGTCCAGATCGTTCAGGTAGAGGGTGGTGACCTGGGTAACGCCGGCGTCGCGGAGCTTGTCGAGGATGTCCTCGGTGATCTCGTCGTTGGCACGGGCAACCAGCTCGCCGTCCTGGCTCACCACATTGGTGGCCAGCACGCGGCCGAGCAGGAAGTCATCGCCAACATTGACCGTGTCGATACCGGCATTGGCCAGTTCGCGGATGTGCTTGGCGGTGATCCGCTTGTCCTTGGTGACGATGACCTTGCCGGACACGTCCACCACGTCGAACTTGGCGACTTCGCCACGCAGACGATCCGGGACCAGCGCGAAGCTGGCGCCTTCAGACTGCAGCGTGAAGGATTCGAAGTCGTGGAAGGTCGCGAGGATCTCTTCCGGCGTCATCCCGATTGCCTTGAGCAGGATGGTGACCGGCATCTTCCGGCGACGGTCGACGCGGAAGTAGAGGTAATCCTTCGGATCGAACTCGAAGTCCAGCCAAGAGCCGCGGTACGGAATGATCCGCGCCGAGAACAGCAGCTTGCCGGAAGAGTGGGTCTTGCCGCGATCGTGCTCGAAGAACACGCCGGGCGAACGGTGCAGCTGGGACACGATGACCCGCTCGGTACCGTTCACGACGAAGGAGCCGTTGTTGGTCATGAGCGGAATCTCGCCCATGTACACTTCCTGCTCCTTGACTTCCTTGATGGTTTCCTTCGCGGCCTCCTTGTCGAGGATGACCAGACGAACGCGGGCGCGCAGCGGCGACGCGAAGGTCAGGCCGCGTTGCTGACATTCCTTCACATCAAAGGCAGGCTCGCCGAGATTGAATTGCACGAATTCCAACCGAGCGTTGCCGCTGTGGCTGGTAATCGGAAATATGGAATTGAAGGCAGCCTGAAGACCCTGGTTCGCCCTGACGGCAGGCGGTGTTTCTGCCTGCAGAAAGGATGCGTAGGATTCAAGCTGAGTGGCCAGCAGATAAGGCACATTCTGTACGGCTGCGCGCTTGGCGAAGCTTTTACGGATGCGCTTTTTCTCGGTGTAGGAGTACGCCATAGATGCTCCGGGTCAGAGAAGTCGGACGTCAGAAGACAAAAGACAGCATTTCGGATACTTGATTCAAGGCGATTCGCCCCCTAATCTGCATCGAACGCTCTTTTTTGTCGTCTAGGCCCAGGCTGCTGATATCAGCAGAAAACAGAAAGCACAAAAGGGCCGATGCCAAAAAGGCATCAGCCCCCTGTACGAAACCGAAATTACTTGATTTCGACCTTCGCGCCGGCGTCTTCAAGTTGCTTCTTGAGCGCTTCGGCATCGGCCTTCGGAATCGATTCCTTGACGGGCTTCGGAGCGCCATCGACGAGGTCCTTGGCTTCCTTCAGGCCCAGGCCGGTAACGGCACGGACAACCTTAATCACTTCGACCTTCTTGTCACCGGCAGCCAGCAGCATGACGGTGAATTCGGTCTGCTCTTCCACGGCGGCGGCAGCAGCGCCAGCGCCAGGAGCGGCCACAGCCATGGAGGCGGCGGACACGCCAAACTTTTCTTCGAACGCCTTGACCAGGTCGTTCAGGTCCATAACAGTCATCGCGCCAACGGCTTCGAGGATGTCTTCTTTGGTAATTGCCATATCAAAAATCTCCAAATCTAATTTCGTACGAGTTACCGGAAACCGACCACTCAGGCGGCTGCGGCTTCTTCTTCACGTTTTTTAGCAAGCGCAGCCATTGCACCGGCAAAGCTCGACACCGGAGCCTGCATGACGCCCAGCAGCGTGGACAGCAGCTCTTCGCGGCTCGGAATCGACGCCAGGGCTTGTACGCCGGCCTTGTCGAGCACCTTGCCGGCGTAGCAGCCAGCCTTCAGCACGAGCTTGTCGTTGGTCTTGGCAAAGTCGCTGAGAACTTTCGCTGCAGACACGGGGTCCGCCGAAATGCTGTAAATCAGCGGGCCAACCATTTGGTCCGCCAGACCGGCAAACGGCGTATCGGCCACTGCGCGGCGTGCCAAGGTATTCTTCAGCACTCGCAGATAAACGCCGGCATCACGGGCCTTGGCACGCAGAGCGGTGAGGTTACCCACCTCAATCCCTGCATACTGCGCCACGACGATGGTCTGGGCATTCACCACTTGCGCCGACACCTCTGCCACTACGGCTTTTTTGTCGTCGAGATTCAGACTCAAGGTCTTTCCTCCTATCAAGTCAACACGCGATGAAAACGCTCATCGCACCTACGGCGACCTGGATCAGGAGCTTTGCGCTTCGTTCGGAAACGAAGGGCGGAAATCCTGTTCTGGGGCACCGTCTACGCAGGTTTTCAATGATTAAGCGACTCGGGCAGCGGCCCGTTCCGCACCTGCGGTCTTTGACGATCCACCCGGTCCGCTTTCGCTCGCCGGGCGGCCCAAAGTTCTTACTGTGCCTGACCGCTCAGGGTGGCGGGTTCGACGCGGACACCGGCGCCCATAGTGGACGACACGGCAACCTTACGCAGATACACACCCTTGGAAGCAGCGGGCTTGGCCTTGACCAGTGCGTCGATCAGGGCGGCAACGTTCTGCTGCAGCGCTTCGACGGAGAACGAGGCACGCCCCACGGTAGCGTGGATCAAGCCGCCCTTGTCGGTACGGTACTGAACCTGACCGGCCTTGGCGTTCTTCACGGCAGTGGTGACGTCCATGGTCACGGTGCCAACCTTCGGGTTCGGCATCAGACCGCGCGGACCGAGGATCTGACCCAGCGCACCGACGACGCGCATGGCGTCCGGGGTGGCGATACACAGGTCGAAATCGATGTTGCCACCCTTGACTTGCTCGGCCAAGTCGTCGAAACCGACCACATCGGCACCAGCGGCGCGAGCGGCTTCAGCCTTCTCGCCCTGGGCGAAAACGGCCACACGAACACTCTTGCCGGTACCGGCGGGCAGAACCACGGAGCCGCGAACCAGTTGGTCGGACTTCTTGGCATCGACACCGAGATTCACGGCCACATCGACGGACTCGTCGAATTTGGCGGTTGCACACTCCTTGACCAAAGCCAGCGCTTCGGTCAGCGGGTAAACCTTGTTGCGATCAACCTTGGCACGCAGGGCCTGAACGCGCTTGGACAACTTCGCCATGATTACATGCCCTCCACGGTGATGCCCATGCTGCGGGCGGAGCCAGCAATGGTGCGCGCGGCGGCGTCGAGGTCCGCAGCGGTGAGATCCTTCATCTTGGCCTTGGCGATTTCTT
>ERZ650311.1628-NODE-1628-length-10830-cov-5.313689_pt1 | contig 10830 bp, 9 predicted proteins | sample MGYA00376247_ERZ650311 | MGnify/ENA primary metagenome ERZ650311 (study PRJEB26733, sample SAMN07839324) | wastewater metagenome | biome: small river; feature: stream; material: water | place: USA: North Carolina | collected 2016-07-28 ... | reverse complement strand
GATTCTCCTCCGCGCACTAAATCAATAGCCGCTTCTAACGATTTACGATTTAATCCATTCTCACGAGCAACTTTTCCTAGTTCGCCTTTGTCATCAGCCACTACGAGCAAGAAAAGCTCGCCAGCGATAAATTGGTCATTACGCTTGTTCGCCTCTTTTTCACATAAGTTCAACCAATTACTCAAATCACGGCCGACCTGAACCTCACCACTGGTACCCTGCACTTCAGGCAGGTTACTAATAATTTTCTCAACGCCCTTTTCTAAGCCAGCAACATTAACTCCAGCTCGGGTTAATAAACTCTTAGCCCCACCATCGGAATCACGCAACATTGCCAACAGCACATGAGCCGGCTCAATGTATTGGTTATCTTTGGCTAAAGCGATACTTTGAGCCTCACTTAAGGCCTGTTGAAATTTGGTTGTTAATTTATCTATTCTCATTTTTATATCCCATCAACACTATGTATAACTATCTATAGAATATAAGGGCAATATTGCCAATTTCAAGGGTTTTAAAGCCCTTTTTAACCCTAATTTCCCCTATTTTGACCTGGCTTGTTTACCTTCTAGAATGCACTGATGGCACCTACTATGCCGGCATTACCAACCGTCTAGAGCATCGCTTAGAAGCCCATAATTCAGGGCAAGGCGCACGCTATACAAGATCTCGTCGACCAGTGATCCTTTTGGCAACCCAAGAGCACCCTGATCGATCTGAGGCATCCAAGGCCGAGAGCAAATTAAAGCAATTGCCTAGGTCAAAGAAGCTGGAATTCTTTCAAAGCACATCTATTGCCATCAAAACAAAAACCACCCCGTAGGGTGGTTTATTTGTGGTGGAGTTAACTATCAGACCCTTGTTAGAAAGCATCCTTTGCACGCTCAAGCGCATAGATTTCCCTTAAGTGCAAAGCTTGATAGGCCACACGATCTTTAAACAACCCAGTCACCGTTTCTGGACCATAAGAAAAATTTCTCATGACGTCTGCATTCAGGTTATAGATTGGCCAATTCGCCTGACCCGCAACATTGGGATTACCTGTTTTAGCAAACGCAGCCCAGCTGGCAGATAACTTTTCCGTCATTGCCTGATCTTGCGGACTATTCTTATCCACGATCGGGAACCAATCTTTTGGCCAAGCATGTGTCTTTTTAAAGTCGGCGACATCTTTTTCAATTCGAGCACACTGGTTAACACCCGTTAATGGCTGCTTAGGCGCTTGAGGTAGCAGCCCTAAGCTACCAAATACATATGGAATCTCATAGGTATGGGGTGCGCCCGGTAATGATTCGCGAATATTTTTAGTTAAATAATCGTAGTAATAGGCATAGCCAGGAGCAATGCCGTTCATGCTATTGGCCAGTAGTTTCGTGCTAGCACGGTACATGAGATCTTGAATCGCAAAAGAATTCAAAATGCACTTGTCTTTTACATCGGCATAGAGCTTTTCAACAATTTTAGGATCTTCATGCATTTTCTTTGTAAACACCTCTAGAGAGGGTTCACCAGGCAGCATGAAATCACTATCAAATGAATTTGTACCAATCATGAATGGCACTTTGGCTTGTTTGCCGGCAGCAAACAATGGAATTGGATCGCCCTTAATGATTTGACCATCTATGAAAGGACCGCCAAACTCTCCTGCGTAATATGAATTTCCATCCAATACCAGTTTTTGAACTGGTAACTTTCGCAATTCAGCCAAAGACTTCACACCAAGTGAAGACATATATTTGGCACCAATATCAATCTCTGGAGTTAAGCCAAGACGTTTCTCAGTCATGCCGCGCAAGGGACTTTGCTGTGCGCTTTGGGCAATCGCCTTGTGAAATAAGCCTCTAGCAGCATCAGAAACCATCAACCAAGTCACACTTCTACCTCCGGCAGATTGACCAAAGATCGTGACATTGTTGGGATCACCTCCAAAGGCCTCAATATTCTTTTTGACCCACTTGAGAGAAGCAATTTGATCCATAGTGCCGTAATTCCCAACTGGCTCACCCTTTGCTTTGGCTTCTTCTATCAATTCTTTTGTAGCAAAAAATCCTAATGAACCCAATCGATAATCGATCGTCACTACGATAACGCCATTTTTAATCAAATTGATTGGCGTGAATTGTGGATCTCTAGCGCCATCAACAATCAAGCCACCACCATGAATCCAAACCATCACAGGTAAATTCTTACCTGGCTTAGTAGGTGTGTAGACATTTAACTTGAGACAGTCTTCGCTACCCGGAAGACCAAGGCCAGTACTGAGATTTTTAATGTATTGCTGCGGACATGATTCACCAAACTTGCTAGCATCGCGCACACCACTCCAGGCTAGTGGCGGCTGTGGTGGACGCCAGCGCAGCTCACCAACAGGTGGGGCTGCGTAAGGAATGTTTTTGAATACATTCATGTTGTATTCAACAATCCCTTGAAGAGCGCCTGTCTCGACTTTGGCTGTTGGCCTCTCTGCTGCAAAAGCATTGAGCACTATAAAACTCAAAGTGAGTGCTATTACCTTTTTCATGCGTAATTTCCTTAGTTCAAAAAACATCATGCATTCAGTTAATTTAAAAATGAAATTGTTACTTTGAATTTTTTACTTTTTTACCCAACGAGTCATTGCAACTTCATCGGTCACACGCGCATCGACCCAGCGAGCGCCGTCAGGAGTATCTTCTTTTTTCCAAAAAGGAGCCGCAGTCTTTAGGTAGTCCATGATGAACTCACATGCGGAGAAAGCTTCACCACGGTGCGCACTGGTAACCGCGACTAATACGATTTGATCTTCTGGCAGCAAAGGCCCTACTCGATGAATTACCAGAGTTTGATAAACATCCCAGCGCGCCTTAGCTTGATCCAAGATTTCTTGGAGTGCCTTTTCAGTCATACCTGGGTAATGCTCTAGCGTCATGGCTTTGACTTGACTACCGTCATTCATATCGCGCACAGTACCCAAGAAAGTCACGACAGCACCTACGCGTGGATCACCTTTGCGCAGCGCCGCTACTTCAGTACTGATATCAAAATCGGTTTCTTGGATTTTGATAGGCATATTAGCCTCCAGTAACAGGCGGAAAGAATGCCACTTCAGCGCCATCTTGCAATGGCGTACTTGCATCAACCATGTGTTGATTTAATGCGCAGCGCAACACTTTGCCGTTGGCCAAAACTTCAGACCAAGGACTGCCTCGCCCAATAAGATATGCTCTCAGATCAGCAATCGTTTTTATATCATCTGAAACGGCAACACTCTCTTGGGAGACGCCAAGCGCTTCTCGTAATGAGGCAAAAAATCGTAATTCGAGTTTCATAAAGTAATCGTAAACCGATTATTTGAGGAGCGCATCAAAAGGGATGTACTTCACCAAATCCCCAGACTTGATCGGTTGGTTTGGTGGGCAATCCACTAGACCATCACCCCAAGAGGCACTTGTCAGCACCCCAGAGCTTTGATTTGGGAATAAATCCAAACCGCCATGGTCATTGAGCTTAACGCGCAAGAACTCATTGCGTCGGTCTGCTTTTAGCCAATCAAAATCTGCGCGCATGAGATATGACTGTGGTTGCTTAGCTTCACGGCCCTGCAACTTCAAAATAAAGGGGCGAACAAACAATAAGAATGTTACAAAGCTTGAAACTGGATTGCCTGGCAAACCAATAAACCATGCTTCACCATCTTTTGGCTCATCTGATTTTCGTACCGCACCAAATGCTAGGGGCTTGCCAGGTTTAATCGCAATTTGCCAAAGATCTAATCTACCTTCAGCAGTGACTGCAGGCTTAATGTGATCCTCTTCACCAACTGACACACCACCTGAAGTAATAATCAGATCATGATCTTGACTAGCCTTACGCAATGCTGCACGCGTTGCATCTAAACGATCAGGAACAATTCCTAAATCAGTAGCATCACAACCCAAAGATTTGAGACAGGCCAACAAGGTATCGCGATTGGAGTTATAGATCCCACCAGGTTTTAGCGGCTCACCAGGCAAAGCTAATTCATCGCCCGTAAAAAATGCCGCCACCTTGACACGTCGTTTGACATTAAGATGGGTTAAGCCAGCAGAAGCTGCTACACCCAACTCCTGCGGACGCAAAAATGTTCCTGCGGTTAATGCAGTCTTACCGGCCGTCAAATCTTCGCCTCTACGACGAATCCATTGACCTGATGTTGGGACGATGTTGATAGATACTTGGCCAGCCTCACTATCTGTTGTGCAATCCTCTTGCATGACTACCGCATCCGCGCCCGGCGGCACAGGAGCGCCTGTAAATATTCTGGCAGCGGTACCAGGCTCTAGTTGAGTCCCCATTGAGCCGGCTGGAATACGTTGGGCAATTCTGAGCGTACTTCCAGAATTTTGAGTATCCGCAGTTCTGACCGCATAACCATCCATGGAAGTGTTATCCAATGGCGGCACATCGACCAAGCTACTAACATTTTCAGCGAGCACGCGGCCTAAGGATGCTTGCATTGCCACCTTCTCAATCTCAGTAACAGACTGGGCATGAGAAAGCAAATGATCTAATGCCTGCTGCGCTGTCAACATTGGTGGCTTAGTCATAGAGTTCTAGTGTGTTACTTAAATTTTTCTGAATTAGAAATTAATCCAGATGTGTTGTGATGAAGTCTTTTACTTGATGCACATCTGCATCAATATTAACAACGCGCTGTGGCTTGGACTTAATATCTTTAAATGCAGGCGGGCACTCAGCAGGACGCCCCAGAGCCACTTCAATGGTTTCTTCAAACTTGATTGGTAGGGCTGTCTCCAAAACAATCATCGGAATACCTGCTTGCAGGTGCTCACGGGCGACCTTCACACCATCAGCAGTATGCGTATCAATCATGACGCCATAGCGCTTATCAATATCACGAATCGTTTCTAAGCGATTCTCATGAGTACTGCGGCCAGATTGGAAGCCGTACTTACCTAATTCTTTAAAGACTGCTTCTTTTGAGATATCAAAACCACCTGCTTCATCTACCTGTTTGAACATCTGGGCAGTAGCTTTGCCATCCTTACCCATAAAGTCAAAGACGAAACGTTCAAAGTTGCTTGCTTTGGAGATGTCCATTGAAGGACTAGAGGTGTGCAATGTCTCAGCTGACTTACGCGCACGATAAACGCCGGTGCGGAAGAACTCATCAAGCACATCATTCTCGTTTGTTGCTGCGATCAAGTGCGCAATAGGTAATCCCATCATGCGAGCAATATGTCCCGCACAAATATTGCCAAAGTTTCCGGATGGCACCGTAAAGGAAACTTTTTCAGAACTGGATTTGGTTGCTAAGAGATAGCCTTGGAAGTAATACACCACTTGAGCAACTACGCGACCCCAGTTAATGGAGTTCACGGTACCAATTTGGTTCTTCGCTTTAAAGGTGTGATCGTTACTAACTGCTTTAACAATATCCTGGCAATCGTCAAAGACTCCAGCCACAGCCAGATTAAAAATATTAGGGTCTTGCAAGGAGTACATTTGCGCTGACTGGAAGGCGCTCATCTTGCCACGTGGCGAGAGCATAAATACCTTTACACCCTCTTTGCCGCGCATAGCATACTCAGCAGCGCTACCAGTATCACCAGAAGTGGCACCCAAAATGTTGAGCTGCTGACCTTTTTTCTTTAAAGCGTATTCAAAGAGGTTGCCAAGCAACTGCATGGCCATATCTTTAAAAGCTAAAGTAGGGCCATTCGAGAGACTTAAAAGGCCGATACGTGTGCCATGCTCTTCACCCAACCAATGGATCGGAGTGATGTCTTTAGCGTTATCTTGCGGACGGCCATTGCAATAGACCTGCTCGGTATACGTTTTACGCAAGAGTGCACGCAAATCTGCTTCAGGAATATCGTCACAGTAAAGACTCAATACTTCATAAGCAAGATCGGCATACGACAATCCGCGCCAAGCATCTAGTTGAGCCGCCGTTACTTGAGGATACTCTGTTGGTAAATACAAGCCGCCATCAGGCGCCAATCCACCTAACAAAATTTCTAAGAAGGATTGTTGTGGGCTATTGCCCCTAGTAGATTGGTAACGCATGTGCTTTACTTAATTTTGCTTACGACAAATTTTCTAAACGGATCTTTACCACTTCGCCGGCAACGGTTTTGAGATCTTGAATCTCTTTAATGGCGGCAAGCATGTTTTTCTCTTTGGTCTCATGAGTCAATGCCACCAAATCCGTTTGACTTTCACCTTCATCAGCCTCTTTTTGCAAGAGTGCATCGATTGAAACACCATGAGAAGCCAAAATCTTAGTGATATCAGCCAATACGCCAGCTTGATCTGCTACACGCAAACGCAAGTAGTAACTTGTGGTGATCTCACCGATTGGCAACACAGGAGTGTTGTGCACAGAATCTGGCTGGAAGGCCAAGTAAGGAACACGATGCTCAGCATCGGCACTCAACAAACGTGTGATATCCACTAAGTCTGCAATCACTGCGGAAGCTGTTGGCTCAGAACCCGCGCCTTTACCGTAGTAGAGAGTAGTGCCAACAGCATCACCAAATACTTGCACCGCATTCATAGCGCCTTCAACGTTGGCAATTAAACGCTTAGCAGGAATCAAGGTTGGGTGTACGCGCAACTCCACACCCGTAGATGTTTTCTTAGCAATACCAAGCAACTTAATGCGATAGCCCAATTGCTCTGCATATTTAATATCAATTGCATCTAATTTAGTGATACCTTCAACGTGCGCTTTTTCAAACTGCATTGGTATACCAAATGCAATTGCACTCATGATGGTTGCTTTATGTGCGGCGTCAACACCTTCAATATCAAAAGTAGGGTCAGCTTCTGCGTATCCTAAGCGCTGCGCTTCTTTGAGAACAGTGCCAAAGTCCAAACCTTTATCACGCATCTCAGACAGAATAAAGTTGGTTGTGCCGTTAATAATGCCAGCGACCCATTCAATACGATTTGCCGTTAAGCCTTCACGCAAGGCTTTAATGATTGGAATGCCACCAGCCACAGCCGCCTCAAACGCTACCATTACGCCCTTATCGTGCGCCGCCTTAAAAATCTCATTACCGTGAACAGCTATCAATGCCTTATTTGCAGTGACAACGTGCTTACCAGCGGCAATTGCCTCTAGCACCAAGTCTTTGGCGATACCGTAACCACCAATGAGCTCAACAACAATGTCGATCTCTGGGTTATTAATTACCGCACGGGCATCGCTCACTACTTGCGCATGGTCTTTGACCAATTCTTTTGCGCGCTCAATATTCAAATCTGCAACCGTGTTGATGCGGATGCCGCGCCCAGCACGACGCTGAATTTCATCTTGGTTACGCTCGAGAACAGTGAATACGCCACCACCAACGGTGCCAATGCCTAATAGACCTACTTGAATCGGTTTCATGATGCCTTTGCTGCAGTTGAAGAAGCCTTGCGGCTGTGTTTATTACGATAACGCTCCAGAAAACGTGCAAGTCGACCGATGGCTTCCTTGAGAACATCTTCGTGAGGCAAGAACACTACACGAAAGTGATCAGGTTTACTCCAGTTAAAACCAGAGCCCTGCACTAACAATACTTTTTCTTCCTTTAAAAGATCGGCAACAAATTGTTGATCATCTTCAATTGGATAAATCTCAGGATCTAACCTTGGGAATAAATACAAAGCAGATTTAGGCTTGACACAAGTGACACCAGGAATATCCGTAATCAATTTCCAAGCGAGATCGCGCTGCTTTGCAAGACGGCCACCCTCACCGACTAAATCATTGATGCTTTGATATCCACCAAGCGCCGTTTGAATGGCATATTGTCCTGGTACGTTCGCACAAAGGCGCATCGAGGCCAACATATTTAAGCCTTCAATGTAATCGCGCACCATCTCTTTATCGCCCGAGACAATCATCCAGCCAGCACGATAGCCACATGAACGGTAATTCTTAGATAGGCCGTTGAAGGTGATAGTGACTACATCTGTCGATAAAGACGCAAGAGAAATATGCTTCTCACCGTCGTACAACATCTTGTCGTAGATTTCATCGGCAAACAAAATCAAGCCATGTTCGCGGGCAATCTGCGTCAGCTCAAGCAAAACCTCTTTGGAATAAATCGCACCAGTAGGATTGTTTGGATTAATCACCACAATCGCCTTAGTGCGAGGTGTAATTTTTTTACGCAGATCGTTTAAGTCTGGCGCCCAGTCTTTAGACTCATCACAAAGATAGTGCACAGGAGTACCGCTAGACAAACTCACTGCTGCAGTCCACAGTGGGTAATCTGGCATTGGCACCAAAACTTCATCACCATCATTTAAGAGTGCATTCATTGATAGAACGATCAACTCAGAAACGCCATTGCCGGTGTAAACGTCATCCAAAGCGACTCCCTGGATGCCTTTTTCTTGGCAGTACTGCATGATGGCTTTACGTGCAGCAAAGATGCCTTTGGAATCGGAGTACGCTGAGGCATTGCTTAAATTGCGAATCATGTCCAACTGAATCTCTTCAGGAGGATCAAAACCGAAAACCCCTACGTTTCCGATGTTTAATTTGATGATTTTGTGACCCTCTTCCTCCATGCGCTGAGCAAGCTCGAGCACAGGCCCACGAATGTCGTAACAGACGTTATCGAGTTTTTGGGACTTTAGGATGGGTTTCACAATAAATTAAAGGGTAAGTTCTTGAAATCTTGGAAAAAACAGCTAGCTATAATCCTCATAATTATGACAGAGAGTCCACTTGAAGCTTCAATCTGACCCCCATTCTGGAGCCAATACGATCACCGGCTATGGCGATGGCTACGTGGAGATCAACCAAACTCCATACAAGCACAGCGTCCTTTTGAGCTCGGATGGCGAAACCCTGGAGTGGCCTGTGAAATCTTTTGGTGACCTTGAGGTCAACCATTTCAGCCAAATAGCTAATCTAAAGCCAGAATTGATTCTGATTGGCACTGGTAGTCGCCAGCAATTTCCACGGCCTGAGCTCTTAAAAAACCTGATTTTGGCCAAAATTGGCTTTGAAATCATGGACTCACAAGCAGCCTGCCGTACCTACAACATCCTAGTTGGTGAAGGCCGAAAAGTCCTTTTGGCCTTGATTGTGGAGCCTGGCTAATGCAATTTAGCCAAATTCGGCAGTCAACAGCCTTACACCCCGCCAAGATTTTGCTGCTATTGCTAATCTATGCAGCGCTTTGGTTTGGAACCCTTAACTACCGCCATTTGATTCCTTCGGACGAGGGACGATATGCCGAGATGGCTCGAGAAATGCTCGTCACAGGCGATTGGGTTACTCCTCGCTATAACGGCTACAAGTATTTTGAAAAACCACCACTCCAAATATGGGCAACTGCTGCCACATTTCAGTTATTTGGGATTGGTGATTGGCAAGCTAGGCTCTGGACTGCCCTCACAGGCTTCTTAACTATTTTGGCAATTGGATTTACTGGCGCAAAGATTTATAACGCCAGAGCAGGATGGCTGGCGGCTGTTGTTTTAGCCTCAAGCCCCATGTGGGTCATTAGTGGACACTTCAATTCTTTAGATATGGGTTTGTCCGCTTTTTTGGTTGCCGCACTATGCAGCCTCTTAATTGCGCAAACTTCACAGACTCAATCGAGTTGTCGAAATTGGATGTGGGCATGCTGGATCTTCATGGCGCTAGCAACTCTTTCAAAAGGCGTAATTGGCGCCGCAATACCTGCAATGGTTTTTGTAATCTATTCCATTAGTACATGGGACTGGAAGATCTGGACGCGCTTACGCTTATTCAGCGGACTTATTTTATTTTTAGCAATCACTGCGCCATGGTTTGTTTTGGTGGCGCAACGCAATCCAGAGTTCTTGGAATTTTTCTTTATTCATGAGCACCTACAACGTTTCACACAAGATGCTCATAGCAGAACTGGGCCCATCTATTACTTTGTACCACTGCTACTCATTGGGCTTCTGCCTTGGGTTGCGCAACTTCCTGGCTCTATTGCGCAAGCATGGCAAGAGCGTGCGAGAACTTTCTCTTGCGGATGGTTGCTTAGTTGCTGGTTTATTGTGATCTTCGCTTTTTTCAGCATCTCTCATTCAAAACTACCTGGCTACATCATCCCCATTTTTCCTGCTCTTGCGTTATTAATAGGCAATCGCCTCGATCATTTGCTCGGGCACACCAACTCCTTGTCTATTGCATGGAAGTTGCAAACCATTGGTTTTGCATTGTTGGCTGCAATCGGGTTTTTCTTCTTATCTGAAATCGGCAAGCAAGCAAGGCCCGATGAAGTTGAAGCCTATGCGCAATATGTATATTGGGTCATTGCCGCACTCATCGCTTTGATAGCATTTAGTCTTTATGCAAGCTTTCAATCCAAGCGAAACGGCATCAAGAGTATTGTAAGTTTCGCATGGGGCTTTTTCTTATGCGCCATCATCGCGGGCACAGGCCATGAAACTTTAGGCCGCGCAGTCTCCGGAATTGATCTTGTTAATCAAGTGAAATCTTCCATCCCAGAAAAGGTGAACTTTTACTCTGTTCGCTTACTTGACCATACAGTGCCATTCTATTTAGGCAGAACCATGATCATGGTGCAATCGCCTGACGAGCTCGAGTTTGGAGTAAATCAAGAGCCCGATCTTTGGATGCCAACCTTAGAGGCTTTTATTGCCCGCTGGAAAGAAGATCAGAGCGCCTACGCCATCATGGTGCCCGAGGTATTTGTTGAACTTCAAGGATTGGATCTGCCAATGCAAGAAGTGGGACGCGATTCACGCAGAGTAATTGTGAAGCACCCTGATGGTTCTAGCTCAACACAGTAAGATAGGACATCATGTCAAACGCTAGCCCAGAATTTATTCCATTTACGCGCC
>ERZ650311.1627-NODE-1627-length-10847-cov-25.772424_pt1 | contig 10847 bp, 12 predicted proteins | sample MGYA00376247_ERZ650311 | MGnify/ENA primary metagenome ERZ650311 (study PRJEB26733, sample SAMN07839324) | wastewater metagenome | biome: small river; feature: stream; material: water | place: USA: North Carolina | collected 2016-07-28 ... | reverse complement strand
TTTTCTTTGTCTGCCATGGGGTCTCCTTTTGATTGGCTTGTGTCAGTTGACCAGCCAACCCTGAGAGAACTCTGAAAACGGGCTGAAATTCGGCTAGATGTTCTTAGCCGCCGAAAACGACGAGTCGTTGAATCTTTAGCCGAGCGGCGAAGGCTGCGAAAAGACCGCCGAACGCAGCGATGAGTGCTGCGAACCAAAGAGCAACCCAGATGTAGGCAAAGACTCCCCAAAACGCAGTGCCGCTATCGGCGAGGAACCCGGCGGCTCCGAGCCCTATCAATCCACCGATCATGACGACAGGCATAACGCCCGAGGCGATGCCCCCGGCGAAACTTATCTTGCGCCACATCTTCCTGCGGCGCTGTGCCTTCAAGAGGTCGGTTGAGGCGACAGCTGGGTCTACGTAGAACGGGTCAAGAAAAGCGTTGTTGCCAATCACTTGCCCGATTGCCTGACCTTCCGGCGACAATTTGAACTGTTTATAGGCAGTGTTGGTCTCGAACCCCATCGCCTTTCGGATTTGAGTGGCGAATTGATATGTCACGTATGCAACGATGGCAAGACCGATAGCAAGCGGAAGCCCATATGGCGGAAACAGGATCACAGCCATGACGGCTGCAGTAACACCGACCTCAACCACCTGACGATTGATTTTTTCGACCTGCGCGAACCGTAGCGGTGTTCTTTCCATTTGCTCCCCATCTCGTTTAGCCACCGAGGCTTAGTTGAGAGTTTACGCAACCAACTTCAAAGACCAGCCTTCTTGGCCTTCTTGAGCCGCTCAGATAACTTGTCGTCGTCAGCAAAACTTGCTTCAGCGGGCGATGTTGTTGGTGACGCTGGCGTCGTGGCAGCTCCCGGTGTGGTTCCGGCAGCAGATGAGGTCGGCAGCGACCATGGATCGACTTGGCCGGCTGGGGGTAAGCCGTTGACGGGGGGCAGCGAACCAGCGGCCTGGCTTTGGGGCGCGTTACCCCAGCCGTTGTTCGGGTCGCCGCCATAGGCCTGCGGAGTCGGAGCTACGTGCCAGCCTTTTTGGGTCTTCTCAGCGCCGAGTTTTCGATAGATTTCGTCGCGCTTCGCTCTAGCATTCAAGCCGCGGATCATGAAGATGATTCCGATTGCGACTGTGATCACCATTACGCCCGGCGTCGACGCCCCAAACGTTGTGAATGCGAAAGGAACGAAAAAGGTTGAACAACCGGCGAAGCAACCGAGAGTGCGAGAAGACGAGCGTTTGTTTTCGTAGTAGAGGGCTTCGGCTTCGAGTTCGCGAGTCATCGGGACACCATCCTGGGTTCGGCGGCTGTTGAGATTGGGTCATCTCCTAGAAGTACTTTGGCACAAGCAAGCTGTCGATTACAGCGAAACGAATCCAAATGGGGTGGTCTTTTTGGGGGACACCGCAGGCGCGGGCGTGGGCTCGGACTCGGACGCGGGAACGGGCCCGAACGCGAATGCCATACCCGGTTGCCAGACGCAGATTCCAGCTTCGGATGCAGCGCTCGGTCTCGACGCTAGTTGCGTCGAGGCTTTTCGAAACCGTGCATCTCACGGATGTTGCGCGAGCGGAAGGATTCGACAAATGCCACTGCTAGACAAAGCGGCGCAGAAAGCATCGTGGCGAAGACGATTGGCCAGGCCGCGGCTTGAGCGAATGCGGCAAACGGGCCGGAGGTCATCCCTGCCAAAAAGAACAGCGTGATGAATGCGAAAAAAGGAGTGGCCAGCGAGATCCAACCGAACACGAACGTGAGCTTTCGGTGGCGCAGATAAGACGCGTAGGCCTCTGCCTTGCGGTCGGGTTTGGGTGAGTTGTTTGCCATGTTTTCCGTCTTGTTTATCGAAGTCTAGATGGTTTGAACCTGGGTGACACCGAGCGTGGAGTCGGCGGCGAAGGCGAGGCTTGAGGGTTCGCGACCGGCCATCACCAATTGCGCACCGAGGGCGGCAATCATCGCCCCGTTGTCGGTGCACAGACTCAAAGCGGGGATGCGCAGCTCGATGCCATTCGCCTCGCAACGCTCTTTGGCAACCTCACGAAGTCGGGCATTCGCCACCACTCCGCCGCCGAGCAGTAGGCGCGGCACGTTGTGTTCGAGGCAGGCGGCAACGGCCTTCGAAACCAGCACATCGACAACCGCTTCTCGGAACGAAGCGGCGACGTCGGCGATCGAGTATTCGGTGCCGGCTTGTTCGGCTGACTCGACCCAGCGAGCGACCGCGGTTTTGAGCCCCGAGAACGAGAAGTCGTAGCGGTGCTTTTCCATGTCCTTCGGCAGCGTGAGTCCGCGCGGAAAACGAATGGCCGACGAGTTGCCCTGGGCCGCCGCCTTGTCAATCACGGGACCGCCCGGATATCCCAGGGCAAGCAATCGGGCAACCTTGTCGAACGCCTCTCCCGCGGCGTCGTCGATGGTCTCACCGAGCAGTTCAACATCCTCGATTAGGTCACGAACCAGCAAGAGCGATGTGTGTCCACCAGAGACCAGCAGGGCGACGGTGGGTGTATGTACCTCGCCACGCTCGAGCACGTCGACACCGACATGTCCGACCAGATGGTTGACCGCATAAATCGGCTTGCCGGTGGCCACCGCGAGGGCTTTTGCCGCACCAACGCCAACCATGAGCGCGCCTGCCAGCCCGGGGCCGTTGGTCACGGCGATGGCGTCGATCTCGTTGATGCTCAAACCCGCGGTCTTGAGCGCCTGATCGAGAGTTGGCTTGATGGCTTCTAGGTGTGCTCGAGCCGCGACTTCTGGCACGACTCCGCCGAACCTTGCGTGCGCATCCATTGATGAAGACACCGCATTTGCCAGAAGAGTGTTGCCGCGCACGATGCCGACACCGGTTTCGTCGCACGAAGATTCGATGCCCAAAACCACGGGTTCGCTCAGTCGAGCCTGTGCCAATTCACGGATGCGGGCACTCAGGTCGAGACGCATTATCACGGCATCGATGCCCTCGGGCTGGTAGTAGCCCTTGCGCAGGTCGATCTGCACGAAGCCGAGGCTGCGGTAGAGAGATTGGGGCACGGGGCTGTCGGCGCGCACCTCGAGAAACATTTCGCGTGCTTGGCGTTTGGCAGCAACATCGATGAGCCGGTTCATGAGCCGGCGACCAAGACCCGCGCCGCGGTGCGAGTCACTCACGGCGATGGTCATGACGTCGGCCTCGTGCCCGTCGACTACTCCGATTCCGGCATAACCCACCACCGCACCATCCAGGGTTGCAACAAAGTAGTTGCGGCTTGGGTTTGGGGCGAGTTCGGTCTGCATCATTTCGAACGGCCACGCGGTCGAACCAAACGACGCAGCTTCGATTTCGAAGATCGCCTGCAGGTCAGATTCGGCAGCCGGGCGAATCAGGTATTCGGTCATCAGCTCACCGCCTTGCCGGTTCGCGAAACATCCTTGGGCGCTACCGCATCAGGTGCACGCAGATAGAGTGCGCTCACATCGTCGGATGCGCCTCCCGCCAGCATCTGCAACTCGGCAACTTTCGCGAGGCTGGCCGCCGAGATCTCTGCCGTGGCGAGCCGAGGTTTCAACCCGCGCTCGGCCAGCAGCCCGTCGAGGTCGGCCGGCTTGTTTACGTGTGGGCCATCGATGCGAACGGGCACGCCATGGTGGTCGAGCCCGGAGTAGAGACTCCAGTAGACCTCGCTGCGACGTGCGTCGGTGGTAACCAGCAGTGGCGTCGAGTCCGCCTCCGCATCCGAGAGCTCGGCAAGTGCAATCGCGTCGTGACTCACCACGCCAAAGATCGGGCGGGCGACACCCTCGGCGAAAGCGATTGCGGCACCGATGCCCACGCGAAGACCCGTGAATGGCGCTGGTCCGCGACCGGTGACCACCGCCGAGATGCGGCTGGGGGCAACATCCGCGCGTTTGAAAACTTCGGCTAGCGCAAGCCCGATGTTTTCGGCGTGACCCATACGGTCGTCGATGTTGACCTCGGCGAGCACCTTTCCGCCGGCGACCAGGGCCACCGACGTGCCGACCGACGTGTCGATTGCGAGAAACGGGCTCATGCGGCACCGCCTATCGCTTCGAGCGACTTGAACCCGGACGCGAGGGCAGCATCGGCGAAACGATCGCCGAAACCGAGGATGCGCACGATCCGTGTTTCACTCGCACCCGTGTGATCGCGGTCGATCTCGATGTCGAGCCAGGATTCGCAGAGACCGTCGGTGAAACCGCGTCCCCACTCGACCAAGACGATTGAGTTAGGAAGGTCGATGTCTAGGTCGTCGAACTCAGCAGATGAGCCGAGTCGGTAGGCGTCGACATGAACCAGCGGAACGCTCGAGGAAGCACGCTTATGGGTGCGTGCGATTACGAAGGTTGGGCTCGAGACGTTCGAAACCACGCCAAGCCCTTCGCCGATTCCGCGAGACAGAGTGGTTTTGCCCGCGCCGAGCGGGCCGGTTAGCAAGACGAGGTCGCCCGCGCTCAAGAGTTGCGCGAGGGCGCATCCGAGTTGATGCATGATTTCATCGGTTTCGACTCGGATGACGGCAAGGTCAACCGGCAAGGTCACTTGGCGGCTCCAACGTAGACCCGTTTGAACCGACCGCCCATGCGGGTGACTATTTCATAGTTGATGGTGTCGCAGGCAGCTGCCAAGTCGTCGACCGACGGAGCACCTTGGGCTGGGTCGCCGAAGATGATGACCTCGTCGCCGACCTTCACATCATCGTCACCCACGTCGAGCACAAACTGGTCCATGGCGACCCGCGATTGCAGGTGGTATCGCTTGCCGTTGATCGAAACTTCTGCCTTGCCGGTCGCATTGCGCGGCAGACCCTCGGCATAGCCCACCGGAATGAGCGCAAGTGTCGTCTCGGCCGCGGTGCGGTGCAGGTAGCCATAAGAAACGCCTTGCCCGGCTGGCACGCGCTTGGTTTGCACGACCACGGTCTTGGCGGTCATGGCCGGGCGAAGCCCGAACTCGGCGGCGCGGTTGCTGCTGAACGGGTCGAGACCATAGATGGCGATTCCGACGCGAATCATGTCGAAGTGGGCGTCGGGATAAGCCAGCGAACCATCGGATGCGGTGAGGTGGGCAAGCTCGTACTCGAGTCCGGCATCCTTGACCACCTGGAGTGCGGACTTGAAACGTTCGACCTGAGCGCGATCGTCGGCCTCGGAGGTTGAACTCAGGTGGCTGAAGATTCCGATGACCATGACCTTGCCCGTGGCAACCGCCACCTTGGTCGCTTCGACCAGGGCTAACCACTCGGATGCGGTGCTGCCGTTTCGACCCAAACCGGTGTCGATCTTGAGGTGCAGGTGCGCGATTTCGCCGCTGACTTCGGCGGCTCGAATCGCGCGGTTGAGCTGTTCAAGGTTGGCGATGCCGAGGTCGACATCACGAGCCACGGCCTCAACAAAATCGTCCGCTGGGTCGTGCAGCCAAGACAACAGGGCGGCAGTGATGCCAGCGTCACGGAGCTTCAAGGCCTCGGCATTGTCGGCAACCGCGAAGCCACCGCATCCGGCCGCTTCTAGGGCTTTGGCAACCTCAACCATGCCGTGACCATAGGCATCGGCCTTGATCACCGGCAGGATGAGCGCGGAGGTTTTCGACTGCATCACCTTGAAGTTGTGCACAATCGCGTCGAGATCGATCACGAGCTCACGCATCACACACCTCCTTCTGCAACGACAAACGCAATCGCCTTGCCACCATCGTGACTTATCGAAACATGAAAACGTTGGATGCCGGCATCCCTGACTAGCCTGTCGGTTTCACCGGCGGTGTTCAAGCTGGGTTTGCCGTGTTCGTCGTAGGTGAGAAAGACGTCGTGCCAGTTCATCCCGAGTGAATTTCCGACCGCCTTGATGAACGCCTCTTTTGCAGCGAACCTTCCGGCGAGGGTCTGCACACTGCCGTCTCGCTCGGACTCGGCGAAGAGGCGCTCGACCATCTTAGGAGTGTTGGCAAGGGTCTGCTCAAACCTTTGCAGGTCAACCAGATCAACACCGACGCCGACGATCATGGTTTCGCCTATTCGACGGTCACCGACTTCGCGAGGTTGCGCGGCTGATCAACATCGAGGCCCTTGGCGGTCGACAGAGCCAGCGCGAACGCCTGCAGCGGAATCACGTCGAGCACCGCTGCCATGATGGCGTCGGTCTTTGGCACAAAGATGACGCTCTCGGCATACTGCGCCACGGTCGAGTCTCCGTCTTCGGCGATGGCAATCACCTTGGCACCGCGAGCGCGGATTTCTTGGATGTTCGAGATCACCTTTGGGTGCAGGCTGTCGACATCGTTCGGGCTCGGCACGATCACGATGACCGGCTGACCTTCTTCGATCAGAGCGATAGGGCCGTGCTTTAGCTCGCCAGCCGCAAAACCCTCGGCGTGGATGTAGGCGATCTCTTTGAGCTTGAGCGCGCCTTCCATGGCAATCGGGAAACCCACGTTTCGACCCAAGAACAGCACCGACTTCGCGTTGGCGTGCGCTGTGCCCAGCGCGGCAGCCTGGTCGATGTTCGCCAAAACCTCGCTCACGCTTGCGGGCAGCTGAAGTAGTTCACGGCCGAGCGCGAGTCGTGCATCCTCGGTGATTGCTCCGCGAGCCTCGGCCAGTGCCAGTGCGAGCATGTAGCCGGCGACGATCTGAGCGGTGAGCGCCTTGGTCGACGCGACCGCCACCTCTGGTCCGGCGTGCGTGTAGATGACGGCGTCGGATTCGCGAGCGAGCGTTGCACCCTGGGTATTGCAAATCGAAAAGACCTTGGCGCCGAGCTCTTGTGCGTAACGCACGGCCATGAGGGTGTCCATGGTTTCGCCCGACTGCGAGATTGCGACCACGAGAGTGTTCGGGGTGACGATCGGGCTGCGATAGCGGAACTCGTGAGAAAGTTCGACCTGCACTGGGATGCGTGCCCACTTCTCGATCGCGTACTTGGTGACATCACCGGCATAGGATGCGGTTCCGCAAGCCACGATGATGATGCGGTCGATGGCGCGAATCTGGTCGGCAGACATCTGTTGGATGTCGTCGAGTACGACTCGGCCGTCGGGGCGAACGCGACCCATGAGGGTGTCGGCGATGGCTTGAGGCTGGTCGGCGATTTCTTTGGCCATGAACGATGGCCAGCCACCCTTGGATGCGGCCGAGGCATCCCAATCGACTTCGAACTCTTTGAATGCGACCGGCGAACCGTCGAAACCGAATACCTCGACCGAGTCGGCTTTGAGCACGACGATCTCGTCTTGCCCGACCGAAACGGCCCGCTTGGTGTGCTCGACAAACGCGGCCACGTCGGAGCCGAGAAAGTTTTCGCCGTCGCCGAGGCCGATGACCAAGGGCGCATTGCGTCGTGCTGCCAGCACAACATCCGGCTGGTCTTGGTGAACCACGAGGATGGTGAATGCGCCGTGAAGGCGGTTCATGACCGAAGCAAACGCTGCCTTGAGGTCGCCGCTCTGTTCATAGGCGCGGGCGATCAGGTGGGCGGCCACCTCGGTGTCGGTTTCTGAAGCGAAATTGGTGCCTTCGGCCAGCAGTTCGGCCTTGAGTTCGGCAAAGTTTTCGATGATTCCGTTGTGAATCAGGGCAAGTTTGTGGGCCGGTCCGCCGAGGTGAGGGTGTGCGTTGCCGTCGGTGGGCGCACCATGGGTTGCCCAACGGGTGTGACCGATGCCGATGTGGGCGACGGGCAGAGGATGCTCGGCAATTTCATGCTCGAGGTTGACCAGTTTTCCGGCCTTTTTGCGGGTTTCGAGGTGTCCGTTGGCGATCACGGCAACGCCTGCCGAGTCATAGCCGCGGTATTCGAGGCGACGGAGCCCACCGATCAAAACATCTACGGTTGCTTTTGGCCCAACGTAGCCAACGATTCCACACATAGGTTCTAATTTAGGGCAGAATGGCAATCTATGAGCGTTGAGCGAGCCAACCAAGGTCAATATTCGGTTGAACCTTCGCCGTTCGTCGAGATTCCTCGAGACGAATGGTCGGCTTTGGGCATCCAGACCACGAATCCGCTCACCGAGGCCGAGATTTCGCAGATTCAGGGACTCGGTGACTTTCTTGATATTCAAGAGGTCACGGATGTTTACCTGCCACTCAGCCGCCTGCTCAACCTTTACGTCACCGAGACTCAAAAACTGCACGCCGACGCATCCGAGTTTTTGGGGCAGAGAGCAAAACGAGTGCCGTTCGTGATCGGAATCGCAGGTTCGGTGGCGGTTGGCAAGTCCACGGTCTCGCGCCTGCTCAAGGAGTTGCTCTCGCGCTGGGAGGGAACCCCTCGGGTCGAGTTGGTGACCACCGACGGATTTTTGTATCCAAACGCCGAGCTCGAACGCCGCGGTTTGATGACCCGCAAGGGCTTTCCCGAGTCTTATGACCGACTGGCCCTGCTGAAGTTTGTGGCCGATGTGAAAAGCGGCGCGGATGCTGTCGAAGCTCCGGTTTATTCACATCTTTCTTATGACATCGTCGAAGGCGAAAAAGTTGTGGTTCGATCGCCAGATGTTCTCATCGTCGAAGGCCTCAACGTTCTTCAGCCGCCAAGCCTGGGCCAAGAAACCGCCCTGAGCGATTACTTCGACTTCAAGATTTTTGTCGATGCCGAAACGGGCAACATCACCGAGTGGTTTTTGAACCGCTTCAAGAAATTGCGCGAATCTGCCTTTACCAACCCGGCATCGTATTTTCACCGCTACGCCGAGGTGCCTTATGAGGCTGCTCTCGAGACTGCCAAGTTGATCTGGGACACCATCAACCTGCCGAACCTTCGTGAGAACATCCTGCCAACTCGCGGACGAGCAACTCTCGTCTTGCGCAAGGGCGCGAGCCACCGCGTCGAATCGGTGCTGCTGCGAAAGCTCTAGGCGGGGTTTGGACCGTTCTAAGCCAAAGTTGTGCCAAGGCTAGAACGTAAGCTCGGCCAACTGGTCTTCGATAACCTTGCGCTCTTCGTCGTCTTCGATTTTGGCGACCAACTGGCGAGCACGCCCGCGGGCGAGTTTGGCTAGGTCGAGATCTTCGGCGGCCCAGTATGAACGGGCCAGCACCTCATAGACCGAGGCTTGCATCCATACCGGAATCTCGTTCGACTCAACTATTTCGAGACAGGCCTGAGCGTGAAAAATCGCCGACTCGGGAAACCCAACCTCGCAATAGACGCGAGCGCACTGCCACTCGCCGATCGCCCACTGCTCCGGTCCGCCAACCTTTTGCCAATGCAGGCGGCTGGCGTGAGCGGAGTGAATCATTTCGAGTTCGTCGGCCTCGGTGCGCTCATCCAAGTCAATCAACTGCCAGGTGCGATTGAACAGGGATGCGGCGAGCGCTTTGGTGTCTTCGTCGCTAAGTAGAAAGTCGGTCACGCAAATCTCCAGTTGTCGGTTCTGAAAGGTGGGGCGGGTCGAACGTTAAAGAGCTAGCTCGCGCTCGACCACGCGGGCGATGCGGTCTGCCCAAGACTGTGCGGTGCCCGCATCCGCGGCTTCGACCATCACTCGAACGAGGTTCTCGGTGCCGGATGCTCGCAGCAAAACTCGTCCGGAGCCGTCGAGCTCAGCCTCTGCCTCACGCACAATCGCTTGTAGTTCGGCGTTGTCGTCGACGCGAGTCTTGTCTACCCCAGACACGTTGACCAACACCTGCGGATAGACCTTCATCGCCGACGCGAGTTCGGCCAGGCTCTTGCCGGTAGCGACGACCTCGGCCGCGAGCATGAGCCCGGTCAAGATTCCGTCACCGGTTGTCGCCCACTGCGTGAAGATGATGTGACCGGATTGCTCACCGCCGATGGTGTAGCCACCTTCACGAATCTTTTCGAGCACATATCGATCGCCGACCGCCGTTTCGATCATCTCGATGCCGGCATCTCGCATAGCGATTCGAAGGCCAAGGTTAGACATGACGGTTGCCACGAGAGTGTTGCGAGCGAGTTGTCCGCGCGACTTAGCTGCCAGAGCGATGATGGCCATAATCTGGTCGCCATCGACAATCGAACCGTTGTGATCTACCGCGAGGCAACGGTCGGCGTCGCCATCGTGAGCGATGCCGAGGTCGGCACCGTTTTCGACGACTGCGGCCTGAAGCGCGCTGAGGTGAGTCGAGCCATAACCCTGGTTGATGTTGAGTCCGTCGGGCTCGGCACCGATCACGATGACTTCGGCACCGGCATCCCTGAAGATTTCTGGTGAGACGGCTGATGCGGCACCGTGTGCACAGTCGATGACGACCTTGATGCCGTTCAGGCGATTGGGCAGAGCCTTGAGCAGGTGCACCAGATAGCGGTCTTCTGCGTCGGCAAAACGAATCACGCGACCAACGCCAGCGCCGATCGGTGCGAGCTTGGGGTCGAGCATGGCTTCTTGGATGCGGTCTTCAACGTCGTCGGCCAACTTGTGTCCACCGCGCGCAAAAATCTTGATGCCGTTGTCTGGGGCTTCGTTGTGCGATGCCGAGATCATCACGCCGAAGTCGGCAGCGATGTCTCCGGTCAAAAACGCCGCGCCCGGGGTTGGCAAAACACCTGCATCCATCACATCGACACCCGAGGATGCGAGCCCAGCGGCAACGGCCGCAGACAAAAACTCGCCCGAGACCCGAGGGTCGCGAGCGAGAACTGCTTTGGGACGAAGACCTTGGCTGCGAGCATCCTCGCCAAGCACGATTGCTGAAGCTTGGGCTAGGGATACGGCGAGCTCAACGGTGAGGGTTCGATTGGCTAAGCCGCGAACGCCATCGGTTCCGAAAAGTCGAGCCATGCTACGAGAGTAGCCGAATGTCCGTCGAAAGTTTCCGAAGGATTAGCGCTTCGAGAACTGCGAAGCCTTGCGTGCCTTCTTGAGACCGGCCTTCTTGCGCT
>ERZ650311.1626-NODE-1626-length-10855-cov-6.760926_pt1 | contig 10855 bp, 8 predicted proteins | sample MGYA00376247_ERZ650311 | MGnify/ENA primary metagenome ERZ650311 (study PRJEB26733, sample SAMN07839324) | wastewater metagenome | biome: small river; feature: stream; material: water | place: USA: North Carolina | collected 2016-07-28 ... | reverse complement strand
TGAAACTAGCAAACAGTTGTTGCAAGAACATCGGCAATTAACTTGCCTTTGGAATACGCGCGTTACGCGCCTAGAAGAGCACAACAATCAGTGGCGTTTATATGATGCTTCAAATGAACTCCTTCTGACGGCAGACAAAGTAGTCGTGGCTTGTGCCGTGGAGGCGAAAGCGCTCGTGGCTAGCATCGGTATTCGCTTGCCCTTAAGGCCGGTGCGCGGACAGCTCAGCATCTTCAATATTAAAGATGATGCTTGGATTAATAAGTTGCCCAGGGTTGGAATCTCTGGCGACGGCTATTGTTTACCAGCCAAGCGGCTTGATGACGGTAGCTACCAATGGATCGTGGGTTCCAGTTTTGATGAGGGTGAAGATGATTTATCACCCAGAGAGGTAAGCGATGATTTCAATCGCGATCAAGCACGGGGTTTGGTCAACTACCCTGAGGGAGACCTTCACTCTTTAATCAAGGCTGGTGAATTTGTCGGTGTTCGCTGTGTTGCAGGCGATCGTTTGCCCATCATCGGCGCGCTTATTCAGCGGCCAGGGATATTTCTGGCAACCGCCTTGGGATCAAGGGGGATCTTGTGGTCCGCTCTAGCGGCTAAGCTTATTGCTGCTCAGCTACTAGAGGATGATTTTGCTTTGCTTGCGCGTTTAGGTTTTGCAGCAGACTTAGTTGCTGCGCTTGCGCCGGCACGTTTCTTTGCGGGCGTAGCACCTTCAGCTTTGGGCGCTTTGGCTTCAAATTCGAAACCAATTTTGCCTGCTGAATCTAGGGCTAAATAGGCCTTAAAGCCACGTCCGGTGCGGTTCGACTTAAAGTTAGTGAGCAGATCTGTCTTGCCTTCTTTCAGCAACTTCTGAATCTGTTCCGCAGATACCTCTTGCTGTAAAACTACTTTTCCAGTTTTGAAGTCGCAGGATTTGCTTGGGCCAGTATTGTTTTCACAAACATAACGCATGCCGTCTTCATACACTGCACCTGAGCATTTTGGACATACGCCCAATGCTTGGCGACCTGTGAAATCCACCGCTTCAGTTTCATCCTCTTGCGCATTACCAAAATCAAACTCGAGCTTAAATCCGGCATTTGGATAATCTGCATCGTCTTCTGGAATTTCACTTAACTTAATGATGGCTGCAAATGGGCGCCCCATTTTGCTGCGGAATCCCTGCAAAGGTCCGATCGTTTTTTCGCGCAACAACTCTTCTACTTCGGGGTATTCAAAAGCGCGTCCCCCCGGTGTTTTGCTGATCGTAAAGCCACACTTTTCGCAAGCAAAACGACGATAGTTTTCTTTGACCGGACCCTTGCAGTGTGGGCACGGCGTGGTCATCGTAGCGTAGTCGCCCGGAATCGTATCACTATCGTATTCTTTGGCGCGCTTTACGATGCGCTGTGTCATCTGCGCAATCTCTTGCATGAAGGTGTCGCGATTCATTTTGCCCTGCTCGATGAGAGACAGCTTGTTCTCCCAACTACCAGTTAAATCAGGGCGCGTTAATTCTTCAACATCTAGTCCGCGCAATAGGGTCATCAATTGAAACGCTTTTGCAGTTGGAATAAGTTCCCGCGCTTCACGCACAATGTATTTTTCAGCAAGCAAACCTTCGATGATGGCTGCGCGCGTTGCAGGAGTGCCTAAGCCTTTTTCAGCCATGGCTTCACGCATTTCGTCATCATCAACCCACTTGCCTGCACTTTCCATGGCAGACAGTAAAGTTGCTTCGGTATAGCGTGCAGGCGGCTTAGTTTTCAAAGGCACAGCCGCAACGGTTTCCGTTTGTACCGATTCACCTTCTTGGACAGCTACCAACTCATCATCTGCCTGATTGGATTTACCGTAAACCGTTAACCAGCCTGGGTTCACGAGCACACGCCCCTCAGTTTTGAAGTGGTGTCCAGATACCTCAGTAATGCGGGTGGTGACGCGGAATTCTGCGGCAGGATAAAACACCGCCAGGAAACGACGTACAACCAAATCGTAAAGCTTGGCTTCAGGCTCGCTCAGATTCTTTGGCGCCTCTAATGTAGGAATGATCGCAAAGTGATCAGAAATTTTGGAGTTATCAAAAATACGTTTGTTTGGCCTCACCCAGCCATAACCCGCTTTGGCTTTAGGATCCTTTGGATCGCCTTGCAAAATTTGTTTAGCAAAGGCGCGATAGTCTTGCGAATGTTCTGCAAGATTTTCCATGGTTTGTTTAACGGTATCGAGGTAGTCCTCAGGCAGTGCTTTTGCATCAGTACGTGGATACGTTAATACTTTATGGCGCTCGTATAAGGCCTGGGCAAGACCCAAGGTATTTTTTGCAGAGAAACCAAAGCGCGCATTTGCTTCGCGCTGTAAGCTGGTTAAATCAAATAGTTGAGGTGCAAGCTGCGTAGCGGGTTTGGCTTCTTCAGTAACATTCGCTTTTTTGCCGCGGCATGCTGCAACAATGCTCTGCGCTGCTGCTTCGCTCCACAAGCGGTTCTCGCGCGCATCCGGCTCGGTTGCATCCTTTTTAAATTTTGGATCAAACCAGCGCCCTTCATAGACTCCAGCTGCTGCAATAAATTCTGCTTTTACTTCCCAATAATCTTTTGAGATGAATTTGCGGATGAGTTCTTCGCGCTCAACAACGATAGAGAGTGTTGGTGTCTGTACGCGGCCAACAGTTGTTAAGAAAAAGCCACCACTCTTGCTATTAAACGCAGTCATCGCGCGCGTACCGTTGATGCCAACTAACCAGTCGGCTTCGGAGCGGCAACGAGCGGCATCAGCAAGAGGCTTCATATCCTCATCTGTGCGCAGATTAGCAAAGCCCTCCCGAATGGCTGCGGGTGTCATCGACTGTAGCCATAAGCGTTTGATGGATTGCGATGCTTTTGCGTGCTGGGCAATTAAGCGGAAAATTAGTTCGCCTTCACGTCCCGCGTCGCAGGCGTTAATCAGGGCAGTGACATCTTTGCGTTTAATCAGTTTTTGTAAGACCTTGAGGCGCGACTCTGTTTTTGCAATCGGTCGCAGGTCAAAATAAGGGGGTACTACCGGTAAATTAGCAAACGACCATTTGCCGCGCTTCACATCAAATTCTTCGGGGGCGGCAATTTCTAATAAATGGCCTACCGCGGAAGAAATTAGAAATTCATCGCTCTCAAAATAATCTTCATATTTAGTAAAACCACCCAATGCCTTGGCAATGTCGTTGGCAACAGAAGGCTTCTCTGCAATGATGAGCGCTTTAGGGTGATCCCCCGCCGAAGTCTTCGAACCGCTTTTTTTGGTAGTTGCTTTAGTTGCCACGCGTTTTGCCTAAATTTGAGCTAAAAATGATGTTTTTCGGGGCAAAAAGGACGATCAATTTAAATCAAAATCGACCATAGCCAACTGCATACCCCTTTTTTATTATTAACCGATAAATTGGGAAAAGTCCAAAACCCCCTATTTTTAGCTTGTTTTGGCTTAAGTAAAGCCCCTAGGTTTTTCACAAAAACCCGTTTTTAAGCTATTTAAAAGCGGTTTTTATCTAAAAATGTAACTCCTCAAGAACATCCCTAGGTTTAGAGGCCAGTTTTGCCCCCTGCTGAATTAACAGGTGGCAACCAGCAGAATTTGCACTGTGGATGGGCCCTGGAAGGGCAAAAACCTCCCTTCCCAGCTCTGCCGCTAAGCGTGCAGTGATCAGGGAGCCCGACCTTTCGGCCGCTTCAATTACCACTACGCCCAGGGATAGCGCCGCAATAATGCGATTCCGCCTGGGAAAGTGAAACGCTTTTGGACCCATCCCCAGGGGGAGTTCAGATATCAAAAGCCCTTGTTGGCTAATTGCTCGAGACAGGCCAAGGTTATGGCGCGGATATACGATATCTATGCCAGTTCCCAATACTGCTGCAGTTGGATATTTGGGCCCCAGCTCAAGGCTTGCCTGGTGGGCAGCGCTATCGATCCCCCTTGCTAAGCCTGAAAGGATCAGCAGCCCCGCTTTTGATAACGCTTGAGCAAATAGATGGGCATTTTTTAAGCCTTCCGAGCCAGCGTGGCGCGAGCCCACAATGGCGATCATGGGCTGTTTGAGTAGCCTGATATCGCCATCTATATAGAGCGTCTTGGGAGGATCGTATAAGTCATATAGTCGAGGCGGGTAGTTTGGACTCCCGCGAGTAATTTGTATGGCAAGGTTTGGCGCAGGCAATGTTTTCATAATCCAATTTTGTTCTTTAGGGGAATTGCAGCAATCAGGACAGACTGATAGCTCTGTTGGATAATTCTTATATGGCTTTGTTAACTGTTCTTTGCTACCCAGACCCCCGCTTGCACAAGGTTGCTAAACCTGTGGCGCAGGTTGATGCTCGTATTAAAAAAATTGTTGCCGATATGGCGGAGACAATGTACGAGGCGCCTGGCGTTGGCTTGGCCGCAACGCAGGTGGATATTCATGAGCGCATTGTGGTGATTGATGTATCTGATGATCAAAATGAGTTAATGGTATTTATCAACCCAGAAATTGTTTGGGCAAGCACTGAAACCAAATCATGGCGCGAAGGTTGTTTATCGGTACCAGAGTTTTATGACGAGGTTGAAAGACCAGCCGAAATCCGCGTCAAAGCCCTCGATATTGATGGCAAAGAATTTGAAATCAAAGCCGACGGTTTATTGGCAGTTTGTTTGCAGCACGAGCTAGATCACTTGCAGGGAAAAGTATTTGTTGAGTATTTGTCTATGCTGAAGCGTACTCGTATCTCACAAAAAATGAAGAAGCGCGCTAAAGAATTAGTAGGTCAGCGCTAAGCGCCCCAATGAAAATTGTCTTTGCTGGAACTCCTGAGTTTGCTGCGCAAGCAATGCGTGCGATTTACGATGCGGGCCACGAAATTGTTTTGGCTTTAACGCAACCCGATCGACGTGCTGGAAGAGGTATGCATCTGCAAGCCAGCCCCGTTAAAGAATTTGCCTTGCAACACCATATTCCAGTGCTGCAGCCTGAGACATTAAGGCGTACAAGTACCGACCCCCAAAAGCAAGCTCAAGCACAAGTTGCGTACGAGCATTTGTCCTCGATTGAGTTTGATGCCATGGTGGTAGTCGCTTATGGCTTGATCCTGCCCCAAGAGATTTTGGATATCAGCGAGAGGCCGGGAAGACACGGTAGTTTTAATATTCACGCTTCCTTGCTCCCGCGTTGGCGCGGCGCAGCTCCTATCCAACGAGCCATTGAATCTGGAGATTTGAAGACAGGCGTTTGCATTATGCAAATGGATGCCGGCCTAGACACTGGCGACATTGTTTTGGTTGCTGATCTTGAAATAGCTGGTGACGAAACTAGTGCAAGCTTGCATGATCGGTTGGCGCAACTAGGTTCTCAATCTATCGTGACTGTTTTAAATGATTTACAAGAAGACAGAGATTTAAAACGGGTTCCGCAAGAAAAAGAAGGCATCACTTATGCTGAAAAAATACTGAAGAGCGAAGCAGAAATCGATTGGCATTTAAGCGCCAAAGAAATCGATCAACGGATCCGCGCTTTCAACCCTTTTCCAGGATCAAGCAGTAATCTCAACGGTATGGCAATGAAGTTTTGGAGCTCTAAACTTGCTGATACCAAGAGCTCCGCGGCTAGTCCAGGAGATGTTTTGGGGTTTAGTAGCGATGGCGTATATATTCAATGTGGCTCAGGCGTTATCGAGATTTTAGAAATGCAAAAACCTGGCGGCAAAAAAATGGATGCTAAAACATGCATCCAATCGATTGGTGAAAAACAGTTGCACTTTCAGTCAAAGGAGTAGAAATGTTTAATTTTGCAAAGACTGCTGTTTTGATGGCAGCAATTACTGCTCTCTTTATCGTAGTTGGCGGTATGTTGGGTGGAGAGCAAGGCATGTTGATGGCCCTCCTCATGGCAGTCGGCATGAACTTTTTTAGCTATTGGTTTTCTGACGCCATGGTATTGAAGATGACCAATGCGCAGCAGGTTGATGAGCGATCTGCGCCTCAGTTTTATGGCCTAGTAAAAGAGCTCGCTGAAAAAGCTGGTTTGCCAATGCCTAAAGTGTTCTTGATTGATGAAGATGCTCCGAATGCCTTTGCAACCGGACGTAATCCAGAGAATGCTTCGGTCGCAGCAACGACTGGCATTTTAAAAATTCTCTCGAATCGGGAATTACGTGGCGTGATGGCGCATGAATTAGCGCACGTGCGTCATCGCGATATTCTGATTTCTACTGTTGCTGCCACGATGGCCGGAGCCGTTTCTGCCTTAGCAAACTTTGCCATGTTCTTTGGTGGCCGTGACTCCGAAGGAAGGCCTGCCAACCCAATCGCTAGCCTAATGGTGGCGATTTTGGCGCCGATTGCCGCAAGTTTGATTCAGATGAGTATTTCGCGCGCTCGAGAATATGAGGCAGATCGCGGAGGTGCGGAAATTAGTTCAGATCCTGAGGCGCTGGCACACGCATTAGAAAAAATTCATAACTACGCTCAAGGCATCCCATTTCAAGCTGTGGAGCAACATCCTGAAACCGCGCAAATGATGATTCTCAATCCTTTGAGCGCTGGCGGTCTTGCGCAACTTTTTTCAACTCACCCGCCTACTGAAGAGCGGGTGGCGCGCTTAATGAGTATGGCAAAAAACGGGACATATCCCGGAGCAAATTAATTTGGCTGATCAAAAAACACCCCGCAGTCTTCCGCTCTCTGAAGCAATCACCATTGCTGCACAAGCGATAAGCGAGGTAATGAGTGGCAGATCGTTAACAGAGGTTCTAGATCAGCTCGACGCACATGAGCGTCCAATTGTTCAGAGTCTGAGTTTTGATGCGCTTCGTAAATGGATTCGCTCACATGAATTGATTAAACAATTTATTCCAAAGACGCCTCCTCCTGAGGTGGATCATTTATTAAGCGTTGCGATCGCTTTATTTTTGCAAGACGCGGCCGAAAGCAAGGGCTACCCAGCACACACAATCGTTGATCAGGCGGTCAAGGCGTGTGGTGAGTACGATAAAACCATGTATGCCAAAGGGCTGGTGAATGCAGTCTTGCGTAAGGTAAGCCTATTAGTACATCCGCCAGAGGGTGAGAAGCGCTATCCGCCCGATCCAATTCCAATGTATGTGCCTGCTTGGTGGCGAGCAAACCTCAAACGTAATTATTCAAAATCTTGGCAAGCCATTTTGTTTCAACAGGCAAAACGCGCACCATTAATTTTGCGTGTGAATCAAAAGCAATACACGCGCGAGCAATATCAAGCTTTATTGGCTGACGCCGGAATAGCATCAAAGCCCATAACTGAATTAGCGGGCATCCAATTGCCCGCAGCGCTTTTATTGCCTGAAGCAGTGCCGGTTTCTGATTTACCAGGTTTTTACACGGGCGCTGTTTCTGTGCAAGATGCGGGCGCACAGCTTGCCGCAATCTTATTAAACCCTCAAGAGGGCGAGCTGGTATTAGATGCTTGTGCTGCGCCCGGTGGAAAAACAGCACACTTATTAGAGCTTGCAGATTGTTCAATGCGTGCTCTAGAGCTCGATGGCGATCGCATCGGAAAAATTGGAGGCAATTTAGATCGCCTTCGTTTGCAATCAGAGAAAGTGAAAGTGTTGCGTGGTGATGCTTCAAAAGTTGCGTGGTGGGACGGCGTTCCTTTTGACAAGATTTTGCTTGATGCCCCTTGCTCAGCTTCGGGAATAGTGTCTCGTCATCCAGATATTCCATTTCTGAGGCGTGAGGCTGATATTAAGTCTCTTCAAGAGAGGCAGCGCGCAATTTTGCAGCAGGCATGGAAGATGCTTAAAGTTGGAGGCATCCTTTTATACGTCACTTGCTCCATCTTCCCGGAGGAGGGCGATGGGCAGGCAGCGTGGTTTGCTCAGCAGCATCCCGATGCGTTACGATTAGATGCTCCAGGCCAGATTTTGCCTGGCGAGCTAAACGACGGTTTTTACTATGCTTTGTTTAAGAAAAATGGGCCATGAGCCAAAGCATTAAACAATTTCTCTTTTTGTTGATGATGGTGTTGAGTGTTTTTTCAACAACTGTCAACGCAGAAGGCATCAAGATTAAATCCTTTGAGTTAGAGAAGGTGGATAGCGACTGGCTTCTCAGCGCTACTTTTCAGATTGAACTATCTCCAGGATTAGAAGACGCTGTTCAAAAAGGAGTGGTTCTCTATTTTCAAACGGAATTCGATTTAACGCGATCACGCTGGTATTGGTTTGATGAAAAGTCAGTGCTTGCGCAAAGACAGACGCGCCTTTCTTATCAGCCTTTGACACAGCAGTATCGTATTGCTTCAGACGGATTTACTTTCTCTGCTAAAACGATTTCAGAGGCATTGCAAGCGGTTGGTAGTGTTGGTGGGTGGCGCGTGATGGATAACGCCCAACTAGATCCTGGCAGATCTTACACAGCTGCGCTAAGGATGACATTAGATCTGAGCAAGCTCCCAAAACCATTCCAAGTAAATGCGCTGAATAATCGGGATTGGAATGTATCGAGCGACTGGTATCGCTTCCCATTTTCTTCTAACGGCCCCAATCTAATTAAACGATGAGATCGATAGCAGCCATGCTGGATCCCGGCTTTTTTACATCCAAAGCTTGGAGTAAAAAAATCATTCCGATCACGATTGGTGTCATCGGCGTATTTGCTTTATTTCTTTTAGTACTCCTAGCAATTGCCTCATCTAACACAGAGTTTTTTGATAACTACTTTATCTGGCTATACGCAGCCAATGTCGTCATTGGCATTTGTTTAACCTTAGTGATTTTGACCTTGATTGCTGTAATTGCGGTGAGGTGGTATCGAGGGCACTTTGGTACGCGCTTGATTGCAAAGCTGGCAATGATTTTTGCTTTGGTTGGGATTGTGCCGGGCTTAATTTTGTATGGCGTTTCTTTGCAATTCGTGTCGCGCAGTATTGAGACTTGGTTTGATGTAAAGGTTGAGACGGCGCTTAACTCTGGATTAGAGCTTGGGAGAGTTACCTTACGTGTCGCCCAAGAAGAGATTTTGGGCGAAGGTAATTTTATTGCTGAGCAGATAGTGCAAATACCGCCAGGCACAACTTCGGAACAAGTTGCTTCAGCCGTAGTGAAAATTCGGAATCAATTTGGCATTCAAGAAGTAAGCCTTTTTAATATGCAGCGCAATTTAATTTTCTCTAGCGAAGCAAAGCCTAAAAAATATTTTCCGGCTCCTAGTGCTGATGTGATTGATGAGGCATTTAAAAAGAAAGGGATAACTTTTTTAGATCAAATTGAACTCGATGGCGGGCAGCGCGGTTATCGAGTAAGGGCAATTGTTCCAGTTATCCGCAAAAAATCCATTCATAGCAAAGTAGATGCCACTAAGGACACAGAAGATAAGTATTTTTTGCAGCTAGTGCGCTACATCCCAGCGCCATTAGCTAAAAACATTTATGCGGTGGAGACTGCATATAGTGAATATCAAGAAAAAGCCCTGGGGCGTACAGGTTTGCGCAAGATGTTTGTGGGGACACTCACGCTAACCCTCTTCTTTGCAGTATTTGTAGCAATTACCTTAGCCCTCATGCTTGGCAGGCAGCTTGCGAGACCTCTGTTGATGCTTTTAAGGGGCACTCAGGCAGTTGCTCAAGGCGACTTGTCACCCAAGCCAGAGCTTGATACTGGTGATGAGCTTGGCATGCTCACGCGACAATTTAACGTCATGACCAGGCAACTGGCGGATACACGCACCTCTTTGCAGGAATCCAAGGCATTCTTGGAGAGAGTGCTAGGAAGTCTCACAGCAGGCGTATGTATTTTTGATAAAAACTACAATGTGGTTTCTAGTAATGCTGGCGCAGACCGAATTTTTGCTCAGGATCTAACGCATTTAGATGGCAAGCCTCTTAGCAGTAATCCGGCGCTATTGGAGTTCGAGGGTGCCGTTAAAGAAGGATTTGCAACGATGAAGCTTGCGGTGCTTGGTGAGGGGGCATCAGATCAAAAGCCCACTCAAGCTAATGCACCGGTTTGGCAAAAACAAATCCAGCTACACAGTACTAATGAGTTTGAAAATGAATTAGGCGTGACTCTCTTTGTTCGTGGCACTGAGCTTACGGGGGATTTACGTATGGTGGTCTTTGATGACATTACTGATGTGGTGAGCGCACAAAGATCTATTGCATGGAGCGAGGTTGCGCGCCGCCTTGCCCACGAAATTAAAAATCCTCTGACACCAATTCAGCTTTCAGCAGAAAGATTGCAGCACAAGCTTGCAGGCAAACTAAGTCCAGAGCAAGAGGAAATGATTAACCGTAGCACTGAAACTATTATTAGTCAGGTGCAGGCTATGAAAGAAATGGTGAATGACTTTAGAGATTTTGCAAAGACGCCAACCCCGCAACTTAAACCCGTTTCTATTAATACCCTCATCTCTGAAATCCTGGGCCTTTATGAAGGCAGTCCTTTGCGTACTAAATTAGACCCAAATTGCCCAGCAATTATGGGCGACCCTACGCAGATAAGACAGGTGATCCATAACTTGTTACAAAATGCGCAAGATTCAACCTTAGAGGGTCCCCGCCCCAACAACCCGGTAGAGGTCAAAACGGAGCTGGTGCCTTATGGTGAGAACAATGGAATTATTCAAAATGCGGTGCGATTAACAATAATTGATAGTGGAATTGGATTTCCAGCTAAGATATTGGCAAGAGCCTTTGAACCTTATATAACAACAAAGAGCAAAGGTACGGGATTGGGTTTGGCGGTGGTTAAGAAAATCATTGATGATCACGGTGCCAAGATTGAAATTCGAAACCGTATGCAGGGTGAAGAGGTGGTTGGTGCACAAGTATCAATATTGTTTATGAATCTAGCAAAAGAGGCAGCCTAAGCATGGCTAGTAT
>ERZ650311.1625-NODE-1625-length-10855-cov-13.020741_pt1 | contig 10855 bp, 12 predicted proteins | sample MGYA00376247_ERZ650311 | MGnify/ENA primary metagenome ERZ650311 (study PRJEB26733, sample SAMN07839324) | wastewater metagenome | biome: small river; feature: stream; material: water | place: USA: North Carolina | collected 2016-07-28 ... | reverse complement strand
TGCAGGCGCTGACTTAGTGATTACAGGTGAAGGTAAATTTGATGCGCAGAGCCTGAGCGGCAAGGCGCCTATTGGTATTTTGGAGATTGCATCAAAGCAATCAGTTCCGGTAGCAATGATTTGTGGCCAAGCCGCCTTGAACAGTTCAGGTGAAATAGTTAAGAAATTCCATTCAATCTCAGCACTACATGCATTTGAGTCAGATATCAATAAATGTATTACTCAACCAGGTCCAATTATCGAGAAAATTGCAGCGAGCATTGCCAAGTCAGTTGCTTCTTAAATATCCTTCTCACCTACATCTTTAAAGGAGTCCCACGTGTCAGAAAACAAAGTTAGCTATGCCGGTCAAGTTGTTGTCATTACCGGTGCAGCTCGTGGCATCGGAGCCGCTACTGCACGACTCGTCGCAGAGCGTGGTGGAAAAGTCTTTGCACTCGATATTGCTCGTGATGGGTTAACTTCGCTACAGAAAGAGTTATCTCTTCCTGATAACCAAGTAGCTGTTATCGATCTTGGTAGCCAAACATCTGTAAAAGAGAACATTGATGCCATCTACAAAATCACTGGCCGAATTGATGCGCTCATCAACACAGCAGGCGTCGTTGGTCCAACCAATGTCAAAGTCGAAGATGTGAAGTGGGAAGATTTCGAATCCACTGTCCGCATCAACCTCTTTGGAACTGTCTGGCTTACTCAAGCCGTTGTGCCTTATATGAAGAAGGCTAAGTACGGGCGCATCGCGCATGTGGCATCGATTGCCGGCAAAGAAGGAAACCCAGGGATGACCCCTTACAACGTTTCCAAGTCAGGAATGATTGGCTTTGTAAAGGGCGTGGCAAAAGAGATTGCACCAGATGGAATCACCATCAACTCGCTAGCACCGGCAGTTATTCGCACACCGATGAATGCTGATACCAGTGATGAAACTTTGAAGTACATGATTTCGCGTATCCCGATGGGTCGCGTTGGTGAAGCAGAAGAAGTTGCCGAAATCTTGGCCTTTATGGGATCAAGCGCTTGCTCATTTACAACAGGCTTCACCTTTGATGCATCCGGCGGTCGAGCAACTTACTAATTACTCTTCGTCAATCATCTCCGCATAAATCTGTGAGCGATAGCTGACACCGAGATCTTTGAAAATCTTCTTTAAATCTGATTTAACGGTATTGACGCTAATGCCTTGTGCATCTGCAATCTCCTGATTATTGAGCCCCTTGATGACCAAATTGACAGTCTCTCGGTGGCGATCATTAAGAGCTTCAATCTTGCGCTTCATCGAAGTGGTAGGAGGCTCGAGAGTGACCACTTTCTTTCCGCGAGATTTATCAAGATAAGTTTCAAAGAGGCGACCTAGGGTTCGCAGTAACTCTATATCTCGGCGACTTCCTGGCGCTGCCACCCCAAAGGCGAGAGATAGGCAGTAACTTGAATCTTGGCTCCAATGAATTGGTTGGCAGAGAATCTCTTCAATCCCTAACTTCTCTCTAAAGAGCGCACTCTGCGGGTACTTCTCAAGCCACGCCTCTTTGCTGGGAAGATAAACATCCTCGCCAGAGTTCAGGCAATCAATTGTTGGAAACTGTGTTGTAGTTCGGAGCCAGCTCAAACCAACTAGCGACTCTTGATCTAGCCCAGAGCTGCCGACAATAAAGAGATCACCGGTTGCGGTCTTTTCTGTCAGTGCAACATAGACAGCGTTATCTTCGGCAAGGACTTTCTTATGGAGATTGAGAAGAATCTCCTGTAAATCCGAAGGTGCACCGATTAGGTATGCAGCAAAGTCTTCGATTCTCTTCACGGATTTATTATCCCTTGCATTTGCTCACTCAATCCTTAATAGTTGATGTGAGAAAGCCACAGTAGCCCCGACGGGATTCGAACCCGCGTAGCTGGCTTGAGAAGCCAGAGTCCTAGGCCGCTAGACGACGGGGCCCTAGTTCTTCAATTTCACAAGGCCTTCGGCCTTTGAAATCTTCTTCAATTTCACAAGGCCTTCGGCCTTTGAAATCTTCTTCAATTTCACAGCAAACAACATGTACTGCGCTGGGGTACCAGGACTCGAACCTAGACTTACTGAACCAGAATCAGCAGGGCTGCCAATTACCCCATACCCCAATACCTTCTCGCGAAGGCAAGGTGAGTAGTTTACATGAGGTTTTTAGCGCCTCGACCACTCGGAGCTAGAGGCTAAGGGCTGCAGAAATACGCGAAATACAAGCACTTTGGCCCAATAGCTCCATCGACTCAAAGAGTGGAGGAGAAATTGTGCTGCCGGTGGTTGCAATGCGAAGTGCTGTGAAAGCAATACGTGGCTTGAGGCCCATATCTTCAATCAGCGCTGCACGAAGTGTTGCCTCGATTGATGCGTGATCCCACGTTGTCAGAGCTTCAAGCTCCTTCAGTGATCGCTTCAAAATATCCTTCGATGCATCATCTGTAATTTTCGAAACAGCGTCAGCATCGACTGCAAATTCCTTAACGAATAAGAACTTCAAAAGTGCTGGGGTCTCATCGAGCTTGACGATGCGCTCTTGAATAATTGGAAGCGCCTTCTTTACCAGAGCAACCTCTGCATCAGTACCAGTGATGATGCCCGCCTTGGTAAGGAATGGCAGAGTCCTGGTAAGGAAATCATCCAAAGTCAGTGCACGAATCTTGTCACCATTGATGGCCTCAAGCTTCTTCATATCAAAGCGAGCTGGTGATGAGTGAACCTTTTCGACCGTGAAGAGCTCTGTCAGCTCTTGCATGGTGACATTCTCGCGGTCATCTCCTGGAGACCACCCGAGAAGTGCGAGGTAATTACAGATTGCCTCGGGCAAATAACCTTGCTCGCGATACCAGGCGATCGATACTTCACCGTTGCGCTTGGAAAGCTTTGCATTGTCCTGGCCCATCACAAATGGGAGGTGGGCAAATGTTGGGTAATCCTCTGGCTTAATACCCATCGCTTGATAGACGCGGATCTGACGAGGAGTCGAAGATAAGAGGTCTTCACCGCGTAGAACGTGGGTAACTTCCATCAAGATATCGTCGACAGCAACTGCCAATGTATAGAGCGGTGAACCATCTGCACGCACGAGAACAAAGTCAGGAACAAACTTGTGATCGAAAGTTACTTCGCCACGAATAGCATCGGTAAAGGTAGTTGTGCCATCAGGCATGCGCATGCGGACAACAGCTTCGCGGCCTTGCGCCTTATATGCAGCGATCTGATCTGCTGTCAGGTCGCGGCAATGTCCGTTATAGCCAGGTGCAACATTTGCTGCGCGCTGTGCTTCACGTACTGCTTCTAGCTCTTCCGGTGAGCAATAGCAGTGATAGGCATCGCCTTGATCAAGAAACTTCTGTGCCCATGTTGCATAGATATCGAGACGCTGTGATTGAAGGTATGGGCCGTTAGGTCCACCGACTTCTGGTCCCTCATCCCAATTGAGTCCGAGCCACTTCAATGTGTCGATTGCAGCTTGGATGTATTCAGGGGTAACGCGAGTTGTATCTGTATCTTCGATACGGAATAAGAATGTGCCACCTGTATGGCGAGCAAATGCCCAATCGAACAACGCTGTGCGGATATTTCCAACGTGCAAGTCACCTGTTGGAGATGGCGCAAAACGAACTTTTACTTTTTTACCAGCTGTCATGGACGAGCACTCACCTTATTTGTTAGTTGGCCAAGGCCTTCAATGGATACAGCAACAGTGGATTTCTCTGGCATCGGACCGATACCTGCAGGTGTTCCGGTGATGATGACATCTCCTGGAAGCAGCGTCATGACGCTCGATACAAAGTTAACGATATCGGGCACTTTAAAAATCATGTCGCTCAAGTGAGCATCTTGCTTAATCTCACCATTCAAAGTCGTTGTGATGCGCTGATTACCTGGAACAAAATCAGTTTCAATCCAAGGACCGAGCGGGCAGAAAGTGTCGAAACCCTTGGCACGAGTCCACTGGCCATCCTTCTTCTGTAATTCGCGAGAGGTAATGTCATTTGCCATGGTGTATCCAAAGATCACATCGTTGACCCGCTCTTTTGGAACTTCTTTGCAGACGCGACCGATGACGATTGCAAGCTCTGCTTCGTAATCGATTGATGGCGCCATCGCAGGCCAGACAATTGTGTCGCCAGGGCCAATGACCGTGGTGTTGGGCTTGATAAAGATGATCGGTTCATCCGGTACAACGCCACCCATTTCAGCTGCGTGGTCGGCATAGTTCTTGCCGATGCAGACAATCTTGCTGCGAGGGATAACAGGTGCAAGCAAACGAACTTTGGTCAGCTCAAGGCGAGCTGCGGTCTTCTGGATTCCCTGATAAATCGGATCACCTGTAATAACGGTAATGAGGTTATCTTCCTCGAGGACTCCGTATAAAGGGTCGGTACCTAAGCCAGCATCTGGCAGTGGTGAGAAACGAACGACGCGCATGCGCCTATCTTAACGGTTAAAGCGCGAGCTCTTGGCCGTCTGCGCTTACGAAGAAGACCGTTGCTGTTGGTGCAAAGTCCTTAATTGCCTTGATATTTGTAGGTTGTACACCGGTAGCAACAACGCTTTCGATGCCGGTAATACCTGAAGCAAGAGCAACGGTCAGTACTGCTTCGAATGCATCGAGCGACAAGGATGGAGATACAACGCTGATCGCAACATATGTGCGCCCAGTTGTATCGCGTAGCGCAGCAGCAGATGAAGCGCCGCTTCGAGCTAATGTATTTGTGGCAAGAGTGACCAGCTTTGTATCTTCTGGGTTATTCATTTACTCGTGATCCTCTTCAATAACTTCAACGCGCTCGATAATGACAGAGCTAATTCTACGACGGCGACCGACTGGGCGTTCTGATGTGATGGACCAACCTTCGATGGTAACCGTGCTTCCCGCGATTGGTACGCGACCGAGAATCTGTGCCATCAAACCACCGATGGTGTCGATGCCTTCGTAATCCTCTTCTTTAATCGTGATCTTCAGCTCTTCAGCGAGGTCTTCGATATGCAGCGATGCTTTTGCACGAGCTTTGGTCTCGGATAACCAGGTAAAGCTTTCGACGCCGTCATCGTATTCATCTGCAATCTCGCCAACGATTTCTTCGATGATGTCTTCAATGGTGATGATTCCTGCTGTTCCGCCGTATTCATCTACCACGATTGCGAGGTGAATCTGGTTGCGCTGCATATCGCGCAGCAAGTCAGCAGCCTCTTTATTTTCAGGGACAAAGACTGGTGGGCGCATATGTTGTTCGACTTTTTCTGATGTCTCCGCATCATGATGATCCAGCGCGCGCTTTGCTAGATCTTTCACATAAGCGATACCGATGATGTTATCGAGGTCTTCGCCGGCAACCGGAATGCGTGAATATCCAGATCGCAGCGCAAGCGATAAACCCTGGCGAAGCGTCCTATCGCGTTCGACCCAGACCATCTCAGTGCGAGGAACCATGAGCTCACGCACCAAAGTGTCGCCGAGTTCGAAATCATTATCTGCAAGGCTCTTGAGATCACTCTCAATTAATCCTCGCTTCTGTGCTTCCTCGTGAAGATATGAAAGGGCCTTGGTGAAGAACTTAACAACGGGGTTCACTTCTTGGCTGCCCACTTCTTGACGATAGTTTCCTGCAGTTCAAACATGATCTTCTCTTCATCTTTATCTGCATGGTCATATCCCAAGATATGAAGAAGACCATGTGCTGCAAGGATATAAATCTCGTGTTCGGTGCTGTGGCCTGCAGATGCCGCTTGATTTGCAGCAACAATCGGATCGATAACAATATCGCCGAGAGTTACCGCATCGTCCTTGCTTTCAGGCATATCCATCGGAAAGGAAAGGACATCGGTAGTTCCGGGTTCATCCATCCATTTGATGTGAAGCTCTTCCATCTCTGCATCATCAACAAAGGTAACCGATAGCTCGCACTCAGGATGCAATTCCATGTAATCGATTCCGAAAGTCAGCAGAGATTCAATCTCACGCTCTGGGGCAGCAACACCAGAGCGATTATTTACCTCAATTGTCATGACTGCTTGTGAATACTGACTGGCGCATGTTTTGTCGCATCGTATGCGTCATATGCCTTAACTATGTCGCCAATCAAACGGTGGCGGACAACATCTTCTGCGGTGAGATCCATAAATGCAATATCTGCTACGCCATCAAGAATGGAACGAATGATGCCGAGTCCACTGCGCTGACCGTTAGGTAAGTCGTTCTGTGTAATGTCACCGGTAATTACCATCTTTGAACCGAAGCCAAGGCGAGTCAGGAACATCTTCATTTGTTCGGGTGTGGTGTTCTGCGCTTCATCCAAGATGATGAATGCATCATTGAGAGTACGTCCGCGCATAAATGCAAGCGGTGCAACTTCGATGATTCCAGATTGAATTAAACGTGGAATCGAATCTCCATCAATCATGTCGTGCAGTGCATCAAAGAGTGGACGTAGGTATGGATCAATCTTCTCGCTGAGGGTTCCGGGCAAGAATCCAAGCTTCTCCCCTGCCTCAACTGCGGGACGAGACAAGATAATGCGATTGACCTGCTTTGCCTGCAACGCGGCTACTGCCTTTGCCATTGCAAGGTAAGTCTTACCGGTACCGGCTGGGCCAATTCCGAAAGTGATTGTGTTCTCTTCAATCGCATCGACATAGAGCTTCTGATTTGCGGTCTTTGGTCTGATTGTCTTGCCGCGATTGCTGACGATATTTAATGAGAGAACTTCGCCTGGGCTATGTGCGGGCGTAGCCTCAATCATTGCGATGCTGCGCAGAACTGCGTTGACATCGAGCGCCTGACCGGAACGAATGACAACCAACATCTCGCCAAAAAGTTTTTCTAGCGCCATGCAATCAACATGTGGGCCGCGCAAGGTGATTTCATTGCCGCGCACCGTGATATTGACAGAAGGAAAGGCAGCTTCAATCGCCAAGATATTGGCATCGCCCGCACCAAGGAGAGCAACCATCGGAATGGCCGGAGGGATCGTGACTAAGAGGCGCTCCATATGAGTGAAAATGTATCGGGTGGAGGGTCTTTTCACCACACAGAAAGGGCCGTGTTGACCGCGGCAAGTGCCGCCAATCCGGCATGGGCTGAGCGCAAAATCGGCCGCCCCATCAGAACTACCTTGGCGCCAGCGGCTGCAAAGGTGGTGACTTCTTCATCGGTGAGCCCACCTTCGGGGCCGATGATGATGGCCACCTTCGTTACGCCAGGAACAACGATTTGAGAAATTGTGGTGGTCGCTGATTCGTGAAAGACGAGTGCGAGATCCACCTTTGCAATCTCGTCGATGATGTCTTCAGTTGTGGCAACACCTGCAACTTCAGGGATACGAAAACGTCGTGATTGCTTTGATGCCTCACGTGCGGTGTTCTGCAGCTTTTCAATTTTCTCATCGGCGCGTCCAATGCTGCGAGCTGCCTTCCACATCACGATGCGATCAGCGCCGCCTTCGGTGCACATCTCAATCGATTCTTTGATGCGATCACCTTTAGGGATTGCTTGCACAATGGTGAAGTGCTGCACGAGAGCTTCTTCAAAACCTGTCTCAAGAACGGTGACTGTCATCGACTTCTTATTGACGTTATCTACGCTGACGCGCGACCAGGAACCTTTACCATCGCTTAAATTAAAGATTTCACCTGCTGCAATGCGCAGAACCTTGATTGCATGATGTGCGTCTTCGCTATCGAATTCGTAGCGAGCACCGACAGTGGTGGGCAAATCTTCAACGAAGAATAGAGTCAGCATTAGCGATGAAAGGCATCTCTAAATTTTGCGAATAATCCATCTTGGTGACGTTTGATAGTGACATCGCCATCTTTTTCACCACGTGCCTTTGCAAATTCCTTGAGCAACTTCTCTTGTTCTCTATTGAGCTTGTGAGGAGTCTCGATATCCACGTGAACTATGAGGTCACCGCGATGTGTGGTGCGAAGGCGGGTCATACCCTTGCCCTTTACTGAAACGGTTGTGCCGCTTTGAGTACCTGGCTTGATATGAACATCAATGGGTCCATCTAGAGCTTCGACCTGCACTGTTGTTCCCAACGTTGCTGCAGCAAAAGGAATAGAAATCGCTACATGCAGATTCTCGCCGTCGCGTAGTAAGTAGTCATGCTCCTTCTCAACGATTTCAACGTAGAGGTCACCTGCTGGTCCGCCACCGGCACCGACTTCACCGCGGCCTGACATCTGGATGCGGTTACCAGTCTCAACACCTGCCGGAACCTTGATGTTGATGTTCTGCTTTGCACGTACGCGACCATCACCAGCGCACTCGCGGCAAGGATCTGTAATGACTGTGCCGTAACCAGAGCAGCTGCTGCATGGTCGTGAGGTCATAACCTGACCGAGGAATGACTTCTGAACATATTGCATCTCGCCGCGACCACCGCAAACCTTGCAGGTCTCTGGGTGTGAATTATTTGCAGTGCCTTGGCCTTCGCACTTTTCGCAGACGACTGCACTTTCGATAGTGATATCGCGTTCGGTGCCAAAGCAGGCTTCATGTAAATCAACTTCGATACGAATGAGCGCATCTTGCCCCTGACGCATTCGAGGACGAGGTCCGCGATTTCCGCCGCCACCAAAGAATGCATCCATGATGTCGCTAAATCCGCCGCCACCGAATCCACCACCGAAGTCGCTGAAACCTCCACGACCACCCATGTCATATTGCTGACGCTTTTGGGGATCGCTCAATACATCGTAGGCAGCGGTCACTTCTTTAAATTTATTCTGCACCTCAGGATCCGGATTGACATCGGGATGCAGCTCGCGCGCAATCTTGCGATAGGCCTTCTTAATTTCATCCTGCGTTGCGCCGCGTTGCACGTTAAGCAGCTCGTAAAAATCAGCCATTGTTATTGAGCACTCTCCGTAATAAATCGTCCAACATATCGAGCTACAGCAGATACTGCAGACATAGAACCAGCGTAATCCATACGGGTAGGTCCCAGGACACCGAGTGCGCCTACCGAGTTGTTTTCAGTGCCATATCCGACTGTGACGAGAGAAGTTGTTTGTAGATGTGCATCCTTCTGTTCGCTTCCAATCGTCACATTGACAGTTGGATTGGCATCATCCAAAAGACGCAAGAGAACAACTTGTTCTTCCAGCGCTTCTAAGATCGAGGATAGATCAGTGCCATCGCCAGAACGGGCCAGGTGAGCTGTACCTGAGATAGCCATCTTCTCGCGACCTTGTGAATCGCCGATAATCGGATACTTCACCACTGCAACTTGTTTTGTAATGTCAGAGAGCAACTTAGCGCTGCGCTTGAGCAAATCTTCTAAGTCATAAGAACCGTGCAAGAAAGTTTCAATGGCACGGCGTTCAGCATTGGAGAGCGGTTTTACCGTTGCCAACTTATCGACGAAGATGCGATATCCGCGATCTGTCGGTATGCGGCCTGCGCTTGTGTGGGGCTGAGCGATCAAGCCCTCATCTTCCAATACCGCCATCTCATTGCGGATGGTCGCCGGAGAGATGCCGAGAGCATGGTTTTCAGCAATTGCCTTGGAGCCGACTGGTTCTTGAGTCTGGACGTACTCCTCAACAATGGCTCGAAGAATCTCGAGTCTGCGATCAGTAGTCATGGGCGGCAGTTTACCTGCGAACCCTTAAGCAAGCATTTCTTGCGTAATGCGGTCGGCAATCAGGCGACCTTTAGGTGTCAGCGCAATCGCATCAGGTAAATCAATGACATGGCCGCTCTTGATGTATTCAACGGTGCGCTCGTACTGAGCAACTGTTAAAGCTGCTTTGCGCACTCCGGCCGGCATGCGAATGGCCAACATGATGTACTCGGATTTCTTCTGTTCATCTGTAAGTACTTCAGAATCTTTAATCGGTGACTGGCCAGCAAAGACGCGCTCTTTATATGCAGTGGGGTGCTTAACATTCCAGAATCGCTTCTGATCGATATGCGAATGCGCACCAGGGCCTAAGCCCCACCAGTTATTGGATTTCCAATATGTGATGTTGTGGCGCGATTGATGTCCCGGCTTTGACCAGTTGGAGAGCTCGTACCACTTCATGCCTTTTTGCAGAGTCTGCTGATCTACAAGCAGGTACATATCCGCCATCAAATCATCATCGGGCATGGTTAATTCACCACGTTTAATCTGTGCTGCAAGCTTGGTGCCATCTTCGACAATCAGTGCATAAGCGCTGATGTGATCGATATCGAGCGAGAGGGCTTCTTTTACAGTTGATGCCCAATCGCCTAAAGATTCTCCAGGTGCGCCGTAGATGAGGTCGACGGAAATTGAACCGAAACCTGCCTTGCGCGCCATATCCACTGCCTTGCGTACATTCTCTGGGTTGTGAGTGCGATCGAGAACTTTCAGCACATGCTCTTTATTGGATTGCATTCCGAATGAGATGCGATTAAATCCAGCTGCGATATATCCATCGAGCTTCTCTTGGGTTACTGAATCTGGATTAGCTTCCAGGGTAATTTCGCAATCTTCAGTGATTCCATTGCGTGCCTTAATTGCAGTGAGTACGCGGCCTAAATCCTTAGGTGGAATCAGTGAAGGAGTTCCGCCACCAAAGAAGATGGTGCTGACTTGGTCGGTAGGTGTTGTCTCAAGCTCTTTTAATACTGCATCGATGTAATCGGCTGAGACGATTTCAAGAGATGCACCATCTTGAAGCTCAGAAGGCGTATAGGTATTGAAGTCACAGTAGCCGCATCGTCGTACGCAATACGGAATATGTACGTAGTACGAGAACATCGCGATTAGTTTTCGAGCTTGCGCGCTGCTTTGATCTTCTCGATATCAGCATCGGTGGCAAGAGCTGCAACGAAGGCTTCTTGTGGAACTTCAACGCGTCCCACCATCTTCATGCGCT
>ERZ650311.1624-NODE-1624-length-10865-cov-5.931452_pt1 | contig 10865 bp, 18 predicted proteins | sample MGYA00376247_ERZ650311 | MGnify/ENA primary metagenome ERZ650311 (study PRJEB26733, sample SAMN07839324) | wastewater metagenome | biome: small river; feature: stream; material: water | place: USA: North Carolina | collected 2016-07-28 ... | reverse complement strand
TCTAACTGATACTTTTGCTATTTCGGTGTCGCTTCCTGTACTGGAACACTACAGGAAATTGCCAAAAGACATACGGAAAGCAATTCAGACCGAGTTGCGCGAACCCGTTGAGCAAGCGATTAAACTCCACGTTGGCAAGCATTTAATTGCAATGGGCGAATTACAGCGAATTTCCTAGGAAATATATTGACATAGAATAAATCCTAGGATATATTCTCTTCCGTCGAAGCAACCAACACTGATTCAACGGAGGAATTATGAACGTCTCAATGATCTTCAATTCGCAAATCTTCAACGCAGTAATCGAAGCCGCCAAGGCGAAAGCCGCTGGCTCGCCCGCGTGGCTGCGCGCCATTGACCGCGCCGCAACCGAACTGCACAAAGCGCCCTACTGGTCGTTCGATTCGACCACCAACACCCTGACGCTGATCAGCAAAACCAGCGGCAAGAAATACACGATTGACGGCAACCACACGTGCGACGCGACGGCAAACGGCCACACGGCTTGCAAGCATCGCGCCGCGCACCGGCTGATGCTCCGCTACGTCGAAGCCCTGGCAAACGCGCCAGCAGCGACGACGCACGCAGCCGAGGTTGCCACTACCCCCACACCAGCCAGCATCCCGGCTGGTGTGGGCCGTGAAAAGCGAGTGATCCTGATGGGTGTTCAGCCAAGCGATGCGCGCCCGGTTGCCAAGTTCCGCAGCAATGCGCTGGGTGAAACGTACAACGGCTGGCAAATCTAGGAGAGGTAAACAATGAGCGAAGCAACCGCACCGCAACCTGCAAAGCAGCCGCAATACAAACCCGGCGAGCGTTCGCTGGCTGAAATCATCACGGACTTGTCCAAGCCGATTCACGCCCGCCACTTGAAGCAAAAGACCAAGGGTGGCAGATCAATGGACTTCATCCCCTGGTATTACGCCATTGGCTATCTGGACTTATACGCGCCGGGTTGGAGCTACGAAATTCGGCAAGCTGTGTGGAGTTTGGAAGGCCGCTTGATTCTCACAGTGAGAATCACGATTCCTTGCGCCGAAGGAATCTTCTTTCGGGAAGCAACAGGCACCGAAGAGGAACCAGAGGAAGGCGAGAAGATGTATGGAGACCCATCCTCAAATGCCGAGAGCATGGCGCTTCGCCGCGCAGCAGCAAAGTTCGGCCTGGGCCTGTACCTGTACCGCAAATAACCCCCTGACAACACGCGGGCGGCGCATCCGGCATCCCCGGCGAGCCGCCCGCAGAGGCAAAGCAATGAACTCCGAAACGATCAAACGATTAAAACAAGCAGCGCAAAGCGGGCGGGAGAAAGCGTTGACCGCACTGCGCGACGCAATCAGGCACTGCCCGACTTGCTCAAAGGCGCAGGCCATCACTTGCACGGATTGCGAGGCCCGCTACAAGGCCGCATTGAGTTCATAAGGCCCGCGCCTGTGTGTGGGACGCGGGAACTTGGCCGGGTGTTCCATCCCAGTCATCCGGCCTTTTTTGAAAATTCGAGTTTGGGCGCGTTCAGCCATCCGCAGACGAAGGGACACGGAGGCGGATTCTAGCTGAGCACCAACGCGCCCAATTAGATTGGGCCAGCCCAGAAACCGTAGCTTGGACACGGAGGGTAGCGGCTCAATTTGCGATTGCGGAAAACGGCGGCTGCGACATTTTGCCGCTACGGGCAACCGAAGCCGGTTCAATTCCGGCCCGTAATCGCAATGCTATTACCGCTCTGGCTTCCGGCACGCGCCGACAAGCTGAGCGGCACGGGCGGGCTAGGTGCTTCCCTAGCGATGAATTGTTGCATCCTGGCTCGCCCGTTGATCTTTCAAGTTTGCGATTGCAGAGGGGTGTCAGCCCCTGGGTATGCGCCTTAGCGCAATTTCGTTGTAGTCGCGGGCCATCCTGACAGATGTGGACAGTCCCGACTTTAAGACAGGGTGCCGGTGAGGGGAATCCGGCCTGCAATCGCAATCAGACTGCCGCTCAACCTATCCAGCAAGCGTTGGATAGGCGCTCTAAAAACAAGAGCGGCACACAGGCTGGTGATCGTGTTTGGCCAGCCTGTTCGTCACCGTAGCTCAAGGGCAAGAGCACTGGTCATTTTCCCACTTCCGGCCAGCATTGCAGGTTCGATTCCTGCCGGTGACATTGCCCGCACTTTGGGAGAAGCAGCGGGCGCAATTGTGGGGCGTTCCCACTCAGCACCCTTCGGGGTGTTGGTTTCTTCGACAAGGGCGGCAGGACACCACACTGCCGCCCGCTTGCAGCCTCTCGTGGTGGCCAACAACTTGAAGCCATAGCGCGTCAGCCTCATCACTGACGCAATCAATTAACGGACTGGTGGAATCTCACGGTGGACAGCATGGCAGTACAAAATCTTTCGGAACAACAACAGGCAGAAGTGCGCCGATTGTGCGGTGAAAGCGAATTCGAGAAGTTCGCTCGCTGGGAACAGACGCTCGTAGAGGAAGCAATGAACCGCGTGCAGTTCTGGTTCGTGCGCGGACAGTGGGGCTATGCGATGGCCGCGATTGACAAGGCCAGCAAGCACCAGCGAGCGATTGCGCAGTATCGCAATCTGATCAAAGCGCGCAACGCGGCGGAACTGAAACAGGCGGCATAGTTTGCGGGAGTGGTCTATCGGGCCATTCTCGGAGGCTACAGCTTCCAATCACGGCGTGGCGAGGCTCGGCAGGGCTCGGCGTGGCGAGGCAAGGCGCGGCCAGGTATGGCTGGGCCGGGCTGGGCAAGGCATCGCTTGCGGGTTCCGCTTCGTAAGAGCGGTTCCCGGAAGTGAACGCTTCCAACGTGGCAGGGCCGGGCGCGGCGGGGCCGGGCGCAGCGAGGCAGGGCCGGGTCGGGCGCGGCGAGGCAAGGCGCGGCGAGGTAAGGCATGGCCGGGCTAGGCGGGGCAAAGCAAGGCAATCAACTTTAGAAACAAAGGAATTATGGACAATGAAAATCAGCAAACCAACGGAAATCATCACGCGACAAGTCAAACTGGTCGGAATGACCGACATTATGTTCGACCGCTACGCAGGCGACAACAGCACCAAGCTGGAACCCTGGCAGAAGCTTTACCTCAGCCCGGACGGCTTGCGGGTTATTGGACTGCCGAGTCTGAACATTATGTCGTTTCTTACGGCCCACAACACGAATTCTGCACCGAAACGTTTGCGGGATAAGCGCAAATACAAAGACATCGCAAATGCGTGCCTGTCCTTCGTCTCGATTGCGCCCACGTTCATTCCCTTCAAGCGGCACGACACGACGATCACGTTCGGCATTCTCGACAAAGACCGTGACGACCAGAGCGGTGTGTATATCCATCGCGCTGTGGCTCGCTTGGATAAGGGCATCCCGAACCCGAAGGAGCGGCCCGTGTTGCCGCTGGACTGGTCATTGTCGTTTGAATTGCAACTCTTCCCGAACAAGGAAATTCAAGAGCAGGAAATTATGAACTTGTTCGAGGAAGGCGGGCGCGCATTGGGTTTGGGCACGTTTCGCGGCGTGTTCGGCAAGTTTCGGATTGAGCAATGGGATTAACGGCTTTTTCGAGGCGTGGCAAGGCCGGGCGGGGTAAGGCGCGGCGGGGCCGGGCGGGGCGCGGCATCGCTTGCAGGAGTGGTCTACAGGGCCACTCTTGGAGGCTATGGCTTCCAATCACGGCGCGGCCCGGCGTGGCAAGGCAAGGCAGGGCAAGGCAAGGCTGGGCGTGGCAATGCGAGGCAAGCAACGTTCCGATTCTCACCATTGGAGCAACAATGCAGAAATTTCCGACGAAGCAAGTTTACCCGCGCAAAGGCATAGCGCGTGGTCATCAAAAATCTTTGAACTTGGCGATCAAGCACGAGTATCGCCGCCCGGTTTGGAAACGACCGGCGCAGCGTTCGGCGCGCTCGTGGCAACCGGTGCTCGGTTTCGTGCTGGCGCTCTGCTGTGGGGCGCTGATCTGGCGAATTCTATGAGCTTGCGGGCATGCGCCTGCAAGACGCGCTGCCGTTTTCATCGTCCTCGCAGGATGAAGGATGGTGGAGGGGGAGCGGCGGCGCGATCTTTGGGGCCGGGTGGGGAAAGGTTGTCGAGGTTTGAGCAACACGAAACCGTCTCACCCGGTTTCAGGGAGCATCGGAGGGATGATGGAAAGCGAATTGACGGCCTTAAAAACTGAGCTTGAAGCCACGCGCACGGAACGCGACCGACTGGCGCAATTGCACACGCAGGCGCTGGCCAGGATTGCCGAGTTGGAGCAACGGTGGGAGAACCACGACTGCCCAATGCAGGCGCAATGGACGGTTCAAGTGAGGCGTCCTTTTGCGCGTCAGGAATAACATACCGCCCCGCCCCTTTGATTTACAGTCCCAGGGGCGAGGCTAAACCGCAACACTGAATCGGAGCGTTGCGGCGGGCGGAATCTACCGCAAGCTGCGCGCTCCCTCAAGAGAATGAGGGAGAAGATGAGCGAAGAAAAGGAACTAGGCTACACAGAGCAACGGCCCTTGTTTGATTGGATCATCTTTTTGGCCGTTTACGTCATCCTGATTTCGGCCATCACTTATGCCGCTGTGAATATCTACGGTGGGCAACTTGGCTGGTGGGTTGGCGGATCGGCAGCCATTGCGGGCCTTGTGTGCCTTTACCTTTTCCACGTCGAGGTGGCACGAGAAACGGCCTACAAGATCGTGCTGGCAATCTGCGTGGCAGCAAATGCGGCGTGGCTGGTTCACAACGGCGCACTGGCAATTGGAACGAGAGAATTCAACGAAGCGCAAACCCGCAAGTTTCAGATTGGAATGCAGGAAGCGCGGCAAGCCCGCAACGCGAGAGATCGAAAAGCGTTGAGCCTTACCGCTGCGGCCAATTCGCAGCTTGAAAAGCTGTTTTCGGGGGATATGTCTACAGTGGCGGCAGTTCTGGCCTTCTTTGAATTGGTCTTTGCGCTGATCTTCTTTGCCGACGCGACTTCGCAGGCGCGGCGCTACCAATTACGCCGTGTGCGCGTGCAACGAGTGCGCAAGGTGGTTAAGGAAGAGTGGCCGGATGAGATTGAAACGGAAGACGAGGAAGAAGCGGGAAAATAGCGCCGCCATCGGAGATTGAGCCGGTGCCGGTGGCGAGTGGTACGGCAGAGCAGGGGGGAGAAATTCAAGATGAATTACGACGACAGAGAAACCGCAGCGGAGAGAGAGAATCGGATTCTGACACTCTGTCTAGCAGTGTGCTTTTGGATTCTGATGGGGATGATCCTGTTTTGCGGGATCGCTTCAGGGCTGGGAGTGCTGACCGGGATTTTTTGGAAGTCTTTCAAGTGGACGATAGGGGCGTAGCCGATGCACCAACCGAACAACCCGCGCCTAATCCTCCTGCTGCTGACCGCGCTCTTGCTCGGCTCGACCAGGAGCGCGTACCTGATCGCACGGGGGGCGCTGTTGATCATTTGCGGGCCGTAGATGAGGCGAAAAAGGATACTGACACGCGGCCCAAAGTCGTCATTCCATTCCGTGTCAAACCGTTGCCCGTTTCCGTGTCAAATTCCGTGTCTGATTCCGTGTCAGACACGGAAAAAACTGCTTCTACTGACACGACGGGGAAGCGCAACATTCGGCTTGATAGTTCCAAGTCGAAAACGCGGGGGATGCGGGAGATTCGGGAACGCTGGGAGAATCCAGACGGTTCGACAGGCTGTAAATATCTTGGTTCCGTGTCAGAGGCAATGTACCGCCAGACACGCGCCCAATTGTTGAGAAGAAGGGAATTAGGCTATGGCAAGAGCGAAAGCGGCAACCATTTCAGAGAATTCATTACCCAGCGATTCAAACCTCCGGCAAAAGTACGCGCTCCGAAAGCCAGAAGAGGTTGAACTGCGGCTTTCAGAGCAAGTTGAATGGCTGAAAAAGATTGAATCTGACACGCAGGAACCCTTGACACGCGAAGCCGCTCAAGTGGCGCGAATTATTGCGGAAGTCCTATTAGAGCAAGTATTTAGCTGATTTTGACACGCGGAATGTTGTATAATGTGCGGGCAATAAGTTGTGCCCGCGATGCTACCAACATCCGGGCACGTGACGATCAACCAGTTTTCAGGAGATTGACCGTATGAGCAAGAATACCACAGTTGCGTCCTACGTCTATTTAGTCCAACAATCTGGAACCTGTTTTTATAAAATCGGGTTCAGCCACAATCCAGAAAAACGTATTAAACAACTTCAAACTGCGTGCCCTGTCCCTTTGCATTTTGTTTTTGTGAGTGAAGCAGCAAAGACATTTGAGGAAAGCCTGCATCGGGGATATGCAGAATACCGATGTGCGGGCGAATGGTTCAACTTTCCAGATCGGGTTGTCAGTCAAGTCCTAGCCGCATTCCAGCGATACAAACGGTATAAGCCAAAACCGCCGCAATCCGTCGAAGTATCCGGCCTGCCTGACACTTTAGACGAAATCTACCCCGCTTTGTGTCGAATTGAGGCTGTCGCCAAGCGCGGGAAAGACAAGGCGGATTTTGACGAAATCGGAGCAGTTGCGGGCCGCTTGCTTGAACTTTTTCGGGAAGATGCAGCGGAAGAAAGTGAGGCAGCGTGAACGTCACCCCATTCCCAACCCAAGCCGACCCGCTGGCTTTGCTCGACCAAATGACGGTGCAGATTGCCGTGATTCGCCACGCATTGCTCGCGGCCCAGGCAGCACCCGCACCTGTGCCGGTTGAGCCGGTGCGCGAACCGCAGCTAATGCCACTGATGAAGGCGGCGGAAGTTGTGTTTCAGCATACGGATTTCAGCCCCGATCAGAAGCGGCGGAAGATTCAGGCGCTCGTGGATTCGGGCAAGCTGGACTGCTATCGGCTGGGCGGACAGCGGGCGGAACCGGGCGAGGGAAGGGGCAAGACGGGGGCCAATAACCTGCTGGTTGATCTGAGCGAGGTATGGGAGGCGGTGCGCGGTTTGAAGGTGACGGGGCGCAATGTGAGCGAGGAAAGGCCGCAGCAGTAAGAAGTTAAGGATTATGAAAACAAGCACAGAGAAAACAATGAAACCGCGACCGCATCAAGCTGCCGCTTTGCGTCGGATTTTTGCCGACTTGAAAGCCGGACACCGGCAGCAATTGGTAGTTGTGCCTACGGGTGGCGGCAAGACGGTTTTGGCCGCGCACGTCGTCAAGCGCATTGGCGGGCGGGCATTGTTCATCGTTCACACGGATGAACTTGTCCGGCAGACGGTCAAAACCTTGCAATGCTTCGTCCCAGCGTCCGCCATTGGAATCGTCAAGGGCAGCACGGACGAAAGCGGGAAGCGCATTGTAGTGGCATCGGTGCAGACGCTTTACCACCCGCAGCGATTGCGCCGCTTGGTGAATGATTTTCGCGTGGTCGTGTGGGATGAATGCCACCACGCGCAAGCCTCTGGCTATTTGCGGATTCGTCGGCACTTGAGCAACCCGCAGACATTGCACCTGGGACTGACGGCAACCCCGTGGCGGCTGGATGGCAAAGCGTTGGAAGACTTGTTTCCACGTAACAGCGTGCGGCTGACGATCAAGGACGGCGTGCTAGGTGGCTGGCTTTCGGGCGTGGTCGGCAAGTTAGTCTATCTCAAGAATGCGGACTTCTCCCAATTGAAACTTGAGCGCGGCGATTTCAAGCCCTCGGAATTGGAAATTGCGATGCGGGCGGCGAATTGGGATGAATACGTGGCGCGGGCCTATTTCGAGCACGCAGGCACGCGCAAAACGGTGGTGTTCGTGCCTACCGTGGCGATGGCGCACCAGTTGGCGGCGCGGATCAATGCGGAAGGCGGGCGGGCGGAAGCCATAGACGGGCAGATGGGCGCGACGTATCGGCGCGATGTTGTTGCACGGCTGGCTTCGGGGCAGTTGGATGTGGTGATCAATTGTGCCGTGCTGACGGAAGGCTTTGATGATCCGCTGATTTCCTGCGTGATAATGGCGCGGCCTACCGCATCCTGGCGGCTGTATGTGCAATGCGTCGGGCGCGGGTTGCGTCCGGTCGAAGGCAAGACTTGTCTGGTGCTGGATTTGGTAGGAGCCACACGGCGGCACAGCTTGGTGAGCTTTCCGCTTTTTGCGAAGCGTGAAGAATTGCCGAATGGTGGCAGGCCGGAAGCAGGGGGAAGCCGCGAACAGGACAGCATCGGGCCATTAGATGCGGAGCAGGAAGCATTGTGGGTGGATTTGTTAGGCGATGATGAGGCGAACCCGCCGTGCGTTCATTGCGGGAGCGGGAAGACAAGGAAAAACAAATTAAACAAGAACGGCAACTGGCAATACCACTGCGGAGACTGTAAACGCTACTTCACGGTCCGCCCCGACTCCAACCCGCCATCCGCCAAGCCTGCACCGCGCCCCGTGGTAGCGAAGGCGCGCTCTCGTGAAAGGCCCGTGGATATTGGCTAAAATCGTTATGCGAGCATAAAGAGCAGTATTTTAGTGTGGAAGAAATGGCCCGACAGTGTTATTATGTGTGCAGACCAAGATACAAACGAATCAGTAAGCGCATTAGCTTGCAGGATTCTCAATTTCATTCAACAATGCGAAGCCCGCAATCAGCGGCGCTCACTTTCGTTTGTATCTTGGTCGGTATAAGCGAGGCGCGGAGCAAAGCTGATGCGGGCTTTTTGCTTTTCAGCCGCCTGCCAACCAGCGAGGGAATATGAAAGCAAAATTCCGAAACATTAAAACTTTTCCGCGTTGCCCTTATCGCTGCGATGTTTCCTGGACGCATCTGGAAAGGCACATTGCCCGCGAGGTCAAGGACGTACATCTTGACCTTAATCCCGATTTTCAACGCGCTCACGTTTGGAACACGACGCAGCAAACGGCCTACATTGAATACATCCTGCAGGGCGGCACATCTGGGCGCGAGCTATATTTCAACTGCGTTGGCTGGATGAGAGATTGGCGCGGGCCTTACGTGATCGTAGACGGAAAGCAGCGAATGGAAGCCGTGCGTGCATTTATGCGGGGCGATATTCCAGCGTTCGGGAGCTACATCAACGACTACGAAGACGAGCCGGATATGTTGATTGCTCGCTTTAGCTGGAACGTGGCTTCGCTGGACAGCCGTGCCGACGTGTTGCGCTGGTACATCAACTTCAACCGTGGCGGTACAGTTCACACGGAAGATGAGATTGAGCGTGTCAAGCATTTGCTGAAGCTGGAAGAGCAAGCCAGCCTGAACGCACAGGCCGCCATCGCCAGCGGACGGCAGGAATAGCGAGGGAATATGAGCGAGTCAGATGAAATGCAAGCCGCCTGTGAGGTTATCGAAGAACTTATGCGCCCTTGTGAGAAGTGCGGCAAAACTGCAAGAGGTGGACGCTGGAGCTTACTTCCTGATGCCGAGCTTGTACTTTGTCAGGAATGCTATGCGGATCAAGATGGCTTGAGCATCTGGTTTGAGCAGGAGTTAGAGTCTGCTATGCAAGCATCGGGCGAGTATGAGCGAATGCCTGATGGTAAATGGCGTAAGCTAACAATTTGAACTTTCTCGGCAGCGATGGTACATGGCCGCTGCACCGCTCTGCGCTGAATCGCTCAGCACGGAGAGCAGACAATGGAAGTTTACGAACGCGATAATCGGCCCGGTGAGTGGTACTGGACAATCAACCACCGAGGCCGACGCCACCGAAACCGGGCACAGCACCCTGAAAACAAGGGGCAACTGGCCCGCACCGAACGCGAAGCGATTGCCTACGCCACACTGGCAGAGCAGCGATTGCAACGCGGCTTACCGATCTTTGAACCCCACGCACGACCCAAGCGCGAGAAAGGCGAGGGCACCGTCGCGTGGTTTATCGAAAAGTATTTTTCCCCATACCTGGAAGCAAAGCAGCTTTGGTTTACGAACGGCGGCGCTTGGATGTGCCAGCAACTACAGGCACGGCTAGGCCCGCAGCAGTTGCACCAATTCGGCCCGCTACAGTCCCGGCAGTTTCGGGCAAAGCTGGCCGCAGAGGTACAGGCGGGCACACTTGCTGCATCATCTGCAAACAAATTGTTGGCAGCAATCCACGGGCTGTTTGAACTGGCGCGCAAGCAACGCCAGTTTGATCAGGAAAACCCCTTCGATGGCTTGCAGCAGTTTGAGATTGTGCCGAAGGCAAAGCGGGCGCTCACAATGCCGGAATTTGAGGCCCTGGTAAGCGCGTGCCATTCGGCCAAGGGGCAGGGCAGGCGTGCGCACTTCGAGCACTATCTTTACTGCGTCGTTTACACGGGGGCGCGGGTGAATGAGTTTCTGGACTGCCTGCGCTCAGATGTGAACCTGAACGCGAGCTTGCCGACCGTGACCTATCGCAGCTTTAAGCGAGGGCCACACGGGCAGGCGGATGGCAGGCCCAAGCGGCGCGTCGTGCCGATTCCAAGCCCCGCAATAATCCACTTCCAGGCGCTACTACAATTGCCGGACAGTGAGCGGGAAGGGCGGGAACTGAGCAAGCGGCAGCGGTTGCTCTCGACTGACCCGACCGCGTTTCTGTGGGCCTATGGCGACCCGAAGAAAGTTTGGGCGAGTGTGCGGGCCGAAGCGGCGAAAGAGTTTCCGCACTTGGCGGACTTCGATCGGCGCGATTTGCGGTACACGTGCCGAGCCTGGAATTTAAAAGCGGGACAAAAGCCGCACGACTTGGCAGCGATTATGGGGCACCGGCTGGACGTGGCAGAGGATCACTACAGCGCGGTAGATTTGACAGAAGTTTTGGCGCGGATGAACGCCGCGCCTTTTTCTGGGGCTAAAGTGGTCTCATTTCAGTCTCACAAAGAAAAACGCCACGCAGGCGCGTGACGGTGTCACCTCGGCTTCGGCTTCGGTATCCTTCGCGGTGATTCCCGCGCAGCCCACCATCGACGGCATCGTCGAC
>ERZ650311.1623-NODE-1623-length-10872-cov-13.768050_pt1 | contig 10872 bp, 12 predicted proteins | sample MGYA00376247_ERZ650311 | MGnify/ENA primary metagenome ERZ650311 (study PRJEB26733, sample SAMN07839324) | wastewater metagenome | biome: small river; feature: stream; material: water | place: USA: North Carolina | collected 2016-07-28 ... | reverse complement strand
GGAACCAGCGCCGAACACGATGACATCGTCCGAAGCGCAGGAGAGCACTTCACTCCTATGGATCTTGATGTAGCCATAGCTGGGGCCACCGTCTCTAACGCCTGATTTCCCGTTCAATTCGCCGACCTGAAGGCCGATTTGTGAGTTAGAAATAGGGGCTGGTAGATTTCAGGCTCGTTAGGCGGTAACTGAGCCGACAATCTTACGAAGTACAAAAGTTCAACTAGTACAACAGTTCAAAAGAAAACCGCTTTACATCCCCATAAGAAACTCACCACAAGACCTCTCATAGGTCAGAAAAGAAACATACATGGCAGAAACAACAACACGTGCTCGGAGAGATTCTGGCGATCTATCTGCATTGCTCCTCCCTGAGTTAAGAAAGATTGCAACAAACCTTGGCATCGAAGGCGCCAGCGATATGAAGAAGCCAGACCTCGTGACTGCAATCACCGATCTTCAGGCCGCAAATCGCGAAGCTGCAAAAGCCGAACGCGAAGCGCGTCGCGCAGCTCGCCACCAACGTCGTAATCGTGGCAATTCCAATAATTCCGATGACGATAACGAGAGCGAAAACGATTCATCAGATTCAGATGAGAATGAAAATTCCGAAGGTTCACAACAAGGTTCACAAGATTCCAATAATTCGCGTGATGACCGCGGCTTTGATCGCAATGATCGCGAATGGCGTCGAGATCGTCACCGTGATCGCCACCGCGGCCGCGATCGTGATCGCGGAGGACGCGAACGCGAGATTGTTCTCTCCGAAGACGATGTACTGCTTCCAGTAGGAGGGCTTCTCGATATTCTCGAGAATTACGCCTTCCTTCGTACTGGTGGCTATCTACCTGGACCGAATGATGTTTATGTTTCATTACAACAAGTCCGCCGCTATGGTCTGCGTAAAGATGATGTCATTACCGGCCAAGTTCGCCAACCACGCGAAGGCGAACGCCGCGAAAAATTCAATGCGCTAGTACGCCTAGATACGGTCAATGGAATGGATCCAGAATCAGCGCGCGAACGCGTTGAATTCTCCAAGTTAGTTCCGCTCTATCCTCAAGAGAGATTGCGTCTTGAGACCCAACCAAATGTTCTGACTACACGCGTCATCGATCTCATCGCTCCAATCGGTAAAGGCCAACGTGGACTTATCGTTTCGCCACCGAAGGCTGGAAAGACGATGGTCTTGCAGGCTATTGCTAACGCAATCACAGTTAACAACCCTGAGGTTCACTTGATGGTTGTTCTCGTTGATGAGCGCCCAGAAGAAGTTACCGATATGACTCGCTCTGTTAAGGGTGAAGTTATCGCTTCAACATTCGATCGTCCTGCAGAAGACCACACAATGATTGCAGAGCTCGCAATTGAGCGCGCAAAGCGTCTGGTTGAACTTGGCCACGATGTTGTAGTTCTCCTTGACTCAATTACACGTCTTGGTCGCGCATACAACATTGCAGCACCTGCTTCAGGCCGCATCCTTTCTGGTGGTGTTGATTCAGCTGCTCTCTATCCACCAAAGAAGTTCTTCGGTGCCGCTCGTAATATTGAAGATGGTGGATCGCTCACCATTCTTGCAACAGCTCTCATTGAAACTGGATCACGTATGGATGAAGTGATCTTCGAAGAGTTCAAGGGAACTGGAAATATGGAGCTCATCCTTGACCGTCGTCTTGCAGATAAGCGTATTTTCCCTGCAGTTAACGTTGTCTCATCATCGACTCGTAAGGAAGAAATTCTTATGGGTTCAGAGGAGCTCAACATTGTCTGGAAGCTTCGTCGCGTGCTTCATGCACTTGAGCCACAGGCTGCGCTCGAGCTCTTGCTTGAGAAGATGAAGGGCACTAAGTCAAATGTTGAATTCTTGATGCAGATCCAGAAGACAACTGGTGGACCAGATAACTAAATTCAGTTAGCATTTTGATATGAGGTGGAGGCGGTTAATCTCCGAGATTAAATTCTCGAGAGTGACCATCTCACTTCTTTTGTTGGCGGGGCTCCTAGTTGCACCAACTTCTGCTCAGGCAATTTCCTGTGCCACAACAGTCAATGACTATACGGGCGATGGAACAGTTGGAACTCTGAACGTTAAATACCGAGCCTATTCATTCCTCACTGCAACTACTTGTGATTGGACTGTTCCAACAGGTATCAACTCCGTTTCAGTTTTGGTAGTTGGTGGAGGTGGTGGCGGAGGATCTTGGGTCGCTGGCGGCGGTGGCGGTGGTGGCTTCGTAGAGTCACTAACCGTCTCAACTACGCCTGGAGAAGCAATTTCGGTAGTTGTTGGAAGTGGTGGAACGAAATCATCAATTACGGATTCCACCTACGCAGCGGCAACTCAGGGCAACCAATCTTCATTTGGTTCCATCATTGCTTTTGGTGGTGGAAGGGGCGGCTCCTGGACAAATACGCAACCAAGTAGCGCTGCAACTGGCGGCGGTGGTTCGAATACCACTGGCGCAATTGCGCTTGCATCGATTTCTCCTATTCAAGGATATGCAGGTGGTGCTGGTAACTCGTGGGGACAATATGGTTATCCATCAGGTGGAGGCGGCGGTGCCGGCGGTCCTGGAGGCGATGGGACAGTTGCAAAATCTGGTGATGGTGGAATTGGTCGACAATCAAACTTGTCTGGAGTAGCAACTTATTATGGCGGCGGCGGTGCCGGTGGATTTCACGGTAATGGGTCTACATCAAATCCAACTGCTGGTGTCGGAGGTCTTGGCGGCGGAGGAAATGGTGCTGGCTACACGGCAGTGACAAATCCCTCACCTTCCGCACAATCAGGTTCAACTAACACCGGTGGTGGTGGTGGTGGTGCTGGAGGCCCGCATGTTGGTTCAAACTCAACTGGCGGAGATGGCGGTTCAGGAATAGTGATTGTACGAACTATTCTTGGTGCGAATCTCACGCAGTCTCTGGGAACAGGATCTCTATCAGCAGCTAGTGCTGCCTATAGAACTACAACACAACTTCAACTTCTTTCACCATTAACTGGAACTGTTAATTTCTATCAATCCGGGAAGATTATTTCGGGGTGCCGAAATGTTTCGGTAATAGCTGGAGGTACTGCAATGTGTTCTTGGAAGCCTTCGCAGCATGGATATTTAGCCGTTTCTACGACATTTACTCTCAAAGGTAGAACCGGCACCTTAGCCTCTTCCAGCGCCTCCTATTTCGTGCCTAAGCGCACAGGAAACCGCTAACACTCACACACCCCTCGTGCGCGCATCACAGAGGTTCCACAAGGTCTCAGTCCAATCTATCTATCAGGAGCTTACGTATCCGGCGTAACTCCGCACTTTTACCAAAAGGGGTAGAGATCATGAAAACAACATTTATTAGCACTCGCAATGTAGCGCTTCTCGTCGCAGCAGGTTTGCTCGCGGGAACTGGAACAGCGATCGCTGACGAAACTCCAACCGCAACAGCCTCTCCATCCGCCACGGCAAAGCCACTTACTGATTATCAGAAGGCAAAGGCGGCTTACAGCACAGCAGTGCAGGCATACATTGCAAATAAGAAGGCATCTCAAGCCCAATACAAAACAGCGGTCGAAGCTTTTGTCGCTGCAAAGAAGAGCTTCAACGACGCACGTAAGCCAATTCTTGAGGCTTATCGAAGCGAGTTAGCAGCAGCGAAGTCTGCACGCGATACTGCAATTGCTGCAGCTACAACTCCAGAGGCGAAGTTGGCAGCAAACACTTCATTTAAGGCAGCAGTTGTTGCGGCAACATCAAAGCGAGATGCAGCGATTGCGGCTCTCGGCGCAGCTCCAGTTGCACCAACAAAGCCAAACCTGGGAGAACGTCCAACTCCACCGGTAAAGCCAACTAAGGCCGCAAAGGCTTCATAACCACTCGAAATCCACACAAGAGAGGTTGCTCAGCCACCAGATTCCGCGTGAATTTGGTGGCTGAGCGCTTTTACTGAGAAGATTCACCTCTAGTTCAGCCCTACTGGTTCACCGCCATCCTTCAACAATTGAAGGGTCGGACCCAGTCAGATCAAAAGGAAAAACTTATGAAGCCAGAGATCCACCCAGAATATAAAGAGACCCAGGTAACTTGCGGTTGCGGTGAGAAGTTTGTAACTCGCTCAACAGTTGCTAGCGGATCTATCTACGTTGAAGTTTGCTCAGTCTGCCACCCGTTCTACACAGGTAAGCAGCGCATCCTTGATACTGGTGGACGCGTCGCGAAGTTCGAAGAGCGTTTCGGTAAGAAGTAGCTTTTATAAAGAGACCGTTGTCGCAACCCTTAATACGGTTGCGACGCGGTCTTTTTTATTTTCATAAGATTTAAAACGAGAGGAGAAGCCACATGTCAGATGATCGCTTTGCATCCGCCCACGAGATGGTGCGTGAGTATCAAGAGCTTGAAGCGAAGATGGCCGACCCTTCAATTCATGAAGATCAGAACAATGCTCGCAAGTTAGGTCGACGTTACGCCCAGCTCGGCCCAGTCGTTGCAGGCTTTAACGCCTGGAAGAGCGCCAGCGATGATTTGGCCGCAGCTCGAGAAATGGCTGCAGAAGATCCAGATTTTGCTGCAGAGATTCCAGCGATGGAGGCAGCGGTTGCAGCGGCTGCAGAAAAGTTGGAAGAGTTGTTATTGCCTCGCGACCCTAACGATGATCGTGATGTCATCATGGAAGTGAAGGCCGGTGCAGGCGGAGATGAGTCAGCACTCTTCGCTGGTGACTTGGTCCGTATGTATCAGCGCTATGCAGAGAAGCACAATTGGAAAGTCGAAATCATCGACCTTACCGAGGCAGATCTCGGTGGCTATAAAGATATTTCCATGGCCATCAAATCTAAAGGCACACCAGAGCCTGGTAATTCTCCCTATGCACGTTTGAAATTTGAAGGTGGCGTGCACCGTGTACAGCGCGTACCTGAGACTGAAAGCCAAGGACGCATTCACACATCAGCGGCTGGCGTTTTGATTCTTCCTGAAGCCGAAGAGGTAGATGTCGAACTCAATATGAACGATGTTCGCGTTGACGTCTATCGCTCATCTGGCCCTGGTGGGCAGTCGGTTAACACCACTGACTCAGCGGTGCGATTAACGCACGTTCCGACTGGAATTGTTGTTTCTTGTCAGAATGAAAAGTCACAGCTTCAGAATAAGGAATCTGCGCTTCGTATCTTGCGCGCTCGACTTCTCGCCGATGCCCAAGAGAAAGCTGAGGCAGCAGCTTCTGCCGAGCGCAAAAGCCAAGTTCGTACAGTCGATCGCTCTGAGCGTATCCGCACATATAACTTCCCGGAAAACCGCTTGAGCGATCACCGCGTTAATTACAAATCCAATAACTTGGATGCTGTTCTTAATGGTGAACTCGATGATGTGATTCAATCTCTCCTTGATGCTGATAAGGCAGCAAAGCTCTCTGCAACAAGTTAATTCTCATGGATCTCACCTTCAAAGAATTTCTTCGTAGCGGAAAAGATCAATTAGCCGCCGCGGGATACCCAGAAGTTGATGCAGAGATTCTCTTGGCACATGTTCTCGGAATCTCGCGAATGGATCTTCACAATCCGGTAACGGTAGAAAATGCAATTAACGCGATCGGTGACACGGTCGTAATTGAAGAGACTTTCTGGAAGCTGCTGGATCGACGTGCAGCACATGAACCGTTGCAGTACTTAACGGGCACGGCTTACTTTCGCTACTTAGAACTTCAGGTTGGTCCCGGGGTATTGGTGCCACGCCCTGAGAGCGAGCTACTAGTTGAAGCAGTTTTGAAGAATATTGAATCACGTGGTGAAGGCGCGGTCAGCGTTGTTGACCTTGGTGCAGGCTCTGGTGCGCTGACGTTGGCTATTGCAACTGAAGCTCCGCAATCTCACCTCATTGCAGTTGAAAAAGATCCGGCTGCAGTCGAATGGTTACGTAAGAATGTTTCTCGTATCGACGAGACTGTTCGTATCCTTGAAGCTGATGTCGAGGATGCTCTCGACGGCGTCAAATGCGATGTTGTCATCGCAAATCCTCCCTACATACCTGATAGCCAAGAGCTACCTACCGACGTTGCAGAGCATGAACCCGCCACTGCTCTCTTTGGTGGGCCCGATGGTATGGAAATTCCACGTAGGTTTATTAGCGCTGCAGCACGCTTATTGAAGAGCGGCGGATTCTTGGCAATTGAACATCACGAGAGCCAACCGACTGCAATTGCAGAAGCGATGGTGCATGCATTTGATGAGATTGAAATTCATCATGATCTTGTAGGTCGTCCTCGCTTTACAACTGGGGTCAGGAGATAATCACGCCATGGAGAGAATCAATCTTCTTGAGGGCGATATCAAGGATCACGTTGCACTGGGAGCAAAAGGAATCCGCGATGGCTACATCATCTGCGCACCGCTCGAGCATGGTTACGTCTTCCTCGCAGATGCATTCTCTGAATTCGCAGTGCGCGCGATGCACGTTCTTCGTGGTGATGCACTAGGTGTTGCAGCTCAAGTTCTGATTCACTCTGGCGACACCATTACGGGTCTCTCTCGCGATGTCACTCCTGATGCACGTGCGCTCATGAATGAATTTTGGCCTGGCCTTATTTCATTTAACTTGCGCCCCAATATGGGTCTTCGCTGGAATCTCGGTGATAACCAATCCCTCGATCGCTTTAGTGTGCGCGTTCCAAATTCTCCATTTATCTCGGCTCTTCTTAAAGAGACAGGCCCACTCGCCTCTGCCAGCGCAGCACGTGTAGGTCAGAAGCCCGCCCTAGATACAGCGCGCATCTTTGTTCTTGAATCCGATCTAGCAGTGATGTTTGAAGCAGGTGAATTGCCGGCTGGACCTGCGACAACCATTATCGAATCCGATAGCAGCGGTATGACCATTATTCGAGAAGGTGCCATTACGCGTGAGGCGCTGGCAGCTGTTGTGCCTGCCCTTTCTCAGGAGTAACCAATAGGCTAAGGCCATGTCCAATACTTTCTACGGCCCGGATTTCGAACTTCTCACCCAGCAGGATCCTGCGATTGCAGCGGTCTTGCTATCAGAGCTCAAGCGCCAGCAGACCAATCTGCAGCTGATCGCATCCGAGAACTTCACATCCCGTGCCGTTCTGGCAGCACTGGGTTCGACCCTCTCGAACAAGTACGCAGAGGGCTACCCAGGCAAGCGCTATTACGGCGGTTGCGAAGAGGTAGATATTGCCGAGACCATCGCGATCGACCGTGCAAAGTCATTGTTCGGTGCAGAACACGCAAATGTGCAGCCCCACTCTGGTGCAAGTGCAAACGTCGCTGTCTATCAAGCATTTACCAAGCCAGGAGATACCGTCCTTGCGATGTCACTTCCACACGGTGGCCACCTCACGCATGGTTCAAAGGTCAACTTCTCAGGTAAGTGGTTCAACATCGTTTCCTATGGTGTTCGCCAAGATAACGAGCTCATTGATTATGACGAGCTACGCGACCTGGCCATTGCCAATAAGCCAAAGATGATTTGTACTGGTGCAACGGCCTACCCATCACTGATCGATTTCGAGAAGGTTCGCGCAATCTGCGATGAAGTCGGCGCAATCATGTGGGTTGATGCGGCGCACTTCATTGGCCTCGTTGCAGGTAAGGCAATCCCTTCTCCTGTTCCCTATGCGGATGTTGTCTCATTTACAACTCACAAAGTTTTGCGCGGTCCACGCGGTGGAATGATTCTTACAAAGGCAGAGCATGCAGCTGCAATCGATAAGGCGGTCTTCCCAGGAATGCAGGGCGGACCAATCATGTCTGCAGTTGCAGGTAAGGCAGTTGCGCTCGCTGAGTGTGCTACACCTGCATATCAAAAGTATGCAAAGGATGTCATCGTCAACGCCAAGTCATTGGCTGCAGCACTTGAAGCAGAAGGAATGCGCGCAGTCTCTGGTGGTACTGAGACTCACTTGGCACTGATTGATATCCGCTCAACCGGCGTTAATGGCAAGGTTGCCGACGAGCGCTGCGGCGCATCAGGAATCGTTCTTAATAAGAACTCCATCCCATTTGATCCAGAGGCTCCATCTGTGACTTCAGGTATCCGAGTCGGAACACCTGCAACAACAACTCAGGGCATGGGCGTTGAAGAGATGAAGACAATCGCTTCATTAATCTCACGTGCAATCAAGAGTGATGATGCTGCAGCACATGCTGCAATCAAGGCAGAGGTACACGCCCTCACCGCAAAGTTTCCTATCTACCAGGCTTAATAGGTAGTAGAAAAAGATGCGCGAGTACCTCGTCACACTTCTGCTTGCTGCAGTAATTTGTTATGTCGTTACACCATTTGTGCGTCAGTGGGCAATCCGTTTTGGGGTAGTTGCAAAGATTCGCGAACGCGATGTGCACACGACTCCAACGCCTCGCTGGGGTGGACTTGCAATGTGGATCGGTATGGCAGTGACCTTTGCAATGGTCAACCATCTCTCTCTCGTCGGTAAATCTTTTACTCGCGAATCCATCGGAATCTTTCTTGCCGCAACCTTCTTAGTTCTCCTGGGAATGGTCGATGATCGCTTTGAACTCGATGCGCTGACAAAGCTTGCTGGACAAGCTCTTGCTGCCGGCATCTTGTTGATTTACGGAGTTCAGATTTTCTGGCTTCCCATTAATGGCGTAATGACATTGCCACCGAGCATCGGACAGTTGCTCACGGTTGCAATCGTTCTTGTCACTATCAATGCGGTGAACTTCATCGACGGCCTTGATGGTTTGGCAGCAGGAATCGTTGCGATCTCAGGTGCTGCCTTCTTCGCTTTTGCCTATTTATTAGCTGTTATTTACGGCTTTAGCCGCGCAGGTTCGCCATCGTTGATTACCGCCATCATCATCGGTGTCTGCATTGGATTCTTGCCACACAATGCATTCCCGGCGCGAATCTTTATGGGCGATTCAGGATCAATGCTCTTAGGGCTTCTCCTTGCAGCATCTGCGATTACGTTGACTGGCCAAATCGATCCCAATGCAATTTCAGCAGAGAAGCTCGGACCAACGTTGTTGCCACTTGCTCTACCCCTTGCAGTCCTTGCTCTTCCATTGATTGATTTATTCTCTGCAATCATCAGACGATTGCGTGCAGGTAAATCTCCATTTGCATCGGATAAAGAACACATTCACCATCGCATCATGCGATCAGGTAATTCACAGGCACGTACGGCTCTGATCATGTATTTCTGGACAGCGACAATTGCTTTCCCAGTCTCTATCTCAGCATTTACACCGCTCTGGGTTGCAGCAATTGTCTTCGCGGTTCTGCTGACCTTTACGCTTACTTTTCAGAAGAAGCGTCCTGAGCTTCACAAAAATAAAGAGAAAGTCTTAAGCGCATGAGTACAGAGCGAGCGCTTCTGCGCGGTGCGGTAATTCCAACAATTGTTATTGGTTTTATTTCGATTGGTCTTTCAACCTGGCTTAAAGGCAGCGCAGGACTTGTCGGTGCACTTCTTGCCCAGTTTGTAGTCGTCATCTTCTTTGCCGCCAATATCGGAGTCGCACGTCTTTCGCGCGATCTCGATCCCGTGATGACAATGTCCCTTGCCATGTTCTCCTACATGGCCAAGGTTCTGCTCCTCGGAGTCTTTCTCTGGCTGGTCACCACCTTCGTCTCGGTCGATACTTGCGACCGCAAAGCCTTCGCTTTAAGCGCTGTCGCGGCGACCTTCGCCTGGCTCGGGGGAGAGATCAGGGCTTATCTGGCCCTCAAACTTCACCTACAATTGCCCGACCGCTCGTAAGCGGAGAGCACTAAATTCTCGGCCAAATTACCTAGGAGGACCCATGGCAGTAAATCGCGAGGCAGATGCACTCTGGACCATCGTCGGCTACATGCTCTCTGGCCTTCTCTTCTGGGGCGGCGCTGGATATCTCGCCGATAAGTACTTCAACACCTCTTATCTGACTCTGGTCGGCTTCCTTTTAGGCATGGGCGGTGCGTTGTACCTCATATGGCTTCGATTTGGCCGGGAATAGGCAAAGCCCCTAATCTTTGCCACGTCTGAAAGCAATTTTCGACCTACTAAATCTGAGGGATGGCAATGCATCTAAAGCTCAGCGGTGAAGAGGGATTTACCCCTCCTGGCGTTTCCGACTTCGAGCTTCCTCCGATATTCCACAATATTGAGTGGTTAACAAAACCTGTATTGCTCGTTGCACTATCAGTAGTGCTGATCTCAATCTTCTTCGTTGCAGCATCACGTAAAGCGCTTGTAGTTCCTGGAAAGCTTCAATTCTCAGGCGAACTTATCTACGACTTTGTCCGTAATGGCCTTGCAAAGGACATTCTCGGCCCAGAGTTCATGCGCTTTGTGCCGTATCTCTTCACACTCTTTACATTCGTTCTTGTTAATAACGTCTTCTCCATCGTGCCATTGCTGCAATTCTCAGCAATGTCTCATGTTGGATTTCCATACGCGCTCGCGATTTTGACTTACTTGGTCTACCACTTCGTTGGAATTAAGAAGCAGGGTCTCGGTCACTACCTCAAGGGCATTGCATTTATGCCAGGTGTACCAAAGGCGATCTACGTTCTTCTCACACCGATTGAAATCGCAACATTCTTTATCGTGCGTCCTTTTACTTTGGGACTTCGTCTCTTCGCAAATATGTTCGCAGGGCACTTGCTCCTTCTCGTCTTCATCTTGGGTGGCGAGCACTTGATGCAGGGCGTTATTGGTTTGAAGCTTGTGTCGCCATTTGCTTTCACAATGGGCATCGCGCTGACATTCTTTGAATTCATGGTGCAGTGCCTTCAGGCCTACATCTTCACACTTTTGACCGCTCTCTATATCGCTGGCTCATTGGCTGACGAACACTAAACAAGCACCAAACAATAAGAATTGGGGAAGTAACTTCGCTTCTTCAGTAAGAAAGGTAGAAACATGACA
>ERZ650311.1620-NODE-1620-length-10894-cov-9.547375_pt1 | contig 10894 bp, 10 predicted proteins | sample MGYA00376247_ERZ650311 | MGnify/ENA primary metagenome ERZ650311 (study PRJEB26733, sample SAMN07839324) | wastewater metagenome | biome: small river; feature: stream; material: water | place: USA: North Carolina | collected 2016-07-28 ... | reverse complement strand
TCGCAAAGCTGGAGCTAACTGGCGACGAGGCAACCGGTGCCAACATCGTGAAGGTAGCAATCGCTGCACCGCTGAAGCAGATCGCAATCAACGCTGGCCTGGAGCCAGGCGTTGTCGCCGAGAAGGTTTCGCACCTGCCATCGGGCCACGGTCTGAACGCAGCAACCGGCGAGTACGTTGACCTGCTGGCAAACGGCATCATGGACCCAGTGAAGGTGACCCGCTCGGCTCTGCAGAACGCAGCTTCGATTGCGGCTCTCTTCCTGACCACCGAGGCCGTAGTAGCCGACAAGCCAGAGCCAGCACCGGCTATGCCGGCTGCTCCTGGTGGAGGCATGGACTTCTAAGAAGTTACAAAAATGCGGGTGCCCGATTGGGCACCCGCATTTGCTTTAACCGCTAACCCAGAAACAAGCTCTGGTTTAAGGCTTCGATTTCGGAATACTGCTTGGCGGCAACCGTCAATGCCTGGCCAATCTCTCCCAGTTGCTGCTGCACCAGACCAGCGGTGGTGCGCCACTTGCCTGCCAGTTCTTGGAAAGAGTTTGCCGCCTGCCCTTGCCAGGATGACTGCAACGAGATCAGTTGCGAGTGCAGAGTGCTGACGTCCGACTGCAGCTTTTCAATGGTGTGCTGCACCACTGCGTTAGTGGCCAGTACTTGTTCGGAATCAACCAGAATTCGAGTCATGTTTTGCCTTTCGTTTTGGCAATCATGACGGCCGAAACTGCACACTTCAGCCTGAACTTGTCGCTATGTGGACAAAACGAATCGAACCCAGCCTGTGGATAGGTACTAGCGCCTTCTTAGGCTGGGAGGGTCACGCGGAAGGTAGCGCCACCGCCCGCGGTTTCATCGGCCTCGATCTTGCCGCCGTGACGTTCCACGATGGTCGAAACGATTGCCAGGCCAAGTCCAGAACCTCCGGTCTCACGGTTGCGTGAGTTATCGGCACGGAAGAAGCGTTCGAAGACCTTGGCGCGAAGTTCCTTCGGAATGCCCTCGCCGTGGTCACGGACTTCAAGTACCAGTTCCTTGCCGCCGTCTGCCAGACCCAGTGCAACTTCGACTGTTGCTCCCTCGGGGCTGAATCGGCAGGCGTTGGCAAGCAGGTTGGTAAGCACCTGGCGCAGCTGGGAACCGTCGCCCGCTGCAACGAGCTTTGCGTCTTTCGACAGGCTCTTGCCATTGAGGTCGACCACATCGATCTGTCGGTTGGAATCCGCCACCGAGGCATCCTTGGCCGCGGTGCGCGCCAGGTTGACCAGTTCCACCGGTTTCTTCTCTAGAGTCTGATTGTCGTCCAGTCGGGCCAGGGCTAGCAGGCTTTCGACTAGCTCGCTCATTCGGATCGCTTCGCCCTCGATGTGCTCCATCGCCTCTGCGACATCGGCAGGCTTCTTCAGCGCACCGATGCGGTAGAGCTCGGCATAGCCGCGAACCGAAACCAGCGGGGTGCGAAGCTCATGGCTCGCATCCGCAACAAACTGGCGCATCTTTTGCACGGTCTCGTCTCGACTCTTTGCCGAGGACTCAATCGAATCGAGCATCGTGTTCAGCGAGCGGTTGATGCGTGCAATCTCGGTGTCACCTTCGCGCTCTAATAGGCGCTGACTGGTGTCGCCTGCGGCAACTGCAGAGGCGGTTCGCTCCACCTCGCCCAGCGGGCGAAGCGCCTGAGTGATGGTGAACCAAATCGCCATCGCGCTGAAAGTCAGCAGCAAGAGACCAAAACCGGCACCGATGTTGCGATATTGATCCAGCAGCTCGTCGTTCGCGGTGTTGGGGATTGCCACCACCAACGAGCCAGCCATCGTCGTCAGGGGAACCGCAATGATGCGCCAGCTCTTGGCGTCGTCTCCGGCAATTTTGGCCCGCTGCTCAAACGGCTTTCCACCAGTGGTGATTACCGTGGCCAGGTCGTAGCCCTTGAGGTTCGGGACCGACTGGGTGCTGCGGGTGGAGGAGACCAGACCGATGAGAAGATTGCCACTGTCATCCAGATAAGCGATGTAGTAGTCGTTCGGTAGGCGTGGCAGTTGAACCGCTCGGGTCGCCAGTCGTTGTTCCAGCAGTGCAGGGTCTTCGTGATTCAAAGTTGCAGCCGTGCTGGTCAGCATGGTGTCCAGGTTTTCCTGCAGGTAGGTGCGCAGCAAGGTGATGGTGCCCACGCTGGAAACCAGGAGTAGAAGACCAATCAGGGCCACGCTAAGGCTGGTCAGTTTGGCGCGCAGGGAAACGTTTTCCCAGCCAACCGCCAGTCGCTTCAACACGCTTAGGCCTTTTTGGTGGAGCGGAACATGTAGCCGACACCGCGTTTGGTGATGATTACCGATTCGCTGGTGTGCTCATCCAGCTTTTTACGCAGGTAAGAGACATACGATTCCACAATCGCGGTGTTTCCGCCGAAGTCGTATTCCCAGACGTGGTTCAGAATTTGTTCCTTCTTCAAGACCTGGTTCGGGTTGGTCATCATGAAGTGCAGCAGGTTGTACTCGGTGGGGGACAGGTCAATCAAAGTGCCGTTCACGAACACCTCGTGGGCGTCGTTGTGGATACTTACTTCGCCAACTTCAAGCACCGAGTCTTCGTTCTTCACTGCTTTGGTGCGGCGCAAAATCGCATGGATGCGAGCCACGATCTCGGCCAAACTGAATGGCTTGGTGACATAGTCGTCGCCACCTACGGTCAGTCCCTGAACCTTGTGCTCCGCCTCGTCCTTGGCGGTAAGGAAGAGCACCGGTGTGGTCACACCCTGGGAGCGAATCTTCTTGGTGACACTGAAGCCGTTCATGTCCGGCAGCATTACATCCAACAGGATGATGTCCGGCTGAAACTTCTCTATGGCGTCGATGGCATCCAGTCCGTTGGCCGCGGCCTGAGTCTCGAAGTCTTCAAAACGGAGAGTGCGGGTCAGAAGGTCGCGAATGCTTGCTTCGTCGTCGACGATCAGAACCTTGATGTTTGCGCCACTAGAACTGTTCATGCTCTAACTTTCCCAGTTTTTTCTGGAAGTTTCCTGAGAACAGGCTGGAAATACTTTGAAGATTTCCTAAAGGTCGTTGGCGTCCAGAATCTGGTACGAGTATCCCTGCTCGGCCAGGAAGCGCTGGCGATTTTGGGCAAAGTCCTGGTCAACGGTGTCGCGGCTAATCAGCGTGTAGAACGAGGCACTGCGGCCGTCAGCCTTCGGGCGAAGCACGCGGCCCAGGCGCTGAGCCTCCTCCTGTCGGCTTCCGAAGGATCCAGAAATCTGAATCGCCACCGAGGCCTCCGGCAGGTCCACCGAGAAGTTTGCCACCTTGGAGACCACCAAGGCCTTCAAGTTGCCATCGCGGAACTCCTGGAACAGGCGCTCGCGCTCGTCCACCGGGGTGTCGCCGGTGATCTGTGGAATGTTCAGTGCGCCCGAAACCGCGGCGATCTGGTCAAGGTACTGACCAATAATCAGGGTGGGCTCGCCATCGTGCTTCGCCAGCAACTGCTTGATGACGTTGATCTTCAGCGGGCTGGTCGCGGCCAGGCGATAGCGATCCTCTTGGTTTGCGATGGCGTATTCCAGACGCTCTTCGTCCTGCAGGTCAACGCGCACCTCGTAGCAATTGGCTGGCGCGATGTAGCCCTGGGCCTCGATGTCCTTCCAAGGCGCGTCATAGCGCTTCGGGCCGATCAGGCTGAATACATCGCCTTCCTTGCCGTCTTCGCGAACCAGAGTGGCGGTTAGGCCAAGCCGGCGACGTGCCTGAAGGTCGGCGGTCAGCTTGAAGATCGGAGCGGGTAGCAGGTGAACCTCGTCGTAGACCACGAGTCCCCAGTCTTTTGCATCCAGCAGAGCCAGGTGACTGTACTCGTTCTTACGCTTAGTGGTCAGGATTTGGTAGGTCGCGATGGTGATCGGCTTGATCTCCTTGGTGCTACCGGAGTACTCGCCAATCTCGTCCTCGGTGAGGGTGGTGCGCTTGATCAGCTCTTGCTTCCACTGACGGGCGCTGACTGTGTTGGTTACCAGAATCAGGGTGTTGGTCTTTGCCACGCTCATTGCGCCAGCACCGACGATGGTCTTGCCGGCTCCACAGGGCAGTACGACCACGCCGCTGCCGCCATCCCAGAATCGGTCGACGGCCGCACGCTGGTAATCGCGAATCTTGAAGTTGTCGCTCTCGGCCAGGTCTATCGGGTGCGGGGTGCCCGGGGTGTAACCGGCCAAATCTTCCGCTGGCCAGCCCAGCTTCAGCAGCTCCTGCTTCACCTGGCCGCGTGCGAACGGCTGAATCTTGAAGCTGTTGGCAGACAGTTGCCCCGCTAGCAGGTCAGCAATCTTTCGTTGGCGCGAGGCCTCAATCAGAATGGCGGGGGAGTCGCTGTGAAGCTCTAGGTCGCCCTGCTCTGAACGCTGAATGGTCAAGCGTCCGTAGCGACTCATTGTGTCGGTGATGTCGGCACGCACGCCGGCCGGTACCGGGAACTTCGCGTAACGATCCAGCACACCGAGGACGAACTCGGAATCGTGTCCGGCTGCGCGAGCATTCCAAAGACCCAAGCGGGTGATTCGGTAGGTGTGAATGTGCTCGGGCGCGCGCTCCAACTCGGCGAAAATGCTCAAATCGTGACGGGCATCAGCGGCGTCTGGATGGTCGACTTCCAGCAGTGCGGTCTTGTCGCTTTGAACGATTAAAGGGCCCAGAGACATAAGGACTAGCCTAACTCCACGCGCTTGATTCGCTCCAGCGGCAGGGTACGTTCCACGTCGCTGCGCTTATCCATGCCGCGCAGACGTCCATTGGCCAGCGCAGTTGGAAGGATGCGGAATTCCACCTCGGTGCCGCTGCGATCTTCGGCGTAAACGGTGAGAGTCGCCTTATTCTTCAGGGCCATCTGGATCTGGCGGGTCAGGTCTTGGTCATCGGGTGAGGCGCCAACCCGAACATCGGCGGCACGCAGGTTATTCAGCAGTAGTTGCAGCGGGCTGCTAGTGGCGTCGGCCAGCGTGCCGAAGTAGTTGTTGGTGTCTCGCGGGGACAACACCTTGCCAGAGGCGTCAACGCGTACGGGAAGGTAGCCGTGGTCGCGCAGACCGTAGTAGACAACATCCGGTTCGAAGCGGGTCGCCAGCGAGCCAGCCGTCACCGACTGGAAAGCGAAAGCGCGCAATCGCGAGTCGTTGAGAATCTCGGTGAGCAAGATGCCATCGGTGCTGCGCAGGACGGACTTCTCGGCGGCGCCGGTACCGGCTGAAATGGTCAGGCGGCCAAAGCGCTGCTCCGATTCGTTCAGCAGGTATTCCACCGGCTGCGGCAGCGCCTTGCCATTCAGGTCCAGCAGCATGGCTCGGATCTGCGGCACCGTCAGGCCACATTCCAGACCATGACTCAGGCTCAGCGCCGAGAGGCGGTAGGTGCTGGCGACCGAGACCTGCTCGATATCGGCGAACTTGCGCAGGACACTCTCGGTGGCGGCATCCAGCGGGCCGGGGGCTATCAGGCTGAGGTCAGCCTGGACGATCAAACCGTGCTGCAGCTGAGGCAGGTGCTGCTGCAGCAGATCCGAAGCAACTTCCAGCTGCTGGTTCAGGCAGTAGGCCAGCAGCACCGAGGGCTGCCCGGCAACGCTGAAGCCGATGCCCTGAGCCTGTTCGGCAAGCAGGTCAAGCTCCTCGCCAAGGCTGGTGTCAGCCAGCGGGAACACGGTCCGCAGTGCGCTGACCAGGTCCAGTTCAGGGTGCGCTTTCAGCACCGAGTTCAACTCGCGGGCACCAACCGGACCCAGCGAATGAATCCATTGTCCGGCGAGGGTGGTCCAGCGGTCCAGCACAGTGGAGGACAAGAACTTTTCGGCGGCACCGGAGAGCCACCAGCGCTCACCGATAAGCACCAGCAGCTGCAACTGTTCGGCCAGCTGGTAGTAGCCGCGAATGGATTGGTTGCTTCGGCGCAGGTGAGCAGCCAAACGCTTTACATCATTGACTCCGAAGCCGGTCTTGCCGGTCAGTTTGATGTGGTGTTGCTCCGCATCCAGCAGCAGTTCGCAGACTGCCTGCTGGGTTTCGAAGGCGCTGATTGCGGCCAGGCCAAGAACTGAACCCTCAACCGGCAGTAGCAACAGGCCGGTGGCTGGGAACGAATCTGGTTTCGGTGCCAGACGGTTCAGCAGCGGCTTGGCTACCTCGGTGGCGGCTTCGTAAGGTTTGCAGGCGCCGTTGGAATCTAGGTAAACCAAGCCCAGTTCCCGAAGCGAGTTCAGTGCCTCGTCCAAGCGATCCGGATCCGGCTCGGTGTTCGTAATCAGAGCCGACAGAGCGCGGGCTTCGGAGCCACTGAGTTTGGTGATGGCCGGGGCAAGGCTCTTAGCGGTTAGCAAACCCTGGGCAAGGTCGAAGAAGTCTTTGGGGGAGCCATAGCCAGACCTGCGGCGCAGGGTTGACAGCACCGAGGCGTCGTCACTGGCGCGAAGACTTGCGGCCAGCTGCAGCAGATCGCTCATCTAGCGCGTCCCCCTCTGCATCGACTTTGACTCGGTTTGATCTAGCGGTTGGCCCGGGACTTGCGAACCAGAGACAGGACCAGCAGGGTGATGATCAGAATGAATCCCAGTGGCAGGCCGACCAGAGGCAGCGCCATGACCATGGCGATGAGCTTGAACTTCAGCAGCGCCGCGATCAGGATTACCAGGATTGAGAGGATCGAAACACCGATTACACCGGCTGCCATGTAGGCCAGAACATTTTCGAGTCGATTTTCGCGCATCCTTCTAGACTACCCGCCGCTAGACCGCCTCCATAGGGCGGTATGTAACGGTGAGGTAAACTATGGGTTGGTTTTTACGAAAGAGGATTCATGCCTACCGGAAAAGTTCGGTTCTTTGACGAGGAGAAGGGCTACGGCTTCATCGAGAGCGATGAGGGCCAGCAGGTTTTCCTGCACGCCACTAATCTGCCCGCCGGGGTTACTACCGTCCGCAAGGGTACCCGCGTGGAGTTCAGCATCGCCGATGGCCGTCGCGGCCCTCAGGTGCTCACCCTTCGTTTGCTGGAGCCAGCTACCAGCTTGGTAAAGCTGAAGCGCAAGCCTGCCGACGACCTAGCCGTAATCGTCGAGGACACCATCGCCGTTCTGGACAACATCAACGGTGGCTTGAAGCACGGCCGTTACCCCGAGGGTGCCGCCAGCAAGAAGATTGCTGCGCTGCTGCGTCGCCTGGCCGACGAACTCGAGGCCTAAGAATCGTGACCGACTTCCTGGTTCTTGCCCGTGAGGCCGCAATCGAAGCGCACGGCAAGTCTGCCGTGGGCGAGTTCAGCCACACCCTGCAGGAAGACCAGGACCAGGTTCTGACCTATCTTTTCCAGTCCAAGCTGAAGGGCTACCCTGACTGGTTTATTGCCGTAACTATCTTTGTGGCCGGAAATGACGCCTCGGTGTCTGAGGTGGTCCTGACCCCTGGCGACACCAGCCTGCTGGCCCCGAAGTGGGTCCCGTGGAGTGAGCGTCTCGCCGATTACAAGGCGCTTCAGGCGGCACTCGAGGCCGAAGCCGCGGCTGCGGCTGCACTTGCCGGGGATGACGAAGAGGGCGAAGGCGATTCCGATGAGTCAGCCGAAAAGCCTGCTCGTGGCGCTAAGCGCCCACGTCGCCGCTCCCGTCGTTCCAGTGATTCAACTGCCGGTAACACCGAGGACGCTGAAGAAGGCGCCGACGCAGCAGAAGTTACTGATGCAGCTGAAGCAGCGGCTACCGCAGAACCAGCCGAGGAATCAGCGGTTGCGATCGTGCCAGAGACCCCAGAAGCCCAGGACGATGCCGACGCCGCAGGTGGTAAGGCCAAGAGTCTTTTCAAATGGAAGACTCTGCGGGGCGGCAAGAAGCGCAAATAGCGCGATAGTCCACAAGACCAAGCCCACGGTAATAGCGCGCTTGGAGTTCACCTTGACCGGCTCGGGGTCAGGCTTGCGTTCCACATGTTTCAGGTAAAACCGGACCATTTTGGCGCTCGCTTCGGGCTTGTTTGTTAGCTAGAGCCTAGCCCAGCTGTGAAACTACGAAGTCGATGCTCTTGGTCAGCTGCTGGACGTCTTCCAGATCAACTGCGGTGAAAGTTGCGATGCGCAGCTGGTTGCGACCCAACTTGCGGTAAGGCTCGGTGTCAACAATTCCGTTGGCGCGCAGTACCTTGGCGATCTGTGCGGCGTCGATGGCGTCATCGAAGTCGATGGTTGCAACTACCTGCGAGCGGTGCTCTGGGTTGGCCACGTAAGGAGTCGCGAAGCTGCTCGCCTCGGCCCAGTCGTACATGTGCTGCGAGGCCGACTTGGTGCGGGCATCGGCCCAGGCCAGACCGCCGTTGCCGTTGATCCAATCGATCTGCTCGGCCAGCAGGAACAGGGTTGCGATAGCTGGGGTGTTCAGGGTCTGGTTGAGGCGCGAGTTGTCGATCGCGGTCTTCAGGCTCAAGAACTCTGGAATGTAGCGACCCGAGGTTGCAACGCGTTCCGCGCGCTCTACCGCTGCAGGGGACATCAGCGCGAACCACAGTCCGCCATCCGAGGCAAAGTTCTTCTGTGGCGCGAAGTAGTAAACGTCGGTTTCGGTAGGGTCGAAGTCAATTCCACCGGCAGCCGAGGTGGCGTCGGTCAAGAACAGCGCACCCTCATCAACACCAGCCAGGCGCTTAACCGGGGTCACAACACCGGTCGAGGTCTCGTTCTGCGCATAGGCGTAGAGGCTAACTCCGGCCTCGGCCTGCAGCTCCAGACGGCTACCTGGGGTGCCGTTGATAACGGTAGGGGCGGTCAGCCAAGGAGCCTTCAAAGCGTTTGCGAACTTGCCGCCAAATTCACCGTGAACCAGTGCCTGGGCCTTGCCCTCGGCCAGGCTGAAAGATGCGACGTCCCAGAATGCGGTGGATCCGCCATCACCGATGACGATCTCGTAGCCCTCGGGGTTGTGGTACAGGTCCATCAACCCTTCCTGAACGCGCTTGACCAGGTTCTTGATCGGTGCCTGGCGGTGCGAGGTGCCCATCAGCTTCACGCCGTGAGTGGCGAACGCATCCATCTGAGCCTGACGGACTCGCGAAGGACCACAGCCGAAGCGACCGTCTGCAGGCAATAGTTCAGTAGGGATTTTGATGTCAGCCATGCCTAAAGTTTACCGAGCCTAAGGGCCGCGGGCCTGCTCACCCGTAATAATTGGAGGGCAACACCGGCTGGACTAAAGGACTGCAGTGACCGATCTAATCGATACCACCGAGATGTACCTGCGTACCATCTTGGAGTTGGAAGAAGAGGGTCAGGTTCCGATGCGGGCGCGCATCTCGGAGCGCCTAAATCACAGCGGACCGACCGTCTCCCAGACCATTGCCCGCATGGAGCGCCTTGGCCTGGTGGGCTTGGGTGGTGACCGGCACCTGGAGCTGACCGATCTGGGCCGCGACGAGGCCATCAAGGTGATGCGAAAGCACCGCTTGGCCGAACGGCTGCTGGCCGATGTGATTGGTCTGGAGTGGGAGCTAGTTCACGAGGAGGCTTGTCGCTGGGAGCACGTGATGAGCGAGCAGGTGGAGCGCAAGCTGATGGCGCTTCTGAACAACCCGCACATTTCTCCATACGGCAACCCGATTCCCGGGCTGGAGGAACTCGGTGCAGAGCAGTCGCCCGCGTTCCACGACGGCGTGGTCAGCGTTACGTCGCTAGATTTCACCGACCCAGACAGGGTCTACACGCTTCGACGCATCGGTGAACCGCTGCAGGTGGACACTCAGTTGCTGGGTGACCTGAAGTCGCTGGGCATCATTCCGGGAGCGCAGTTGAGCTTCGAAAACAAGGCGGGGCGAGTCTTCATTCGCGTGGCTGGGGCAAACGAAGGCGCTTCGCTGGTGAGCGATGACGCCGCCCACCTTTTTGTTGACGCCTAGATTCCTGTAAGTATCCTGACCCACTTTGAGGGTTATCCACTAGTTGGTAAAATCGAGGAACACCCTAATCGGCTGGAGGCCTAATTCTTGGCTAAGCAGAGCACTGGACGCCATCGCGCAGACGTTGACATCAACGTCTTCGAAACGATGGAACTTCGCTCGCGCCGCTCCATTCGAGAGGCGGAGCGCAAGCGCGCTACGCGAGCGGCGAAGCGAGAGGCTCGTCGCGCCCGGAAAATCCAGCACGTAATCGTCGATCAGAACCAAGAGCTGATCAATACCGGTCGTTTCGTGGTTGCCGGGGCAACTGCGGTTCCGTTGACCAAGCGCAAGTCATTCCGCGCCACCCTGGCGATGTCAGTTTCGGCAGGAATCTTCACCACCGTTGCGCTACCTGCCTACGCCTACAGCCCCGAGGTTGCTGCCATGGCGCACTTCACGACCACCAACGCCGCCGAATTTGCCGCTGCCGCCGGTACTCAGAACATCACCGTCGCCGAGGTAAACGCGGTTAACTTCCACCGCGACAACTACCTGACCACTTCGGCTGCAGAACTGGCTCGCCAGCAGACCGCGACGCGCTACCTGTCCTATGCCGGTCCGACCGCCGAGGACTTCGTCAACAACCCTCCTTACTCCAAGTTGGATGGCGCCAAGATCCTTCAGGTTGCGGCCAAGTACGTGGGTTCCCCCTACGTCTTCGGTGGCGAAAACCCATCTGGCTTCGACTGCTCGGGTTACGTCCGTTTCGTGTTCTCGCAGTTCGGTCTGGACCTCCCGCACTCGGCCATCGCCCAGTCGCGAATGGGAATCCTGATCAAGCCAGAGGACGCCCAGCCGGGTGACCTGGTGGTGCTTAACGACCTGAGCCACGATGGAATCTACGCCGGCAACGGCAACTTCTATCACGCGCCTCGTCCGGGTGACACCGTGAAGCTTGCCCCTATCTTCACCGACCGCGTCTTCTTCGTTCGCTTGGGAACCA
>ERZ650311.1619-NODE-1619-length-10900-cov-5.390318_pt1 | contig 10900 bp, 14 predicted proteins | sample MGYA00376247_ERZ650311 | MGnify/ENA primary metagenome ERZ650311 (study PRJEB26733, sample SAMN07839324) | wastewater metagenome | biome: small river; feature: stream; material: water | place: USA: North Carolina | collected 2016-07-28 ... | reverse complement strand
TTTGAGCTTCGGATCGTGGTTCCTCTGTCCCTGAAAACATTGGGGTTTGTATGTCAATTGCAGAGATCAGGAAAAGGCGAGGGGTTCCGGCAAAAATCGGAATGCGAGTGTTTAGTACGCATTCAAATCGCTGGGGGACAATCGTGAGCACGACATCCGGATACCTGAAAATCCGGCTGGATGGCGACAAGCACGCGATGTGTTATCACCTGACTTGGCGGCTGAACTATTACGACAAAAAAGGCGAGCTTTTGCATTCTTGTGGAAACTGAGTTCAACAGCGGTCTGGTACTGCTCTGTTGGTATGAAAAGGTGAATTATGCTAAGACAAATGACATTTACAGAACGTTTAGACCATGAAGATTCGCAGCACTCTCTCCGCCGCGAGCAGGAGAACTATCGCGACCACTGTCTGCAGGTCGCACATCTGAAAAAACTGGCTTACGTGATGTGGCGTGCGGCGGAATCATCTGTCCTGATCACGCATGTGAAGTACCAGGGCGAGGATGTTTCGGTGGAGGATGTGCGGCGGCAGTTGGCTGAATTGTTTCGGTAATAAGCATCGGATCGCGGTTCCTCTGTCCATTGGAAACGCAAAAATGAACACAGACACAACAAGCCCGATTCGTCTGATCGTGGATAACTCTGGCTGGGTCGTGGAATTGGAACGAGGCGTTTGGCTGCTGGTCGCGGACGCTGATCCGAGTCGGACGCTGGTGTTGAAAAATGCAACCAGATGGCCGACAGAACGATCTGCAACGCGAGCGCTGAGCAGAGTCAGGCGGCGATGCCAGCCGAAGTTTCACGGCGCGAAGATTTATCATGTTGCTGAGTAGCGGTCTGGTACTCCGATAGGCGTCTCAAAGGGTGTTTGATGTCCGAACCACGATTGCACGAGTGTGATCCGGATTTTAGGCGGCGACCGAAAACGGATCGATATTGCTGGCACTGTCAGCGAGATTTGAGTCAAGGAACAGGATCGATTGTGTTTGTGGTGCTCGATTCGTTTTCGCTGGTGCATCCATCCGATCGACAGTCTGTGCAATGCGAGTCTGTCCTGATCGGTCCCGAGTGCCTGAGGAAGCAAAAGGTTCCACGGGATTTCGTATTGGGTTGAGCATCGGAGTGACGCATTCGCTGTTCTTTTGGGAGCGCATCTATGCCAGATGATTTCGTGATTTTTTGCAGTGAGCGTAAATCGGTGTTTCGATTCCAAAAGAGACAAGACGGCTCTTGGGATAAGATGATCCGTGCGAACTTTGATTGGACGAATTTCGACAACGTTGGGCAAGAGTCGGCGGAAGAAGCGTTCACAAATGTGTTCAATGAGGTATTCGCGTTCGTGGAAAAGTAAACGCGGAATAACTGTCCGATGGCACTGTGGAATTAAGAAAACAAAGGAGATCCGTGTGGAAGAAGCAACATTACACGCCAGGCTGAATGATGGTCGGTCATTACCGATCGGAGCTTGCACCTGCGGGCACTGTAAAAATGAATGGTTCATGGCGGCTCTGAGTGCCGAATGGATGCCGAAATTCTGCCCATACTGTGGGATTGGTTTCATCCGAAAGAGCACAGACGGTGAGCCTGGGGAATACATTCCGGCATCCGAGATCGAAAAAGTCATTGAGGAACGTGATACAGCACAGGATGCAGCGGACGAAATGGCGTCATTGATTCTGGGAGAGCCGATCGACTGGGCGTTTCACGACGACGCATGGCGGCGAGCGATTGAGCAGTTAAAGTAACAGCGGATAACCATTCCGATCATAGGTAAAACCATGGCAGTCTACATCTACGCCCGCGTATCCACGATGGACCAGTACGTCAACGGGTATTCGATTGACCAGCAAGTACGAACGTGTATCGAGTACGCACAGCGGTCCGGATTACAGCTTGGGCCAGTAACCAACTGTGACCTGCCCGGTGTGATCATTGACGGCGGCCGGTCAGCGTATCGTAAACCGTTGATTACTCGCCCCGGGGGTTTGTTGCTGATGCAGACTCTAAAGCCGGGCGACGTCGTAGTTACGCTGGCCACACACCGGCTGTTCCGCCGGTTGAGTGACATGGTTACTGTCATGGACAAGTGGACCAACGATTGTATCAGCGTTAAGTTCGTTGACTACCCGATGCTGTCCACAGACACAGCCAACGGTCGAGCAATGATGTACATCACTGCCGTCATGGCACAGCTCAAGTCAGAGCTGATCTCAGCCCGAGTGAAGGAGTCAAAGCAGATCAGAGCCGACGTGCCAACAGCACGTACTGCCAAGATCATCGAGAAGTACGTTGAGCAGCCTTGTGGTAAAGACCTTGGTCTGATCATGCAGGGAGTCATGCGAGACAGGGAAGAAGCCGCCAAGTACAAGTTCACAGGCACGGTACGTGTCTACGTGCGTGTCAGCACGAAGGAACAGACGGTTGACCACCAGATCGACCTGATCAAGAAGACGCTCTCTGTCGAGCTGCAGGGAGCCCCTATCGAGTGGTACGTGGATGAGGGGTCTTCAGCTTTCAAGACCCCGATGAGGAAACGCCCGTCAGGTAGTCAACTCCTGAAGGACCTCAAAGCTGGTGACATGGTTGTTGCATGGAGACCAGACCGTATCTTCCGGTCACTCATTGACGCCTCCAAGGTGGTTGATCAGATCCATAAAGCCGGTGCGTCACTGATGACAATTGAGGGTGGCATTCGTACTGATACGCCACACGGTCGGGCGATGATGCACATGCTCTCGCTGTTCGCTGAGATTGAGTCACAGGACATCTCACGAATGGTTAAGCTCGGCCGGTTCGGAGCGATCGGCGAGAACCCAGCAGCCCGTAAACATTCAATACCGAAGTTCCTGCGGAGACCAAAGGCTCACCACTCCCAGAAGTTTTACGCGTTCCACAATGTGTTCAGCCAGGATGACCGGTTCCACATGCACATCGAGTACTACCTGACCCACAAGCAGTACCGGACTCACGCTGCGGCCTGCAGGGCAATCAGCAACAGGTGGTTACGTAAAGCTGGCCTCCCGACGATGGGGAGCGAGTTCGGTGATACCGTTCGCATGTATCGCAAGAAGCTCAAGTTGATGCAGAAGGAGCAGTTCTCACAACGCAGGGCCAAGGTGCTCAGCTCTCTCGACAACTTCGAGGATGAGGTGCGGTACCCGTTGAACCCGACAACGATTGTGAAAGTGATGAAACGTCAGTCCGAGTTCCTTGCGGTAGCCAAGAGGTTCCCCGGGCGACTGCGTGATAAAGAAGCATTGACAGTTATGGTCAAGGGCTGTGCGGCCCTTGACGACGCTGTGGACTTTGTGAGGAGGGTTAGATCATGACTGCTCTCGAAGCAACGGAAGAAAAGCAATCAGGTCAGTCCTGACAACCATGATTCTCCCGCCCAGCTTATAGTACCCGAGGAAGTGACGCTTCTCGGGTCTTTTTTTATTCTGGATTCCCTTGACGCACCAGTTCCGAACTGTGTCATCAGTGGTCTCGATACCCCTCTCAGCGAGCATCGCCACAACTTCTTTCGGGGTCAGGTAAGACTTCTCATTCTCCGTCATCGGTGAACTCCGATAACAAGTCTACCTTGGCTATCGACGCAAGACCTATCGCTGTAGCCAGCCCCCCACTATACCTGAAGCGGACAACGTCTTCCCCTTCGATGTTGCTTTTCTGCCACACAAGCACAACACCGCTACTGCGTTGTGCCAACTCCTCGAACAGCTCGTCATCCGTGATGAACTCAAGCGGGTTATCGTCTGGGTCTTCTACCACGCCCCTCTCCCGAAGAAACTGAAAAAGCCGAATCTGCAGGCTTTGTAATCGTCTTAGTCTTGCAAGGCAAGTCGAAAGACATTCTCATAGTCGAGAATCTTTCCCCCAGACTAAGGAATGAACATGATCCCAACCCCAGCTCTCCCTTCGTTTGCAGACCTTCAGCAGTCGGCTCCCCCAGTACAACCGACATACCAGATACCTCCGAGTGCTCCGTCTGGGGGAGCAACAACCCCTCCCGCCCCGGCTCCACAGCCGGGCGGGTTGGGCCTTACTCCTCCGGTCACGCCTCCTGTTCAGGCTCCTCCTGCAACACCTGCAAAGAGCCCGTACATCGCGGCACTGGAAGCACAGAACAAGATCCCTGTCGGGATGTTCCACAGTGAAGCGGAACTGATCGACAGGCTCTGGTCGGTCTCTGACAACCTGAACTCAGAACTGGAAGCCCTGCGGAACCAACCACCCGCGGCTCCAACACCTCCAGTAACGCCAACAGCCCCTGCTGAAGACCTGACGTCTTTGGCACTGCCGTTCCAACAGAGCGGTATGCTGGCGATGGAGAACGGTCAGTGGGTTGCCCGTCACGCGGCTGCAACCTCCCTGGCACAACAGTTGAATCAACGTGCCGCTGAGGCTCAGGCCCGACAAGCCGAACTTGCAACAGACACTGCCGGGTTTATCCGGAAGTACGGTCAGAAGGCTTTCGAAGAAGCACTGGCCCCGATCAATCAGAAGTTATCACAGTTCGAGGCTTACACCAAACAGCTCGAAGCCGAGTTGGCCAAGGCTGTCCCTAAGCCACACGAACAGTGGGTTAAGCAGAACGAAGCCCAGCTTTGGACTGCAGACCAGTTTGGCCGACGCGTCCCATCACCTGCGGGTACAGCGTACTCCAACGCGTGGGATCAGATGGCCAAGTACGGTGTACCGGCTGAAGAGATTCACCAGTACGCGATGACGATGGCTGCTCCACTTATGGCCCAGCAGCAACCCCCACAACAGCCCGCACCCCAGCAGTCCTGGATGCAAACTGTTGTGACCAACCCACCAGCAATCAACCCGGGCTTCACGGCACCGGGATCGACGTTCCAGTCTCAAACACCTCCACAAGCTCGTGACGCTATCTACGGGAACGATGGGTTTCCATCCTTCTCAAAGATGCAGGCCCTCCCTCAATAAGGAATAGACCATGGCCCATTCGCTCGTCCCACCGTCAGTTAGCGGCCACATCAACAGCGTCCGCGACCTGGCACCACGTTTCTGGAAGGGAGTATCGGACCTTACCGTTCGTAACTTCCTGACCTTCTTCATGCTGCAGAAGTGGGGGTCTATCACCTTCAACGCACGCAGCCACAGTCAGGTCTGGAACGCTCGCGTCAAGCAGCCTCAGATCATTCCAGCGATCGATGGTCAGCCGATTGAGTTTCCGAACACCGACACGGACATCCAGTTCTACTGCGGTGTCAAGGGATACCGAGGTGGAGATAGCTTGCCCGAGCAGGAATTCCTGCAGGCACAGGGTGCTCCCGAACAGATCACGAATCGGTACGAGCGGAAGTCCAAAGAACTCGCTCAGTCCATGATGGAGCGACTGAGTCACTCATACTGGAAAGACGGTAACCTGTCAGCCAACGCTGCCGAGTTCACCGGCATCAAGACTCCACTGTCCTACGCGACAGGTACTGTTACCGGGGCAGACAAGGTTGCGAAGCCTGACGGCTCTTACGCAGGTCAGTCCTGCGTGCTGGGCAACCTCGGTGGGTCATGGTCAAACAATCTGGCCACGTCACCGAATGCGAACCTGGCTAACGACTGGCCCTTCGGTCAGGGATCAAGCGAGTATGACGGCACCAGCCCGTTGATCGTGAACTACGCTTCAACTGCGTGGGACACCGGTTCAACCGACTGGGCAACCAACGCCATCGCTGCAACCAGCTACGCACAGACTGCAATGCTTCACCGCGGCGGTCAGAGCATGGTCGGAGCCCTGCCAAACGTGACCATGTCGTCCGACATGTTCACCGAGTTCAAGAACAGCTTCCGTGAGAACAACCGGCAGATGATGCCGTTCACTGACGGCGACCTCGGATATCCTGGTGAGACCCTGAAGGTTGACGGTATGGTCTACAGCATGGACTATGCCTGTCCGGTTGGTGAAGCGTTCATGTACTTGCCACAGTACGTGGAAGCGTTCTTCCTGCACAGCCAGATCTACGGTGCGATGGGTCCTGAGTACAGCATCCCACACATCGCGTACCTGTACTACATCTCTTGCTACGGCAACTTCAAGTTCTCACCGAAGTACCTGGCCCGGTTCATCAGCAAGACATGATGACAACGATTGACCGAAGCCCGGCCTAACCCGCCGGGCCTCTTCTGAATTTCTGATAAACCGTTTCCGGAGAATTCATATGTCAGTGACCTCAAACGTAGTTCAAATGGACCTGGGCAAGAAGAACATCGTCAGCGACGATCTGTTGCTCGGTGCGGCAGCCACATTCGTTGACCGCAATGCAGACGATCCCGCACAGTTGGGTCGTAACTCCTGCAACACGATTCGAGCCTTGTACGTGAAGAACAGCACCGGCTCCGCTCTCGGCAGCGGTAAGGGTGTGTTGTTCAAGTCCGGCAAGCTCGGCAAGGAAGTCAATGGTTATCACTCAGCCAACGGTCGATGCGACGGGGTCGTAGATCCATTCCTCGGTGCTGGCGTCACGGTGGCCGATGGCGATTACTTCTGGCTGATCATCGCGGGACCTATCGACGTTGAAGTCGGTGCGGGTGACCTGACGGTCAACTCCGTGGTTCAGACGCTGACTAGCGGCCGGTTCGGTACAGGTACTGCCGGTACCAACCCAATCGGGCACAGCGGTATCTCTGACGAAGCGGGTACTGAAGACGGCCGAGCCCGCGTGTTCTTCCGAAGCTCCTTCGCGGCTGCAGTTGCTCCCTGGTGATAAACACACCCGGCGTACCTCTCACAGTGTACGACAGTTTCGACGTACGACATTGTTGACGTACCTTTCGCCGGGTCTTTCTCTTTTACTTTGAAGGGCGGTGATCCTATCATGGCCGATTCCGCAATCCCTTGTTGTCCTCCCGCTGGAATTCATTCGACCTCAACGGTATCGAATGTTCATTCTGGCAACCCTGTTCAGACGCCGCTGACGCCTATCACGCAGCGATGACCGAACAACCCGTCAGTCCCGAGGGGCAGGCAGGTATGACTTGCCTGCCCCTTTCTGTTTTCCCGGGCAGAGTAATCTGTAAAGGTCCGTGCGGCCTGCCGGTTGTCAGAGTCTCCCCCAGAGGTTTCTGTATGAAGTGCGACGAAGAAGCAACCACAGCAACCGCCATCGCTGTGATGACCAAGGGCGTGCCGCAGAGAGGGTTCAAAGAGGCACTGGCCGACGTACGCAAGCAGGGTCGACCGATCACGCTCGACATCGCTGACTCCGCTATGGCTGAGCTTGGAGGAGCCGCCGAGCTGGGCAAGATGATTGTCACCGACCTCAAGCGTATTCGAGGTGATAACCTCGATGAGGACTTAAAGGCGTTCCACGATCCGGACAACAAATCGTTGACCAAGATCTACAGCATGTTGATCGACCTGTCGACGGGTCGAGACAAGCTCGTCGGTGAAACGGCTGATCCGCTATCAGAGGTGTCCGAAGAAGATCTCATGGTCCTCGCGGCACAGGCTGCGATGCTGCAGATCGAGGTTGACCAGGACTTCCGGAGGAAGATCCTCGACGCTGTTGTTGCCGTAGACCCAGAGTTAGTTGTTGAGTATGCTGGTAAAGCTCTGGACGAACTGGACAACAGACCGCGAGTTGAGGTGTTGGATGCCAAGCCTGTTTGACTATCTCGGGTACGCCGGAAATGCTCTCGACCTGCCAGCATCATCGTTGCGTGACTTGCTGACGGGCAACAACCCGTTTGACCAATGGGCGACTCCGTTCTCCGATCGTAACCGAGCGACCGGAAGGGATGTGTTGAGCCCGTTCCTCGGAGCTAACGAGGAGACAGGTTTCGCCGGGTGGGCTGACAACCCGATGGAGGGGTTGAAAGACATCGCCGGGTTCGGAGCAGAGGTACTGCTTGACCCGTTGAACTTCGTCAGCGGTGCTGGTGTTGTCAAAGCTCTACGGGGTGCCAAGGCGGCTAAAGGTCGCAATGCCGTGGCGGCTGCAGAGAACGCAGCCAAAGCGGGGAAGTATGGGTACGTGAATCCGAAGGCGGTTAGCCGGGTACGAAACCCCATCACGACCAACTGGCAAGACGACGTCGCGAGGATGGAGACGGAACGTCTGAACTTGGTGGGTCAAGCTGACAACGAAGGGTTCGGGACAGCAAGTATCTTTCAAGCTATTTTCGGAGAGACCGAATACAGTCTAGCAGCCTTGGACAAAGCCGGGTTGCGTCAACGGTACGATGAACTCGGGAACCGTATTGATGAGATCAGATCGCAAAACCCGATGAAACTCCTCGGGTACACACCCGAACCTGAGCGACTGTTCCACGGCGGCCGGGACTGGGCACCAAGTGCTACGCCAGAGAAACCGTACGGGGCATTCGATGTAAACCGACTGAAGTCTGGGGAAGGCGGTCAAGCGTACGGTCCTGGCATGTACGTGTCTGATAGTCCGAGGGTGTCGCAGTACTATCAAGGACTGGTACAGGATAGATTGGCTAGGTCGCCAGAGGTCCTGAGTCAGTACTTCTCTCCGGGGAGGATAGTTCCGTCCTATAATGGGTTTGACAGAGTGCTGGAGTTTTCCCCGGGGTCAGGAGACGGCAGTGACTGGGTTGTGAAAGTTCAGAAGGTAACTCTGGACGACGCTGGCAATGTGGTCAAAGAAGGTCCTGTCCGGCACCATGCTACGCTCCCCGATCCGAAAGAGGTCAAGAATCTTCTCGGTAGTTCAATGCCGAAAGCCCGTCTATATGAGCTTGATGCACCGGCTGGTACCAAAGACCAGTTCATGCGGTGGGAGGAAGACCTGTCAGGTCAACCGGCTAACGTGCAGAACGTGATAACCGAGAACCCGATAACGCGGTTACTCCAAGAGTATCGAGGTGCGAAAGAGAAGACACGAGATCTTTGGCGACGATCGTCTGCTGGTGAGTCTGTAGGGGCTGAGTACGACGCAGCTTGGGACACGTTGGACAGTCTGCAGGAACAGTTGACGGCGGCAACGGGTGATTGGAACTTAGCGAAGAGGATGGTTGATGAAGACCCCACCCTGCACGGACAAGACATGTTCGAGCTACTGGCTGGGTCCGAGCCGTCATCCACCAAATTGGCGGCTGCAGCTCCTCTGGCTCAAGCCGGAATACCGGGTATGTCGAACCCCGCGGCGATTGTCGAAGGTGCGAGGAACTATGCAGTCTGGGATACGAACCTCATAAACCAGATGCGGGTTCGCGGTATTGACGGTCAACGCGTACCAATCAACCCCACCACCTTGGTACAGCAGGCTCCGGTTCAAGTACGTCGGGCTGAAGCTCCGCTACAGTTGACACCCACCTCAAATCCAATGAGGCAGATGGAACGTGTACCGTCGGCACTGGCTCCTGCGGCTACAATGGCAGTACAGAACATCCTTGCTCGTCAGCGGGGACCCGGGGGGATTCAGTGACGGCTATATCCGATCGTATTCGCGAAGCACTGGCGAACAAGCAAGACCTGCAGACAGGCGTTGCCGCGGCGGCCAAGCTCGCCAAGTCCAAGATCGACGCCCTCGAACTGTTCCGGCCTACGCAATACCAGGAGGAAGTCGTAACCACTACCGCTTCGGAAATCCTGGTACAGGGGGCTCCACGATCAGGTAAGTCAACTATCGTTGCGGTGATGCTTGCCTCTTACCTGCGAAACAAACCAGTCATCTTCTCTGACGGATCAAAGCATCACGTCCGAGAACCCGGCTGGAGAGAACGCCCAGTTAACGTATGGCTCATCGGTCTGCAGCTTAACCACGTCGGACAGACTCTGTATCGATTGCTCTGCAAACCCGGAGCCTTCGACATCGTGCGTGATAAGAAGACCGGTATGTGGAGGTGCTGGCAGCCGGGGATCGTACCGGGCGACGACCAGATCCCAGTGAATGAACGTAAGCCCGCTCCGCCGTTGTTACCACCGTCGGAGATTGCTAAGGAGAGCTGGGCCAACAAGGCGGCGTTCCAGTTCGAGTCGTTGATCATGAAGGACGGTTCGACCGTCTACGCGTTCGCTTCCAGCGGTGCGGTGAAACGTGGTGACCCTGTCAACGTCATCTGGATCGATGAAGAAATCGAGAACAGTGAGCACTACGCTGAGTGGCAGTCTCGACTGTCTGACCGCAAGGGTCGGATCTTCTGGACATCCTGGCCTGACGCGTCGACCCCGGCACTGCTCAACCTGTATCGCCGGTGTGAAGCTCAACGAGAAGAGTTCCAGCGGAAACAACGCAGCACTGTCGACGTCACGAACTTCAAATTCACGTCGTTCAAGAACCCATTCATTGACGATGACGAGAAGCGTAAACGTCAGGAGGGTTGGACCGAGGAACAGATCCTCGCCCGTGCGTACGGTGAGTTCGTTGTCGGTAACATCCTCGCGTACCCAGAGTTCAACAAAAGGTATCACTGCGTTGACTACGGGCCTGACAGCCCGCTCAACGACAAAGTCACCGAGGCGATGCGGAAGCATAACTGGGGCGTGCCGTACGACTGGACTGTCGACATAATCCTTGACCCGGGTACCAACCGTCCGGCGTTGCTCTGGGTGGCAACACCGCCGAAAGAGTTCTGGGACGAGGAAGAACCATACCACATCGTGTACCAGGAGTTGGCTATCCAACGTATTGACGCGGCTGAAATGGCCCGGCGTGCGAAAGCCTTTGATCCGAAAAGGGTTTACGGCCGATTCATCGGGGACTCCAAGGCGGGAGCCCAGGTCCCGATGGGGTTCTCATTCAGCGTTTTCGAGCAGTACCAGCGGGAGTTCAGGCGTGTGGGCTTGCGTTGTCAAGCAACTGGCGATATGTTTCTCAGGGCTGAGACTGTCTGGGTAACCCGGTCCCTCAAGTTACGTACGCTCATGCGGTCGCGTACCTGCGGGAGACCGAGACTTCGGATCGTACCT
>ERZ650311.1618-NODE-1618-length-10901-cov-5.785266_pt1 | contig 10901 bp, 10 predicted proteins | sample MGYA00376247_ERZ650311 | MGnify/ENA primary metagenome ERZ650311 (study PRJEB26733, sample SAMN07839324) | wastewater metagenome | biome: small river; feature: stream; material: water | place: USA: North Carolina | collected 2016-07-28 ... | reverse complement strand
GAGCCAGAACCTGAACATGTACCTGTTCGTGGCCACCATCTTCCTGCTGGGCTTTTTGCTGTTGTGGCGCGTGGTGCACTCGCCGTTTGGCCAGATCCTCAAGGCCATCCGCGAACACCAGGATCGGGCCACCTCGCTGGGCTACGACACCGATACCTTCAAGCTGATGGCTTTCGTCATCTCGGGCGCGCTGGCGGGCACGGCCGGTGCCACCAAGTCGCTGGTGTTCCAGCTCGCTTCGCTCACCGATGTGCACTGGAGCATGTCGGGCGAGGTGGTGCTGATGACGCTGGTGGGCGGCATGGGCACGCTGTTCGGCCCGGTCGCCGGCGCAGCGGTGATCGTGACCATGCAGAACTACCTGGCGCAGCTGGGCGCTTGGGTCACGGTGGTGCAGGGCGTGATCTTCGTGGTCTGTGTGCTGGCCTTCCGCCGCGGCATCATTGGCGAGATCGCCAACCTGATCAAGAAGCCACTCTGATCCAGCCAAGCGCCAGAAAAAAGGCCCGCTGTTGCGGGCCTTTTTGCTTTCAGCGCATGAAGCGCTTCACGTAATCTTCGCCCAGCCCCACGCTTTCAAAGTGCGCCCGGTACTTGTCGATGCGGGTGAACACATCGTCGTAGCCGGTGGCGTTGCCCTGGGTGTCCACGTACATGAGCGAGCCGTGCACGGTGAACAGGGTCACCATGTCCTGGCAGTCGTCGGGCACCACCAGGGTGTGGGTTTCACCGGGTGGCTCGAACACATAACTGCCCTCGGTGGCCACCCAGTCGTGCTCCAGATAGAGCCACTTGCCCTTGATGACGTAGGCGTGCACCTGACCGGAATGGCGGTGGCGCTGCAGCAGGCCCGAGCGCTTGACCTTGAGCAGGTGTACATAAAAGCCCCCGGTCACATTCAGGTGGATGGGGCGTGACCAGATGCCCTCGCCGACAGGGGCCCACAACCTTGGGTCGTCGGTCAGCACATCGGGGATCACCATGTCGGGACTCATGCCCCAGGGTTGAGGTTTGGCATAGGGCATGCGGTCGTCGTTGGGCGTGGCCAGGCGGGCAGTCATGAGGGATCTCCGGGAAACGATGTCGACAAGGCTAAGCCTGTGTCGCAGGCTTGTCTGCCGGGTGGGTGACAGCTTGGCCCCCTGGGCTAGACTGCCCGTCATGTCTTCCTCTCGTCCTCAGGGCTTGTGGCTCATCAGTCTGGCTGCGTTCAGCAGCATGGCCTCGATGCGCGTGTGCGACCCGATGCTGGTGGCGCTGTCCAGCGAGTTTCAGATCAGTGTGGGTGAGGCCTCCCGAGTGGTGTCGGCCTTTGCCGTGGCATATGGCTGTCTGCAGCTGTTCTACGGTCCGCTGGGTGACCGCATCGGACGCCAGCGGGTGCTGGCGATCGTGATCCTGTTGATGTCGGCGTCGACGCTGGGGATCGGCCTGCTGCCCACCTACGCCTCCGCTGGTGTGCTGGCTCCCCTGGCCCTATTGCTGTTGCGCTGCCTGCAGGGCTTCTCCGCCGGCGGCGAGTACGGCGGCGGGGCGTGCTATCTCGCCGAGTTCGCCACCGACCGCAGGCGCGGGCTGGTGGTCGCCTTCCTGGTCTGGTCGGCGGTGCTGGGGTTCCTCCTGGGTTCGGTGACCGTGATGCTGCTGCAGTCCCTGCTGCCCGAAGGCGCCATGGAGAGCTACGGCTGGCGCATCCCGTTCCTGATCGCCGCGCCCCTGGGCCTGGTCGGGCTGTACATCCGGATGCGGCTGACGGACACCCCGGCGTTCGAGGCCCTCTCGGAGTCCGACGAGGTGGCCGAATCCCCGCTGCGGGAGGCCATCACCACCGCGCGGGTCGCGATCCTCCAGGTCATCGGGGTGATGATCATCCACAACGTCGGCTTCTACGTCGTGTTCACCTACCTGCCAACGTATTTCATCAAGACGCTGCACTTCTCCAGGGGTCAGTCGTTCCTGTCCATCACGGTGGCCAGCGTGGTGGCGCTGGTGCTGATCCTTCCGCTGGGCGCCCTTTCGGACCGGATCGGGCGGCGCCCCCTGCTGATCGCGGGCGCGGCCGGTTTCGCCGTGCTGGCCTACCCGGCATTCCTGCTGCTGAACTCCGGGTCGCTGGCCACCGCCATCCTGGCGCACTGCCTGCTGGCCGCCGTCGAGGCGGTGTTCGTCTCGGTGTCGCTGGTGGCCGCGACCGAGTTGTTCGCCACCCGGGTGCGCTACAGCGGCCTGTCGGTGGGCTACAACGTCTCGGTGGCGGTGTTCGGCGGCACCACGCCGTACGTGGTCACGCTGTTGGCGGCCCGTACCGGCAACGACTACGCCGCCGGGATCTATGTGGTGATCGCCGCCGTGGTGTCACTGTTGACCGTGCTGACCATGCGGGAGAGCGCAGGCAGACCGCTGGCCGCACTGGGCGCTCCGCGCGCCGGGCTCACAGCTCCAACAGGACCGTGACCGGGCCATCGTTGACCAGTTCGACGGCCATGTCCGCCCCGAACACGCCGGTCGCGACCTCGGCGCCCAACTCCCGCAACGCCTCGGCGAACACCGTCACCAGGGGTTCGGCCACCGCGCCGGGCGCCGCGGCGTTCCAGGTCGGCCGCCGGCCCTTGGCGGTGTTGGCGTACAGGGTGAACTGACTGACCACCAGGATCGGCGCACCGGTGTCGGCCGCCGAGCGTTCGTCGTCAAGAACCCTGAGCTGCCAAAGCTTTTCGGCCATCCGCCGGGCAATGGCGTCGGTGTCGGTGTGGGTGACGCCGACCAGGGCCAGCAGGCCCTGGTGCTCCGGCCGGATCGCGCCGACCACGGCCCCGCCCACCGACACCGACGCCGAGCTGACCCGCTGCACCAGCACCCGCATGGGCGCCGATGCCAGCCCGTGCCCCTAGTCCTCCGAACCGGCCGGTGCGTAGCCCAGGATCGCCTTGGTCTCCAGGAAGTCGGTGAAGCCGTCCTCGCCCCACTCGCGGCCGTTGCCACTGGTCTTGTAGCCGCCGAACGGCGCCTTGATGTCGAAGGCGTGGTTGATGGTCACCGCACCGGCCCTGATCCGCTTGGCCAGCGCGCGGGCCTCGCCGAGGTCGGCCCCGGACACGTAGCCGTACAGGCCGTAGTCGGTGTCGTTGCCGATCTCCACGGCCTGATCGAGGTCGTCGTAGCCGAGGATGCACAGCACCGGGCCGAAGATCTCCTCGCGGGCGATCGTCATGTCGTTGCGCACGTCGGCGAACACCGTCGGGCGCACGTAGTAACCGGTGTCCAGACCGTCGGGGCGGCCCGGGCCGCCGGCGACGACCTTCGCGCCCTCCTCGATGCCCTTGTTGATCAGGCCCTGCACCTTGTCGAACTGCACCTTGGAGGCCACCGGTCCGATCGCCGAGCTGTCGGACAGGTCGCCGACCTTGACACCCTCGGCGGTGGCCTTGGCCACGGCGACGGCCTCGTCCATCCGGGTCTTGGGCACCAGCATCCGCGAGGGGGCGTTGCAGCTCTGCCCGGAGTTCATCATCATCACCGCGACACCGGCGGCCACGCTCTGACCGAACGCCTCGTCGTCGAGCACGATGTTCGGGCTCTTGCCACCGAGTTCCTGGCTGACCCGCTTGACCGTGGGGGCGGCGTTGCGGGCCACCTCGATGCCGGCCCGGGTCGAGCCGGTGAACGACACCATGTCGATACCGGGATGGCTGGACAGCGCGACACCGACGCCGGGTCCGTCGCCGAAGACCATGTTGTAGACGCCGGACGGCAGCCCCGCGGCGTCCATGATCTCGGTGAATATCTGCCCGGAGTACGGGGCGACCTCGGACGGCTTGAGCACCATGGTGCATCCGGCGGCCAGTGCCGGGAACACCTTGCAGGCGATCTGGTTGATCGGCCAGTTCCACGGTGTGATCAGCCCGCACACGCCGACCGGCTCCTTGACCACCATGGTCTCGCCGCGCTGCTCTTCGAAGCTGAAATTCTTCAGCACGTCGATGGCGGTCGACAGGTGGCCGAGGCCCATCATCACCTGCGGGCCGGCGGCCAGGGACGGCGGTGCGCCCATCTCCTCGTGCACCGCGTCGGCGAGGTCCTTCGTCCGCTTCTGGTACTGGTCGAGGATCGCCTGCAGCACGTCGAGGCGGTCCTCCTTGGTGCTCACCGACCATCCGGCGAACGCCTTGCGCGCGGCCTTCACCGCCTTGTCCACGTCCGCGCTGGAGCCGAGGGCGATCTTGCCGCCGACCTGTTCGGTGGTCGGGTTGTCCACGTCGAGCGTGCGCAGCTCGACCGGGTCAACCCACTGTCCGTCGATGTAGAACTTCAAGTAATCACGCATGAGAACATCCTGTCACCGCTCGGGTTTTCACTGGGTGCCTTCGGCGTACCAGGTGCGGAATCGGTCATACTTCGGCATCTCCTCCGAGTTGGCCTTGGGGTCGATGCAGACGTGCACCACGCCGACCTTGCCGCTGGCGTAGGCGCGGGCGATCGCGGGGCCGATCTCCTCTTCCTTCTCGACGTACTCGCCGTGACAGCCGAAGCCCTCGGCGACCTTGTCCATCCGGACGTCCTTGCTCCAGTGCACGCCGGGTTGCGGGGAGGGTTGTTCGAAGGTGCGTTTGTAGACGCCCACCTCCAGGCCCCATTGGTGGTCGACGCCGACGACGCATACCAGCGGCAGGTTCAGCCGGGCCGCGGTCTCCAGCTCCGCGATGTGGAACAGGAAGGCCGAGTCGCTGGTCAGCAGCATCACCGGCCGGTTGCCGCCCTCGGCGACCGAGGCGCCGATCGCGTACGGCAGGCCGGTACCGAGGTGGCCGAAGTTCTGGTTCCAGATCACGTCGCGCGGCTTGGCCTGCGAATAGGTCCACTGGAAGATGACCGTCGCGCCGCCGTCGCGCACCAGGATGCCGTCCTCGAGTGCGTCGAACGCCATCGTCGCCTCGACGACGTAGCGCGCCGGGTGCACCGGGGTGCGCCCGCTCGGCGCCTCCTGCGCGACTCGCGCCAGTTCCGCCGCGTCGGCCGCGATCAGGGCCGCCAGGTTGGGCGACGGGCTACGCGGGGTGTCCCGCAGCGCGTCGACCAGTTGCGGGACTACGCCGCGCAGGTCGCCGACCAGTGCAACGTCCATGGGCCGGTTGACGCCGATGGCGGTCGGGTCCTGCTCGACGTACACCCATTTGCGATTCGCATCGTTGGCGGCCCAATGCTGGATCCGCCCGTAGTGCATCGGCTCGCCGAGTTCGGTGCCCAGCGCGACGCACAGGTCGGATTCCTCGACCGCGGAGTTGGCGGCCGGTGAGAACAGGTACGGGAACGTCCTGTCCTGCAGCCCCGGAATGAACGACGTCCCGCCGGAGGTCTGGATCACCGGGCAGGCCATCAGTTCGGCGAGCGCCCTGACCTGTTCCTGGGTGCGCGAGGTGTGCACGCCGTGCCCGACCAGCAGAACCGGGCTGCGGGCCTCGCGGATCAGCGCGACGGCCTCGGCCACCTCACGACTACCGGCGCCCTGGTTCACCAGGCGATAGCCGCTGGGCGGCAACGGGTCCGGTACGTCGAGCTCCTCGAGGATGACATGCGACGGGAACTCGACGTAGGACGGCCCCGGTGTGCCCGACATCGCCTGGCGGATGGCCTCGCGGATGATCTCGTCGGTCTGGTCGGGGTACTCGATGGAGCTGCTGTACTTCACCGACGCCGCGAAAAGCGGTTCCTGCCGGACGAATTGGATGCGGCCGCGCCGGACCCGGCGTTCGGTGACACGGGCCCGCTGCCCGCCCAGGAAGATCACCGGTGAGTTCTCGACGAGTGCGCATTGGATCGCCCCGGCCATGTTGGCCATGCCCGGGCCGAGCGTGCCGATACACAGACCGGGCTTGCCGGTCATGCGGGAGGCCGCCTCGGCCATGAAGCCCGCGCTCAACTCGTGGTGCGGCGCCACCACCGACCACCCGCGGGCGTCGGCCTCGGTGAACATGTGCACGAAGTTCGGGTCGGGGATTCCGAAGATGGTGTTGATGCCCTCGGCCTCGAACAGGTCGAGGATCCGCTTGTACACGGGTACCGCCATCGTCATCGTCTCCAGTTCTCGTAACGCTGTGCCAGTTGTGCGCGGTGCGCCGCCGGGGAGCCGAACAGCGAACGGTTGAGGGCGGCCCGATTGAGGTAGGCGTGCAGGCCGCTCTCCCAGACCTTCTGGAAGGCGACGAACTCGGCGTCTCCGGCGCCGGTCTGGGTGGTCCGCCAGTCCGCGGGCACATGCGCGCGGCACCATTGCCGTACGGTGGCGCGGAAGTCCTCCAGGCCGGGGCTCACGAGAAAAGCCCCGTCAGCCCGCGCCGGCCGATCCGCCGGGTCAGCTGGTCGCGGGTGCCCGACAGGCCGAACGGTAGCCGGCGAAGCGGCTGGCTATAGCGCGACAGCCAGGACAGTGTGGTCTCGTCGCAGAAGCCCACCGCCCCATGCAGTTGGTGGCAGACCCGGAACACCACCTCAGCGGCCTCGACGGCGGCCAGTCGCAGCGCCAGGGCGTCGTCGACATCCAGGCTCCACAGCGCGTGCTTGGCCAGGACGTCAACGCCGCTGCGTTCCACTTCGGCGTCGGTGAGCTGAAACTGCACAGCCTGGAATGCCGAGAGCGGCTGGCCGAACTGCTTGCGCAACGTGATGTGGGCGATGGTCAGTTCGATCGCCCGGTCCAGCATTCCAAGCAGAGTCCAGCACGGCAGCACCAGACCCAGTGCCACGTCACTGGCGCCAGCGGCGTCGATCGCGGTCAACTCCAGGGCGGCGGTGAAGGCGGGTCCGGTGACCGCGGTGGCCACCGCGGTGCTGCGGGCGCCGTCGAGAGTGACCGCTGCCCAACGACCCTGAAGTCCGGCCACCGCGCCCTCCGGTGTATCGGCGGCGATGACGATCAGACCGTCGACGTCGAGATCGGCCGGCGCGGCCAGCCGCTCGGCCAGCGGGTACGGCAGCGCCCAGTATCCGGCGCTGCGGCACAGCGCCGCCGCGGCCTCCCTCGACTCGGCGTCGGCGCGCACGTCAAGATCCCAGGCGCCGAGTTCGGCCAGCACCGGGGCGACCAGCGTCTCCCGGGTCTCCGGGGCGGCGTCGGCCCGCTGCAGCAGTTGATCACCGCCGGCGGACTCGAACGCGCGCCGTGTCTGGCGGCCGTATTCGGTTGCGTCGTCGGACAGTTCGAGGATCACCGCTTGCCACCTCCGAGCAGAGCCCGGGAGAGCAGGATGCGCTGCATCTCGATGCTGCCCGACGCCACCGTCGCCGACTGGGAGTAACGCCAGTGGTCCTCGACCTCGGCGCGGTAGTAGGCGGTCGCGTCGTCATCGCGGGGCACGGTGGCGATGATCTCCATCAGCACCTCGGCGCTGTCCTGATCCAGTGTGGTCACCGCGATGCGGTAGCCCGCGGCGTCGGCGGGCTGGATTCGTCCGCTGCTCTGCAACGACACCACCCGGTAGGCCAGCAGCCGGGCCCGCCGGCAATGCAGCAGCATCCGGGCCCAGCGGCCGCGTAGCTCTTCGGACACCTGATCCCACCGCTCGCCCAGCGCCTCGGGAGCCAGCATCAGAAGCCGTTCGCAGCGGGCGTATCTGGCGATCCCGACCCGTTCGAAGGACAGTACGTCCTGGACGATCGACCAGCCGCCGTCCAGCGGGCCCAGCAGGTCGACCTCGGTCACCCGCAGGTCGTCGAAGAACACCTCGTTGAGATGATGCGGACCCATCATGGTCCGGATCGGCCGGACCTGAATCGCGGGATCGTCCATTGGCACCAGGAAGATGCTCAGGCCTCTTTGTTTTCGCTCACCCCGGCTGGTCCGGGCCAGCAGGAAACACCACTGCGCCATGGTGGCGTAGGAGGTCCAGATCTTCTGGCCGCTGATCAGCCAGCCGTCGCCGTCACGGCGTGCAAAGGTCCGCAGCGAGGCCAGGTCCGAGCCGGCCTCGGGCTCGGAGAACCCTTGGCACCAGATCACCTCGCCGGCGGCGATCGCCGGCAGGTGCTTGCGCTGCTGCTCCTCGGTGCCGTACCGCATCAGCGTGGGCCCGACCCAGTTGACCCCCATGTACTGGGCGCCGCGCGGCTCGTGGTGGGCCCACATCTCCTCGCGCACCACCGTCTGTTCCCACACTGAGGCCCCGCGACCGCCGAACTCCTCGGGCCAGGCCAGACAGAGCAGCCCCTTGTCGGCAAGGGTGCGGCAGAACCGTTGCGCCGATTCCAGATCCGCTGGATCGTCGGTGAACGCACCCATGAACCCTGCCGGCACGTGTTCGTCGATCAGCGCTCGCAGCCGGGTGCGCAGAGCGGCCGCCTCCGGGCCCATGTCGAAGTCCAGGCTCATCGGTGCTCCGCCTCGGCGAGCACCGCTTCGGTGTCGGCACCCAGCACCGGTGCCGGTCCGGCCACGCGTCCCGGGGTGCGCGAGAACCAGGTCGGCACACCGGGAATCCGGGCCACCCCGTGCGGTGTCTGCACTGTCTCGAAGAAGCCGACGGCGTTGAGGTGTTCGTTGCCGAACAGGTCCTCGGGGGTGTTCAGCGGCGCCGCGGGGATCTCGAGTTCGACGAACAGCTTGAGCCACTCATCGGTGGTGCGCTCGGTCATGGTCCGCGCGACCAGCCCGTAGATCGTGTCGATCTCGGCGGCGCGCGCCGCCAGCGTCGCGAACCGCTCGTCGTTCCACTCCGGTTGCACCGCGTCGATGAATCCCGCCCAATGCTTGTCGTTGTAGATCAGCGCCGAGATGTAGCCGTCCTTGGTGCGATACGGCTTGCGGTTGGGCGCGATGGTTCGGTGGTACATGGCCGGTCCCAGCGGCGGGTCGAACATCGCACCGTCGGCGTGCTCGACGAGCATGAACGAGGCCATGGTCTCGAACATCGCGACCTCGACCTCCTGGCCCTCTCCCGTGCGTTCGCGGTGGAACAGCGCCATCGTCGTCGCGTAGACCGCGGTCAGGCCGGCCACCTTGTCGGCCACGATCGAGGCGACGTAGTTCGCCTCGCCGGTCAGTTCCTTCTGCACGGCGGGCAGGCCGCACTCGGCCTGGATGGTGTCGTCGTAGGCCGGACGGTCGCGTTCGGGCCCTCGCCGTCCGTAGCCGTAGCAGTTGGTGTAGACGATGGCCGGGTTGATGGCGGCGACCTCGTCGTAGCCGAAGCCCAGCTTGGTGATCGCCTTGGACCGCATCGAGTGGATGAACACGTCGGCGTCGGCGATCAGCGCCCGCAGGGCGGTCTTGCCCTCCTCGGTGCGCAAGTCGAGCACGACACTGCGCTTGCCGCGGTTGACGTTGACGAACACCCCGCTCATGCCGGGTGCCGGACCGATCGAGACGTAGCGGGTGTCGTCGCCGTGCGGGGGTTCGATCTTGATGACGTCGGCGCCCATGTCGGCCATGATCTGGGTGCAGTACGGCCCCATCACCATCGCGGTGAGGTCCACCACCCGCACCCCGGCCAGCGGTCCGCCGCCCGGGTCCTCAGCCATCCCGGCTCCCCGCCCGGGCCATTGCGAAGCTGTAGCCGATGTGGTCGGCGTGGCCGCTGGGGACCACCGGGAAGACCACCGGTGCCGAGGCGTCGCGGATCTCGTCGATGCGCTCGCCGACCGCCTCGATCGACCATGACGGCTGGTACACGCCGGGAGTCTCGGCGAGCACCACCCGGGCCACCCGTCCGGCGATCGCGATCAGTGATTCGCCTGTGATGGAACAATTCTCGTGGGCCAGCCAGCCCACCACCGGTGCCACGAGTTCGGGACCCATAGGCGGGTAGGCCGACGTGTCGAGGCCGTCGGCCATCCGCGTCACCGCACCCGGGACGATCACGTTGCACACCACCCCGTGTGCCGCGCCCTCCAGTGCGACGACGTGCGAAAGGCCGATGATCCCGGCCTTGGCCGCCGCATAATTGGCCACGTCGGCGTTTCCGTACAGCCCGCCGATCGAGGAGGTCAGCACCACCCGGCCGTAGCCGGCGTCGCACATCACCGGGAAGGCCGCACGCACCACGTGGAACGCCCCGCGCAGGTGGACGTCGAGGACGGCGTCGAAGTCGGCGTAGCTCATCTGAGACAGCGGTGCGCGCCGGAGGTTGCCGGCATTGTGGATCAGCACGTCCACGCGGCCGTAGCGGTCCAGCGCGGCATCGATGATGGCCTGCCCGCCCTCGGCGTTCGCGACGGACTCGGTGCACGCCACGGCCTCGCCACCGGCACAACGGATCTCGCCGGCGACCTGTTCGGCGGGACCGGTGTCGGTGCCGTGTCCGTCCATGGCGCCACCGGAGTCGTTGACGACGACCTTCGCGCCCCTGGCGGCCAGCAGCAGCGCGTACTCGCGGCCCAGGCCCCGGCCGGCGCCGGTGACGACCGCGACGCGGTTGTCGAATCTCAACTCGGTCATCTAGCTCCCGAGTTCCAGGCCGGCCAAGTCCCCCTTGGCCCGCCATTCGGCGAGCAGTTCGTCGAACGCGTAGAACCCGGGCGAGTAGAAGTCGCCGAGGAAGGAGGCGTTGCCGTCGTGGCCGCCCTTGCCCTCGTTGTTGTAATAGCCCGGCGTGCAGGACAGTTCGAACGCCGAGTTGTCGATCGCCAGTTCCCGGATGGTCCTCACCCAGTCGTCCTGAGCAGCGGCACTGGGCTCCACCGTCGTCGCACCTCGCTGCTGCGCCTCGGCGATGATGTAGGCGATGTGCTGGGCCTGCTGTTCGAACATCGCGGTGGTGTTCGCCGACACCCCGCCCTGGACGAAGCCGGTGAAGAACTGGTTGGGAAATCCGCGGCTGGTCATGCCGTGCAGCGTCTGGTAGCTGTCCTTCCAGTAGTCGAACAGCGAAAGCCCGTTGCGGCCCTCGATCGTCTCGACGGCATAACGCCGG
>ERZ650311.1617-NODE-1617-length-10901-cov-10.172414_pt1 | contig 10901 bp, 10 predicted proteins | sample MGYA00376247_ERZ650311 | MGnify/ENA primary metagenome ERZ650311 (study PRJEB26733, sample SAMN07839324) | wastewater metagenome | biome: small river; feature: stream; material: water | place: USA: North Carolina | collected 2016-07-28 ... | reverse complement strand
GCAAGTGCAAAAGGCGGGGTTGCGTGTGGTGCCTTTGCCAGGAGCCAGTAGCGTGACCGCTTTGTTGAGCGCATGTGGCACGCCCACGCACGAGGCCACTGGCTTTGTGTTTGTCGGTTTCTTACCCGCCAAAACCGCAGAACGCGCCCAAGCCGTGGACGTGTTGTCACAAGAGCCACGTACCCAAGTGCTGTTGGAGGCACCGCATCGCATTGAAGCACTGGCTCAGGCGCTTGGTGTGTTGGGAGAACGACCCATCACCGTCGGGCGCGAATTGACCAAACAATTTGAAGAAATTGCGACCGTGACAGCGAACGATTTGAGTGCATGGTTACAAGGCCATCCACAACGCACGCGGGGAGAGTTTGCGCTGGTCGTTCACGCCCAACAGCAGGCGCGCGTATCTGGCACAGACAACGACCGGTTGCTCAACATCCTGATGCAGGAGTTGCCACTGAAAACCGCGGTCAAACTCGCCGCTGAGTTGACTGGCGAGCCACGCAACGCGCTGTATGAACGGGCGTTGGCACTGAAATTAACGCTGAAAAACGACGATTGATCCGCAGCCACAAGATCGCAGAGAATGACCATCAAGTTTTGCTTGGGGTTGTTTGTGTGGTTGAGCAAGACTTTTTCACAGGTTTTTGTATGACACGTTCTTTTGTATGTCGCGGCTTGTTGGTGGGGGCTTTGCTTGCTCTGCTGTCTGCCTGCGAGACCAATCCGCCTATTGCCAATACGCAAGAAGCCGCACCGGTGGTGGCCTTCTTGGATTTGGACAAGTTTGACCATCAATTGGCGCAGTCCTTGTCGTCGCCTTTGAAAGAGGTGAATGTGCCGCTGTTAGAGCATGTGTCTCCCAACAAAATGCCTGAGCGTTTGAAGGTATGGCTCAACCATGTGGAAAAAAATGGCGGCAAGATTCAGGTCCAAGAGCCCCCCAGTTCATCGGGCGTGACAGCAAAAAATCCATTCTTGATTTTCAGCCTGATCAACGCCATGAAAACCTTGAACGACATGTCGCAAAAAGCCGAGAAGGAGAAAAACTTCTTTGCCAATGTGCAAGGCCATGACGTCAAGATTTTGTTAGCCAACAACGCCAACAACGAGGTGGTGGTGGAAAAACTGGTGTTTCTCAAAACCGCCGCGAAGTAAGCCCCCGTCGAGACCTACGGCACCTCGCGCACTTGCACCAAGCTCGCACCATACGCGTCCGAACACAGCGGATTGTTCTTTGCCGACGCAGCGGTCAAACACACTTGGCTGGATACCAATTTAGAGGTGGTCATCAGCGCCCCCAGCTGGGCACGGCCTGCCGCATCGTTGAGCGAGGTCAGAAATGGGCCTGACTTGCGGCCACCCAAGGCGGTCAAGTCACGTGGCGCATCAGCCACCATGACCAACAAATGGTTGGTGCCCGCAGGACCTGAGGATTTGATGCGCCAATTGCCTTGTGGCAGTTTAAGGGTTTGACCCGCTTCGATGCGGTTGTTTTGATCCAAGTCGTTGGGGAACAACATGTACAAAGCCTTGCCATCTGAACCGGCGAGCGCCGCATACACATAGCCTGCGCGGTCTGACTGCACTGAGAACTCCAAGGCGTCTTTGCCAATCACCAAATCACGCTTGGTCAACGTGACGTTGACATTGCGTTTGGCCTGGCGCTGGTCAAACATTTGCTGCAAGGCTTTTTCGCCCGACTGCACATCCGCCGCATTTGAAGCAGGCAAAGCCTGTGTCGGTGGCGCCACTGGTGCAGCAAGGGCAACAGGGGCCGTCGCGACTGGCGTGGGCGTAGAAGTAGCTGCGGAGGGAGGCGTAGATGGCGTTGCCACGGGTTTGTCAGCGGGCGCCAAAGCCGTCATCGCGTTGTTGGCCGGTGCATTGACTTGGCTGAACCAAGCCGGCACAAAGTTTCCATTGCCCGACAGCACCAAGTTGTGTGGCTTGAAGTTATTGTCGTTTTGCATGCGGCGGTTGATTTTGTCTTGCGCGCATTGACGAATTTCATCGATATTGATGGCACCTGAACCGTCCAGGTCTTTGGCATCGCGCAACATGCAGTCGCGCATGTATTGGGTGGCCAAGCCGCCTTTTTGTTCGTCGTCAAAACTGATTTCGTTGTCACGGGCTGCCGACAGGTGGATGATGTCTTGCGGCATAGCGCCACGGCTGACTTGCTCGTTGACCAAACTGCGTGTTTTGATGTTCACAGGGCGGCCACACTCCTCGGAAATACCCGCGAACTTGGGACGCAAAGAGCCTTCGTCGTTGCTGTTGGTGATGCCACGGGTGCGTGTGGCCACTGAAGGCGCCACCAAACCACCGGAGTGGCAAGCGTCGTACATGACAAAGAGTTTGTCGGTTTTCTGTGTGATCGGAGCGAGCAGACTGGCCACTTCACGGTTGCTGATCGTGCCCTTGCTCATGCCGTCATAGGGCAACAAAGCTTCGACGCAGCCACCCACTTGTGGGTCGTTGTAACGCGTGCCATGACCGGAGTAATGGATGAAGACACGATCGCCCTCTTGCACACGGGCGGTCAAGCTTTGCAGCGCGGCGCGGATGTTGGCACCCGTGGCCTGCTCGTCTTGCAAGTACTGGATGTTGCTCTCTGGCACCTGCATGGCCTGCGCCATTTGAGTGGCCGAAATACGGTCGAGCTTGGTGCCCGGCAAAGGCGGCACACTGGCATCGCCATACTGCCCCACGCCGATGATGAGGGCGTGGCGATTGATGCGCGGCGTCATGGGCGGAATGCTGCGCACGCCCAAAGTGAGGGCGGTGTTGCCAGAGGCCTCACGTCCGCTGGAGAGCCCCGCAACCGCCGAGGCACCGGCTTGCATATTGAGTGCGCTGGCACGAATCCACCCCGACACACGGCCCGTGGCTGCAGGCATTTCCACCAACACCCAGCCCCCCTCTACCGACATCACCCGTACGCTGGTGCCTTGGGCCACAGGCGCCAGCACCGACGAAGAGGCCAGCTTGTCCGCCCGCAGCTCCGCGGCACGGGTGACGCTGGCATTTTGCGCCCCGGCCAGCGAAGCGCTCAGGCCAAGTGCAAGCATCAAACTGCGGGTGAATGTATTCATGGTGAGGTCTCTTGGTTCAAAGAACAATCGGTTTGCTGCAACGCGGTCCAGCCCTGCAAGGCAAGATGGGCGATGCGGCGTTTCAAATCCATAGCGTCGGCCAACACGGGCACTTGCTGCAAAGTATGGGTACGCACCAACAAGGGATGTACGGCGCGTAACAGGGCCTGTTGTGCGTGCTCAAGCTCGGCAGCAGGACCCACAATGGCCAAACAGGAGGCAAAAGGACGCCACTTGAGCATGCTGCTGTCCGCAGGACTGATGTCGAGCAACACCAAGCGGCTGCTCGGCGCTGAGGCTTGCAGACCCGCCATCAAGCGGTCTAATAAATCATCGCTCCAGGGCTTGGCAGACGCCCACGCCCAGACCGCCACAGGGTTTGTTTGCGCGGGCAACTCGCTGCACCAATGGCGTTTGCGCAAGGAATACCACACCCGCAGCACAGCCAAAAATAGCAAGGCCAAGCCAGCAGAGAGATGCAGATCTAAAAACGCAGCCTCTGTGTGCAAACTCAAAAAACTCACGCCCAACAAGATACCGGGCAATGCCACCATGGCCGGCGCCAAGGACGATACGCTGCGGTGGTAACTCCACAGCGCAATGCCGGCACACATGAGGATGGCCAACAACGCACCGGCCCACTTAGGTAGTTCGCGCATTACCCGGCGATGCAAGGCGTTGTCAATGCCGGTGGCCAACGACTCGACGCCCGCTTGGGTGGCTGACAAGGGCGTGGGATGGATGTCATGCAAGCTCGGCGCAGTCGCACCAATGATGACGATTTTTCCAGCGAACGAGGGCACCTCAGCCATGGGCTTGCCACCATCTGCAGCGGCAAACACATCGGCAAAATTAACCCTGGGATAGCTGTTGGGTGTGCGACGCCAGCTGACCAACACGTCTTGCGAAGTGGCGTGTTCGGTGTCGGCTTGGGCATTGTCATTTTGAAAGCGTTGGAGCCAAAACGCATGGGTGGCAGGGTCCACCCCTTGCACCACACTCATCGGCAAAGACTGCACGATGCCGCCATCGGCCAGACGCTCGAAATAGCGGTAACGCCGCAACACACCATCACGGTCCACATAGCCGTTGTTGTAGCCCAGGGGTTGGGAAGCCACGCCGGGCAAGACCGGCGGAATCAATGCCAGCGTGGGCGCTGCGTTTTGTGTAGAAGTACCCTGTTGCACCCACAGCGTGGGCAGATTTTTTTGCGTGACTTGGCTTTTGCCGTCATTGGCTTTGGGCAAACGCACCACGCTGAAGTGGCTGTGTGTGCTGCGTTTGGCCGCTTCATCGAAGGCAGCGTCGCCGCCGGGACTCAGGCGGTCGACATCGGAAAAAATAATGTCCCACACCACGGCTTGCGGCTGTTGGCTTTCCACATGATCGAGAACCGTGGCCAAGGTGTCGCGCGGCCAAGGCCAGCGACCAAACTCTGGCGCCATGCGGGCCAACGCGGCCTCATCAATGTCCACAATCACGATGCGCGGGTCGTGCGCAGCGGCCATCAAACGGCCACGCACCATGCCGTCGTAGGTAGACTGAGCCAACCCGCCCGTGACACCTAAAAACAAAACGTCAACCACCACCCAGGCTGAAAACAGCAACACCAAAACGCAATGGATGCTGCGGTCCGACCAGCTGGCAAGCGTCGCTAAAAGACGCCGCTCCAGGGCATGCCAAAAAGGCTGCGCTGTGTTACTCGAGGTTGACAATGCGAACTCGACGGTTTTCAGCACCCAATGGATTCGCGGCATTGGCGAGTTGGGTGGACCCTTTGCCCGAGGCCACCAAACGCGTTGCAGCCACACCACGACTCACCAAGAACTGCTGCACCGCATCGGCGCGTTGTTGGCTGAGCTTCAAGTTGTAATCGGGCAAGCCTTTGGCATCGGTATGCCCTTCGACTGCGAAGTTGGAAGAAGCCAACTCTGCCGCCTTGAGGGCGCTGGCCAAGTTCAACAGCGCTTGTTGGCTTTCGGGGCGAATTTGTGCTGAGTTGAAGTCGAACTGAATCATCAGCGACAAAGAGGGACGAACCACAGGCGCTGTGGCTGCTGCGGCACCGCTGTCTGCTGCAGCCGTGCTAGCCGTGTTGGCATCGCCCGCCGCTTCAACCGTCAAGTTACGCAAGCTTCTGGTTCTCGGCGCTTGCGGCGGCGCTTTGAGCTGCTCAATCATTTGCTGAGTACTGGGTGTGCCGCTGGCTTGCGCCCAAGCAGAGGATGCACTGCCCAAGAGCAGTGTGGCGATGACCGTGAAAATCTGTAATTTGTGCATAGGGATTAGATTATGAATTTGACGTTTAATTCATTATCTATAAATCGCGAACAAATACAAAAAATCAATCATGTGGTGCGGCTGGCGGGGATCGAACCCACGACCCTTGGCTTCGGAGGCCAATACTCTATCCACTGAGCTACAGCCGCGACGCAGGTAGCCAGGGTATTGTAGGGGGGCCGCTATAATTTAATTTGTTCTGAAGCCGTTATCTAAGGACCCATTCATCATGAGCGACAACCACCACGACGAAGACCATACTGGACCGATCAAGACCCCTAAGCAACTGCTGTTGGCTGTGGGCTATTCGTTTGTGTTGCCTGTGTTCATCATCATTGGTTTGGTGTACTTCGTCACATCAGCCAACAAGCCGCAAGCCGGTTCATCAAACGCCCCAGAAGCCGTTGCCGCCCGTATTCAAAAAGTGGGCTCGGTTGAAATCAAAGCCGAAGGCGGCGAGCCGCGCGCTGGTGAAGAAGTCTACAAAGGTCAATGCGGTGGTTGCCATGCCGCCGGTTCTTTGGGTGCTCCTAAGTTTGGCGAAGCCAGTGCTTGGGGTTCACGTATTGGCAAAGGCTACGACGCCTTGTTGACTTCTGCCCTCAAAGGCAAAGGCAATATGGCAGCCCAAGGTGGCGGCGAGTTCAGCGATTTTGAAATCGGCCGTGCTGTTGTGTACATGGCCAACGCGGCTGGCGGCAAATTGGCTGAGCCTAAAAAACCTGAAGCCAAGTAAGCGTCTGCGCAACCTGAATAGAAAACCGGTCATTGACCGGTTTTTTTATGCCTGCTTGCTGCCCTGTTGGGGGCTGGGCACATAGCCAAACTGTTCGGCCATGTGGTCAGCATCTAGGTCGTGGGGCACCCACAAGCCTTCTTCTATGTAGGACGCGGCATGCAGCACGTCTTGGGTGTGCAGCAAGCCAAAACCCAGGTCGGTCTCCAGGTACACACGGCCTTGCGCGTCCACGTAGCAACGCTGCATGCGTGCTGACTGTGCTGTGTGTGAGCGAATTTGGCCATCAGGCTCAAGCCGCCATATCCAAGGGGTGAGCTCAAGCTCCACATAGACACGTTGCGGCCCGTTTTGAAAATACCAGCGACCTTGCGCATCGGGCTCGTAGTTGCGACCAATGAAGTCGATCAGCTTGTCATGTTGAAGCCGCGAGCCTTTGCTTTGTAAAAAGTTCCCTTGGGCTTGCACACGGTCATCGCGCATGTACCAATCACCTCGGGCGTCCAAGCCCAACCAACCGTAGCAGTCGGGAACATTGGGCCATTTGGCCAAGGCTTGTTTGACGATGTCATCCATGGGAGAGACTTCTTTCAGGGTTGAGTTTGACCGCTATCTAACCACTGCGCAACGGCTTGCGGCATGGCGTGGACATGACCAGGGAAGCTTCCGGCCACAAATCCAACATGGCCCCCGCCTGCGGGCTGCCAGAGTTGCACCCAGTCACCCACTTCAGAGTGGGCAGGCAGGGAGTGGGCCGGTACAAAGGGGTCATTCAACGCATTGAGCACCAAGGCCGGAACACGAATGTCGGATAAAACGGGCTTAGCCGAAGCGCGGCGCCAATAGTCGTCGGTGTTTTCAAAACCATGCAGCGGTGCGGTGAACACATCGTCAAAGGCATACAGTGTGTCGGCGGCCAACAAAGTCTGGCGATCAAACAGGCCTGGGAATTGTTGGAGTTTGTCCAAAGCTCTAGGTTTCATGCTCGCCAAGAACATGCGAGCGTAGACCATTTTGTTGAACCCCCGGTCAATGGCATGGCCACTGGCTGTCAAATCTATGGGCGAGCACACAGACGCAATGCTGCGGACCAGCTGCGATGCGGCATGCCCCATTTCTCCTGCCCAACGCATCAAGGCGTTGCCGCCCAAAGAAATGCCCACAGCATGCAGGGGCCCGTCATGCTTGTCACGGCATTGCTGGAGCATCCACCCAATTTCTTCAAAGTCGCCGGAATGGTAGGCGCGCGGGCGCCAGTTGATTTCGCCACTGCAGCCCCGAAAATGCGGCACAACCATGCGCCAACCGCGCTCGGTGGCGACTTCTGCAAACGCCTCCACGTAGTGACTCTGTGAGGAGCCTTCAAGGCCGTGGAATAAAACCAACAGTGGTGACGTCTCTGTGGCATTTGAGGTTTTTAACCAGTCAACATCCACAAAGTCGGCGTCGAGCGTCAGCCAGCGCTCGCGCGACCACTGGGGTGCGCTGCCGTGGTAGCGCTTGGCACACTTGGCCGCGTAAATGGTTTGTGCGTCACCGCCCGGCAACCACCAGGGAGCTCGGTAGCCCCACGTCAATGCAACACCTGGGGCGACGCTTGTATTCCGCCTTGGGCCGCAGCAGTGCCTGGGCTGGCATGGTGGGCGACCAAGCGCCATCCTTGGGCGGTTCGTTGATAGACATTGGTAGCCACTACCACCGCCTCTTGTCGCCCCTCTGCGGTGTTGATATGCAACCGCTCAATGACGTTGTGCATGGCACTGGTCAATGATTCAACTTTGCACACATGTTCTGGGTGCGCGTTGATGGTGCCGTGTTCAAACATGGCACCAAATGCTTCGCGAATTGCGGCACTGCCGATCAAGCGCGGCCCACCGGGGTGGACGCACACGATGTCGTCCTCATCGGCCCAGCAGGCCATGAGTTTTTCAAGATCTCCGGTTTGCAAGGCTTCGTAAAACTGGGCCTCGATCACATCGGCGGAGCCACCCACGGTGGCAGCTTGGAGTTTGGCTTTTGGCATGGGGAAATTGTCTACGGATTTGGGGCCAAGAAAAAAGCCCCAGTCGTGAGACAGGGGCTTTCGAGGTGTGTGAACAACAAGCGCTGTTTACTTTTTGCCGCGATACCGACGCAAGGCAGCCAATTCGGCCGCCAAGATGGTGAGCTCTGAGCGAGCGCGAGCCACATCGATTTCGCTTTTGGCGTTCTTGACCGCTTCTTCAGCCGCTTGCTTGGCAGCGTTGGCTTTTTCTTCGTCCAAGTCTTTGCCGCGCACCGCGGTGTCAGACATGACGGTGACGCAATCAGGTTGCACTTCAAGAATGCCACCTGCCACGAACACAAACTCTTCGCCACCATCAGCCGTGTGAATGCGCACCGAACCTGGACGGATGCGTGAAATCAGCGGCGTGTGGCGCGGATAAATACCGAGCTCGCCCGCCTCGCCTGGCAAAGCCACAAAAGTGGCTTCGCCGGAGAAGATGGACTCTTCTGCGCTGACGACATCTACGTGGATGGTACTCATAGGATCTCTCAGATCTTTTTAGCTTTTTCGAACGCTTCGTCGATGGTACCGACCATGTAGAAGGCTTGCTCTGGCAAGTGATCGCACTCGCCGTTCACAATCATCTTGAAACCACGGATGGTTTCAGCCAAGGTCACGTACTTACCGGGTGAACCAGTGAACACTTCAGCAACGTGGAAAGGCTGAGACAGGAAACGTTGGATCTTACGAGCGCGGGCCACAGCCAGCTTGTCTTCAGGAGCCAATTCGTCCATGCCCAAAATCGCGATGATGTCACGCAATTCTTTGTAGCGTTGCAGCGTACCTTGCACAGCGCGCGCTGTGGAGTAGTGCTCTTCGCCCACAACCAATGGGTCCAATTGACGGCTGGTGGAGTCCAATGGATCCACAGCTGGGTAGATACCGAGCGAGGCGATGTCACGAGACAACACAACGGTGGAGTCCAAGTGAGCAAAGGTGGTCGCTGGAGATGGGTCGGTCAAGTCATCGGCAGGCACGTAAACGGCTTGGATGGAAGTGATAGAACCAACTTTGGTAGAAGTAATACGCTCTTGCAAACGGCCCATTTCTTCGGCCAATGTAGGTTGGTAACCCACAGCAGAAGGCATACGACCCAACAAAGCGGACACTTCAGTACCGGCCAAGGTGTAGCGATAGATGTTGTCCACGAAGAACAACACGTCTTTACCTTCGTCACGGAATGATTCAGCGATGGTCAAACCTGTCAACGCCACGCGCAAACGGTTGCCTGGGGGCTCGTTCATCTGACCGTAAACCATGGCCACTTTGGACTCGCCCAAGTTTTCCAAGTTCACAACGCCAGAGTCAGCCATCTCGTGATAGAAGTCGTTACCTTCACGGGTACGCTCACCCACACCAGCAAACACGGACAAGCCGCTGTGTGCTTTAGCGATGTTGTTGATGAGTTCCATCATGTTCACGGTTTTACCCACACCCGCGCCACCGAACAAGCCGACCTTACCGCCCTTAGCGAAAGGACAGACCAAGTCGATCACCTTGATGCCGGTCTCGAGCAATTCTTGCGAAGGGCTGAGTTCGTCATAGGCAGGGGCCTTGCGGTGGATAGAAGCAGTTTGTGCTTGGTCAACAGGACCACGTTCGTCGATGGGGTTACCCAACACGTCCATGATGCGGCCGAGGGTGGCTTTACCCACGGGAACGGTAATCGCCGCGCCAGTGTTCGTCACCATCAAACCACGACGCAGACCGTCGGAAGTACCCAGCGCAATGGTACGGACGATGCCGTCACCGAGCTGTTGCTGAACTTCCAGAGTCAGTGCAGTGCCTTCGAGCTTGAGCGCGTCGTAGACCTTGGGCATTTGGTCGCGTGGGAACTCGACGTCCACCACGGCGCCAATACATTGAACAATCTTGCCTTGGGCATGAGCCATTTTTTGCTCCAAAAAAGAATGCTGATTACACTGCCGCTGCACCGGCAACGATCTCGGAGAGTTCCTTGGTGATCGCTGCCTGACGGGTCTTGTTGTAGACGAGTTTCAACTCGCTGATGACATTGCCTGCGTTGTCCGTGGCGGCCTTCATGGCCACCATGCGGGCTGACTGTTCGGACGCCATGTTTTCGGCCACGGCCTGATAGATCAGGGCCTTGACATAGCGGCGCAGCAGTTCGTCTAACACCGACTGAGCATCGGGCTCATAGATGTAGTCCCAGCTGCTGGTGGAGTGGTGCTGATCGATGGATTCAGGCGACAGGGGCAAGAGGCGCTCAACCACTGGCTCTTGCTTCATGGTGTTGATGAACTTGGTGTAGCAGAGCAACACCTCGTTGATCTCACCGTTGATGTACGCGTCGAGCATCACTTTCACCGGGCCGATGAGCTTGTCCATGTGCGGGGTATCACCCAATTGCTGGGCTTGTGCAATGACAGGCACGCCGGTGCGATTGAGAAAACCCAGACCCTTGTTGCCAATGGCGACTGCCTTGACATCATGGCCAGCGGCTTTGGCATCGCGGATGCGGTTGGTCACGGCTCGCAAGACGTTGGTGTTCAGACCACCGCACAAGCCCTTGTCTGTACTCACCACAATCAGGCCAATGGCCTTGGCCGCGTTGGTGGCCATGTAGGGGTGCACATACTCGGGATTGGCGCGACCGAGGTCGGCTGCGATCTGACGCACCTTCTCAGCGTAGGGCCGTGCGGAACGCATGCGGTCCTGCGCTTTGCGCATCTTGGAGGCCGCCACCATTTCCATGGCTTTGGTGATCTTCTTGGTGTTTTCC
>ERZ650311.1616-NODE-1616-length-10909-cov-12.621706_pt1 | contig 10909 bp, 2 predicted proteins | sample MGYA00376247_ERZ650311 | MGnify/ENA primary metagenome ERZ650311 (study PRJEB26733, sample SAMN07839324) | wastewater metagenome | biome: small river; feature: stream; material: water | place: USA: North Carolina | collected 2016-07-28 ... | reverse complement strand
TGGAGAAGGGCGAGCTGAAGCCGGAAGCCATCTACGACCCGGCGACGAACACCTACTTCAAGGGCGTCAAGTTTGGCAGCGGCGCGGTGCGTATCGCCAGCGAGTCCGACATCGATCCGGACCAGTTCCACGGCAACAAGCCCGGCACTACCAGCGTCCGCCTTGCTGCCGACCGGGCATGGCTTCCGCAGTATCTCGGGTCTCTCAACGACCCCAAGCAGCGCGCATCGATTGAGTCCGCCATCAAGGCCGACACGCCGGACGGCAAGGTTGCGCGCAAAGAGATCATTGATGCCTACAACAAGGCCAAGGCCAGCGGAGCGGAAATCCCGCTGTTCGTCTCGCAGGCTTACAACGCACTGCGGACAGGAGACCGGCTGAAGACGGCTCCAGCCGAGAAGAATCCCGCTGCGCCGACTCAGAAAGCGCCGGACGCGCCCAAGGACTTCTCCATGTCAGGTAAGCCGTCCTATGAGGCGTTCCTTGATGCATCTGACAAGCTGGAAAAGGTGAAGGACGATGCTCAGAAAATGAGCCCTGACCGTCGCGAGGTGTATCTCGCAAACCGGGTGCCGGAGCTTGAGGCGCTGGTGAAGCATCACTCCCAATACCTCAACTACCGCTAAGGCCAGAACATGAGCGTTTTCACCCCTGAGCAAAAGGCCATCCTGAGCGGCATCAGTGGCGGCGATGGCGGTAGCACGTTTGACCGACTGCTGCGCCAGGAGTCTGGCGGGCGCCAGTTCAACACAAACGGCGGCGTCGTCACGTCCAGCAAGGGCGCCACTGGCATCGCTCAAGTCATGCCCGCAACCGGCCCCGAGGCGGCAAAGCTGGCCGGCGTCGAGTGGAACCCCGAGCGGTTCAAGTCCGACCCCGAGTACAACAAGAGCCTTGGCCGTGCCTACTTCGACAAGCAGCTCGCCACGTTTGGCAATGAGCGTCTGGCCCTGGCTGCCTACAACGCCGGCCCCGGCGCCGTGCAGAAAGCCATCCAGCGTGCGGAGAAGTCTGGCGGCGATCCGCTGGCCTATCTGCCCGAAGAAACACAGAAGTACGTCCCGGCCATCCTTGGCGCGGGCTTTGGCGTCAAGCGCGCGGCCTCTTCCCCGTGGTCGCAGCAGCCGAAGTACGGCGATCCCGGCTTCAACAAGGCTATCGAGCACGAAGCCCTGCAGGACGCTGCCGACGAAAGCCCGGTATCGACTAGCCTTAAACGTGGGTGGGAAGGGCTGAAGCACAACGCCGGCCTGTTCCTCGACAACGTGACCGACGACTCGCAGGGTGCTGCGGAGCGCATCAAGGCCAAGCGCGAATGGGACGACGCCAACCCGGCCCCGCGCAGCTCGACCAAGTTCGTGGAGCAGTTCCAGCAGCTTGCCGAGGACGACTACGCCGGGATGCTGGCAACGGCCGTCAAGAATCCCGGCGGTGCGCTCAATCAGATGGTCGAGCAAACCCCGAACAGCTTGCCGGCGCTGGCACTGCAAATCCCCGTAGGCATCGCATCCAGCGCGCTCCTGGCGACAGGCTGGGGCGCTCCCCTGGCAGTGGGCCTGCAGGGTCTGGCGGCTTTTGTGGGCAACGCCCTGCCGGAAGGTGGCGCGTACATCGAAGAGCAGCTTGGCAAGGCCGGCATCAACCCGAACGACACCGCAGCCGTCGCCAAGTGGATCGCCGAGAACCGCAGCAAGAACCTTGAAGGCGGCGTCAAGAAGGCTGGCGTGATTTCGCTGGTTGATGGCGCGACCGGCTACCTTGGCGGCAAGCTGATTGCCGGCCCGTCGATCCGCTTTGCACAGGCCGAGGCTGCTGTCTTTGCCAAGGCTGGCGTCAAGACCACCGACAAGGCCGCAGTGGCCGCAGCACGCGCAACGCCAGCCTACAAGCAGGCAATGGCGCAGCCCGCGCAAGAACTGCTTGCCGCCACGACCCGCGCGCAGAAGACGGTGCGCGAACTGGGCGGACTGGGCCTTGAAACCGCAGGCGAAGGCATTGGCGAATACGCCGGCTCCTATGCGGCGGATGGCACGGCCAGCGTCAAGGATGCCGTGCTTGAAAGCATGATGGGCGCCGGCACGTCTGCCGCCATGACTGGCGCGAACATGACGCTGGGTGCCATGAAAGGCCCTGACGGCAGCCGTGCTGACCTTGATGCGCTGGCCGCTACGCCGCAGCCCGCCCAGCCGACCATCACGCCTAACTCCCCGCTGACGAACGCCGCAAGCATTGCGCAAGCCGCTACGCCGCAGCCCGCCGCTGTCGATCCGTTCAACGGTCGCCTGTCGGCCATGCAGTCCTTTGTCGAAGACAAGGCGTTCATCCAAGCTTTGCGCGGCGCTCAAGGCTACGGCCCGGAGTCGGTGACGGAAGCCCTTTCCGCGTTTGCCAAGGCACGCAACCCGAACCTTGACCCGTTGGTGCGCGAGCGCGCCCTGTCGGACCTTGAGGGCTTCGTTCAGTCGTTCAACGGTCGCCCCAACTTCACGTTTGGCAACCGGCAAGAAGAGCCGCAGCCCGGCCAGCAAGTCGCCCCGTTCCAGCAGCCCGGCGGCGCTGTCGGCCCCGCGACCACCCCCGACGATGGCCGCACCCTCAACGGCGAAGTCATCACCCGGCCCGGCACGATGGCCGGCTCCAATCCGAACCAGATCAGCGCGCCGCCCGTGCTTGGCTTGCCGACTGAAGAAGCCCTGCAAGCCAAGCGTGATGCCGACGCCGCCTACGAACAGGCGTATCAGGATCTGGTGAAGCCCGAGAGCCTGGGCGCATCCGATCAAGACCTTGCCGCCAAGCAGCAGACCACCGAGAAGCGCCGCGCCGTCCTCGATGCGATCCTTGCCGACCCGGCCACGGCCAACCCTGCTGCGCGCCTTGCTGCCGAACTCAAGCGCCAAGGCTTCCGCGACACGACCCCGACGCAGGCCGAACTCGACACCATTCAGCGTTTCAGCGACATCCAGAACGCCGAGGCCGAGCCGGACATCATCCCGTCGTCGCCGAACGAGTTGGACCCGTACCAAGTCCGCCAAGAGCGCCCCCAGCAACCCGCCAAGCCGCGCCTTACGGTCGAGCAGATCAAGCAGGCCATTGCCAACGGTGCGACGCTCTCCAAGGACGTTCTGACCCTTCCTGACGGCTCCCGCGTGAAGCTGAAAGGCCCGCAGATTGCCGCGGCCCGACAAGCTATTCTCAAGAAAGCACAAGATGGCGCAAGCAATGAACGACCCAATGCCGAAGTGGCTCCGCAAGCACCTGAAAGCGGGAGTCCTGTCGTACAAGGAAGCGCAAATGCTGTGGATGCACGCGCTGGTGCAGGGGCAGAACCTCAAGACATCATGCCCGCCGGAGTTGATTCCCGCGTGGGACAGAATGCACCTGATGGAAATGGAGGCGTAGCCGAACCTTCCGCCGAAACCTTCGACGTTTCCACCCGCACCGACGACCAACTCCGCTATCTGGCCGAGAACGGAAAGCCGGGGTGGAAGGAGTCGGCACGGGATGAGATTGCGAAGCGCGAGCAGCAAAAGCCGGCCGAGACTGCGCGGCCCTATACCCCACCCGCATCGACTAGCGAAGTCTCCGATTCGTGGCTGGGTGTATGGAAGCGTGGGGCAACCCCCAACCAAGATGCGCTAATGTCTGCGGTGCAGAAGGCGCTTAATGCGGGCTTGTTCTATAACAACGACGTAAAGGATTTTGTCGCCAAAGAATTGGGGGTGACTGACGCGGAGCGTGCTGTAGGAAGCGGAACGGTCGATGGCGGGGCGTTTGGCTACGATGTGTATCACGCTCGCAAGGAACTGGATCGCCGCGCAGCAGAGGCGGCAAACAGCCGTGCCGTGGATGAATTGGGCCTTTCCACTGGTGTAAAGTTGGGCGTCCTTGTTTTTAACGATAGCAAGGTGACAAAGGCTGTTGAAGTTGAAAGCGTCGCCGAAGATAAGCAGTCCGTCACGATCAAGGGGAAGCGTGGCAATACCACGGTAAGCGGCCCCGTCTCGCCTGTTTCAATCAAGCGAGCGATTGAGCGTGCAGAAGAGCGCGGCGCTCGCAAGCCGGACACCTCAGCTAACGAGAGCGGACAAAATCAGCCCGCTAACCCCACGCAAGACCAGCAGCCGCAAGGGATTCCGGCGGACAAAACCACGGACACGCCCGAAACCTTCGACGTTTCCACCCGCACCGACGACCAGCTCCGCTACCTCGCCGAGAAGGGCAAAGCCGGCTGGCGGGAGGCTGCACAGGCAGAGCTTGCGAAGCGCACCCCGGCCGATGTCTCCCTCACCAATGAGGGTAAGACGACTCAACCCGTTGAACCGGAAGCAGAAAACGTCGATCCGCTCGACAAGGAAATCAGCGACGCCGCCGCGCACCTTGCCGACGTGCTGGCTGACGTGTTCGGCGCCAAGCTCAACATCACCGGGCCGCAGCACTCCGCCGCCGACCTCCTGCCGGCCATGCAGAAGGTTATCGGCCTGCTGGTGCAGAAAGGCTTCAAGACTTTTGCTCAGGCTGTCGGGCAGACTGCCCGGATGCTCCGCGACAACGGGGCCGGCGAGCACGTCGAGAAGATCACCCCCCGCCAGTGGAAGGCCGCGTACCAGTTCGCCGCCGACATGCCGGGCGTGGAGGGCGCCGAATCCGAAGAGTCCGTTGCTGCACTGAGCGCCGACAAGGTGCAGGCGATTGTCTCTGGCCACGTCGATAAGGCCAAGGCCGAAGCGGAAGCCCGGACCGACACGAACCCGAGCGACGCCCAGAAGGAGGCCGAAAACTACCGCAAGGGGAAATTCTCCTGGAACGGCCAGACCATCGCCGTCGAGAACCCCAAGGGCAGCGAGCGCACCGGCAAGGGCGAGGACGGAACCGAGTGGCGTACCGTCATGCCTGCGACCTATGGCTACTTCCTTGGGACCGTGGGCGCCGACAAGGATCACGTCGACGTGTTCATGGGCGACACCCTCGACGCGCCGAGCTTCTGGGTGATCAACCAGACGCAGCCCGACTCCGCCAAGTTCGACGAACACAAGGTCGTAGCCGGCGTCACCAGCGCCGACGAGGCGAAGCGCATCTATCTGGATTCATTCTCTGACGGCTTCGGCGACAAGGTGTTTTCCTCCATCGCCGGCCCGTACCCGGTGGGCGAACTGGCGGACGTGCTGCCGAAGCTGAAAGCCAAGAAGCCGTTTGGCGTCAAGAAGGAATCCCCCCGCGATGCCCACATCCGGGCCAAGGAAGAGGCATACGCCGCCCGCCGTGAAGGCCAGCCCGTACCGCCCAAGGCACTGGAAATCGTGCGCACAGAGGCCGGCAAGGAGTTCGACAAGGCGGAAGCCATCCACAAAGACCCCGGCCAGCCCGCCGAGGCCGTGATGCCTGCCGTCGTCGCCGAGTCGATCCAGAAGTCGGCCCGCAACACCGAGTTCAACCCTGCCGAGGCTAAGAAGTGGCTGATAGGCGAGATTGACAAGGCGGTCGCCAACGTGCCGGCGGAGAATGCGGCGCTTGCGGCGGATCTGGCGCGGGAGAAGGTCAAGACGTTTGATATGCAGGCCGCCGAACGGAAGTACGGCAAGGGCAGCAAGGCGGCTTCGTCTGCCCGCGACTCGTTCAACGCCGTGCGCGATAGCAACGTCGCCAAGATTGCCCAGCAAATCGGTTTTGTTACCTTCGACGTACCGGGCGATGGCAAGTTCAAGGTGTTGAACACTGTTGATGGCCTCAATGCTTTCCGCAGCAAGGTAGAGAAGTCGAGCGGGTTCAAGGCTCCGGCCAACAAGCCCCCGGTGATGGAGCGCGAAACCGACACCGGCAGCTATACCCCGCGTGACGCACTGGCTGATGGCGAGTTCCTGAACGCCTACGAGCTTGCGCGCCTGCAAGGAAAGCCGCTGCGCTTTAGTGTTGGGATTGGTCGTCCAAACGCCTATACCGACGCGTCCGACGTTAAGGGGCTTATCCCCGGCTTCAAGACCTTCGTTGGTCGCAAGGCCGACAGTAGCAAGATGCCGTGGGCGGTGATTGAGGAATCCACCGGCCTAGCCATTGGTGACGGCGGAACCAGCAAAGCCGCAGCGATTGCCGCCGCCAAAGCCAAGATGAAGGGCCATGAACAGGCCATTGCCGACAAGCTGAAACGTGGTGGCATCAGCGACGCCAAGCTGCAAGACCAGCTTGAAGCCGACTGGATCAAGTGGGCCGAAGAAAGGGAGGGGCGCAAGCTGGAAGATGCGGAAGAGGTTGCGCCGGCTGCCGAAGTAGAAACAGACTGGACGGCCCCGCCATCGTCCGCCGTTCTCCGTCAAATGGGCGAAGAGCTGACGTGGGTTCGCCAGGGGGATTACTTACCTGAGGAGATGGTGGCGATTCGATCCAACGCCGTTCAGAAGTACCTTTCTGAAAACCCGCTCGCCAAGGAAAAGCATGACGAGGCTATAGCTCTGGCTTGGAAAGAGGCTCAGGACAAACAAAAGCCCATCCCCGAGCCCACCCCGCTAGACTTCACGCCCAAGCAGTACCACGAAGCCCGCATGAAGTGGGTGGCGCAGGAATACGGCCTGAGTGATGCCGAAGTTCGGCAGGACTACGACACGCCCGTAGCTCGCGACGCCGACAATCAGGCGTGGGTCGATGCCGTCCGTCAAGCCTTCAAAGACGGCACTGAGCTAACCCGCGCCACGCTCGACAAGCTGGAAGAGCTTCGGCCGGGCGCGCTTCTCTCGAACCTGCACGACTACCCGGAAGCCAGGATTCCCGCCGGCTATCAACTCCCCTCTGCACGCAAGGCAGAGAATGAGGCTTCCGCTGCAAAGCGCGAAAGCAAGAAGCAGATTGCCGCGTCTTTTGCGGAAGGTCGAGCCAAGCGCGAAGAACTCACACCATCCGACCTCACCAACATCTTCGCCGGCCTCTCCGCCCGTGGCCTTGCCAAGTCCCGCGCCAAGAAAGCCGCCGAAGCCCACCCGCAAGCCGAGCAAATCGCCTACGTGCAAGACAACTTCCTCGACATCCTGACCGAGCTGGAAGACTCCGGCATCGTCAAAATCAATTGCGACTAAGGACACGACATGCCGAAATCCCTACTCTCCCCCGAAGTCAAAGCCTGTCTTGACGAAGCGGTACATGCCGAGCTGTATGCGGCGAACCTGTACAAGCACCTTGCCAACCAGCTTCAACGGCTTGGCTACTTCGGCGCACAAAAGTTCTTCCTCGCCGAGAGCGCGTCGGAGCTTGAGCACTACCAGATTCACGCCAACTACCAGAACGATAGCGGCACCGTTGCGAGCATCCCGGCTATCGAAGCGATGGACGAACCCATCGGCACCCTGCGCGATGCAATCGAAGCCGCCTACGACACCGAATTGCAGCTCGAAAAGGATTACATTCGGTGGTACTCCGCTTGCGCAAAAGACCCGGTGACGGCAGAGTTCTTGCTGCAATTCCTGCGTGGCCAGCGTAAGAGCGTAGGCGAATACGGCGACCTTCTCTCGCGCCTGGATCTCGCTGGTGACGACCGCGCCGCCCTGCTGCAAATCGACAACAAACTCGGTAAGTAATCTATGTCCTCCTGCACGTACAAGTTCAAGAACGCCTCCGGGGAAGAGGTGACGATTACCGGCCAAGCCGACATGAAGGCGTTTTTGGCTAATGGCGGGCTGGAGCAATTGCTGCCGGGGAAGGTGCTGCCGTGGGGTGGCAAGCAGAGCACAAGGGAAAAGTATTCCGGCCCCATCGATGTTTCGTCGCGCAACGGGCAAATGGAACTGGCAAACCGGGCCGGAACGATTGCCAGTCTCAAAGGCATGAACGCACAACTTCGCGCCATAGATCCTAGTGAAGCGTGGGCCGACTCCAACATTGAGCAATCGTCCGACCTTGATGCGCTTCGCGATCAAATCAGTGATGCGCTTGTTAAGGCTTCTCGTGGTAAGCAGCAGGCAAACCCTCTGCGCAAACGTCTTGAAGAGGCTTCCGGGCAAGAGCTTAAGGCTGTGTTTGATGTGATGGGGCTTGCTGGTGCGCGCATGCTTCACGGAGATCGCGTGGATGCGTTGATGGCTGAAGATGCAAAAGCCGTCTCGGATGCGCTGGATTCTGTGATGGGTGTAGATGCGACGACCAACTCCGACGACAAGCCGGCCCCGCAATCGGCGCAATGGGACGCCCTGCCCGAGAAGGAGCGTTACCGACTGATTCAGGGCCGCAGTAACCAAGAGGCGGCAAGGCGAATCGGCTACCGCAAGTGGGCTGACCTGAGCGCGGACGACAAAGTTTCGGCCACAAGTGCGATGGAAGACAAGGCGCTGCTTGTTCGTGCCCTGACTTCTGGCGTCGTGTCCGCCGAAGAGTACCCGTCCGAAGAGGTTGCCAAGTCGTTTGCCCACATCAGCCACTCCCCGGAGATTGGCGCTTACGTGGCGCGCAATGAGTTCTTGGAGGCGGTTCAGCAGGAGTACGAAGAGGCTGCGCCGCTGGCCGAAACTGACGAGCAAAAAACCGCGCTTGACGGTGCTATAGCGGATTTCAAGGAAGGATACCTGCGCCACGACAAGGCGGTGATGGGCGTTCGATCCGGTGCGTACAGCGCCAAGGTTGCAGGAGGCAGCAAGCTGGACAGCAAGCAAGTAGAGCGCCGCAACAGCGCGCTTGACCGGGCTGCTGGCTCTCTGTCCGAATGGCTGCGTAAGTGGAAGGGGTCGGCCAAGGACGCCGTGCGCGCCGCCCGCAATGACGATCAGCGCGCCGCCGAGCAGAAAACCAAGGATGACAAGGCGGCGAAAAAGCGCGAGCAGGAAGAGGCGATGATTGCCAAGATCATCGACTTCAAGGCAGGCAATGACGTGAAGTTCGGCAGCTACCGAATCGCCCGCGTTACGAACGGGCGTGACGGCTATCCGAGCAGCGTTACGGTTGATGCAACAGACCTGATCGACAACAAGTTCGACCTTGCCAGAACGCTGTTCGATGGCGACAAGGGCAAGCTGAGGGCTACTGTGGATGCCGTTCGAGCCAGCCGAGCGCCCGCCGTTGAGCCCGCCGAAGACCGCGTCCTGACCATTGACGACATTGACACGCTTGTTGCCGGCCTGAACGACGGCACCGTATCCGCCGATGCCTACAAGGCTGCATGGCAAGCCTTCCAGAAGAGCGCCGACACCATCAAGGCCGGGCTTCATAAGCTGACGAAGTCGCAGCTTCTGGACAAGGTTGGCGGCATACTGGCCTATCGGATGAAGGGCGAGAACAAACCGGATATCGTCAATGCGGTGTTTGACGCTGCGCGAAACGTTTTTTCACTAGGTCGTGACTATGGCCCGCAAGGCTATTTCATGGGGGAATACGAGGAATACAAAGAGGCCCAGAAAAAGGCGTTTGCCGACATGATCGACGCCACAACCGACGAAGACCTGAAGGCATACGCTGACAAGATTGCAGAGGCCAATGCCGAGCGCCGGCAGGCTGCGAATGCTCTTGAGAAAGCCATCCAGAACCCGCAAACGCTGGACGACTTCCGCAAGTACGTAACCGCCAAACTTCGCCAAGGCATGAGCGAATCCGAAGTGCGCATGTCCCTGACGCCGGATCAGCGCGCCAAAATGGACGACCTGCACGCCGAGGATACCCGCAAGGGTCGCGCATCTCGTCCCGCGCCTGCCGTGACAGCCGCGTCCGTAACGACTGGCGGTGACATCGTGGCCACCAAGCACACCAAGACGGGTGAGGATTTGTATGTGGTGCGTCCGGCTGAACGGGTTGAGCGCGACCAGTACAACATCTGGAATGCTACCGCCAAACGAATGGGCGGGTGGTACTCGTCGTTCCGTGGGAATGGTGCCGTTCCCGGTTTCCAGTTCAAGACCCGTGAATCGGCCGATGCCTTCCTTGCGTACATCGGCGGCGACACCGAAGGCGCAAAGCAGGTTGCGCAGGAGCGCCGCGACGCATTTGCAGACGACCGCAGCCCATCCGCCGTTGAGCGCCTGACCGAAATGGCCGACCGGCTGGAGGATCGCGCCGACGAGTCTCTTTCCCGCGACCGCAAAGCCAACACCGCCCGCCGTGCCAGCATGGCCGCATCTGCCGAGGCTTCTGCCAGTGCAGACAAGGCGATGGCTCGCACGATGCGCAACATCGCCAACGCGATCAAGGATGGCAAGGCCAAGTTTTTGGACAAGGTGCGCCAGAAGGTTCAGGTTGAGATGCTGCGGTCCTTTGTGTCCGACGCGAAATACAAGCAACTGACTGCGCGCTACCCCAGCTACGTTGATTTTGAGCGAAACCGCCACGAACCAGCAACGGCAGAGACGGCCGATTACGCCACCTTCCCGAAATACACCGCCGACCGCGCCGATCTTGCGCGCATGGGTCGTGAGCTGGAGTTGATCGACGGCGCAAAGAAGCTGGGCCAGCAGCTGCTGAAGGTCGCTGATGATGTGACCGACGAGTACCTGAAGTTCGTAAAGGAGAATCTGAACAAGGTTTCCACCTTCCGGGCCGGTGGCGGAGGACCGGCTGTTTTCTCGTCTCGGGACGATGCAGAGCGCGCCATTGCCCGATCCGGGTTTCGCGGCAAGGCCATTGTCTATGCCGTAAAGCGCGGACAGAACATGGTGGTCATGGGTCCGTCCATGGCGAAGGAAAACGGACTTTGGACCGCCGATACCAGCAAGCGCATCACGCTGACCGACGAGGCCGGCGAGGAAATCACGGCCAAGATCGAATCTCTGAACAGAAACCGCGAGAGGGTCTATCTGCCGCACCAGTTCAGCACGACCCGCGAGCGTCGCGCCAAGCTGAAGGCGATGGGGATTGAATCTGCCGCCGAGTTCCGTGCAGCCCTGCGCGAGTTTGTTGCCCTGAGTGAAGCCCCTGAGCGCCCGAGCAGGGTGAAAGAGCTTGAGCGCGC
>ERZ650311.1615-NODE-1615-length-10915-cov-13.497790_pt1 | contig 10915 bp, 8 predicted proteins | sample MGYA00376247_ERZ650311 | MGnify/ENA primary metagenome ERZ650311 (study PRJEB26733, sample SAMN07839324) | wastewater metagenome | biome: small river; feature: stream; material: water | place: USA: North Carolina | collected 2016-07-28 ... | reverse complement strand
CATTCTCGGACAGATCGTGGGACGTAAGCGCGCAGTTAAATAGCTGACTAGTCACCTCGCACTTTGCGGGCGCTCAATCGGTAATATCGAATCATGCTTAAGAGACTTTCCTTAGTGATTCTCGCCGTCTTCACTCTCACCACTACAACTGCGTACGCACAAGACTCCTTCTGGGCTGACGATTCCTCCCCACAAGGCCAAATTGGCTTAGTTTGGTATGAGGATGTTTTGCGAAGCGGTAATGGAATCTCGTATGTTTCTGCGAATCAAACAGCAAATTCATGGGCACTTTGTAAGTCACTTACCGATCCAGCCTGTTCAAGCTTTCGAACAAAAACTGCTGAACTTATGTTGCCTGTGTGCAAGGGCGAAGAATTCGATTACTGTATCGAAGGAATATCTGTCGGCAAGAATAAAGAAGAGATAGCCCAAGGGAATTTTTATCGTTCCATCCAAGGAAATCAAGTTCCTGCTAATAAAGAATTAGGAGTTCCCGCTGGATCGACAACTAGTTTGTGGAATGTTCCCGGCATGGAGCACACCGGGGGAACGGCAGATTATGCAGTTGGTGCACGTTTAAGGTATTTCTACACCAATGGACAACTCGCTATTTATAGCTTTGAAGCCTCAATCGTTCCATTTCGGGAGCAAACTGGCTCCATTTATTCTTTGATGGAAATGAAACTGATAGATAACTTTAGTAACAAGGTTCTTATCCATAATTGGCATGTAGGTAATTGCATCTGGCAAGAACCGGGAAAATGTGGTGTGGCTACACAATGGCAGAAAGATGCAGTTGCTTCACTTTCACTTAGGTTGCCTCATCAAGTGACAGGCTGGCTTCAGGGCCGTTTAGAAGAACCTCAAATTCTAGTTAGTAAAATCAACTCGAAATCAAACCACATCACTGTCACTGCTAAACCTGTCTCTGTTCAAGGAAGTGCGCCGAAGGTTAATACTGGCGAAATATCTCCTGAATTGATGAAAGTAATTACACGTGATGGTCGAGACAAGTTGCGAACAGATAGTGGTTACGTGTGGCAACATGAACCGACCATTGACAGGCTAGATTGGTTTAACGCTTGGCTTCCGCTCACAAGAGACAAAGCCGACGGATTCTCAGATTACTGGAACTTCAAGTCGATTCCTGGAAATTTCCTTTCAACGGTTGAGCAAAGGTGTCTTTACAACACGGAGAAATTAGTCGGATTAGTTACCACCAATGCACTTCTCTACTCTGGAAAACCTCCAACATTTAAGGATTCCGAACTAAGTTATCAAGTGGCATCACTGCACTACAACCCAGATGGAACTACTCCGTTCTTGGGAACTTACGACTTAGTGATCGATGCAGAAGCCGCAAGGTGCCTTTACGGATACTCAAATGCCCCGGTTCATGCTTCGGTTAGTGTTATTTCAGCGAATGGCGAGAATCAAGTAGCCATAACGAATTTATCTGAACGTGATGGTTGGCTCAGGTTGTCGGCGAAAGGGTTCACGTTCTCTTCACCGACTATCAAAATTAAAATAAGCCAGGATGTGGCACAGGCATCTGTCTCGGTAAAGAAGACAATCACTTGCAAGAAGGGCAAGATGATAAAGAAAGTGACGGCCATCAAGCCTCTTTGTCCTGCGGGCTTTAAGAAGAGTTAGAAGTCAGCCGATATCTCGTGAGAAGATGTCGGCGTGCGAAAACTGGTAATCCTCGGATCGACAGGCTCTATTGGAGTTCAGGCTCTTGAAATCGTTGATGCTAACCCGGATCTCTTTGAGGTTATCGCGATTACGGCTGCTGGAACCAATCCAGATGTGCTGATTGCGCAGGCTAAGAAGTACAAGGTCGCCACAGTTGGTGTCATCAAGAACGCCGATGTCATTAAAGCCGCTCTCCCTGGAGTCACAGTTGTTGACGGGGCTAATGCATCTACTGAGATTGCTGCAATGCCATGCGATGTAGTGCTCAATGCAATTACCGGTTCAATTGGGTTAGCTCCAACCCTTGCTGCAATCAAGGCCGGCAACCAATTAGCCCTTGCCAATAAGGAATCACTTGTTGCAGGTGGCGAGCTGGTGATGCCGCTTGCGAAAGAGAATCAAATCTTGCCTGTCGATTCAGAGCACTCGGCAATCTGGCAGTGCTTGCAGGGCAACAAGGCAAGCGATGTTGCAAAGCTCGTGCTTACTGCAAGTGGTGGACCCTTCCGCGATCGCGAAGATTTATCTGGCGTTACTTTAGATGAAGCTCTTGCTCACCCAACCTGGGCGATGGGTCCAGTGGTCACAATTAACTCTGCAACGCTGATGAATAAGGGTCTTGAAATCATCGAAGCCCACCACCTCTTCAACCTTCCGTATTCTCAGATTGATGCGGTAATTCATCCGCAATCAGTCGTGCATTCAATGGTCGAATATAAAGACGGCTCAACAATTGCACAGGCATCGCCTCCTAATATGAAGGGGCCAATTGCGCTTGCTATTAACTTCCCGCACCGCACAGCAGATGCAACGAGACCAATTGATTGGTCGAAGGCATCAACGTGGAACTTTGCACCAATCGATGAGAAGAAATTTCCAGCTGTAGCACTTGCCCGCCACTGCGGAACAGTTGGGGGAGCGCTTCCTGCAATTTTTAATGCCGCAAATGAGGTTGTCGTGGATGCCTTTATGCACGGCAGGGTGAAGTTCGTTGAAATTATTCCGACCGTTGAAGCGATTGTTGCTCATTACGAGAAGAGCTCAATCCCAACCCTCAGAGATCTCTCAGATGTCAGTGCTATAGAAGAGGATGCACGGAAGGCAACTTCGACCCATTTAGCAAAGGTAGCGTCGTAATGGAGATTCTCGGCATCATCGCATTTGTTCTCGCTCTTCTAACTTCGGTCATGTTCCACGAGCTTGGACACTTTCTCACTGCTCGAAAATTTGGAATGCGCGTCTCAGAATTCTTCGTCGGCTTCGGCAAGCGCATCTGGTCTATTACCCGAGGTGAGACCGAGTACGGAATCAAAGCAATTCCTGCAGGTGGGTACTGTCGCATCGAAGGCATGACACCTACCGATCAGATGCCAGATGGCGAAGACCACCGTGCATTTGTAAAAGCCTCTTCTGGCAAGAAGCTTATTGTTCTCGGTGCGGGATCAACGGCACACTTCATCCTCGGCTTCTTATTGATCTTCTCAATCTTCTTTGGCGTCGGTTACACGACTATCACGCCAGTGATTGCACAAGTTGCGAAGGGCTCAGTCGCTGAAAGCAGTGGCTTCAAAGCTGGCGATGAAATCATTTCTATCAATGGCGCAGCAGTAACTCAATGGGCAAAAGATGCCAGCAAGATTGGTCAATCAAAAGGTGCAGTGATGCACTTTGTAGTCTTGCGAAATGGCGAGAAAGTTTCCATCGATGCAGCGCCTGCCTATAACGCAGAGGCAAAGCGCTACATGCTGGGCGTGATTACTGCTCTTGGAACTGAGCGCGATGGTTTTGTTAAGTCAACGCAAGAAGCAACAAAGGCAACATGGGTTCTCACAAAAGAATCTGCAAAGTCTCTCGTCACATTGCCAAGCAAAGTTCCTCAATTATTCCGCGAAACATTTATGCATGAAGAGCGTGATCCCAATGGTCTTGTCGGCGTGGTGGGTGCTGCTCGAGTATCAGGTCAGGCAGTTGGCAGCGATAAGTTAAATAACAATGAGCGCCTCGCAACATTTATCTTGCTTATCGCCAGTCTCAATATCTTTGTAGGTCTCTTCAACCTCATGCCAATCTTGCCTCTCGATGGTGGCCATATGGCTGTAGCAATTGCAGATGAAATACGAGCGCTCTTTGCTCGAATCCGTCGCAAGCCACGACCTGCGCCAATTAATGTGAATGTGCTTACACCGATTACCGGGGTAGTGGTGGTCTTGCTTGCGATTCTGACTGTCCTTTTGGTCGTTGCCGACATCATTAATCCCGTCTCGCTCAATCTTTAATTATCAGGCAGAATACGCATCATGGTTGATCTAGGAATTCCAAGCGCCCCTCTCAAGCCACTTGCTCCACGTCGCAAGACAAAGCAGCTCATGGTCGGCAATGTAGGAGTGGGTTCTGATTCACCGGTCAGCGTTCAATCAATGTGTACGACCCTGACATCTGATGTCAATGCAACTTTGCAGCAGATTGCCGAGCTCACCGCATCTGGTTGCCAGATCGTCCGCGTTGCTGTTCCTTCGCAAGATGATGCAGATGCCTTAAAGCACATTGCCAAGAAGTCACAGATTCCTGTGATTGCAGATATTCACTTTCAGCCAAAGTACATCTTTGCAGCTATCGATGCTGGGTGTGCGGCTGTTCGCGTTAACCCCGGCAACATCAAGCAATTTGATGACAAGGTTAAAGAAGTTGCTAAGGCTGCAGGTGATGCTGGTATTCCAATCCGCATCGGCGTAAACGCAGGTTCACTCGACCCACGCCTGCTTGCTAAGTATGGCAAGGCAACGCCAGAAGCTTTGGCCGAATCTGCGCTCTGGGAAGCATCACTCTTTGAAGAGCATGGTTTTAGCAATATCAAGATTTCGGTGAAGCATCACGATCCCGTGACCATGGTCAACGCATATCGCCTGCTTGCAGCAAAGTGCGATTACCCACTACACCTCGGCGTGACAGAGGCAGGTCCGATTTTTCAAGGCACAATCAAATCTGCAACAGCATTCGGCATTCTTCTCTCAGAAGGTATCGGCGACACAATTCGTGTATCTCTTTCAGCTCCACCAGTTGAAGAGGTAAAGGTCGGTATCTCAATTCTTGAATCTCTCAACTTGCGTCAACGTAAGCTCGAGATCGTTTCTTGCCCTTCATGCGGTCGCGCACAGGTAGATGTCTATACCTTGGCCGAGAAGGTGCAGGCAGGTTTGCAGGGAATGACAGTTCCATTGCGCGTTGCCGTTATGGGTTGTGTTGTAAACGGACCTGGCGAAGCGCGCGAGGCAGATCTCGGTGTTGCATCAGGTAACGGTAAGGGTCAGATCTTTGTAAAGGGCGAAGTCATCAAGACTGTTCCTGAGGCGCAGATTGTCGAGACTCTTATTGAAGAGGCGATGCGTCTTGCTGAGGAAATGGAAGCTGCTGGTGTTCCTTCCGGCGAACCTTCCGTCGTAACTTCTTAATCACACGGTAGGGTTCGCATCATGTTGCGAATGTCTACCTTATTTCTCCGCACCCTCCGTGATGACCCTGCTGATGCTGAGGTTCCAAGCCACCGTTTACTAGTGCGCGCTGGATATATCCGCCGTGTAGCTGCTGGTATTTATTCATGGTTGCCACTCGGTGTCATCACACTTCGCAATATCGAGAACGTTGTTCGTGAAGAGATGAACAATGCGGGATTCCAAGAGGTGCACTTCCCAGCGATGTTGCCTAAGGATCCTTACGAGCAGACCAACCGTTGGACAGAGTACGGCCCAGATTTGTTCCGCCTGCAAGACCGCAAGGGCACTGATTACTTACTTGGCCCAACGCATGAAGAGATGTTTACCTTGATGGTCAAAGGTGAATATTCTTCTTATAAAGATCTTCCACTTTCCCTCTATCAGATTCAGACCAAGTACCGCGATGAAGCGCGTCCACGTTCAGGAATCATCCGAGGTCGAGAATTCGTGATGAAGGATTCATACTCATTCGACCTCACCGACGAAGGATTGGTCGAGTCTTACCAAAAGCACCGCGCGGCATACATCAAGACCTTTGATCGCCTGGGAATGAAGTACAACATTGTCTCTGCTGTGGCAGGTGCAATGGGTGGATCTTCATCTGAAGAATTTCTAGCACCATGCCCAACTGGCGAAGATACATATGTCTTATGTCCAAGCTGTGGCTATGCAGCAAATGTTGAAGCGATGACAACAAAGGTAGCTGCCGGCGATGCCTCATCAGTCGGTGCGCTAGAAGTCTTTGATTCACCAAATACTCCAACGATTGATACTTTGGTCGAGCTACTTAATTCAAAGTTTGGTCCAGGACATACCGGTGCATCAACGCTCAAGAACGTCATGTTGATGGCCGATGAGACAGCAATCTCCGTTCTTGTTCCTGGAGATCGCGAAGTCGATATCAAACGACTTCAAGCAAATATGCCAGGCGTTAATGAAATCCGCGTCTTTGAAGAACAAGATTTCGCAAAATTCCCAGGACTTGTTAAGGGATACATCGGTCCACAGGATGCAAAGAAGAGCGGCATCGTTGTCTACGCAGATCCACGCATCGCACCAGGTACAGCATGGATTACAGGTGCCAACGCGAAAGATAAGCATGCTCGCAACGTTGTCAACGGCCGCGACTTCGAAGTCGATCATTACATCGAAGCAGTTGTTGTCCGTGAAGGCGATTCATGCCCTAAGTGCGACACCGCTGTTGTCATTGATCGCGCTATTGAAATTGGCCATATCTTCCAACTTGGTCGCAAATATGCAGATGCACTCAATCTCACTGTTCTTGATCAGAACGGCAAGAGCCAGGTTGTCACAATGGGCTCATACGGAATCGGCGTATCTCGCGCAGTTGCTGCAATCGCAGAACAGACTCACGATGAGATTGGCCTTTCCTGGCCGGTATCTGTTGCACCCGCCAAGGTGCATGTTGTTGTCGCGGGCAAGGATGACGCACTCTTTGAGGCAGGCGAGAAGTTAGCTGCAGATCTTGAAGGTCGCGGTATCTCGGTGATGCTCGATGATCGCCGCAGCACAAGTCCAGGTGTGAAGTTCAAGGATGCTGAGCTCATTGGTATTCCGATGATTGTCGTTGTGGGCAAGGCGCTTGAAAATGGCAACGTTGAAGTGCGTGTTCGCAAGAGCGGCGAAAAGCAAGAGATTGCTGTCGGCAGTGCAGTCGAAGAAATTGCAAAGACTCTAGCAACTCTCGCATAACGTGTTCTACGAACTCTCCACCATCAACGTCACACTTCTCTTTTTGGCGATGTTCTCAGCCGGCTTCGTCGATGCGATTGCTGGCGGGGGAGGGTTGATTCAAACCCCTGCGATGTTGCTCTCTTTCCCTGATCGCAATCCAGTCTCAGTCGTAGCAACCTCAAAGACCGCAGCATTCTTCGGAACATCAACTGCCGCAATCAAATATCGTAAGTCTATTAAGACCGATCCCAAGTTATTGCTAGCGATGGTCATCCCGGCATTCTTTGGCGCATGTGGTGGAGCGCTACTGGCTTCACATATTTCCCCCACAAGTTTTAAGAGTGCGATCTTCTTTATGATGATTGCAATCTTTATCTACACCTTGGCAAAGCCAGATCTTGGAAAAGTTCACGTTGAAAAGCATTCACCGAAGCGATTAATGATCATTGGATCAATTGCTGCAACGGCGATTGGCTTCTATGACGGCTTGATTGGTCCTGGCACCGGCACGATGTTGATGATTGCACTAGTCGCCGTGATGGGATTCGCCTTTGTGGGTGCCTCAGCGATTGCAAAGGTTGTCAATGCCACCACAAACTTAGCCTCGATTATTGTCGTGGGTTTTCGTATCGGAATCCTCTGGAAGATTGGTCTCTTTCTGGCGATTGCGAACTTGGCAGGAGGTTATTTGGGTTCGCATATGGCAATTAAGAAGGGCTCGGGATTTGTTCGAATCTTCTATTTGATTGTCACAGCACTGCTGATTTTGCGACTTGGATACTCGCTTTATATACAGTAAATTAAGCCACGCTTCACAATTGAATAACAACAGAATAGGACGGCAAAGCTATGGCACTTAAAGACCAAATCGCAGAACTCATTACTCCAGCGCTACAACAAGCTGGATATTTCCTCGAAGACGTCAATCTCGTAACTCCAGGCAATCACCGCATTGTTACTGTCATCGTCGATGGCGAGAGCGCACTCAATCTTGATCAAGTCACCGTTGCATCCAAGCTCGTTTCAGAGCTTATGGATGAAGCTCCATTTATGGGCGAAACACCATTCACTCTCGAGGTCACATCGCCAGGAATCGACCGCCCACTGACATTGCCACGTCACTTTGCAAAGAATGTCACTCGCTTGCTTAAGGTCACTAAGACCGATGGTGAAGTTGTCACAGGACGTATTGCCTCTAATACCGATGCAGATGTCACTCTTACTGTTGCCGTCAAGAAGGAGACAAAGGAAGTTGTGGTCTCCCTTGCCGATATTAAGCGCGCTGTAGTTGAGATTGAATTCAACCGAAAGGACGAGAACTAACATGCATGTTGAAATGGAAGCTCTCGTTGCACTCACCACTGAAAAGGGAATGTCCCTCGAGCAACTTATCCAAGCAATCGAAGCTGGTGTACTGACTGCCTATAACGAGACTGCCGAGCCAAACCGTTACGCACAGGCAAAGCTCAATCGCGAAACCGGCGAAATTCAAATCATCATTCCTGAGTTCAATGAGATGGGCGAACGCATCGCTGAGAAAGTTGATGAACCAGAAGGATTTGGCCGCACTATTACCTCAACTGCACGCCAAGTTATCAAGCAGGCAATGCGCGCTACTAACGATGCTGAGATCGTGGGGGAGTTCACCGCATCTGTCGGCGATGTTATCTCTGGCGTTATTCAACAAGGTCGCGATCCCAAAATGATCAATGTCAACCTTGGTCGCATCGAAGGACGCATTCCGCCACAGGAACAAGTTCCAGGTGAGGTCTACGAACACGGTGCACGCATCAAATGTTTTGTTGTTGAAGTAAAGCAAGGCATGAAGGGGCCAGAGATTATGTTGTCTCGTAGCCACCCAGGTCTTGTCAAGCAATTATTTGCTCTTGAAGTTCCAGAAGTGAAAGATGGCATCGTCGAGATCATGGGCGTAGCCCGTGAAGCCGGTCACCGCACGAAGATTGCGGTGCGTTCGCATCGCGCAGGTGTTTCACCAAAGGGCTCATTGATTGGCCCAATGGGTGCACGTTCGCGAGCCGTGATGGATGAACTCAATGGCGAGAAGATTGACATCGTGGATTACGACGAAGATCCAGCAAAGTACGTGGCACATGCGCTTGCACCTGCAAAGGTAAGCAAGGTCGAGATTGTTGACCTTGATGCTCGCAGCGCCAAAGTAGTAGTTCCTGATTACCAGCTCTCATTGGCTATCGGAAAAGATGGGCAGAATGCCCGCCTTGCAGCCCGCCTTACCGGCTGGCGCATTGATATCCACCCAGACGCTCCCACAGCGGAATAGGAAATTGAAGGGTGTTTCGGTAGACTCACCCCAGTTAATTACATATTCGCAGTGAATATGTAAAGAAATGGATGCGAAAGATATGAAGCAAAAATGAGCTCGTTCACATCATGAGGTTCGACAACTAGGGCTCGCATCCCACAATAGAATTTGCGGGCCAAGACAGGAGAAATGTGTCAAAGGTCCGTGTACATGAGTTGGCGAAACAACTCGGTATGGAAAGCAAGGAAGTCCTTGCAAAGTTACAAGAACTCGGCGAATTCGTCCGATCAGCATCATCAACAGTTGAGCCACCGGTTGCTCGCAAGTTAATTGCGCTCTATCCCGATGCAAAGCCAGCTGAAGAGAAGAAGCCTGTAAAGAAGGCTGCAGCGAAGAAAGCTGTTGCAGCAAAGCCAGAAGTTAATCCAGAACTCGCAGCTGAACTTGCTGCCGAGCTCGGTGTTGATCTGGCAGCGTTGAAGGCATCACGCGAGGCAGAACAAGCCGCAGCTGCTGCAGCTGCTGCAACTCCAGATGAAGCAACTCCAGCTGCACCTTCAACTCCACCGGTTCCCGGTGCACCAGCTGCACCTCGTCCAGGTAACAATCCATTTTCAGCAGGAGCAGCGGTCCCACGTCCACCGCGTCCTGGAAATAATCCATTCTCAACAGGTGGTGCAGTTCCGCGTCCACCGCAGCGACCAATGGGTGCTGCACGTCCAGGTGCTCCACGCCCCGGTGCACCTCGTCCAGGTTTCGCTGCACGTCCAGGTGCACCACGTCCCGCGGGTGCAGGTGGTCCGGGTCGTCCAGGTTTTGCACCACGTCCAGGTGGAGCAGGTGCACCAGCATCTGGCCCATATCGTTCTTCAGGTCCATCCACTGGTGGAGCTCCACGTCCCGGCGGTCCAGGTCGTCCAGGTGGAGGTCCCGGTGGTCGCGGATCTGCAGCAGGTGCATTTGGAAAGGGCAAGTCATCTAAGCGCAAGCAAAAGTCACGTAAGGCGCTGCGCGAAGAATTCGACAATATGCAGGCACCACAACTTGGTGGCGCAGTTATCCCTCACGGTGATGGAAATACAAAGATTCGTATGCGCCGTGGTTCATCTCTTGCAGATTTCGCAGAGAAGATTGGTGCAGATCCAGCAGCGCTAGTGTCAGCGTTGTTCCACCTCGGTGAGATGGTTACTGCAACACAGTCTGTTGATGCAGATACATTCGAAATTCTCGGTGCGCAGTTGAAGTACCAGATCGAGATTGTTTCGCCAGAAGATGAAGATCGCGAGCTTTTGCAGGACTTCGATATCGACTTGGCGCAAGAGCTTGCCGATGTCGATCCTGATGATCTCGTTGCTCGCCCACCAGTCGTAACTGTTATGGGTCACGTCGATCACGGTAAGACTTCGTTGCTCGATGCGATTCGTAAGACTGAAGTGATTAAGGGCGAAGCTGGCGGAATCACACAGCACATCGGCGCTTACCAGATTCACCACGATCACGATGGCACAAACCGTGCAATCACCTTTATCGATACACCAGGTCACGAAGCGTTTACCGCGATGCGTGCCCGTGGTGCGAAGGTCACAGATATAGCAGTTCTCGTTGTTGCTGCCGATGATGGAATCATGCCTCAGACAATTGAAGCGCTTAACCACGCTCAAGCTGCTGACGTTCCAATCGTTGTTGCAGTCAACAAGGTTGATAAGGAAGGCGCGAACCCAGATAAGGTCCGCCAGCAGTTGACCGAGTACAA
>ERZ650311.1614-NODE-1614-length-10919-cov-6.317010_pt1 | contig 10919 bp, 7 predicted proteins | sample MGYA00376247_ERZ650311 | MGnify/ENA primary metagenome ERZ650311 (study PRJEB26733, sample SAMN07839324) | wastewater metagenome | biome: small river; feature: stream; material: water | place: USA: North Carolina | collected 2016-07-28 ... | reverse complement strand
AATCTTCGCTGCTGCACCTTGGAAAGCTAAACCCTCTTCCATGGACAAGAGGATCTCACCAATACCGAACAAGCCGATCACAGCGATCAAGAAGTCAAAGCCGCGCATCAATTCTGGGTTACCGAATGTCAAGCGCAATTGGCCAGTAACGGTATCCATACCAACAGTAGCCAAAGCGAAGCCCAACATCATTGCTGAAATGGTCTTGAATGGCGATCCCTTATTCATACCCACGAAACTACAGAAGGTCAGCAGGTAGACCGAGAAGAACTCTGGTGGACCGAATTGGAGCGCAAACTTCGCAACCAATGGTGCCAAGAAGGTGATCATCACAATCGCAAAGAAAGCGCCTACGAATGAGGATGTGAAGGCTGCAGTCAATGCTTCACCAGCTTTACCGTTACGGGCCATTGGATAACCGTCAAAGGTTGTCGCAACGGACCACGGCTCGCCGGGAATGTTAAAGAGCACCGATGTAATCGCTCCGCCGAACAACGCACCCCAGTAAATACAGGAGAGCATGATGATTGCGGAAGTTGGCGGCATTGTGAATGTCAACGGCAACAGAATCGCAATACCGTTTGCACCACCTAAACCTGGCAACACACCGATGATCACACCGAGCGTTACACCAACCAACATTAACAACAAGTTAAAGGGTGTCATTGCAACGGCAAAGCCGTTGAATAGAGCGCTAATTTCTTCCAACTTGAACTCCTTTTTTAATCTTTTTTAATAGTTATTATTTTTTAACGTACGCCCAAGAACTCGAGTGGGTTAAACCAAGCGCCGTGCGGCAATGGAACTTGAAACCAATACTCGAACATGAAATAGAGGGCTGCGCTCACGCCAACGGAAACAGCAACCGCCTTCCAAATTGGATACTTACCTAACCAAACCATAAATATGGCGATGTACAGGGCTGAAGAGACATAAATGCCAATTAATTGCACGCCCAACACAAAAACAATTGCCGGCAAAAGTACGGCCATCACTTGCCTCAATGGCTCACTATCCACAAATGATTCTGTTTGCTTTTTCTTATTAGCAATAGCGGCCTGATACAAAGTAACAGTGCTTGAAAGCAAAATAATCAGGCTGATATAGAAAGGGAAATACCCTGCCTCAGGACCATCAGAACCCCAGCTAGCACCTAGCTTTAGGCTACCGATCATTACAGTCAAGCCAATCGCCAGAAATACGAGGGAGGTGATGATATCCATCGTTCTGATGCTAATTGCTGAATCTTGATTTGAATCGTTTGTATGTTCAGACATTTTTATATTTTTAATAAAGTTGATTAATACGCTTACTTAAAAAATAGGACCCCCAAATGGAGGTCCTATATACCTTCTCTTAAATTACTTAGCTAAGAATCCTGCTTCACCCATCAACTGCTTATGCAGAGTTTCATTCAGTGTGAGCCAGTTTCTAAACTCTTTACCTGTCATGAATGTCTGATTGAATGCGCCATCAGCCATGAACTTTTTCCACTCAGGTGTAGCGCGCACTTTTTTGAACAAATCAACATAGAAGTCAACTTGCTCTTGAGTTACGCCTGGCGCCATAAAGATGCCACGCAACATCACGTAGTCAGTTGGCACGCCTGCTTCTTTACAGGTTGGAACGTCATACCAAGATTGAGTATCAGTAACCTTCTCTTTGTATGGCATACGTGTGTCATCAAATACACACAATGCACGCAACTTACCAGCACGCCATTGAGCAACTGCTTCAATTGGATTGTTCACAGAAGAGTCAATGTGGTTACCAACCAACTGAACCGCAACGTCGCCACCCCCTTTGAATGGGATGTAGGTGAACTTAGCGCCTGTTGCTTTTTCAATCGCTACTGTAATGATCTGGTCTTCAGACTTAGAGCCTGTACCACCCATTTTGAATTTACCTGGACCAGCCGCTTTAGCTGCATCGATATATTCTTTAGCAGTCTTGTATGGCTTTTCAGCGTTATCCCACAAAACGAATTGGTCGAGTGCCAACATTGCAACTGGAGTAATGTCTTGCCAGTTAAAAGGAATACCAGTTGCCAATGGGGTGGTGAACAAATTAGATAGCGTAATGACGATCTTGTTTGGATCACCCTTAGCCTCTTTCATTGCCAAGAAACCTTCTGCGCCAGCGCCGGCACCTTTGTTAACCGGAATAACAGCCTGCTTCATCAAATTATTTTTAGTAATAATCCCTTGGATCATACGAGCCATTTGGTCAGCACCGCCGCCAGGACCAGCGGGGATAATGAACTCAACAGGTTTCGTTGGCTCCCACGCAGCGAATGCAGGAGAAGTTCCTGCAAAGCCTAGAGCTAAAGCTGTTGAAAGCAATGCACCCTTTAACTTCATCTTCATAAGTTATGTCTCCAAAAAAAGATTAACCAATTAAATTTGGTCTATTTGTTGTGTGAATGATTTTTAAACAAGATAGACAAGCAAAACTTGACTGCCATCAATAAATTCAAAAACGATTCACATAAGCTTCTGAAATCTAGTAGAAACCCTGATAACTCAAGCCAAAGACCGTTGCTAGTGTACTTACATCCCAGAATAAAAACCGCATTTAATGCACAAAAAACGCACAAAATTTAAGGATGGTATTTTCGGAAATAACTGAATATTTTGACTAGGGTTTACCCTAGATTTTTCCGGAATGGTGCCGCTTGCCGGAATCGAACTGGCGACCTTTTCATTACGAATGAACTGCTCTACCGACTGAGCTAAAGCGGCAAATCCACTTTCATTCTAGCGGAATCTATCTAATAATTTTTTGCTGACTTTATCTAGTGCAGTGGAGTCTTTGATCAAAAACTGTAGGCCATTCGAGTCGGCGATCAGCAATGTATTGCCAGCAATTCGGCGAATGTCTTCTTCCCCTTTGAGGCGGATTCGGGTTGGGCCACGATCCGTTTCAATATCCCAAATACTTGGCGTAGCAAACGTAGAGACCTTGGTGATCTTTTCAATGACCGGCATGAATTCACGTTCGGCCAATTCTTCTTCAATTAACGCCAGTTCTGCCTTAGGGATTTCAGCCACATTTGGGAACCAGCAAAGCTCTTTGCCAGATTGATTCATGATGGCAATACCAGCGCCAGGTGCAGTGATTGGGAAAGCCCTAACGGGATGAACGCCAACGTGTCGCTCACCCTTGCTATCGATAAACACCAGGCGACCTAAAGCATCACGCTCGAGTTGATGAGTCTGACTCATACTCCACCCCCAATTTTCTTGGCAACTTCTTGAAGCTGTTCCTCGCGCTCCTCAGTCTTTTCCTCTTCCAAGCTTTCACCAATAGCGCCACCCTCAACCAATTCAGCAGCATGACGTAACTGCGCCTGATACAAGGTGTAATAAGCGCCTTGAGCCTCCATGAGTTGATCGTGGGAACCAATCTCCACAATCTCGCCCTTATCTAAAACAACTAAGCGATCCGCTTTTCTTAATGTGGAGAGACGGTGTGCGATTGCAATGGTTGTGCGGCCTTTCACTAGGTTATCTAGAGCGCGTTGAATTTCTTTTTCAGTTGTCGTGTCTACCGATGATGTTGCCTCATCCAAAATCAGAATGCTTGGATTAATCAGCAATGCACGTGCAATCGAAATACGCTGACGCTCACCACCAGATAGGGATTGACCACGCTCCCCTACTAAGGAGTCGTAACCCAAAGGAAGGCGAAGAATAAATTCATGAGCATGGGCTGCACGTGCAGCCTCAATGATTTCTTCACGAGTTGCATCGGGTTTGCCATAAGCAATGTTTTCAGCAATCGTGCCGAAGAATAAAAATGGTTCTTGTAATACTAAGCCTATGCGTTTGCGATAGTCAGCAATACCGATGCTGCGAATATCGCGCCCATCCAATGAAACTGAGCCGGAGCTCACATCATAAAAACGGCAAATTAAGTTCACTAAAGTGCTCTTACCCGAACCACTGTGACCCACTAAGCCAATCATTTCGCCTGGAGCGATATCCAAATCGATGCCTTTAGAGACTGCGCGGTTACCGTAACGGAAACCGACGCCACGCAAAGAGATGCGGCCTTTGACTTCGCCTAAAGGTGCTGGATTAATGGGCTCTGGAACGCTGGAGACGTGATCCAAGATGTCAAAGATGCGCTTAGCGCCCGCCGCCGCTTTTTGCGTATGAGACACAATGCGACTCATAGAATCGAGGCGAATGTAAAAACGTCCGATATAAGCCAAGAACGCAATCAAGACACCGACGGTAACTTTTTGGTGGGCTACCTGCCAAATACCAAAACCCCACACCACTAACAAACCAGTTTCAGTCAGCAATGTGACTGTGGGTGAGAACAAACCCCATACGCGATTGACGCGATCATTAATTTGTAAGTTGTGTTTATTCGAATCTACAAAACGCTTGAGCTCACGATCTTCTTGAGCGAACGCTTTGACTACGCGGATACCAGGAATGGTGTCTGCCAAAATATTGGTGACTTCAGACCAAATGCGATCGATCTTTTCAAAACCAAATCGCAAACGATCCCGCACCACATGAATCATCCACACAATAAAGGGCAATGGTGCAAGCGTCACTAATGCAAGCAAAGGATCTATCGAAACCAAGATCGCCGCTGTCATCGTGATCATCAGCACATCGGTCGCAAAGTCAAGCGCATAAAGGGAGAGGAAGACACAGATACGATCGGTTTCTGCGCCAATACGAGCGATTAAGTCACCCGTTCTCTTGCCACCAAAATACTCTAAGGATAGTTTTAGTAAATGTTCAAAAGTGGTGTTACGTAAATCAGCACCTATACGTTCACTCACTAATGCCAGCAAGTAAGTCTTCCACCAACCTAAACCCCAAGCAACCAGAGCAGCCCCAAATAAGGCTAAGAGATACATGCTCGCTAAATGGAAATCAATTGGATTGCCACGCTCATAAGGAATCAAAACATGATCCATCAGCGGCATCGTCAGATATGGCGGAATTAATGTAGCGCCAGTCGATAGCAGTGTTAACACAAAACCCAGCAAGAGTTGTTTTTTGTATGGACGTGCAAAACGCCATAACTTAAATAAAGTCCAAGTAGAAGGTGGCGCATCGTCCTCGGGGTCACACGTTGGACATGAATCCGAATTTGCGGGCTTTGGACTTAAGCAAGCCGGGCACACCTGCTTGTCATATTCACTGACTTCGCCATGGCTAATTTCTTCGCCACGATTGAGCTGCTTAAAGCTCGATTGCAGCCGCAGAACCTGAGGATTGACAGCCAGTGTGAAATTCCATGACTTGAGTAATTTTTCAGGGGTTTCAAGACGTAAATGCCCTACTCCGGCATGATCTCCATGAACTAAATGGGCGCCATGGCCGAGCTCCCAAGCTTCAAAAACCTGACCGTCGGTCCAAAACAGGCCTTGCTCACTAAGCAAAAGGAGGCTTTTTTCAAAGCGCAAATCCGCACCCAGGTCGAGCTCTACCCAGGCCAGCAGGGCTTCAGGACTCTTGATTGGGGAGTTTTTAGCTCCTAAAACAGCCTGCCACTCGCTTGGCAGCACAGGAGCAAAAGGTAGGATTTGTGGCTTCATTGACCTTAAAAGTATAGTGGAGCTCAATTATTTAGATTTATTACGGCTGTCAACTTTAGAGGCCTAAAAGCCGTTAAATTGTCTAATAAGGCCTTTTTATGTATTTTTGCTAATTTTGTGAGTTTTTCAATAACAACTAGAAACAGAGAGACTGTCTGACGCGTCCACGCCAAAACCTTGGCACAGGCCATCGCAACACTGCATATGCCCCAATTACTAGATAAATCCATTGAGATCCTGAGCGTTAAACATCTCCGTGGCCCCAATATGTGGACTTACCATCCCGTTATAGAGGTATGGCTCGATATTGGCGATTTAGAGGACTACCCCTCAAATTTGATTCCCGGCTTTTATGACCGCTTAGTCAAAGCACTCCCCAGCCTGGTGGAGCATCGCTGCAGTTATGGGGAAACTGGTGGATTTCTGAAACGTGTTGAAGAAGGCACTTGGCCTGCCCATATTCTTGAGCATCTAACTCTAGAGCTACAAAACTTAGCCGGCATTCCCGGAGGCTTTGGTAAAGCGCGCGACGGTGATCGTCGTGGCGTATACAAAGTGATGGTCAGCGCCATCAATGAAGAAGTCACACTCACCGCGCTGAAATACGCGCGCGACCTTTATCTTGCTTTAGCGCAAGACAGCAAAGACTGTGTTGCAGAAGTTCAAACCATTATTGAAAACCTGCGTGAGCTTGGTGACGACTTATTACTTGGCCCCAGCACGGCCTGTATTGTGAATGCAGCTGAAGAGCGAGGCATTCCATCGATTCGTCTATCCGAAGGCAACTTAGTTCAGCTAGGTTATGGCGCCAAACAACGTCGCATCTGGACTGCCGAGACTGATCAAACCAGTGCGATTGCAGAAACAATCTCTCGCGATAAAGATTTGACAAAGAGCCTGTTGCGTAGTGCAGGAGTACCTACCCCAGAAGGCAGAACAGTAACAAGCCCGGATGATGCTTGGGAAGCGGCTCAGGATATTGGCTTGCCTGTTGTTGTGAAACCGATTGATGGTAATCATGGTCGTGGTGTATTTATTAATCTGTATACCCAACAAGAAATTGAAGCTGCTTATGCAGTCGCCATTGATGAAGGCAGCGAAGTATTGGTTGAGCGTCACATTGTTGGTGATGAGCATCGCTTATTAGTAGTGGGCAACAAAGTAGTGGCCGCTGCTAAAGGTGAAACCGTTTGGGTTAGTGGTGATGGCAAGCATACTGTTCATGAGTTGATTCAGATTCAAATCAATTCTGATCCACGTCGTGGTACTGCCGAAGAGCATCCACTCAATCCGGTACGGATTGATTCTGCAGTGGAGCTAGAGCTGGCACGTCAAAAGTTGACTGGCGATAGCATTCCTGCGGCAGACCATAAAGTACTAATTCAAAGTAATGGCAACGTTGCATTTGACGTAACGGATTTAGTTCATCCAGATGTTGCCAGTCAAGTGGCATTAGCGGCTCGTGTTGTTGGCTTAGAAATCGCCGGTGTTGACTTGGTGGCTCAAGACATCAGCAAGCCACTGGCAGACCAAAACGCAGCAATTGTTGAAGTCAATGCTGGCCCAGGTTTATTAATGCACTTAAAACCCGCTAGTGGCAAACCTCAGCCTGTTGGCGAAGCGATTGCCAATCACCTTTTCCCCCCTGGAGCAGATTTCCGCATTCCAGTAGTAGGCGTCTGCGGCGAGCGTGGCAAAACACCAGTTGCTGAAATGATTGCGCACTTCTTAAGACTTACCAATGTCTATGTTGGCTTGTCTTGCAGCAAGGGGTTATTTTTTGGCAATCGCGCTATTCCAAACTCCAATGCATCCAACTGGGAGAATGCGCGCCGCACTCTTCTTAACCGCGCAGTAGAAGCGGTAGTCATTGAAAATAATCACTTATCAATGTTGATTGAAGGTCTAGCCTACGATCGCTGCCAAGTTGGGGTTGTACTCAATGTCGATCCCAAGGCCAACTTCCCGCAGTACGCCATCTATGATGAAGACCAAGTCTTTAGCATTGTTCGTACTCAGGTAGACGTCGTATTACCTACTGGTGTTGCCGTATTGAACGCTGATGATGCAATGTGCGTGCAAATGGCCGAGCTATGTGATGGTCAGGTTATCTTCTTTAGTGAGAATCCCGACTCAGAGATCATTAAAAATCATTTAGCCAATGGTGGCCGCGCAGTGATGATTGGCAAACAGCAAATTACCCTCAAATCCGCCAAATTGGATCAGAAATCCATCCCTGTGCCACGTCACTCAGAGGCAAACAGTTCATCTCCTTGGAAGACTATGAATCTTGGCGCAGCAATTGCTGCGGCCTGGGCTTTAGATATTCCGTTTAATGTTATTGAAGCAGGCGCAGAAACTTTCGTGCCTGACGCCACTACCGCTACAGGGGCTTAATTGGAAATTACCCGTATTCGTATGTTGCGCGGCCCAAATTTATGGAGCCGCCATACTGCTTTAGAAGCGATTGTTTCTTGTGATGCGTCAGAGCGCTCTATCGACCTGATCCCTCAATTTGAAATTAAGATTCGTGAACGCTTTCCCCAGCTTGGAAGCATGCGTCGAGGTGGCCACAATGAAGTGCTTTCACTGGCACACGCATTGGAACATGCCGCACTTGGTCTACAAGCACAAGCAGGTTGTCCCGTTACATTTAGCAGAACTGTCCAGACAATTGATGAGGGCGTCTATCAAGTTGTCGTGGAGTACACCGAAGAAGTCGTTGGCCGTATGGCTTTTGACTTTGCCTTTGCATTAATTCAGGCGACTTTAAATGATGCGCCCTTTGATCTTGCTGCCGCCCTCTCTGAATTAGAAGCGCTTTACGAAGATGTGCGCCTTGGTCCTAGTACCGGTTCTATTGTTGATGCCGCTGTACAACGCAACATCCCTTACCGCCGCATGACCGAAGGCAGCATGGTGCAGTTTGGCTGGGGTAGCAAACAAAAGCGCATACAAGCCGCAGAAACCAGTGATACCAGCGCGATTGCCGAAGCAATTGCTCAAGATAAAGAACTCACCAAGAACTTGCTTGCTGCTGCTGGCGTATCGGTTCCAATTGGTGAAGTGGTAACGACCGCAGATGATGCTTGGCGTGCTGCGCAAAAAATTGGTGGGCCAATTGTGCTCAAACCCAAAGACGGCAACCAAGGCAAAGGTGTTGTAGCTAACATCCAAACTGAAGAAGAAGTGCGCGCTGGTTTTATCGTCACACAAGCCTTTGGTCGTGAAACCATTGTTGAGCGCTACCTTCCTGGCGCCGATTACCGCCTTCTCGTTGTTGGCAATCGCCTCTCAGCAGCAGCGCGTCGCGAACCTGCTCAGGTAGTTGGTGATGGCACTCATACCGTGGCTCAGTTAGTAGAAAAAGAAAATAAAAATCCTTTGCGCGGCGATGGTCATGCCACTGCCCTAACAAAGATTCGTTTTGACGATATCGCCCTAGCGCACTTGGCCAGCAATGGCTTAACTCCAGACTATGTACCAAAGACTGGTGAACGCGTTCTGTTACGTAACAATGCCAACCTCAGCACTGGTGGAACCGCTACCGACGTGACCGATGATGTTCATCCGGATGTAGCGGCAAGTGCCGTAGCAGCCGCTCAAATGATTGGTCTTGATATCGCTGGTGTCGACATTCTTTGTGAATCGATTTACAAGCCTCTAGAGCAACAAGGTGGCGGCATTGTGGAAGTTAACGCTGCACCTGGCTTGCGTATGCATTTAAAGCCTTCATATGGTAAAGGCCGTCCTGTAGGCGAAGACATTATCAATATGATGTTCCCTCCTGGTGAGGATGGTCGCATTCCGGTAGTTGCAGTAACTGGTACCAATGGCAAAACGACCACCGTGCGCCTGATCTCGCATTTATTAAATGAAACCGGTCTACGTGTTGGCATGACTGGCACGGACGGCGTTTATATCAATGGTCGAGCAATTGATACTGGTGATTGCAGCGGCCCCAAGAGCGCTCGTAATGTGCTGATGCATCCTGACGTTGATGCCGCTGTTTTGGAAACGGCCCGCGGCGGTTTGCTGCGCGAAGGTTTGGGCTTTGATCGCTGTGAAGTAGCTGTTGTGACCAATATTGGTGAAGGCGATCACCTTGGGCTTAATTACATCACTAGCGTTGAAGATTTAGCTGTCCTCAAGCGAGTAATTGTGCAAAACGTTGCCCCTACCGGGGCAGCAGTTCTGAATGCCGCTGACCCCATGGTTGCGAAGATGGGTGATAAGTGCTCTGGACGAGTGATCTTCTTTGCGCAAAATCAACATCACCCGGTTCTGACTGCGCATCGCGCAAAAAATAAGAAGGTGATTTACTTTGACGGCACTTACATCGTTGCCTCTAAGGGTGCACGCGTAATGTTCCGCTTCCCCGTGAGCGAAATTCCACTCACGAATAATGGCGTGCTTGGTTTCCAAGTTGAAAATGCAATGGCGGCGATTGGTGCAGCTTGGGCGCTTGGCCTTGATGCTGAAAAGATTGCTCGCGGCCTGCACAGCTTTGAAAGTGATGCCAATTCAGTACCAGGTCGCTTCAATTTATTTCAACACAATGGCGCCACGGTCATTGCTGACTATGGTCATAACCCAGATGCGATGCGCGCCCTAACCAATGCTGTTGAAGCAATGAAACCCAAGAAGAGTCACGTTGTTATCAGTGGCGCCGGCGATCGTCGTGACGAAGATATCCGTGACCTCACTCGCATTCTAGGTAATGCTTTTGATAATGTGATTCTTTATCAAGATGCTTGCCAACGCGGTCGTGAGGATGGCGAGGTGTTGCGCTTACTTCAAGAGGGCTTAGTGGGTGCAACTAAGGCGAAAGAAGTTCAAGAAATCCATGGTGAGTTCAAAGCCATTGATACTGCTCTCAATGGCCTCTCCGCCGGTGATATCTGCTTAATCTTGATTGATCAAGTAGAAGAGTCGCTTGCATACCTAAAGGAAAAGGTTAAGCCGTAGTAGCTGCAGATGTCTCTTTCTGAAAATATCTTCAGATCAAATAAAAAACCCAATCAAGCGATTGGGTTTTTTATTTGTTTTAGCCATTTCAACTTAGGCGTGATAACTCTGAATACGATCAATCTCTTCTTTTGACCCCAGCATGACTGAGACACGCTCGTGCAAATCGGTTGGCTGCAAATCCATAATCAGTTCTGTGCCGTTTGTAGATGCGCCACCTGCCTGCTCTACCAAGAAACTCATCGGGTTTGCTTCATACATTAAGCGCAACTTACCTGGTTTATGGGGTTCACGCTGATCCCATGGATACATAAAGATGCCGCCACGAGATAAAACACGATGCACATCCGCCACCATCGAGGCAATCCAACGCATATTGAAGTCT
>ERZ650311.1612-NODE-1612-length-10926-cov-5.389017_pt1 | contig 10926 bp, 16 predicted proteins | sample MGYA00376247_ERZ650311 | MGnify/ENA primary metagenome ERZ650311 (study PRJEB26733, sample SAMN07839324) | wastewater metagenome | biome: small river; feature: stream; material: water | place: USA: North Carolina | collected 2016-07-28 ... | reverse complement strand
CCCTGCCCTGGTATGGCCTCGAGCTGCTGGTGGAGGGTCGCCCTTTTTTCGACAGCTTTTTCGGATACCACAACGGGGGCAGCGGCTCCTGATCCGGTCCGCTCATGCGTGTCCCGTCCTCATTGAGGCGATACTTTTTATCGGGCTCAATCACTAGGCTGGATCCGATCGCCAGTGGATCATCCGCCGCCATATCGAGAACGTGTTGCCCCAAATTCCCTTTTGGGCTGGTGAAACTCGCGGGGGCCAAATGGAGATCGGCCCGAACAATCTTGTCGCCGTCCATCCGGAAATTCTTGGCTCGTCCCAAATGAGTCCCCAGCGCATCGGAACTCATCCCCGGATGTCCGAAACGGGATTTCAAGCCCATTTTGGCCGCGTTCCCTTGCTCAACGATCATCCGCAGGGACTGGCTGTCAAATTCGCCCCGGCCCTTGCTTTTGAACGGTCCCGCCTCGGCAACGATATAGCCGAGGAGAATCTTGTTCTCTTGATCGACTCCAACCAATCCTTTTCCAGAAGACAGGCACAGTTCCCAGACTGGTTCAGCGGACATGGTTCCCATGGTAGGCCTCACGATCTATTCAAAACGGGTTCAGGACGGGATTTGATAAACGTTTCAATCGACGCGGCAAAGTCCGCCGCCGGCACTTCCGCCGCCGCCAACAGGCCATCCCTCAAGGTTTGGCAGTGATTGGCAACGATTGTTTCCATCTCTTGCAGGTTGGCTTGGCGTTCGGTGCGATCGTCGGCCGCAATCGCGGGGACGGTCAGAACTTCCCGCATCAAGGCCTCATGTTTAGGAACGAATTCATCCAGCCACCGCAAAAACACAGCCGGGGACTTTGCCGCCTTGAGCAAGGCCTTGTCTTCACGCCGCCGGATCCGGCCCAACTCCGCGATAAAGAAAGGCTCCTCGGTGAGCGTCCGTTTCGCTTTCGGGGGTCCCTGTTTTTGCCTGTCCGCTTTCGGCTTCGGATTCGCCTGGGGATCGGTTGGATTGTCGGCCGGACTGTTCGAGCTCGAATTGCCCCCGGGATTGTCGCCACTGTTCCCGGCCGCGTTCGGATCGGTCGGCATGTCGGCCGGGTTGCCTGATTTCGCTTTGGCTTCCCAGTAGCTTTCCAGCATGTTCAGCGGAATATACGCGGCGTTGACGACGCGGACGTCCCCATCGGGTCCGATGCGGTCCATGTCCTCGTAATCGAGCACATCATTGACGCTGTAAACGCCGATTTCACGCAATCCTTTGTACCACGCCAAACGGGCTGCCGAATCGCCTCGCAACAATCCTTCCACGGAAAACTTACAGTAGTAATCCGGAAACCGAAGTAGCTTCGAATTAATCTCCTGCTCTTTCTTCACGATACAGGGCAAGATACTCCCTTTCACCCATTCCAAATCGGCTTGCTCGTTCGTACTGTAAGAGGATTTCAGCAGCTCCATCAGCTTATTGGGCGGGGCCTTGAACCAGCGGGCGATGTCGATCACTTTCACTTGTTTCGTCTGTAGCAACTGGAGGGACTCGGGATCCATTTGATTCTGGACCCAATCCATGTTCTCCCACAGAATCCCGACATTCGCCGTGTCGGCCCGCTGGCTTTCCCGCCATTCCTTGCGGAAATTGTCGCGGGCGGGCTTGTCCATTTTTCCGGGGTGTTTGACGAAGCCTTGCGGCATTCCGCCATTCCCAAACCACTTATTCCCCATCCGCTCTGCCGCCTGGGCCCCCCCGATCGATTCCGCTCCGTAACTGATTGCAGACTTAAACGTGATCCCGTCTTTTGTGTAGTGGGGAAAGATTAGAACGTCCGAATCCTCCAGAGTCCGCTGGCCCCGATCATCGGAAACGTCGTAGACCAGCCGATTCGTCACGCGGGATCGTCTGACAGTCACCCGCCAGGGCTCAAGAGGCCAAACGTATTTCGGCTCCCCCCGGCCGTTCCATTCGATTTCACTGAAACTGACGCCCCACAGCAGGCGATGGGCTTCCACTAGCCCCCAATAAACAGCCGCCGTCATCTCGGGGTTTGGCCTAACGTGTAATAACTTGTGCGAGGGGTGGGTTTCGACATACTGCCGACGCCTCCCCGTTTTCGCATATACACCGCAGGGCATCACCACATGCGCGCTGGCGTACAGATCGACCGCCAGGAAAACAGCGGAAAGAGTCATCGCCGAATCGGGCGTGACGTCCTCACCGCTGGTTGTTCGGGTCCCGCTCCCAAACAGACCGCCATCGTAATCGGACAGTCGCATTCCGGTCACCACGCGGCCCAATTGTTCCAGGCCACTATTCAGCCACTTTAACACGGCAGCCCCCGTCTAACTGTCCGATTGTCGGGACAGTGCGACCAGATTCAACACGAACAAAATCGTACCAGCGACAACCGCAGAAACAGCCACCCCGCAGCATCCCGCCACGCCGCCAATCAATAGCAGATAACCCAATCCCATCGCCGCCACTTGCAGGCCTCGAATTGCATCAGGACTCATCCGAACAACGCCCCCTCTTCCTCGTAAATCGAAGTGACTTCCGGTTTGGAAAGACTCATCCCCAGGGCCATCACGGCCGCTACGATGCCGTCAATCTTCTTGTGATTGCCCCTTGCGGGCTTCTTGAGCAACTTCAGATTCCCCGGCCGTTCGTAAATGGTGACATTCTGAGCGCACCACGTCAGGACCGGGTTCCCGTCGTGATACATCACGTGATTGGCCACGGCCTTTTCGAAGTGATCGATACACGGCGCGAACGTGATTCCGGACTGATTGAAACTCTCAACCAGAATTCCGTTCCCGTCCTGCAATCGCTGGGCAAGCGAATGCGCGTACTTGGGATCGTAAGCGATGCCCCGCAAATCGAACTCCGAACGAGTTTCCAGAATCTTCTCGCAAAAGGTTTCTTCGTCGAAACTGTTCCCGGCCGTCACCGTGATAAAGCCCCGGGCCTGCCAGTCTCTCAGCGCTGGAACCTTTTCGACCAACACCGCAAACCCTTCCTCGGGAATCTGAAAATAGGACTTCAAGCGGTATTGCATTAACCGCCGATTGTCCTTTGTCCTGCCCCAGGGAAAGCACTGGACGAACGCCGACAAATCCCACATCAACGCCAAGTCCATCCCGCCGTAACATGCCCGCCCGCGTAGCTCTTCATCCCATTGCGTTCTGGTCAAACGTGTCTTTTCGGGAGTCATGTTTGCAGGCCTGCAATTCGTTTCCGCCTGTCCTGTAGAGTGGTTTCCGATAAGCCCCGTTAACGCGCCAAACGCTGCCAGGCTTTTGAGTAATTCGCGGCGATTCATGGGATTCTCAGGCTACGATGCGGTCATGTGGTCAACGTCGAACACCAATTGACACTCACGCCAATCGGACATGCTGATCAAGGGAGAATCACCGGACTGCCATTGATTCCCACGGTACATTTTGAAGCGGGCGAAAGCCTGGGGGCTCCGCTGGGCCGCTTTCAACTTGCTGATAAAGTCCTCGGTATCCAGAGTGATTCCCCAACCGGGATTGGCTTGGATCCACGGTTGCAGGCGTTTCAATTCTTCCTCTGGCGAACAATCCAGCGGGATTTTGAGTTGTTCGTCACTGATGCCGGCCGGGAGTTCGTACGACTCGAAAAATACGGTATGGTCGTAGACTTCACCCGCCGCCACTTGTTTCCCGTAGTCGTATTTTGCTTTCCCGATTCCCTCCAGATCCTTACCGGCCGTCGAACAGTGGAACATTAACGGCTCGGGCCGACTGGCCCCCATATACTCCAAAACGGAATACAGCTCCCAGTTGACGACGTGTAATTCGTCGATAATGCAGCTTCCGTTCAGCCCTTCCTGGGAGTTCGGATTGTCACCCGCAATCAGGAAGTAATACCCATCCTCGTCCGGGTATTCGATGATGTTTTCGGTCTTATTAAACTTGAGATACGGCCGCAGGACGGGGGACCGCTCCCCCATTTTCATCGCATGGCGGTGAACGATTTTGGCTTGTTTGCCGTCCTTTGCGGCCGTATACACTTTCTGTCCGGGCTCGCCGTCCTGAGTCAGCAGGTACAGTCCCACGCCGGCCGCTATCGGTGTCTTAGCATTCTTTTTGGGGACCCACCAATAAGCACTTTTGAACCGGCGTTTCCACTTCCCGCTCACCGGATCCTGTCGGACCCAACCAAACACCCGGGCCAGCATTTTCTGGGCGGCGGGAATCGGAACGAACGTTTTCCGGCCCCCTTCGAACAACTCGAGACACGACGGGAAAAAGTCCAGGACATGCTTCGCCCGCTTGACGTCGAACCGACACCCAGCCCGTTCGACGGCCAGTTCGTCAGACTTGTTGAGAATCCATTTCCGCGTGACATCGTCGATTTGCAGCATCGTTAGTCACTCAGGCTGTCTAGCAACGGATCACCGGTTTTGGGCTTCTCAATCGCGTCATCCGGCCCCAGGCTGCGGTCTCGGGCCCGGTCGGCAAGACTGAGGATTTGCGGGCCACCCATCACACCCAGCGGCCCGGAACGCGGCGCCCGGACCCGCCGACGGCTGATCGGATCCAAGCCCAGTTTTGAACCGAGCGAAACCACCCGATCCCAGCTCGATTCCGAAATCTTGACCACGGGGTTCACCTTGACCGTTCCGTTTTCGTCCGTCACTGTGAGCGTGCTGGTATCCAGTTCGTCGTCCGCCCGTAACGCTCGCTGGTAGAACGTGCAATAGGCTTGCACCAGCCCCCGTTCCCCCTTGCCGACTCCATAGCGTTCCGTCAGTTCCGGAACGAGAAACTCCCACATTTTCCAGGCTTCCAGGTCCGTTTCCTCACTGAACGGGTTCGCTGGATCAAAGTCACTCGGTTGCGGTTCGTTGAAATTAATCCGGTCCGCCCGGAATGTCCCGTTCTTGATTTTGTCGGCTAAACTGGTCGCAGGCCTTCCCGCCGTCATTGCTTACCTCACAGACAATTACAATCCCCGGGCTGTCTTCAAGTCGTGGCACGTCTTGCAAAGTCCCTGCCAGTTCTCGGGATTGTCCCGCAATTCAACATTTCCCCGAAATGGTATGATGTGATCCAACACCGTCGCGGGGACCGAATAGCCCTCTTTGGCACACAACGCACACAGCGGGTTTTCCGTCAGGTAGGCTTTTCGGTTTTTCGCGTGTAAACGCGTATAGCCTCGCTGATGACTGTTCTTGCGTCGACCTTCGGAAGTCGATGCTTCATTAAGCCGGAATTGCTGAGGCATGTTCGGCATATTGCCTGTCCTTTTGTTTCTCGGTTTAGGGCACTGCGGATAGACCGACACCACTGAGGGGCCCCAGTGGTGTTATCTGATCGAATCCGAATCAAACCGCTTTGCAAGCGTTTTCCAGGCAGATTTCACGCAGAGATTTCAGCAGTTCAACCGCAACACGCGGTGAACTTCTTTCTCCCGAAACTTGAATCGGCAGCGACTCACAACGCCGCCATCTTTGATATCGAACTCGGGCCGATCGGGAACGACTTCGATAATCACGTTGATTTCACGCCGGCCGAAATCTGCCCCGTTCGTTTGGGGCAGTGGATGGCTGGGGCGGTCGACGTCTTCCAAAGACAGGGCAGGCCTTTTTGACGCACAGTCCAGGCAATCGCACTCCACACAGGGCCGGGAACTTTCCGAACGACTGACGCAAATATCGGGCGTGTCCCCGAGCAACTGAATTTTGTCCGTCGGTAGCGGCTTGTGACTGTCCCAGTGAATCGACGGCCCCGGCTTTCCTTCCACTTCACTGGCAATCAGCGCGGCCATACACCCGGCAACAACGAGAATGCCCAGGAATTGGGCTCCAAAGATCAAACCGTTAAAACGCATCTACAAATCTCCTTCGGGGGGCGGGATCAGTTCGACGTCGACGTCGACGCCGTAACTTTTCCCGGGTTGCTTCACGATCTTTTCAACCGTCTTTTCGACGGGTTGAAGAATAGACACAGCGGGTTTGGCGCCCGCCAGCAGGTATCCCGCAATCCCTGCCAGCGGGAACGCCGCCCCCGCCAGTGCGATTCCCAGTCCCGCCAGTTTGGACAGGCCTTTACGGACAGGGACCGGGGCGGGTTCTCCGTGATTGTGAACGACAATTTTGTTACCGGGAAACGGGTTCTTGAAGTCCCCAGGATTCAACCCCAATTGCTTGGCTGTCACTTGGAGTTTCATTCGCTCGTATTCCGCTAACGACGCCGTTCGCAGATTTTGCCGCAAACGAACGTCATCGTTCATGGGCTGGTTCCCAGTGTCGCCGGGGGGACTGCCACCAGAGGGGACGCCGTTTGAAAATTTGCCACCGTATTTGCCTCTTGCAGCGCGGCGACAATTTCAAATCCGATCCCCATACAGTCCCGCATGGGAAGCGTTGGCAATCGGCCTCGTAACACACCAGCAACAATCGTGACGGGATCAATTCCGGGGGGCATTTGCGGGATGCTCTCCTGTTAAAACTTTGCGGGACGGAACGACTACAAAACACGTTACCGGACAGGCACTATTCCGGTTTCGCTGGCGCGTACCAAGGATTGTTGGGATTGCCAAACGGTTGCGGCATGGGGACGTGACTGAACGAATTCAACGCGCCCAGCGTTTCAGGACTCTGGTTTTGCGCAGCAACGGTATCAGCCGTGTAAACGCGGTCCAACCAAGCCAGGTAACGCCCATTCGAACGGGCTGATTCTTGCATGTCCGAAGCGATATTCGCTTCGATAATCCGGCCCAGGTCCAACTCAGTGGCCATTACTCTTTCTCCTCCTGCAAAAACTTGTTCACGTTCACCCGGACAACGCTGCCCGATTTGACGTTCGTGAACGACTTCAGCAGGTTGCCGTCTTTGTCGACAACCTGCACCGTGACCAATCCAGGCGGGCCAGGGGGACCTGCCGGACCCGCTGGGCCTCGGCTTCCGGTTTCACCCTTTTCCCCCTGGTGGCCTCGTTCCCCTTGCGGGCCAGCGGCCCCGATGGGCCCTCGTTCCCCCCGTTCCCCTTTCGCTCCGGCCTGTCCGGGACTCCCAGGGCTGCCGGGACTTCCGGGAGGGCCAGCCGGACCGGCCACAGTCGAAGGGGGCGGGGGTAAGATCTCGGGGGGATCCACCGGAATTGCTGGAGGCGGGGGAACGTTGATTTGTTGCTGTCCCTGTTGCTGGGACGGATCAAACGCCAGCCGGCCGCGAATCTTGCAACGGACCTTGAACCGTCGGCACGCGTTGACGATTTGTGACGCGGGAACAATCGTCGATCGTCCCGGGCCTGAACCCCAGACAATCCCCGCCAGTCGCCCGCGAAAGAAGACGCCACCGCCCGAGTGACCGTGACCGACTTGCCGATCACCCAGGTAATCACCGAGATTTGAAACACCCTCAATCCGTTGTCGCGCGGTCACCAGTTGCGTACCACCGGGGAACCCGGCCGTTTCCACTTCCTGATTAAGCGGTGTTTCCAGCTCGATATCGACTGGCGTTCCCGGCCCCTTGATCGTCACTAACGCGTAATCTCGGGGCGGATTGCCCGTAAGGATTGACGCGGGATATTGCTTTCCATTTACGATCAGATGGAAACCGAAATTCTTGTCACGCCCCCATCCAGCGTAAACGTGTTCCACGTTGTGCCAGCAGGTCGCGTAGACAACCTGTCCGTCAGGCAAATCACCGACGCAAACGGCCGAACCCCAGTCGACAATCTTTTCGCAAGTCTGCTGATGCGTGACCGGATCCCAGCGGCATTGGCCACTGAATTGGGCGCGAGTCATCGCGACAGACGAAGCGTAATCAGCCCGGACGGCTTCGGCCCCCGGGCTGAACAGAAAGAGCGAACACACCAGAGACAGGACAGGCACACGCGACATAATTGGCCCCGCTGACACAGTGACACGAAACCAAGACTGAGAACGCGGACGTAAAACGCGGACAAAAAAACCCGCTGGCCGCGTGAGAGAACAGGCCGGTTAGCCCGCAAGGTGGAAACAGGAAACCACCCCCGGCCCGGCTCTCACGCGGGCAAGGGGCTATTTCGGACTGGCTGCCAGATTGCGAGTCTCCCGAGCTCCGGCAATGCCGTGACGCTCTAACAGCTTGTTGATGACCGCGTGATCTTCCGCGCTCCGTCGTTCGTGAGACGCGTTGATTTTGTCGACGGCCCGTTCGTGCGATTCCGTGACGCTCGAAATCTGACGCGGGATTTCGTGGAACAGGGCCGACGCCCCTAAGTAGATCCCGTACACGACAGCCGCCAACACGCAAAACAAGAGAACCGTTTCGGGGCGCTGGGCCTTGAAATAGCTGACCGCCTCGGCAATCAGTGACGCGGGCGTTTTGACTTGAGATTGTGACTGATCCGCGTTTTCCATAGCTCGCCCTTTCCATGTACAAAGCAAAACACCCGACGGCATTGATTCACAAAGAGAATCGTTCCCTTTGTGAACCAATGCCGCCGGGCGTCATCTCTGAACACCTTATATGGCGGCTACTGGCCCGACTTACATAATCTATCTTCAGCCTCAACCGTAGGCCTGTCAAGGGGGATCACGATAACTCCGTCGGGAGTTGTGACAACAATCGTGAACTGACGCCCACGCCCCCGGCCTGACTTCCCTTTGACTCGAATTTGCACGTCCCCAATCTGCAGGCCTTCCCCGTCACGGCGTCCATACCGTCGCGTTTTCACGTGTCCTCTCTTTCGGGATCCTCGTCCCGTTAAAGGTTCGGTCACACCACTGAATCGCCGTTTGACTGCCCATCGTTGTACACCTGTTTTTGAGATCCGGACGAACCGTCTATTGGGTTTTTTAACAACTACTGAACAAAGTCGGGGCGTTATTCTGCCGTCCAAGTCACGTCAATCATCGTCATTCCCAGCCGTTCCCGCCTTGCGTTTTCGGCCTGTCTTGCCTCCCGCCGGTCTTGGTTTTCCAGGAACGATTCCAGTTCGCCGAACGTCCGGAAGCGAATTGGTTGACGCTGTCGCTCTGGCTTGTGCTGGTTTACTGTCCGCTCCGAGCACATCCACTCCCGCCAGAACTTCAGAAACACGCCCCACGATTGCATCATTTGCCTGTCCTGTTCTAGTGATCGTAATCACGTCCCCGGGTTTCGCTCCCCAACGATGGGGAACATAAGACATCTTCCCATTAACCGTGATGAACGGCATCGGCTTTTCACCGGGCCACATCGGTTGCGTCTCCTGCACAATGAACGTTTCCGTTTGGCTGTCCATGCCTGTCTCTTCTCTTTCTTCTGCCGTTGCTGCGGTCCCAGATCGCCAGACACAGCCCGAACGGGGGCCGCTCGTTCGGGCCGATTTCACTTTGACCGGGCTTCAGGAATCGTTGACGTCCGGGCAGAAACTCGATTGATAGCGGCGATAACGGCTGGTCCCGAAACGGTTCAATCCCGTCCTGCCACCATTTTTGTTCGGTCCGATTCGCGGGGAGCAACATCACGATCAAGTCCGCTCTCCGTTCCGCCCAGGCTTTTGTGATCCACGGGCCGATATCACTGAACGGGGGATTGCAATAGACTCTTTCGCGGGCCCAGGATTGCGTCAACCCGTCATCCGCTTCGGTAAAGAATCGCGGCAGCTTTGCATTCAGGGCCGACGCCGCCACGTCGATCGAGAATCGAAACCGGTCGTTCAACCGTGCAAATTCCAGCTTCGGTAAAGCCCGATCGTCAACCGCCCGATTCGCGCCGGACCGCTGAGTTTGCTGAGGATGATTTTTCGGCTTGAAGCGAACTAACGACATCGAAAAGATTCCTTGTCTTACCTGCCCGCGATTGACTCACTTTGTTTATTCGACGTCTTCTGAAAGAGCTTGTAGGCCTCTTCCGCGATTTGCGTTGCGTAGACACACATAATCGAAGTCGCGGCATCAACGAACTGACCGCGCGAAATGTAGTCCCACTTCCAGGCTTTCGCGTGCGTCTCGGTCATCTCAGTGAGTTGATCCCAGAACGTAGTGTCCGGACGTCCTGACGTTGGTGAAGTCACTTCCAGATAGGCTTGAGCGAGTTCCGCAACGGACGACATAAATGAATCCCGCGTGAGGCTACGTGACTCGACCGCAGCCATTCGACGCGCGAAATAAGTCGTCCGTCTGGCTTTCTGTGAGGCCAATTCCTTCGCTACGCTATCGTCGTCGGCCGCAACTTCGCACGGCACATCGCCCGTTTTCCGAGACTCTCGCCAGTCCTCGAACACATTGACGGCCTCATCTATCGCGTGACCAACGAGCGTTTCAATCGCAGCGACCTCGGTTCCCTTGACAGTAAAGTGACATTGCGGACACTCCAGGTCACCGTGTCTATTTTCAATCACGGACCTCATCGCGGGCGATAAATATGAGTGACATTTTGGACAAAAACCGTCGTACAAGTCTCGCCATACCCGTTGCATCGCCCGAGCTTTTTCCAGTGACACGTCCAGGGCTAAGTTTTCGCTTGACATTAAGTGTTTTCCTGTTGTGGTTACCTAATACGGAGTGACGTTAGTTACCAGTAGATATACCCGCGCACAAACAACCACGCGAAAAACAACTCACCTTTCAGCTCACGCTCCCACCACGGGATAAATCGAAACGTTTTCGCAAACTCAACACAGACGCACTTCTTCGGCTTTCCCCATCGTAATTTCATTTTTTTACTTTCTTGCATACCTGCGGTTACTGTTTATCGTTTTCGACCAGCGTGGTTTTCGGAGTAGTCCACTTGCGAAAAGTCATATTTTGGAAAGCAGTCTAGACAGAAGAATTTGACCGGACGGCCACGTGCGAGCGGCTGTTCCATCGCACGGGACAATGTGTAGCCATCGAAGCAAATCTCCTGCCCGCAATCTCTGCAATGCCCTTTGTTGCACGACTCCATTTGTTCCCTCTTAACTGTTGCGGGGGTCGCACAAACGACCATAACCGCATCGTTTGGC
>ERZ650311.1611-NODE-1611-length-10927-cov-5.209437_pt1 | contig 10927 bp, 13 predicted proteins | sample MGYA00376247_ERZ650311 | MGnify/ENA primary metagenome ERZ650311 (study PRJEB26733, sample SAMN07839324) | wastewater metagenome | biome: small river; feature: stream; material: water | place: USA: North Carolina | collected 2016-07-28 ... | reverse complement strand
ACAGCCGACGATCAAGGACCATTACTTGACAGGCTTTCTTGCTTTACTAATGCAGCTTTCCACGGCTGGCGCGCTGTTGATCGTAACGGAACTGAATCAGCAAGGTGCGAACTTAACCGGACTGGAAAGCGAGACAGACAGACCGGCGCTTGAAACGATCGCCTCTGCCGCCCTGACCAGGCTTGCCAATGACGTGCGGGCGCGGGCCGTGGCCTCTGCGGTGGCGGCGGTGCAATTGGGGCTGGGGATTGCCGACAAGATCAGAAGTGACGCAGCGGATGGCTCGACGGGCTACGTGAGCCGGGCCGCCGGGGAAGCGACCAATCTTTCCCTTGCGCGTGGACGGGATGCCGAGATTGCAGCGCGGAGTGGCGAGATTCAGTTTTTGGTGTATTCGGCGGTGCTGGACTCCGGCACGTGTAAGCCCTGCGGTGAAGTGGACGGCAAGACCGGTGATTCTACGAAGGACTTGCCGAGTGTGCCGAATCCGGCCTGTGATGGCGGGGCGCAGTGCCGGTGCGTGATTATTCCCGTGCGAAAGGCCGCTTAACACAATTCCAAAACCCGCTCTGTTAAAAGGTGCTCGAAATGAAACGCAAGGCAACGCCAATCAGTGACGATATTCGCCGGATGACTGTCGGCTTTGAGGTGAAATCTGTCAGCGCGGAACCTGACGGCCAATATGCCGGATTTATCGAAGGGTACGCCGCCGGGATTCATAACATTGATCGAACCGGCGACATGATTCTGCCCGGTGCATTTACGGACAGCCTGCCGGATTTTCTGAAGGATGGCGTCATCTGCTGGCAGCACGACTGGGCAACCCCCATCGGCAAGCCGACCGAAGCTCGTGAAGACAGTTATGGCCTCTTTTCAAAGGCCCGCATCAGCAAGACGCGCGCGGGCGAAGATTGCATGACCCTGATCCGCGATGGTGTGGTCAACAAGCTCTCCATCGGCTATCGCGTCAAAGATTACCAGTGGGTGGATCGCGCGGGCCTGGTGGCGTATTTGACCGGTTCCGGCCTGTCCGCTGGTAAACAATCCGACATCCTTCGGCAGTACGACGAAGCCGACCTCAACGAACTCTTTCTGCTCAAGAAAATCAAACTCTACGAATACTCGCCGGTCACCATTCCGGCCAATCCCAACGCAAGTATTACCGCTGCGAAAAGCCTGCTGGCTGGGCTTCGCTTCGGTGATCAACTCCAAGCGGTGCTGGCTGCCGTGAAAGAGGTAACGACCCACGCAGAGGAATTGAAAACCCTGCGCGAGCAAGACAACCGAACACTGAGCGCGGAGCGGCGCGAATCGCTGCACGAGATCGCAGGCGAACTCGACAGACTAATTCCGGCCCTGCGCGATGTGGCCACCGAAAAGGCGTCTCAAGTGGACGACCTGACGGAACTCAACCGAATTTGGGCGCGGTCAATGGGCCTCGCCGCTTAGGAGTAACATGACCAAACTACAAGAATTACTGCTAAAGATTAAAGCGCTGCGCGATGCGCAGAAGGCGGACTTCGACGCATACACAGACGATTTGTCAAAGATGCCCGCCGACGTGAAAGCCCGCGTGAAAGCGCGCGACGTTGACATTGAGGCTCTCGAAAAAGAAGCAAAAGAAATTGAAGAACTGGAAGCCTTGCGAGCCGGAAACAGCACCGGATTAGACGGCTTCAAGCACGATGGCAGTCAGCAGCCCGGCAAAGCAACCGTCATCGGCACGGAATACGCGGGCGATACAACCATCGTTCACAACAGCAAGGGCGATATTGACCGGATTTACGAGGAAGGCGCGGGCTTCGTCGGCGACAAACAGCGCGCGGCGATCAGCACCAAGTCTTATCGTGATGCCTGGTACAAGTATATTCGCAATCGTGACGGCTTGGGCCGCACCGATTTCAAAACCTTGCAAGAAGGTGCGGACTCACAGGGCGGCTTTCTGGTGCCGGAAGATTACGCAAATCGAATCATTCAGCGCCAGCCGACGCCGACGCAGGTCGCTGGAATGGTCACGCGACTGCAAACGGGCCGCGATGCGATCACGATCCCGCGTGTCAATTACACCGACACAACCAACAGCAACAATAGTATTTACACGACCGGCATTCGCGTGACCAAAACGGGTGAGGTGCCTTCGTCTGCAACCGTCCACCGTGTCACTGACCCGGCCTTCGGCGTCACGCGCATTCCGGTTCACACGTTCATGCTGTCCATGCCACTGACCAATGACATGATCGAAGACAGCGCCTTCCCGCTGCTCAACTGGTCTTCCGGCAAGTTCCGCGAAACCGTTGACCTGTTGTACGACAACGAAATTATCAACGGAACCGGCATCGGCGGGCCGCTCGGAATGCAGACCAGCATCGGAACCGGCACGGACAATATTGCATCAATCGTTTCCGGCGGCGCGTCCACACTGACCGCTGATGGCTTGATTGACCTGAATTACGGCGTCCCGCCGCAGTACCGCTCGAATATGAAATGGCTGATGTCCTACCTGAACACGGTTAAGGCTGTGGCCAAATTGAAGGACTCGCAAAATCGCTACCTGTTCAACATGGGCGGCGCGTCTGATGGTGGATTACAGGGTGCGCGGCCTGATGCGCTGCTGGGTGCGCCGATTACCTACAGCGAATTTATGCCGTCCATTGCGGCTAACGCCTACCCGATTCTGTTCGGTGATTTCTCTGGCTATTACCTGGTGGAGCGCGTTGGCTTCTCCATTCAGGTGCTGGATCAGATATACGCTGAAACGAATCAAGTCGTCCTGCTGGGTCGCTTGCGATTCGGCGGTCAAACGGCGGAACCGTGGAAGATTAAAGCCCAAAAGGTCAGCACCTAATCTGACGGAGCAGGGCGCAACCTCTGAGGGGTGATGGGCTTTATCGCCCCTCAATTCACAGATTTTTAAGGGGACTTTATGAATGTTCATACTCCATCAGATACTGTATTGGAGAAAATTGGATTCTCGAATGCGATCACTGCCGCATCGAATAACGGAACCGGCGTGGACTGTCAGGGCTTTGAAAAGGCAATGGCGGTCTATTACGCCTCACCGTCAGGAACCGGCACAACGTCTGATTGTAAATTGCAGGACTCGGACGACAACAGCACCTTCGCAGACGTGACCAGCGCCACGTTTGCGCAAAACACGACCGTCGGCGGCGCGACGATTCAGGTGATGAATATCAACCTGTCGAAGCGCAAGCGGTACGTTCGCCTAGTGCATACCGGCGCGGGCGGCTCGGCTGCCGGTCAGGCCTATGGCTTGATCCTGCTATTCAATCCACGCTTCAATCCACCGACGCACACACAAACCGTGGTTTCGGTGTAGCGAAAAACGCCGGGACGGCGCGAGTGCAATTTACTCAACCCGTCCCGGATGGCAATTCGACCATGAAACCTGATAAGCCTGAAAAATTACCAAAAGGCTCAGAGGTTAAGCCGGCGAAACGAGCGCGCGGGAACGACCCGGACGCTGACGGCCAAGACGAAGGCGGCATTGACGGCACGAAAAAAGCCTTCAGCAAGCCGCCGAAAACCAAGCGAAAGTAGATGGGAGATTACGCCACCATTGAACAGGCGCGAGCCTACGGATACCAGAGCACCGAAGCGGATGACGCCATCCTCGGTGACATCCTGCCCCGTGCCTCGCGCGTGTTCGACCAGGCGTGCGGACTGCCGCCCGGCTATTTCGACGCCTACGATGGTGTTGCGGAAGCTGCGGCGCGGAAGTTCTGGGGGAGCGGCACGAACTATCTGCCGGTCAGCCCGTACCTTTCGACTTACACGCCGACTGTCGCTTTGCCGACCGGCTGGGATACGCCGACCTTCGTCGAATCCAATCCATTCGCGCATCCGCAACAGGCAACCAGCAACGGAGAATTCTTTCTGGTCCGCACCTATGGCGACGATGAAAGTCGCTTCGAAGGGCTGCATTCCGTCGGCAATGATCTGGGCAGCAACTTCGCGCTTGATCTGAGCAGTGGGCTGCAGTTCGGCTGGCCGGAAGGAATCAAGATCACCGTGACGGCAAAATGGGGCTGGGATGCGATCCCTGCCGACGTTACCGAAGCGGTGCTCGAAATCACCATGGCCATCTGGCGCGGGCGCGATGGCGCGTTTGCCAAGGTAGTGAATCTGGGCGATTCGCAGACGATCTTCGGCGCATTGCCGGATCGAGCGCGGTTGATCGCCGACAAGTACCGAATGGGAAGGATGGTGTTCGCGTGAATCAAGACTACTTGCTGCAATTCTTTCTTTACGAACATTTGCCGCCCCATCTTCAGGCGGTGTCAAAGCCGTTTCACGATCTGGCTTGGGCGATTGTTCACGGCGACAACACGCCCGAAAGTGGCAACGTCACAATTGGCGAAGCGTTGCCGGGTAACCCAGAGCGCACCGTCGCGCTTCGCAAGCTGCTGGAAGCGAAAGACTGCGCAGTGCGCGCTGTATTGTTCAGATGAACTTGAAGCTCTCCATTGACGGCCAAGCCAAATTCGACGGCGCGTTTCGCGTGCTGGCCGAAGGGTTGACGGATTTACGCCCCGTCTGGCCGGAGATTGAGCTGCAATTCTTCCGCGCGGAGTTGGAGCAATTCAGCTCCGAGGGTGCTCGCGGCGGCGCTCGCTGGCAACCTCTGAGCGCGCGGTATGCCAAATGGAAGGCGAAACGCTATCCCGGTAAGCCGATTCTGCAACGCACAGGCCGCCTGCTGCGCTCGTTGTCAGTCGTTGGGGGGCCGGATTCAGTGCGGATCGTGGAGCCGATGAGTTTGACTCTCGGCACGCGGATGCCTTACGCCGGATACCACCAGCGAGGCGCGAAGCGATTGCCGCAACGCGAACCGCTGAACCTGACGCGAGATGATTACGGCAAATTCGTGAGCCGGATTTATCGCTACGCCGAAAAGGTCAGTCAGCAGGCAGGCTTTGAGGTGAAGGCAACCAGCTAATGGCTTACACGAGCACCAAATTCCAAGCCCTGTTTGCCGCGCGGATTCTTCCTGCGCTGACGGTGCTACTGGAACGAGACGCGAATGTGGCGTTGGCCGAAGTGGATCGTACACTTGAGAAGTTTCGAAGCTTTCGGACGCCAACGCCGATCACGACCAACTTTCCGGCGCTGTTTGTCGAAATGAGCCGGGCGGAACTGGCGCAGAGTGCCGATGACTCGCGGATTGACGAGCAGCACACGGTTGAAATCGCGCTGGCCATTGTCGGCAAGGACGCCTTCACGGTGCAGCAACGCATGGCGCAGTACGTGTTGGCCGTGGATCGCGCGCTCCGGGCTGCGACCGCCGATGATCTGCTGGGAGGTGTTACGAGCCAGACCAGCGGCCTGGTGCTCGAGGTAACGGCGCACGATTACCAACTCTTTCGCGTGGATTCCGTGCTACGCGCGGACGCGGTGCTGACGTTAGTGGTTCAATTTTTTGAGAGGTGATTTATGGCAACGAAGATTCCCGAAGGCCCGTGGACAGAGGAACGATTGGGCAAAGAACTCTATGAAACGCTGGCCGTGGAATACGGCTGCTGCACGCCGGATGCAGGTTTCCGGCCTGGGCTGGACTTGACCGACCCGTATAACGAACAACAGGCGAAAGCCACCAAACCGGCGAAAGCCGCAACCGATAAGGAGTAGCACATGGCTGGCCTACCGAAAGTTTACGATGCAGACAAAATTATTCTTGGCCCGGCGGACTTGTGGATTAACGTTGCTGTGCCGAGTGTGGGCGCTCGTCTATCCGTGGCGCTGGCCAGCGATGGCACGCCGACGCCGGACGCGACCGCGAACAGCAGCGCAATTCACTTGGGGATGACCAAGGCGGGCTGCACGTTCGAGTACAAGCCGGAAATCCAGGAATTCGGGAGCGACGAATTAACCGCGCCGCACCTAAGCCGGTTGATTACCGAAAGCCTGACGCTGAAGGGTGAATTCTTGCAGGTGTTTGATTGGGACATCTTGGAAGCGATGTCGGTCGGCGGGACGAAGACCAAGAACACCAGCACCACCAGCGGATATCACCAGGAAACTTTCGGCGGCAAGTCCAGCTTCAGCACCTATCCCGTGGCACTGATTGGCCCGGACATCGCCGCGCCGACGAAGTACTGGGTGATTCAACTCTACAAGGCGTACAACGCGGACGGCTTCACGTTCAACGTGACCCGCAAGGATCAGAGCGCCGCGCCCTTCACCTTCAAAGGCCTTTCGATCACCACGCGCACCGTCGGCGATCAGATCGGCAACTACTGGAAATCGTTGATCGCTGCCGCCTAATGAAAATCCAAGCCATCGCATCGGTTCCGCGGGACATCGGGCTTCGCTTGCACTGGCACTGCCAGCGCGAAGCCCTGTTTCCGTTGGGCCTGATGCCGAAAGAATACGGCGGGGCGTTCTGGAATCAATCGCTGGAAAACGGCATCGAACAGGCCATCCGCGACGGGTTTGACTACGTTCTGACGCTCGACTTCGACACCATCTTTGACCGCTCGCACGTGGAAACCCTGCTGCGATTGGCCAGCGAAAACCCGGACGCGGACGCCATTGTTCCGTGGCAGGTCTGCCGGGATTCGGTGGATCGGCTGTTCGGGGTGCGGAAACCCGATGGGACATTTCGTCGCCGGTTTGCCGAAGAAGAGTTCGAGCAAGACTTGATGCCGATTGATACCGGTCATTTCGGGCTGACGTTGATTCGCTTGGCCGCGCTTGAGGGTCTGCCGCGTCCGCTGCTGTGGGCGCAACCGGGCTGGCAAGGGCACTGGAACAATGAGCCGGTGACAGAGGAAGACCCGACGACCTGCGTCCATTCGGACATTTACTTCTGGAATCTGCTACGCGACCACGGGCGCAAGATGTTTTTAGCGACCCAGGTGCGCGTAGGGCATTTACAACAGGTCGTCACCTGGCCGACGACGGAATTTGGGATTGAGCATCAATACGTCGAGGCATTTAGGGCGCATGGCGCGCCGGAAAGTACACGATGAACTTAGCTGAGTATCGAAACCGAAAGAAAGCAACCACGGAATTGACCTTGCCGTCCGGCTTGGTCGTCACGCTGCAACGTCCGCCGCTGCAAGTCTGGATGCTGGCAGGCAAGATTCCGCAATCCTTCGTCAAACAACTGCTCGACGGGAAAGGTGAGCTGCCGGAAGAGCAATCCGCCGAAGATACACTGGCGGGCATCAAGTTTGTGCGGGAAGCGATTCTCTATGCCTTCGTGTCGCCGAAGCTGGTGATTGACGCGGATCCGAACAGCGAAACCGAACTCGACCCGGCTGATCTCGACCCGCAAGATTTCTTGTTTCTGTCCCGCTGGGTGATGACGGGCTCTCCGGAAGTCCCGGTCGCGACGAAGGGAGGCGAGATTCCGTTGGCGAGTCTCAACCGGTTTCGTCAGAAACGACCAGGGGGCGGCTTTGCTGACACTGGCATTGACGGCGAACAAGTTCGGGCAGCGACCGAGCCAGATGCTGGGCATTATGGATGATGCCATGGCGTTCGACTTCGACAATGCGGCAGCAATGCGCTTGGAAGAGTACGAACAGGAAAACGCGCAGATCATTGCGAAAAACGCGGCCATCGAGGCCGCCATTGCCTGCTGGGGCGGAAAATCAGAATAGAGGGCCGGTGCAAGTCACCGGCTTTGTTTTATGGCTTTAGACCGTCAACAAATGGGGCTGCTCTTCAAGCTGGACGCGGACAGCAAATCGGCACAGGCTGATGTCCAGGCGTTCCGCGAGTTCATGAAGGGCGTGGTGACCGGCATTCGGCAGGAAGCCGAAGTTGAGTTTAAGCGACTCCGCAACGAGGTAGATGAGCTCAACAAGAAGCTCGAAGATACCGGCAAAAAGGGCGGCAAAGGGCTGGATGATCTGGGCAAGAAGTCCAAAGCCAGCGCGGCCATCGTCAAAGAATCGGTTGAAACCTTCAGCAGTGAAATCATTGAATCCTTCGGCGTGGATGGCGACATTGCCAATACGCTTGGCAAAGAGATTTCCGGCCTCAGCAAAGAAACCCTCATTCTCGGCGGCGTCTTCGTTGGCGTCACAGCGGCCGCCGTCGGCGTGGGAGCGGCGCTGTTTTCGATTGCCAAATCCACCACCGAAGCCCTGACCAGTATTGGCGATCTGAACGAAAAGACCGGCCTCAGTGTGGAGACCATCAGCGCGCTGAAGCCGACGCTCGAGCAGAACGGCGCGAGTCTGGATAAATTCGGCAACGCGGTCAATGAACTGAATGACAAGCTGATCAAGGCGCGTAACGGAAATAAGGAATTCGCGGACGGGTTCAAAAAGCTGGGCGTGGACATTCAGCAGGGCGCGGAACCCGCGCTCGCGCAAATCGTTAAAAAATACAACGAACTCCCAGAAGGCGCGGAGCGCACGGCGTTTGCCACGAATGTCTTTGGGCAGGCGGGCGAAGATTTGGTTCTGACGCTGAATTCGCTCAACGGCAATCTCGACGCGCATACGGCCAAGATGCGCGAACTCGGCCTTGTGGTCACGCCGCAAGCCGTCGCCGAAGCCAAGAAGTTTGACGACCAGCTCAAGCAAATGCAGCTTCAATTGCAGGCCACCCAGCAGACCATCGGGCAATTCGTTATTCCGACGTTTACCGGCTTGCTGGGTGTTCTGAATGGTGTCTCGAAGTCCATTCTTGAGGTGATCAACGGCTCACGGGGTCTTGGCTCTGCGCTGGGCAGTGCTGCCGGATTTGCCAGTTTGGGCGGCAGCTTCGGCGCGCTGGGGCTGGCCAGCGGAAAGAGTGACCGGCAGAAGATCAACGAGGACGCGGCGAACGCGCTGGCGATTGAGCAGGAATTACAGGCCCGGCAGGATGGCCCGAAAAAGACCAATCCGCTCCCCTTCGGTGACGGGAAAAAGAAGACTGGCGCGAAGCCTGACACCGCCAGCGATGCCCGCCTGAAGCAACTGCAAATCCAATTGCAGGAAGAAGAAAAGGCGAACCGCTCGGCGCGGGATGCGATCAAGCGAACCTACGACCAGCGAGCGATTGACGAGCAGGAATTCGCCAACCAGCAGATCGCGCAGGCCAACGACCGGCTCGCCAAAGAGCTGGCCATTCTCGACAAAGAGAAGGCCGTTGTCGAGGGGTCGAAATTCAGCGCCGACAAAAAGAAAACAGAACTCGAACGCATTGCGGCGGCGCGCAAAGACCTGGAACGGCAAACGGCGGACGACATCGAGCGGATTGATGAGGATTTGCGCAAACGGCTCGAACAGGCCGGGATCGCCTTTGAACAGGCGCAAGCCCAAGCTCAGGATGCCGCGCTCAAACGGCGGGCCGGGGCGATCAATGCCGCGTTACAGGATGGGATTCTCAGCAACGAAGAGGCTGAACGCCAACTGACCGAGATCGCACAGAAAGGGATCGAAAACCGCATCGCGCTGGCAAATGCCGAAGTGGATCGAACCGGCGCGAATTCGCAACTGAAGGCCGTCGCGCTTGAAAAGGTGAAGGCGTTAGAGATCGAATTGGCGGCGTCAGTGGAGTCGGCGGGGGCGCGCATTCAGGCGGCACGGGCGAAAGACCTCGAAGACCTGCGCCGATACGTTGAAGCCAGAGATCGAGCGCAGCAAGATTTACAGGCCGCCGAAGTGGACGCGCTCGACCGCGAAGCGCGGCGGCTGGAACGACAGGCCGGGTTGGGATTGGGAACGGGAGCGCAGGCCATCTCGGCGCGACAGGCCGCCGACCTCGCGCAGGCCGCCTTTGAGCGGGATTTGGCGCTCAAGCGGATCGAAGACCGACGCGTTGAATTGCAGGGACTGGCAGATACCAGCGCGCAGGCCGTCGAGGTCGAGCGGCTGGCGAATGATCAGCGGTTGGCCGAAGAGGAACGGTATCAGCAGGAAAAGGCGCGGATTAAACAGGAAGCCCGCGCGGCAGAGTTGGAGCTACAGGGCTTCGATCAGGCGACGGCGGACGCGATTGCACAGCAAGAACTCTTGAACGGTCGAACGCTCGCCCTGTGGGAGCAGTTGCGCGCCGGAGCACAGACGACCGTGGACAGCCTTCGTTCCACACTGCCAAGTTTGGGCGCGTTGTTTGTCCAAACCGGCAACACCATCGCCAACGCCTTGACGACCAGTATTTCCGCGTTCGCGTCAGGCGCGACATCTGTGCGAAAAGCAGCGGCGGAGTTTTTCAAAGCGGCTCTCGCGCCATTGAAGGAATACCTGCTCAAGAAATCAAAGATTCAGTTTGCGGAAGCGATTGCTTCGCTCGCCGTGCAGGATTACCGAGGCTTCGCGTTGCATACGCTGGCCGGAACGGCCTTGGCAGCGGCAGCCGGATTGATTGACGCAGGCGGCAGCGCGATTGCGGGCGGCGGTGGTGGCGCGGTTGCTCCATCGGCGGGCGGTGGCACGAATGCCCAACCACAGGGGCCGCGCACGATTGACCAGGGCAATCCGATTGACCGACCAGGCGCGCAGGTGGTGCTGATCAGGGCAGAGCATGCGCCGGGGGTCGTGGTCGAATTGGTCAGGCAGGACATCGCCGGGAATGGCGTGCTCCGCGAGGCGATTCAGCGCGAAGGGGGTGGGTAATGTCGGTTGCGAATTTCCCAGACGGTCAGGACACCGCGGGCCCGTATTGTTCAAGACTCCAAGAATCGCCGGTGGATTATCCGGTGGATCGGACGATTTACGATGACGGGGCTTGTGATGTCAATGTTAGCCCCTGCGGTCTGGTCAAATACGAGCTGCAATACGAGGGATTGACGGCGGCGGAAGTGACGACGCTCCGCGATCACTACAACCTCGCGAAAGGGCAGGTCGAAGACTTCAACTTCTACCATCGGCGCGATGCGACCCTCTATCCAAACGTGCGCTACCAGTCATTCAGACTGCCCAGGCGCGTGAAGACGTGGTCGAATTCGGTGACGATCATTCTAGTG
>ERZ650311.1610-NODE-1610-length-10936-cov-6.541954_pt1 | contig 10936 bp, 26 predicted proteins | sample MGYA00376247_ERZ650311 | MGnify/ENA primary metagenome ERZ650311 (study PRJEB26733, sample SAMN07839324) | wastewater metagenome | biome: small river; feature: stream; material: water | place: USA: North Carolina | collected 2016-07-28 ... | reverse complement strand
ATCTACGGACAACGTGCTGGTGCAGCGCCAACGCAATGGAGCAATAATATGTTCGTCATCTATGGCTTCGATGCTAATGCAGGCTGGGGCACATGGTACTGGGGCCATGCTTCAGCACCAGAGCCTGGGCCTGAAGTGTACAACGCTCTATTCCCCAATATGAAGGTGAACGAAAGCCTGCTGATGGTCCCTGGCATGTCAGGTGATCCATATGCATGGTATCCACACACTGTGTATCTCGCTGAACAGCGAGAGCGTGCCTTCATAGGCAAGCGTGTCAGTTTCTTATTGCCAGGCAGTGGCAGTGAGGTGTTTGCCACTGTCATCAAGTTCTTAACCAACTATCACAACGAGCAAGCACTACGTGTGACAGCTTGGGGCTATCATCTGGCCGGTCCAACCGACTTCATCGTCTTCTGTGACGAGATCACAGGCATAGAGGAGTAACAGTCATGCATGACTTCGACCATGAAGCATTCGATCTAGGCACCAGTCCATGGGGATGGGTGTTCTTCTTTACACTCATTGTCATGCTCTTCCTGTCACTGTGGAAGGTGTATGACATCGCAGTGTGGGCGCTGTCATGACAGAGAAGAAACGTCTAGCAGATTGCACAGATGCAGACATACAGAAGCTGTACCGTGAATGGCAGACAACTAAAGGCCATACACGACGCTTTGGAGAATGGGTAATCATCAACACTCGTGTGTCAATGACACATCCTGAGCTGTATCTAGAGAAGAGCAACCTAGACGCCAAGCGCAAAGTCAAGGATGCCATCAAGGCAGAGCGTCGTAACCTAGGACTGGAGCCAATCAATGAGTGACTATTCATCACTGACGCGAGATCAGTGGGACACCATCTATGAGAACAGACAGCGGTGGATACATGCACTGCGCTGCGGTGGTTATGAGCAGGCCATCGGCTGTCTGTGCAAGCTAGACCAGAACAGCCTCGAACCTATCGGCTACTGCTGCCTCGGTGTCTATGTCAACACGGCCCATGCTGAGGATTGGGCACAGGGGTGTGATGACGGCTACGGCCAGATGATTCGTGAAGTAGCACTGCCTGACTATCGCTGTCGGTCTTCTTACGGCCTTGTGGAGCCATTGCGTGAAGAGCTGGCCATGTCACATAACTTCATGCAGTGCCTGATCAGCATGAATGACGGTGGATACTCATTCGCTCAGATCGCAAAGCTGTTAGAAAGCATCAGCAGCATATGGGACGCCACACAGATGCAGGCAGTGACAAGCTACCTTGTCCGCAACCGCCCTGCCAAGCCTACCCATGTGACTGCCTAGCCTCCTAGCGAGTAAGCATCTAACTCTCTGACATCAACGCCTTGAGCTGCCTAGCTATTCACTAGTAGCTAGGCAGTTCTTCACTGTCACTGAACCCCTATACAGGTGTAGTGCAATGTCACACAACATCCCCAATGACGAGCTGTATGCAGTCATCGCAGTCCGTGTCACCAATGTAGGCATGGCCTTGCTGGTGCTGCACAATGCCAGTCGCCAAGAGTGTGTATTGACTGCCAAGGGCCTGAACGTCGAGGCAGCCTTGAACAAGGACGATGACGGCACTGTGTATCAGGCAGTTAAGACTGACACACTTATCGAGACTGCCAAGCGTTGGGTGCAGGAGCTGGAAGACATGAAGGAGGTGTGACATGTCTGAAGACAGTCCTGTCATCACTCACAATGTGATGCGTGTCACATACTCGAAGCACAAGATCGTCATCGAAGCTGTAGCTTGTGGCGATGAGGCAAGCTCATGGATTGTAGCTGCTGAGCTTATGAAAGCAGTTCCTGCCAACACTCCGGAGACTGCTATTCATCACACTGTGCTATCTCACGATGAACTGGCTTCCTTGATACGCTCTCTAGAGCCTCGCTCTAAGCAGGAGATGAACAAATGAACCTTGAGCACGCCCAAATGCTGATTGACTGTCTGCGCGATGACGCTGACCACTTCGACATGCGCACATTCTTTGGTCCAGGTGATGAGGGGGGCATTCTGGTAGAAGGATGCGGCACCGCTCGATGCATTGGTGGCCATGCCATGGCATGTATGGCTACACTAGGCCAAAAACATGTATATCGTGCTCACTCTATTGCAACTGCTGTATTCTTAGGCATCACAGAGGATGAAGCCCACAAGCTGTGCATCCCTTGGATCCACGATGATGTTGAGGGCCTGGACCGCCTGGTCCTCGCCCGCCTTGAGCTTGATGGAGAGCCACTCAACGAAGAGGAACTCTCCTTCATCTGGAAGCATGTAGAGTACGGCACGCTACTGTCTGACATCACTGTTGATCAAGCTATCCAAGCCATCAACAACTTGATCGACCATTATCATGAATTAGCACAGCAATACTGACATTACACATGCGGCATTCTGTCCACCTCATGCATTTAGGGGTTGACAGAATGCCAAAAGTGTGATACTCTGTACTTGTACAGCAGAGGGAAGGGGGGGAGCCGCTGCGCGGCTGAAGAATATTAATTTATTAATATATAGAAAAAGTCAAGCACTATTTTTCACTTATCCCCTACTATTTTTCATCAGTATGAACACACTATAAACACATCATCAACACTCACATGTATGTAGGCGCCCAGCGGCAGCGAGTGAAAGTCAGACCAACAGGAAGTGAAAGTCAGACCAACAGGAGTAGAAGTCAAACCAATAGTGAGAGATAATCAGTGCATCAACGAATGACAATCAAGAGGCGCCCAGCGGCAGCGTGTGTGAGTTCACTGACCAATGTGAGTTCACTGACTAATGTGTGTGAGTTCATCAATCAATGTGTATGAAGTCACTAACTAATAGTGACTAACAGTAACTAAGGAGAGCTAACATGCCCCTAGTATCTAGAGTACAGAGGTCAGCTCACCATGAAGGTGGCAGACATATGGAGTATGAAGGCTGTACAGATAAGGAAGTCATCTCTAAACAGCAGGACTTCATTCGTCGTATCAATGAAGAACTAGCTGACGTCAAACATGAACTCTCTAAGCGTGAAGCACAGCTACGTGAACTGCGTAAACTGTGTATCAGTAAGGGGATAGAACTATGACACCAGAACAGTGGCAACAGCTAGACAAGACAGTAGACTTAAAACATCTAATCTCTGATCTATCTGACAGTGAAGGTGTCGAACACTATGCATATGATGATGTCACTGGACTGAGAGTACATGCTGCTCATGGCAATCTGTCCATTGGCATAGGACGCAATCTAGACGCCAAGCCTCTATCACTTAACATCATACACATGATACTAGATGAAGATATCAGAGAGGCTGCTAATATAGGACACTACTACTGTCCTGAGTTCTGGTCCCAACATACTGAGACTGTCAGTCGTGCTCTTATTGAACTGTGGTTCAATATGGGCAATCGCTTCTCTCCTACAGCATGGCCTACATTCTTCAAACATCTATCAGCTAAAGACTACAAAGGTTGTGCTGAATCCCTAGTCAACTCTCGTTGGTACACTCAAGTACAACTGTTTCGTAGTCGTAGGATCATCTTACAATTCGATCCTACATACTACGACACTGTTGTCTCATGACATGGAGCGCAGCGGCAGCGTGCTGTGCAAAGTTCAACTGGAACACAGTTCCAACATCCTATAGCGTAGCTATTGCAAGGTCGCTGCCGCTAGGCGCCTAGTAGTAGTTAGTAGTAAGTAAGTCAGTAAGTAAGGAGTATCTATCTATGCCTAACTATCGTGTTGTTGAGTATGGCACTAATGTCACTGAAGCAGCATTCACTGACTGGAACAAGCTCCAAGCTGCTGTTGTTCGATACAGCAACAACCCTAGCATTGCTATGTCTGTCCGTGATGGACAAGTAGTACTGTCAGGCAAACTGATCAAACGTGAATGGACTGTCACTGCTGACAATCCCAACATGGCTATTGCTGCGTTCCTTACGCAGTACAGTGCTCAACCTATTGACTTTGCTAGCATTGAGCTACAGATCTTGACATAACACTAGTACTATGGTATAATAACCTTAGTTAAACAAGGAAGAGGAGTGCCCTAACAGTGCGTAACTGGTGGGAGCAACCTGTCAAGCCTGTACTTAAGACAACTAGATATAATCAGTCGCACATTATCAAGCGACCTAACAGTAAAGGTCTCTATGAACTGTCTGTCGTCCTATCATGGGCTGATCTAGACTTAATCTCACCTGATGATGCTGAGATCGCCATCGCCTACAACAAGCCATATAGGAACCCTCTCAAGTGGACGCTAGTAGCAGTCAACAGAGACAAGCGCCAACTCAAAGCACTGCAACAAGAGATCACTCGTATCGGTTCGGTCTCCCAAGCAGTGGCCAGCTTAGGCATTGTGTTGTCATCGACAGACTGGACTGTGGCTGGCGTGTCTGGATAGACCATGACAAGAACTTCGTCTATGGACGATGGTTCGAGTTCAAGCATGACGGCTCGATCTGGGAAGTAACACACCGTCCATTGGATGGTGAACAGAGAGTACGCTATGATGAAGACAGTACCTTCTGACAGTTCTATCGAGACCTTGTCAGACGCACGTCGTGTCGAACAGTGGGTCCGTGAAGCTATTGCTGCATTGGATAGACAGATGCAAGCCAATAGCAAGAGCGAACAACACAAAGTGTGGATGCGGCGTGTCGCATGTGAGCTGCTGGCATACACTGCCAATGGTGGACTGATCCAGACACAGACATCGCCTATCGTACGGTTCCAGATATTCGACAACTGTGCTGTCACTGCACTGCATGAGTGTCCACCTGTAGAGCTGCCTACCAAGGGCATCTAGCCATGGCCAAGGTAGACACCAGTCGATTGGTAGGCACAGACAGCATCATCCTGTACGATGATCTAGTCCATCAATACAGAGATGGCCTTACTGACAGACTAGAGGATGTGCCTATCAGTAAGTTCGCTAAACAGGACTTGATCAACAGACTGTTGGATGACTTCCGACAGTCGTTGATGGACATGTACAACCGTGGTTACAGCGATGGCTGTGACAAAGGGTGACATAAATGACTAAGCTATCAATCACGCAAGCCGACATCGACACTGGTGTTCGTGGCGATCCTTGTCACTGTCCTATTGCACAGGCTCTGCGTCGAGCATTCCCTGGACATAATGTACGTGTCGGTAACGCGATCCAAATCCTTATTAACAGTGATGATAAGGACTATCAATGGTACAGGCTCAGCGAGGATGCACGATTGTTCATTCGTACCTTCGACAGGGGAGGTATTGTGTATCCATTTGATATGGAGCTAGTGCCGTGTCCTGATCCTGAATTTCCTCCAGCATTTGAGGATGACTGAGACAGGTTCTGATCTTCGGTCCTTGACACCTGCCAATGGGAGCTATGTCATGTTGAAAGTCAACGTTACACAGGAACACATCAACAAAGGAGAGCGCTGCAGCAGTGATAGTTGTCCCATCGCTTGGGCACTCAAAGATGCACTGTCGGTTCACTGCTATGGTGTCAATGTACGTGCTTCAGAAGCAACTTGGTTTGAGAACGGCTACTGGCACCGTACATGGCTGCCCGATACCGCTCAACACTTCGTTGTAGAATTCGACAAAGGCCACAACATGGAGCCATTCAGCTTCGAGTTGGATGCTAATGTCTGACGCCAACGTTACTCAGATCATCCCCAAGGTTGAACAGCAGCGATACCGAGACTACAGCATCACTGTTACCTTTGATGTCCCTACTGGTAAGTGGACATGGCTAGCAGTCAAGCGTGTAGTTACTGAGATTACATATCGTGGACATCTCGTAGGCAGTGTGTCTGCTGGCTTCGCTGCTGCTAAGCGTAAGATCGACAAAGAGGAGGGCTACACATGACTTCTGATCAGGAGCTGGAACAGGAAGGTGCTGAGCTAGAGCGTCAGCTTATCGCTTATACCAACAAGATGGACGCCCGCTTTGGCGCAACTCGATCAGTGCTGATCATCTCCCTCAACAAATGGTTCGAGGAGAGTGTGCCACTCCGCATCCAGTGGATCGCTGACGGCAACAGTCTATGCGGCACCTCTATCTATGATGTAGGTGCTGTGTGTCTCCAGGCAGCGCCACGTACTTTGTTGTTCAAGAACAGTACAGAAGGCACCTGCCCAACGCTTGTTGATGGCAAAGTCGAATGGAAGTAATCGATCCTGAACATCTCCTAACCATGGAGCCATCTACCTATGCCAACTATCTAGAGCAGCTGCGTGCCCGACGCGCTTTGCTCTCTCGTCGCATGGGACGTATCGTCGATCGACGCAACCGTCTTAGTAAGGGAGAGCTGTACCACAAGCTAGACAACGCTGTGAAGCGTATGCATTCAGCCATCATCAAGGTAGACAAGGCTCTAGACACACTCGACAAGTATGTCAACGCTGCTATGGCACTGCGTCTACAGTACGGCGATGTTGACTTCGATACACTCTCACAAGAGCGGGCTGAAGACGAGCCTGAACAGGACACAGTAGATGATCAAGTTGAATGACGCTCGCACCGCGCTGCACAACAAGGTGGACCACTCAGTAGAGCGGTTGATCCTAGGCATCGTCCTTGACTTGCAGGAACTGCGTAAGCAGAACCTCGAAGTCCTGGCCATCATGTCTAACCTGAATGGCGTGATGCAGGAAGTGCTTCAAGCCGTCTACAACCAAGACATCAGCAACACTAAGGCCATCGAAGCAGCCATTCAGAAAGTCAACAAGAAAGACGAACTTGTCCACTCTGAGAGTGCTCTTGACGACGTGCCTGACCGCTAAGGGAACAGAACAATGAAGTTCAAGGACTATCTAGAGACTGCTCGCAGCACCGATCGCTACAAGCAGATGCTGGACATCAACGATGGTGATGTTGAGGCTGCTGACACTGCTGCCATGATTGACTATCTTCTAAGTCTGTTGCACAACGTCTTCGACATGGACAACAGTACAGTAGCGGCTCAAGTCTCTATCGCTGTAGGTCGCACATCGCTTGCACTCGTAGCCAAACACGATCCGTTCCTGTTGATGGAGCATACTGCATCCATGAGCATGGAGGCCTGTCAAATCTTCATCCACGCCCGTGCTATAGAGAAGGCCAAGCGAGAGCAGGCTATCAGTGCTGCCTTGCGACAGTTGAAAGCATCAGGCAAGCCTGTCGATGAACTGTTCCTGCTCAACGCAGATGGTGAGGCTATCAATGCTGCTGAGTTCATGCAGCAGACTGTGAAGAACTGATGCTTACCGCTCGTCCCAAACTGTTGTCTGTCAACATGCGTAAGTACAACGCTGAGACAGACAGTCACTTGCCGTGGTTGGATCACACCAGGATCACTGCTCTACTTGCCTGTCCTAAGTGGGGCATGATCCGCTACATGGAAGGCAAGACTATTGAAGCTAAACGCTCGATGGCGCTCGAAGCTGGTGGCGCTCTGCATGAATGCTTCGCTTTCCATCGTCTTCATCATCTGTTTCATCAGCAAGCTAGGCCTGATGTCGCTACTCGGCACGCTGCTGTTGTGTATGGCGCTGATAAAGCACCACAGATGATCCAACTGCTTGAGGAACGCAACCTCAATGCAGCTATGCTTGAATGTCTGTACGCCACTGGCTACTACAATGATCCCAACGACGCCAAGCGTACACTGGAGAACATGGAGGTCTCTCTTCTCCACTACGTAGCTAACCATGACTTGTCATTGAACCCTATCTACTTCGACGATGAGTTCGTAGGCATTGAAGTGCCTATCCAGTTCGTAATGGAGTTCACCTATTGCACTGCTCCAGGCGGTTCAACCAGCGTTGTCCGTTACGTCTACACCGGACGTGCTGATGGTGTCAGCTACGACGCACAAGGACTGATCATTGAAGAGAACAAGACTTCTACCAGTCTGGCCGGCGATTGGTCTACTCAGTGGCACACCAGTCACCAGCCTACTGGCTATTGCGTTGGCATTGGTCTGGCTCTAGGCAAGCCGTGTAACCGAGCCAACATCATTGGCCTTCAGATCAAACTGCCGCGCAACGTGCTGGATGGCTACAAGCCTGTACCTGTTGAACGTCATCCTCGACAGTTCAGTGAATGGGTACAGTGGGTTTGGTCTGCCGTCCTAGTCAACGAAGCCTACAAGGATGCACCTGCTGAAGCCCCAATGCATACGCACTACTGCTATCGCTACTTCCATCCGTGTCCATTCTGGATGATGTGCAGTGGCGATGAAGAGACGTTCAACGACTTCTACTCTGAGATGGTCGTTGATCAGTGGAACCCACTAGAGAGTGACTGACATGGCTGACTTCGCCAAGATCGATCCAATCGACATCCCTGCTCATGAGATGACACCTCGTGAGTTCGCACTGTGGCAGAAGTGTCGTGAACTGAGGATGGAAATCCTCCGCTTAGGTGGAAGTCTCCATCCATCTGTCGATGATGAACCGTTCAGTGTTTACGCTGACCGTCTTCACCTCGGCATGGAGATTGTAGCTACTGCTGAAGGCAGAGAGGTTCGTCAAGGCCAGTACGTCCTCATGGTGCAAGGCCGACATACATCTCAGATCATCAACCTCGGCATTGCTGTCGAACGTGACGCAGTCAAGTCTCTGTACCCTGATGCTGTACCTCAGTTCATGGCAGAACTGATGCGCAAAGGTCTCATCCATCTAGTGAACTATGTCTATGAACTGAAGGACCAATGACATGTCCGCTACCGAATGGCACGACTTCCTCTTCCTAGTTCTCCTATCGTTCTTCATCAGTGGAGTGCTAGGCATCTACAACGGCTGGATCATCGTCACCGCATGGCATGGAGCTTGCTACTAATGTTCGCATGGATCGCTACCGCTACTACCATCATCGGCATGTTGGCCTTGTTCGTCTGGCTCATTCGTGACGCCATCAAGGGGCACCTGGAGCTGAAGGCAGAGCGCCAGAAGTGGATCAAGCACGACATTGCTAAGGCACGTCGTCCTGGCTACATCCATCCCGGCCATCGTAAGGCTCCTACCCTCCACGATGAGGACTGGCACTGAACGGCGCCAAGCGGCAGCGTTAACAAGCCAACAGAACGATGGAACAACCAACAGACGTCAACATCTATGCCATCTGCAACAGAGATGGCTGCTCTGGCCTAGTCACCAGTCAAGGTGAAGTCCTATCTCCCTGCGCTGCCAGTGGAGAGCTTCACCCTGACTGTGTTTTCTGTCAACCTGGAGGACTAGAGGAATGTCGTGTCTACGCCTTCCGTGCCTCTAACGGTGATGTCGTAGTAGTAGACTACGAAGACAAACTGAAGGTATGGGAAGATGCTTGGCATCGCAACAAAGAAGGTCACTATCGACGGACAGGAGAAGAAGGAACTCTATTTGTACACCGCTTGGTGTTCGGCAGTGCCCCTGCCGCCACTGCGATTGACCACAAGAACCAAGCTAAATGGGACAATCGTAAGTGTAACCTTCGTGCAGCAACAGCCGCTGAGAACAGACGAAACCAAGGTGCGCGTAAGGGTTCTGCGTCTCAATACGCAGGCGTTGACAGATATCGTGGTAAATGGCGAGCCCGCCTACAGTCTGAGACATCATCTCAGTACCTGGGACTATTCGATACTGAGGATGAAGCTGCACGAGTGGTTGATAGAGCAGCAGTTCTAGTCTATGGCGAGTTCGCCCACAAGAACATCAAGGAGTAGTCAATGTCCGATACAGTAGGCTCTCGTTGGGAAGAGTTCCTTGACATCTGTGCCAGAGTGTCAGAGAACGATAGACACTTCACTGACAATGATGTCCAGTTCGTAGATGACTTGGGTGAGAAGCTGTCTGCCTATAAGGACAAGACGCGCATCTCTGTCAATCAGATCAACTGGCTTCGACGGCTGGAAGCTAAGCTAGAGAGGTTGTACCTGTGATCACTATAGGTGGTGTCCCTCTCGGCCATGTACCTACTACAGCTAGTCGCATGACTGGCCTCATCTGGGGTGATGTCGGTTCTGGCAAGACACCATTTGCCTTGACTGCACCGCCTAAGGTGCTATACATGCTGTTCGACCATGACGGGGACAAAAGTATCAAGCATGTCCAGCACCTCTATGATCTTATTGACTACACCCGTGTCCAGGCATCTAACCTAGTCGATCAGTTCTTCAATCCTGGCACCACTACACTGAAGGACTTAGACAAGGTACTTGCTACAGGTGAGTACAAGTCACTGGTGTTCGATAGTGTCACTGCATTCCTTGACTTGGCCCTTGTGCGAGGCATTGAGCTGGCAGCACCTAAGGTGACTAAAGGCGTCAAGCCTGACTTGATCGCTCCTGGCTTGCAGGGCTATGGAGCGCGTAGCTCTATCATGAAGGCTGCTGCAATGAACCTTCATGCTATCTGTGCCAAGCACAACGTCAACCTCATCTTCGTAGCGCACGCTAGAGAGAGCCGTGACAATGATGGCAACCTGACTGATGTTATGCCTTGGCTCCCTGGTGAGAGTGGTGTCCAGGTTCCTAAGAACATCAGTGAAATCTGGATGCTGCGACAGTACGAAGGTACTAGACGTGTCTATGTCCGTCCATGGAACGTCTATCGCTTGATGCGCACACGCATGTTCCTCAATGAGGAGAAGGACAACGCCTTCTTCCCATGGCGTTTCGATGCCAACAAGTGGGAAGGTCCAGGCCAGATCAAGAACTGGCTTGAGGAGTACGATGCCAGTGGACAGAACAAGATCGCAATGCCTAAGTAACAGGGAACTACATTATGGGTTCGACGCTTCGACAGAAGGTCATGGAGTTGTCGGAAGACATTGCAGACCTTCGTGCTGCACTACGAGAGATGCGTGATGTTGGGCCATTGCCCACTCCGCCTTGGGGACAGAATGAGCGATCGTCCTCCTCTACTAAGAAGTCTCCGCTGGTTGTAAATGCTGCTGAAGTCAAATACGCTA
>ERZ650311.1609-NODE-1609-length-10937-cov-5.734424_pt1 | contig 10937 bp, 11 predicted proteins | sample MGYA00376247_ERZ650311 | MGnify/ENA primary metagenome ERZ650311 (study PRJEB26733, sample SAMN07839324) | wastewater metagenome | biome: small river; feature: stream; material: water | place: USA: North Carolina | collected 2016-07-28 ... | reverse complement strand
GGTCCTCGATGCGCTGCAGCTGGGTGAAGAACTCCGGGTTGTGCCGGGTCAGCCATGCGTCGGTGTGCGCCTCCAGCGTTGCCACCATGGCCGGGCGCACGTCGTTGTAGGCTGCCACCATCTGGCCGGCGAGATCCGCCGGGGGCGTCAGGTCGCCGGTGGGCGCCACGCCGTCGAAGCTTGGCAGTGCGATCGTGGGTGCGGTCGGCTCGATGCGGTCCGGCAGGCTGGGCGCGGCGATCACCGGGTTGACCAGTTCGGCCGGGATCTCGGGGAAGACAAAGTCGGTCGTGATGTCCGGCGCCGTGACGGTGAACTCCGGCGCCTGGCTGGGCAGGGTGGGCAGGGTCAGGGTCGGCGGCGTGGCCGTGAGCGTGGGCGCCGTGCCCGGCTCGATCGGGCTGATCGGCAGGAACTCCGGCGCCGTGTCCGGCTCCTCGGGCAGGTCCAGGGCCACCGGTGACAAGGTGGGCGCCGTCAGGGCCTCGGGTATGTCCGGGGACTCGGGCAGGTTCGCGCCACTGAAGGACACCAGCGTGAAGCCGATGTTGTCGATGTCATGGCGCATGTCGGCCAGGGCGGCATCGGCCTGCGACTTGACGTCTGCGGCGTATTCCTGCGCCAGGGTGATCTGGGTTTCTACATCAGCCATCACAGCTTCCTTCCAAGTTCGGCCACGTCGAACTCGACGCGGTCCACATCACACTCGCCCCCGGCTTCATCCGACAGCCCGAAGCTCCAATAGCGCGCCTTCAAGCCACGGCCGTACTTGATCCGGTGGTTCTGGGCGCTGGTGCCGCGCACGATCGTGGCGGCGTAGGTCCGATCGGTCGCCTCGCGCACCGACACCGAGGCGGTGGCCGCTGGCCCCAGCCGGCCGGCGAATATGGCCTCGCGCACGTTCTTGTGCTGGCTGGAGTTGAAGTCGGTGATGGCGGTGTGCCAGGACCACGCCGGGCCGGCGGGCGTGTCCGGGTCGTAGTCCGTCGCGCCGCCCAGCTGGTAGAGCCCGTCGTCAGCCACCCCGATGTAGCGATCCTTGAACCGCAGGATCTGGTTGAACGGGAAGTTGGTGTACCGGGTGACCTGGTTGGGCATCTTCGGGCCCGGCTTGAGGTTGACGGCGTAGGCCTCATAGACCACCGTCACCACTGCCGATGCCACCGCCGTGAGCCTGCCCATCGGGGCGACCAGCTGCGCGGACGCACGCGGCGCCGGCCGGATCATGGGCGCCACCAGTTCTGCCTGCACCACGATGCCGGCGGTCATCATGGTGGTGAGCTCGCCGATCGGCACGGAGCCGGCGAACCGGACCAGCGCGCCGACGGTGGCAACGGCCTGCAGCGTCCCCATCGGGCCGGTCATCCTGGCCTGGGCGCCGCCGGTGGCCACCAGCGTGCCGGCACGGGACAGGCGCAGATCCGCGTTGACCATGACCGACACGGTGGACGAGGACACCAGGCTGCCGGATGGCGCGGTCAGTTCCGCGCGCACGCTGATCGGCACCGTGACCGACGCGACCAGCGTCCCCATGGGCGCCTGCATCCGGGCAATGGCGCCGGTCTGGGCGACAAGCTGGCCCATCGGTGCGGACCCGACAAACGCGCGCTCTCCGGTCGAGTCGTGCGACACCGAGCGCAGCACGCCCTGTGGCGCCGTGAGGTTGACGGTCATCCCGGTCTTGGATGCCAGGGTCCCGGCCGGTGCCGTCAGACTGGTGTAGGCGCCGGACCGCGCCACCAGCGTGCCCATCGGAGCGGACAGATCCGCATCCACGGTGCCAGGAGCGGGCACATCCAGCAGGTCGTCGGTGTCCGGGGTGTAGGACACGATGTAGCGCCCCTGCCCCTTGGTGATGCGCACCTTGTCAAAGGAGCCGCTGGCATAGCGCGGGTCCGCGGCCACGAACCGGCCGAAGTCGAAGATGCGCCCGCTGGGGGTGTTGATGGCTACCGCGGCCGATACCGACTGCTGCAGCACGCCCTGGATGAACAGGCGCAGCGTGCCGCTGACCCGGGTGATGGCTATGCGGTACTTGGTCCCGGCCACCAGCGCAGCCAGCGAGTCCACAGAGTAGGCCGTCGTGCCGCTGTAGATCGAGGCCCGAACCTTGCCGGACAGCGCGGTCGGCGCGTGGATGACGTAGATCGCCATGTCGGTGTTGGCCGAGAAGGTGGTCGCGCCATAGTGCAGCAGCACCTGATCGGCCCCGGATGCCGTGGTCGGCGTCCAGTCGAACTCGATGGCGAAGTCATCCGACGCGCCGAAGTCGAAGGCGGCATTCGAGGCGTAGTTGATGTAGTCGCCGCTGCCGTCCAGCGCCAGGGCATTGCTGGTGATCTTGGCGTTCCCGGCGACCGTGTTGGTGCTCTTGGGCGTCGGGCTCTCGTCCGTGATCGTGGTCGAGTTGTCGGCCCCGGTGAAGTTCAGGACGAGGCTGGTGTACCAGTAGTAGAGATCAGCTGCCATGGGTGTTCCTTATGCGATGCCCACCAGGATGGGCGCTGCCGGCGTGGCGCCGTTGAGCCCGGATGAAATGCCGTTCTCGGTGCCGATGACGGCCGCCAGGCTCCCGGACAGGGCGCCGGTGAGCGTGTAGTAGGCTGAACTGATGTTCTCCGCGCTGTTGTCCCGGAACTGGGCGATGTTGGGGAAGGTCGCATCGTGCTGGCCAGCGCGCGAGATCAGCTTCGCGGTGCTGTAGGTCGTCGTCACGACAGGATCAGGAATCACGCTGGTCGTGCTCTCCAGCGTGTGGTTGGCGCTGGGCAGGCCGCTGGCCCCCTGGGCATAGCTGTAGTACTCCGTCGTCACGAAGTCGGAGGTCACGGCGTTGCGGATCAGGAAGGCGTCGATCGTGCCCCCGCCGTTGTGGTTCAGGTTGTAGGTGACGTTGCCGTAGACCGTGCGGGTGCGCTCGATCGCGGCCTGAAGGTAGACCGCCTCGGCGTCATAGAACGGCACCACCATCGTGCCCACGCCATAGGACTCCTCCAGGATGGAGGACACCGATGTCTGGAACGAGATTTGCCGGTTCTGGTTGGCGTCGACCAGCGCCACATAGGCGGTCACGGAGGTCGCGCTGCCGCCATAGTCGTCGGACACCGGGAATGTGCGGGTGCCGAAGGCTTCCGAGCCGGTGCCGGCCGTCCAGATCCCGGGTACCTTGTTCTTGACCTCGGTGACGCTGGGGTAGTCAAGTTCCTGGCCCAGCGGCAGGGCCTGCGTCGTGAGCCCGCCGCAGGTGAAGGTCGCCGAGTAGTACTCGGTCCCTGGGTCGACCTCGGAGCGCGACCCCTCGTTCAGCCCGACCGTCACGACGTCCGTGCCGCTGCAGTTGTCGTAGACCACCGCGGCGGGCGATGCCGGCTCCAGCGTGACCGTGACCTCGCAGGTCTGTAGCTCGTTGCGGTTGTAGAAGGCGTAGATGACCGCCTGGCACTCGAACAGGTTCGTCAGCTTCGGCGTGCTCTTGACCAGCGTGAAGCTGCTCCACTCTGGTTCCGCCACGGTCCAGTAGGTGCGCTCCAGGCACCAGCTGGCCGCCGGCTGCACGGCGCTCTGCGTGACCGTGAACTGCCCAGGCTCCGGCTGGCTGATCTGGATGCGCAGCCACTGGGACGACAGGTAGTAGCGATCGTCGCCCTGCTCGACCTCGGTGTGCGTCACGGCATCCGCCACCAGACCATCCCAGTTCCAGTGCCACCCGTAGCCCATGGAGTAGGGGTTGTCGGCGGATCCGGTGATGATGCCGCTGCCGTCACCGGCCGGCAGGCAGGCCGACAGCACGTAGGCCTCCAGGCGCTCCTGATCCTCGGCGGTGAGCTTGCTGTTCTCGGCCACCAGATTGACCCGCATGGACTCGACGCCGGCCGGTGCCTTGAGCGGGTAGGCCTTGGCTCCGTCCTCGAAGGTGAACAACCAGTGCTTGCCGCTCGTCGGGTCGAAGTAGACGCCGCTGCTCGTCGTGACCAGCACCGGCGGCAGGCCGGCGCGGCGGTTGTTGACCTGCAGCGCGGGCCTGGCGCTGTCCGCGAGGGTGTATTGCAGGGTCGAGGTCTTGCCGATCGCGCTGACCATGTGCTGGCCGTACAGGGCCTGGACATAGAGCCGGCAGCGCCCGGTGAACATCGAGGCCGGGCACAGCACCGCGATGCGCTTCTTGGCGAACAGGACCGCGTCCTCGGTGGCGTACATCCAGTCGGGCGGCGGGGACGGGTTCTCCTCGTGCGCCGGCGCGAAGGACTGGGCATCCTCGCCATCCACCGGCACCGCGCCGACGAAGCGCCCGCCTGCGATCGTCACGATGCCCGCCAGCTGCCCGGCAGACCCGGCGCCCGGGTTGCGCCTGGGCGGATCTCCGGAGTCGGGGAGCACGAATGCCGCGTTGTAGGCGGCGACCAGGTCTGTCTCGTGCAGGACGCCCGGCAGGTAGGCAGAAGGGTTGGCCTCGGCGATGCTCAGGGCATCGACCACCCCGCTGTCCATCGTCAGCGCCTGGACGCCGCCGGTGATGTGGATGTAGGAGAACTGGCCGACGATCTGGACCCGGACCGTGGCGTCAGGGAACACAAGCCGCTGGGAGGCGTACTTCGCGCCCGTCGCCCGCATGGCCTTGATCCGGCTGCGGGCAAACGGGAGGTACTGCTCGCCCCCCTGGATCAGCTTGTGCTCCATCCTTCATCACGATTTCGGCTGAGTCCACTGGAAGGTGTCCATCGTGACCGGCAGGCCGACCGTGATGGCAACGGTGGACATCTGGAAGTCGCCAGAGCCCACACCGCAGGAGCCGTCCAGGCGGGAATACCACGGCGCGCCGGACACCAGACCGCCCGTGTCGCCACCGTTGCTGGAGTAGAACCGCGCCCAGCCGGCGGTACCCGCGGCGATGCCGGTGAAGCTCCAGACCTGATCGGAAGGCTTGGCGATGACGCCGGCCGACGGGGATGCCAGGATCAGGCCATTCACCGGCGCCACGCCGGCCACACCGCTGCCCATGTTGACGTAGCTGGCCGTGGCGGTGGTCAGGGAGCCGGTCACGGTTGCCGTGGTCACGCCGGTGCCAGGGCGACCGCTGATGGTCACGACAGCACCGGAGACAGAGGCCTCCATGATGCCGTTGCGGTTGATGGCATCGCACAGCTTGGCCGCCAGGGTCGAGGTCGTGTCGCCCGACACCGTGATGGCGCCGTCCGGGATGATGTTGAGGCCGCCGACCGTGATGTTGTTGATCGAGCCGCCGGATGCGCCGGTGATGGTGATCGAGCCGGTGGCGCGCGTCTCCTTGGTGAGCGCGCCGGAGCTCTTGGTGAAGATCCCCAGCAGTGTGCCGGTTTCGGCTGCATCGGCGTTGGCGGGCTGTGAACCGCTGAACACCTTGATGTAGCCCTGATTGAGGGCTCCGGCAAAGCCCAGGCCCTGCGCCATTGCATTCACGAGGCCAGTGGAAAGTCGAACAGTCATGATGGATCTCCTGGTTACCGTTGATTGAAGGCCGTCCCGCCCTGGTGCAGGACTGCGACGAACCGTTTTTGCCCGCCCTGCGCGATCACTGCCGCACCGGCCTGAACTCCTGGAGCCACGCTGACGTGGCCGGATGTGAGGTTGACGAAGGGCATGGCCTTGCACATGCCGCGCTGCGTCCAGATGTAGACGCCCAGCTGCTCGCCGCGCTCGTCGTCGTCCCGCGCCCAGCACCAGCCCGGCACCACCCCGTAGGTGGCCAGCTGCTGAAGGTTCTCGCCGTTGAAGGCATGGATGCCGACGTCGGTGCCGATCAGCAGCGCCGTCTCGGTGGGCGCCAGCATGTGCACTTCGCCGGGGATGGCCAGGAAGTCCGAGGCCAGGTCGAACAGGTGGAAGCCCAGCGGCTGCGATCGCCAGATGGCGGTCATGTCGCTGCTGGGGATGTACTGGGCGGCGTACAGCCGGCCGCGCCACACCTGGATGACGGTCGCGCCGTCCGGGATCGGGTCGAAGTCGTCGGTGGCGAGGTCGATGCCCAGGGAGTTGGGCGAGTAGTCCCAGCGCCTGGCGCTCTGGTAGCCCTCGTAGGCCAGCTGGAACACGGTGGAGTTGGCCGGGGCGATGTAGGTCCGCGTGACGAACCCGGGTATCTGCGGGATGTCGGAGATCATCAGCGCCTGGCCGGCCTCGATCTGGATGCTGGCAGACTGCCCCGCGCCCGTCTCGCGCCCGTCTGGAAGCAGGTAGGTGCACAGCACGTCGTACTTGCCTGGCGCCAGCGAACCATCCACGGCCGCCAAGACCGGCGCCGGCGGTTCTGGCCACGCCAGCTGCAGGACCTGGTTGTCGGCCTTGATGATGCCCCGATCGGTGCCGTTGTTGAAGTAGACGTCGCCGTTGACCTCGGTCCAGTGCATGCGCGCGCTGCTGGCGATCGCGGCCAGCGTCACGTCGCCGTAGGCCTTGAGGCTGCCGCCGTCCACGTAGAACAGGCGCTGGTGGTCGATCGTGGCGTAGGCGCCCAGGATCTCGCCCTCGATGTCCAGCGTGAACCCGTCGCGGCGCTCGATCTTGTCGGCGCTCGTGATGTTGATGTTGTCGGCCTGCGTCAGCCAGCTCAGGCCCAGACTCAGCGGGTCGTCAACCGAATTTAGCCCTTTGAAGCGCGTCACTTGCAGGTCAGAAGCCTTCATGTTGACGCCCCTTGAGCGATAAAATAGCGAAGCCCACCGGTGCTGGAAACACGGGCGGGCCTCTGACCAATCAGCGAAAGGACCGCATCATGGCTAAGGCCGATCTTACTGCGCAGCGTCTGCGTGAACTGCTTCACTACAACCCAGTGACCGGTGTATTCACTCGGCGCGTGAGTCTGAGGGGTGACGCATACGACTTTGGGAAAGTCGCCGGAAGCGTGACCACAGCAGGGTATTTTTCGTTCAACGTCGATGGGCGCCGCTACCAAGCTCATCGCCTCGCGTGGTTGTATGTTCATGGTGTGTGGCCTGCCGAGCAAATCGACCATCGGGACACGAACCGGCAAAACAACGCCATTGACAACTTGCGCGAGTCCTCGCATAAGGGCAATCATCAGAATCTGCGCGCCGCGCACGAAGACAGCAAAACCGGCCTTTTGGGCGTGTCCTTTGACAAGGACAGGCGGCGCTGGAAGGCTCAGATTTACGCTGATGGCAAGAAACACTTTCTTGGCAGGTTTGACACTGCGCAGCAGGCGCATGACGCATACCTGAAATCCAAGCGTCAACTGCACCCGTTCTGCACCATTTGATTCGGTGAGAGGGTGAAATCGTGCGACCTGGGTGTCGGAGGGTTTCATGGGCGCGAATCATCGCCACGCCCCCTGCGCCCGGCAAATGCTGCCGGGGGTAATCTAGGACGGCTTCCTCTCGCCAGTCTCGAAAGCCTCGCGGCCGTCCATGGATTGGTGGACCCACAGGCCCGGCTCCTCGTCGTCCTCTACTGGCTTGCACCAGCAGTTTGGCCGGCAGTCGTGTTCGCGTAAATCGCCCAGCGGCACAACGTGGAGGTCAGGCATCAGAAGTTGCCTTCGACCTCGGTGAGATCCTGCTGGCGCACCAGCCACGCCTCGTCGATGGCGCTGGACTTCTTCCCGAACTCGATCTCGAAGTCGGCCAGGAACATCGCCGCGGCCTTGGGGTTGTAGCACTGGCTGTCCTGCTTGCTGTAGGCCCGGTAGAGCATCCAGTTCACCAGCCCGATGTGCCAGCGCGCGCGGATCTCGGGCACGTCGTCCCCCTGCTCCATGGGGTAAGTCTCGTTGGCCGACGGGATCAGCGCCGTGCGGTGCACCGTCAGCTGCACCTCCCAGTCGTCGGTGTCGGGCGTGGGGTACGGGCGCAGCTGGTGATCGTCCATGTCAACCACGCAGCCGCGCGGCTGGCCGACCTCCTCCTGCCAGCCCGGGCCGACCTGACGATCCAGGTCATCGGAGTGCAGCCGGCGCAGCACGGTGAGTGCCGTGCCGTCGGCAGAATTTACCAGCCGGGCCCGGCGCACGAAGATGATGGAGTCGTGCAGGTCGTAGGTGGCCGTGCCGTCGGTCAGCGTGATGCTGCAGACATCGGGCGTGGTGCTGTCCACCAGCAGCCTGGCGCGCCGGCAGGCCTCGTTCTGGGCGTCGTTGGCGTACTCGATCCACTCGGCGCGGCTCCAGAGCTTGCCCGCTTCGAGGTCATCGGCCCGCGTGGCCGCCGTGGTGATCAGGGTGTTGAGGTTCATGGGTGCGGTCCTTCCACTTGACATAGGCCTGGGCGATGGCGTCGAAGGCCATGCGCGGGGAGATCGTGACCTGGCACAGGGCGGTGCCGGTGTCCTTGTCCTCGTGGCAGTGCGTCCAGTCGTAGTGCATCTGGTGGCACGGGTAGCACGGCGCGCCCTGGGCGGTCAGGGCAACCGTGTCGACCCAGTGCTTGGTCAGGTTCTCGCGGCTGGAGTGCGACAGCATCACCACTTTGGCCACGTCCAGGAAGGCCACGGAGTTCAGCACGCCAGTCTCCGGGCCCACCACGCAGCCCATGCGGGCCGCCAGCGCCATGTCCTGGCGGATGCTGGTCTTGCCGCTGCGCTTGTGCACCCGCGGCTCATGCTCCCAGCCGGCCTCGAGGATCTGGCAGACCTCGTCGCCGACGAACACCACCGCAGCCTCCGGCATGGCCTGCAGCACGTTGGCGATGACGTCGTCCATGTGCGGGTAGGCCTTGTGCAGGCTGGAGCCGGCCAGCGCCCACATGACGGCGAACACCGGTTTGCCGCGGCGCAGGTTGTGCAGGTAGCGTTCTGCCTGCATCTCCTCCTCGAAGCTGGGGTAGAACCGGGCGGCGTTCTCGTAGGGCAGGTCTGCGATGCGGGCCACGAACTCGCCATAGTTGTGGTTGAGCATCGAGCGTCGCAGGTTGGCGGGCCACTTGTGGGCGGCTCTACCAGGGATGGCCAGCAGCGTGCCCTCCACCGACTCGCAGAGGTTGATCCAGCGGTCGAACTTCTTCTCCCACACCGCCCAGTACTCGGGCAGCAGGTGGTTGGGCACCTCGTCGTTGTCCTGGATCACCCAGTCGTCGACGTGCGGATCCTCGCGCAGCAGGTCTTGGCCTTTTGGCGTGGTCATCATGGTGACGTGGAAGCCCTGGCGCTTGAGCTCAGGCAGGATGCCGCTGGCCTGGATCATGTCGCCGATGCCACCGGCATAGCGGACCACGCAGGCGGTCTTGGCGGGCTTGGGGCGCGTGAAGCTGGCGCGTCGCTCACCGGCCTTGAGCTTCTGGAACACCAGCAGGAAGCTGTATTCCGTGCCCTGGTCGCGCACCTCGTTGGCCGCGACGTCAAAGCCCACAGGCCCGGTGTCCTCGAGCGCCGCGATCACGTCCTCGGGCGCGAAGTCGTGCTTGTGGTCCGGGTTGGCGCCCGGCTGCCCGATGCGCGGGTACAGGTCGCGGTGCGGCAGGTACAAGACCAGATACCCGCCCACCTTGAGCACGCGCCACCACTCGCGCAGCGCGGCCTGGGTGTCCTCGATGTGCTCCAGCAGGTGGCTGGAGAACACGAAGTCCAGGTCGGCGTCCGGGATGGCCAGCTTGCAGGCGTCCTCGCAGACCAGGTCGGGCTTCATCTGCACCCCGAACAGTTCCTCGTCCTTCAGGCTGTCGATGCCGATCGCGTGAGGGAGCACCTTGGTCGGCCCGCAGCCGATGTCGATGCCTTTGCCACGGATGTACGGGACCACGTCCCAGCGCACCTTCAGGGCTTCGCCCCCCTGCGGGCCTTCCGCGCGCCAGACCACGGTTCACTCGCCCATCTGGGTTGCCAGCTGGTCAACGGGCCCCGCGGCCTCGATGATGGCCGCCAGCACCTTGGCCTTGCCGGTCTGCGGGTGCAGGCGCAGGCCCATGTCCTTGGCGATCACGCGCAGCGTCTCCACGGTGGCGTCCTCGGTGTCGATGATCTGGCCGTCCAGGAACAGATTGCCCTGGGCGTCCTTGGTCACGACGGATGCCGCGCCAGTGTCAGCCGGCGCGCTGGGGGCCTGCGTGGCTTTCGGCGCGGCGGCTGCGCGCACGATCTCCTTGCCGGAGGCGTCGAACTCCTTGCCGTCCTGCTCATAGGCGACAAGGCCATTGCCGCCATGAACGGAGCCGAAGGGCCTGGTGCGGTCGAGTGTGGCGGCCATGATGTTACGCAGCCTCCATGCCGTCGCTGCGGGTGGCGCGCGAGATGTTCTCGCTGATGCAGTTGCAGGAGTCCGGGCCCAGATCCGCGCCGTAGGTGTCGGTCACGCCGGTGCCGGTGCCCTTGCTGGGCATCGGGCTCGTGTCGCCCTGCAGCTTGCCGTTGGGCCGGTACATGCCGCCCGTGGTTCCTTTGTCGTTGCCGTCCATGATTGCACTCCTGGTGGGTGAATGAAAAAAGCCGGACCCATGGTAGGCCCGGCTTTTCAGGGGTGCAACGCAGTGCGGGGGTATCAGGACTGGCTGGCGTCCGGAAGCGTCTCGTACTCGTAGCTGACCACCGCCACACCCGTCGCATCGGTGCCGTTGACGATGTTGACCTGCTCGAGCGAGTCGACCGTGCGGTTCAGGGCTGCGCTGGAGCCGGTGGAGCCGGCGGCCGAGGTGCCCAGGGAGATCGAGCCGATCGAGGTCGTGCCGTGGTAGATGTTGAGCGCGTGGGTCGTGGCCGTGCCGGCCGTCACCACCTGGGCGTGCACCTTCTTCAAGCGCAGGCGCTGGAAGGACATGATGCGGGCGCTCTCGGTGGTGGCACCGGCCACGGTCAGGTGCGACTGTTCGCGGCGCACAGCGTATTCGGGGGAGTCGTAAGCCATGATGGGCTCCTTGGTGAAGGTGAAGGTTGCAGATCAGCACCGCCCGGGCCAGCGACCCGGGCGGCAGATGGCCATCAGCTGGCCGAGTCCCACTTGACGATGCGGGCGTTGTTGT
>ERZ650311.1608-NODE-1608-length-10939-cov-11.563212_pt1 | contig 10939 bp, 9 predicted proteins | sample MGYA00376247_ERZ650311 | MGnify/ENA primary metagenome ERZ650311 (study PRJEB26733, sample SAMN07839324) | wastewater metagenome | biome: small river; feature: stream; material: water | place: USA: North Carolina | collected 2016-07-28 ... | reverse complement strand
TTTGCCATTGAGATGAAACTCCATAAATAAGGGCACTAAATTGGAAAGTGCAGGCCTCAATCTTACCGCAGAGCCTTATTTACAGATAATCGCCTCGTGTTTAGCGGGAATTAACCTTTATGAAATCTCAATCATTAGAATTGCCCAATGCGCCTTGGAGTCCTTGATGTCGGATCCAATACCGTGCACCTGCAAATTATGGATGCTCATCATGGAGCAGCTCCTCTGGCATATCAGAGCTTTAAGGAAGAGATTCGCCTAGCCGAATATCTCACCGAATCAGGCGACCTTTCTGATGAAGGAATTCGCACCCTTCATAAAACGCTCAATCGTTTAAAGAATGAAGCAAAGTCAATCAAACTCGATGACATGCTTGCATTCGCAACATCGGCAATTCGAGAAGCAAATAATTCTGAAACAGTTCTTCAGTCAGTATTGGGCGAAACGGGAATTGATCTACAGGTATTAAGTGGTGCAGATGAGGCGCGATTTACTTTTCTTGCGGTTCGCCGATGGGTAGGTTGGTCGGCGGGTGATGTTGTACTTCTCGATATTGGTGGTGGATCGCTGGAAATCGCAACAGGTGAAGAAGAAAACCCAACTTATTCCAATTCGGTCATGCTCGGTGCCAATCGAATGACTCGCCAATTCCTATCTGGTGATCCATTTACCGAAAAGTCACTGAATAAGTTGCGCGAACATATTTCAGAAACTCTCAAGCCACTGAAAGAAGACGTTGGTGATAACAGCAAGCGCACGGCAATTGGTACAAGTAAAACCTTTAGAACCCTTCGACGGATTCAGCAGAATTATCTTCCAGAACTTGGGAGTTCACTTACGCGCGAGGGGCTGAAAACAATCGTCCCGCGGTTGGCAAAAATGACAGCGGCGCAGCGAGCAGAATTACCTGGAGTATCTTCAAGTAGGGCAATTCAAATAGTTGCGGGCGCGATGGTTGCAGAAGGTGCGATGAACGCCTTTGGAATAGAAAAACTCACGCAGTGCCCGTGGGCACTGCGTGAGGGAATTGTTCTTCAGCGACTTGATTGGCTGAAGTCTTAATCTTCTTTCTTATCCGCTTTTGCTGGCTTTTCAATCTTTGGGTGGCGCACATATTCAACTGAGTGCACTTTATCTCCACGGTGATGAACTACCCACGCATCTGCGGGGTCGAAGTCGTCGGCTGAATATTCGACTCTTGCAATCTTGGTCAAGATGTGAGGAATGATCGGATTGTGGCTAGCAATCAACTGATTTCCTGGATATCGCATCAAATGGCGAACATAATTCAATGGAGTCTTTAAATCTTTCTCGTAGCTCTCTTCGTTGAGTTCGGCAGTTACCGTGACCTTCACATCTAGTGAGAGTGACAACGGTTCGACCGTTGAAAAGCATCGCGACGCATCTGAAGAGAATATTCCTTGAATCCCATATGGCTCTAATTGGCGAACCAATCGCTTACTCTGTTCAACACCTTCTTCAGACAACGGGCGGTCCAGGTCGTAATCATTCCAATCTGCTCGCTTCACAGCTTTAGCATGGCGAAGCAGGATGAGAGTGCTCGTATATCGCTCAGTATTAAAGAACTCGTCAAGAATTTCGCGGTCATCGTCGTAGGAAAGAAAATGGCGAGCCTCTTTAATCGAAACCCACTCAATCTTGTCTACTTCAACATTAGGTACAAACGGCGCTGAATTTGGAAGGGCCATAGCACTCCAGTACTTCACTTTCTTCTTACCATCTTGAATTTTGTAGGAAGATGTTCCGAGGAACTGGCCGAAAACCGTTGTAAATCCGGTCTCCTCTTTTACTTCACGGAAGGCAGCTGCAATGGAAGATTCACCATCTTCTACTTTGCCTTTAGGAAAGCTCCAGTCGTCGTATTGTGGACGATGTACAAGAAGCACCTCTAGCTCGAATGGGACATCTTCACGCCAGACAACTGCGCCAGCTGCTTTGATCATTTCTTATACCTTTCAATGAAGTGCTCTTGGAAATCTTCCAGAGCTTTTCCTTCTGCACCTTGTTTGATGTAATTCCAACTGTCGTCCTCGGTCATCTCCCACATACGGAATCTGCCCGAGAAGGAGAGGTCGAGGATTTCTTGTAGCTCAGCTTTTTGTGCACTTTCGTCAACGCGTACAAGCGCTTCAACACGGCGGTCGAGATTGCGCTCCATAATGTCTGCGCTTCCAATATAAAACTCCGGATTTCCAGCATTATGGAAGCTGTAAATACGTGAGTGCTCTAGGAAGCGACCAAGGATTGACCGGATGCGGACGTTTCTATATTTCTCAACTCGGCTCATCCGAAGCGAACATGTGCCTCGAACCACAAGATCGATGGGAACTCCATCTCTTGCCGCAGCTACTAAGGCATCGATAATTCCGTTATCGACCAAGGAATTAATTTTCCAGCGAATCTGTGACGGCTTTCCGTCTAGATGGTTTTTCCGCTCCCGCTCAATCTTGGCAACAAGCGCGCTACGAATACCTTGCGGAGCCACAAGAAGTCGTGAGTATTGAGACTCTGAGAAAACACCGCTGAGCTGATTGAAGAGTTTGAGTAAATCTTCTCCCAGAAGATTATCGGCGCTCATAATTCCTAGGTCATCATAAATTTTTGCTGTTTTCGGATTGTAATTTCCAGTTCCAATATGTGAGTAAACCTGCAGACCACTCTCTTCTTTACGGACTACTAAGCTCGCCTTTGCATGTGTTTTAAGTCCAAGGACTCCGTAAACAACGTGTGCACCAGCATCTTCCAATTTCTTTGCCCAACGAACATTTGCTTGTTCATCAAATCGTGCACGTAATTCAATAACTGCCAGAACCTGTTTGCCGCTTTTTGCTGCCTCGATGAGCGCCATCATGATTGGAGAGTCTCCAGATGTTCGGTACAGAGTCTGCTTAATCGCGAGCACCTTTGGGTCTCGTGAGGCAAGCTCGATAAATCTCGTTACCGTCGAAGTAAATGTCTGGTACGGGTGATGGAGCAGAATCTCACCCTCTTTAATCGCGCTAAAGAATGCATCAGCATCATGGCGATCAATTTCATCCAAGACTGTGGGCTTCATAGACCTAAATGGCTTGTCTTTAAGGTGGGGCAGATCAAATCCATACATCTCAAAGAGAAAGGTCAGATCAAGCGGAGGATTTTGTGTAAATACCTCTGAAGGTGTGATCTCTAGTTCTTCGACCAATTTATGAAGCAACTTTGGAGCAACACCCTGTTCAACTTCCATTCTGACGGCAGCACCAAACTTGCGGCGAGAAAGCTCTTCTTCTAGTGATTCCAATAGATCTTCAGCATCATCTTCGTCGATATCAAGATCTTGGTTTCGCGTTACCCGGAAGAAGTGAATATCTTCAATCTTGGCACCAGGTAGCAACAAATGGACGTGCTCTGCAATCAAATCTTCAATGAGGATGTATGAGAAATCTGCATCATTGATTCGAATAATTCGCGATACGTTTGAAGGAACTTTTACTCTGACAAATTGTTCTTCGCCATGTCCGGCTCCTCGGCCAATAATTCCAAGATTGAGTGATAGACCAGAAATGTGAGGGAATGGATGAGCCGGGTCTGACGCTAGCGGCGTAAGCACCGGAAAGATTTCTTTAATGAATTTCTCTGTTAATGGAACTTTCTCCGCGTCAGAGAGCGAATCCCAACTAACGCGTTTAATGCCCTCTTCAGCTAATCGCGGCCTTAGATCGCTTTGGACAAGGAATGCCACACGATCAGCGAGCAGACGAACTTTGTGATGAATTTCGTGAAGTAACTCTTTTGGAGTTAAACCAGAGATCAAACGCTCCGTGCTTCCAAATTCAATCTTTCGCTTAAGGCTTGCAACTCGAACCATAAAGTACTCATCCAAGTTAGATGAATAAATCGCGAGAAACTTGATACGTTCCAGGAGTGGCAGCTTCTGATTTTCGGCTAGCTCTAGGACGCGGGCATTGAAATCCAACCAGCTCAGGTCGCGGTCGATATAGAGGTTTTGCTCAGATTTCACCGCTTAAGAGTGGCTAGGCAAAGTGAACAACAGGTAAGCAGATGCCTGCATCTGCGCTAACGAGAGTCGAAAAGTTGGTCCGGAATTAAACGTTGAAGCGGAATTCGACGACGTCACCATCATGCATGACGTACTCCTTGCCTTCCATGCGAACTTTGCCAGCAGACTTTGCCTCCGCCATTGATCCAGCTGCCATCAAGTCATCGAAGGAAACGATTTCAGCCTTAATAAAGCCTTTCTGGAAATCAGTGTGAATAACACCTGCTGCCATCGGCGCAGTGTCGCCCTTATGAATTGTCCAAGCGCGAGCCTCCTTAGGACCGGCAGTCAGGTAAGTCTGCAAACCAAGAGTGTCGAAACCAACGCGAGCAAGTGTTGCAAGTCCTGGCTCTGTTAATCCAACTGCCTCAAGAAGTTCAAGGGCATCTTCATCAGAGAGTTCTGCAAGTTCTGCCTCAGTCTTTGCATCCAAGAAGATTGCCTCTGCTGGTGCAACAAGTGCCGATAGCTTTGCGCGAAGTTCTTTATCGCCGAGTTCTGCGGCATCAACATTGAAGACATATAAGAATGGCTTTGCTGTGAGCAAGTGAAGTTCGTGCACTAGAGCTAAATCAATCTTTGAAGTTGAGAGTGGCTTACCTGATTGCAGATGTGCCTCAGCCGCCTTCACCGCTTCAAGAACAGCACTCTTTGACTTATCAGTGCGAGCCTCTTTTTCAAGACGCGGGATTGCCTTCTCAATTGTCTGTAGGTCTGCGAGAGCAAGCTCTGTATTAATGGTCTCGATATCACTTGAAGGATCAACGCGACCATCGACGTGAACAACATCGCCATCGGTAAAGACGCGGATGACCTGACAGATCGCATCGGTCTCACGGATATTTGCCAAGAACTTATTTCCAAGGCCAGCACCCTCAGATGCGCCTTTAACGATGCCAGCGATATCGACGAATTCGACTGCTGCTGGAAGCAACTTCTCTGAGCCAAAGATCTTTGCCAACTGCGCCAAGCGAGGATCCGGTACACCTACGACTCCGACATTTGGCTCGATCGTCGCGAATGGGTAGTTCGCAGCGAGAACGTTGTTCTTGGTCAGGGCGTTGAAGAGGGTCGATTTTCCGACGTTGGGAAGGCCGACGATTCCAATGGAGAGGCTCATAGTGGTCGAGCCTACGGCGTGGGCTGCGCATCCGTGAAATCAGCGCTTTTGTCACTGCGCCCTGCAACGATAGCCCCATGTCCAACGCACTTGTCACCGCTCTCGTCCTGCTTATTGGTTTAGCCATCGGCCTATTAATAGGTATCTGGGTCGGCAAATCTCAAGGAAGTTCATCCGCTGGTGATGTCGCAACTTTGAAGGCCTTACTCGAAAAGAGTGAGGAGCGCCTTAAGGATGTAGAGGCGAAGAACGAGAGCCAGACCAAGATCGCAACACAGATGGAAGAGATGAAATCCACTGTGGAACGTATGCGCCAACAAGCACAAGATGCAGCCGAAAAGCGTGTCGCATCAGAATCGGAATTGAAATCAACCATTACCGAGATGCGCACCGCATCAAATAATCTCTTTGAAGAAACTCGCAAGATTGCTGGTGCACTTTCAAGTTCACAGGCGCGCGGAAAGTTTGGTGAGGCGCAGCTTGAACTCATGCTTGAACAAGCAGGACTTCATGAAGGAATTGAATACGAGGCACAACGATCTACCACCGATGCCGACTCATCTGGAATTCCTGACATCACTGTAAAGATGCCTGGTGGATCAATTCTCTTTATCGATTCAAAGTTTCCATTTGAACGATTCCTTGAGGCATTCACCACTGAAGATCAAGCACTTCGCGACGAACACTTTGCGTCACATACCAAGGATTTGCTCAAGCATGTAGATGCGCTATCAAAGCGCGGTTACCACAAATCCGCTGGCTCGCCTGATTTTGTTGTTCTCTTCCTTCCTTTTGAGACTCTGTTGGCAGAGGCGCTTCGCCTAGATCCGCTTCTACTTGAGAAAGCATTTAAAGTCGGCGTCACTATCGCTACACCAACTTCGATGATGGCGTTGCTTCGCACCGTCGGACATATTTTCACCCGCAATAAGTTGGCAGCAAATGCCGATGACATCACCAAGGTTGCATCTACCTTCTTGAAGAACCTCACGCTGCTGCACAGCAAGATTGTCGCTGTTGGTAAGGCAATCAATAACACTTCAAAGGCTTACGAAGATTTGGTGCCAACCGCCGAGAAGACGGTTTTGAGTCCAGCGAAGAAAATTAACTCACTTGGTGTTGCCGGCGATAAAGAAAAGCTCGCTATCGCTTATCCTGAAGCCCCTGCCGATGTGCGAGAGCTCAATAACCCAGATCTCGTTGGGGCAGAGGATTACATTGATGTTGAAATCGTGGAAGGAAATAATGGAGACTAAACAGCATAAGAAACTCCAACTGACAAAGCCGACGCTCCCTGGTCCTGGCTTGAAGAAAGAGGGCATCGTCTTCTTGCAGGTCGTCTTCATTGCTTTCTTCACATTGGCAGAGCTTGTGATTCGCGGGGGCGCTGGAGTTCTCTCTGGTCTCGTTCTCTTCGTAGTTACCTACGGTGGTGTTGCATACGGTCGCACCGGAACTCGTTATGTCACTGCAGTTACTCCGCCACTTGCATATGCAGCGACAACTCTTGGCTACACACTTCTTACTGATGGAATCCGTATCTCGCGAGTAGGCGTTGACTTCATCGCTTCCCTTGCCAGCGTTGCGCCGTTCCTCTTGGTCTCAGCGTTATATGGTTGGTATCAATTCCTCAACGAGAAGGCGAAGAACCGTCCTTCAAAGCGCAAGCTCGAAGCTAGCGCGTAAGACTTACTTTCCAGCTGCCTTCATCTCAGAGCGAAGGTTCTGTGGAAGTGCAAAAGTAAGTGACTCCTTCTTTGCTTCAACTTCCTGCTGATCATGGAAGCCATGCATCTCAAGCCACTTCAATAGCTCTTGTACTAGCTCTTCGGGCACAGATGCACCAGATGACACGCCCACGGTTTCAACCCCTTCGAGCCATTCATCTTTAGCCTCTGATGCGTAATCAACAAGATAGGCAGCCTTTGCTCCGTATTCGAGCGCTACCTCAACGAGGCGAACAGAATTAGAGGAGTTAGTGGAGCCAACAACAAGTACGAGATCAGATTGTGCGGCAATTCCACGAATTGCTTCCTGGCGGTTCTGTGTTGCATAGCAGATGTCATCTGATGGAGGTGATGCGATCTCTGGGAAACGTTCCTTGAGGATTGCAACAGATTCAAGAGTTTCATCAACGCTCAGGGTTGTCTGGCTAAGCCAGATCAAATTCTTTCCTGGAGTTGGCTGCACATTGCGTGCGCCATCGAGTCCATCAACTACACGTACTTTGCCTGGAGCTTCGCCCGCTGTTCCTTCTACTTCTTCGTGACCCTCGTGGCCGATAAGAAGAATTTCAGTGTCATCATCAGCAAAGCGCTTTACCTCGTGGTGAACCTTTGTCACCAAAGGACAGGTTGCATCGATGGTCTTCAAATTTCGACGCGCTGCTTCCTCATGGACTGCCGGTGAAACACCGTGTGCTGAGAAGACAACGGTCTGACCTTCTGGGACTTCATCAGTTTCATTAACGAAGATAACGCCACGCTGTTCGAGCGTTGCAACTACATGCTTGTTATGAACAATCTCTTTACGGACATATAGAGGAGCGCCATAGAGCTCGAGTGCCTTCTCAACAGTGACAATGGCACGGTCTACACCTGCGCAATATCCACGCGGCGCAGCGATCAAAACTCTCTTGGTCATGGCTGCAGTCTATTAGCCTTGCCCCATGTTCGAAACTTCAAGTGAATCTCCAGCGCCAGTGCGCGTGGTCACTGAAGCGATTAAAGAGTATGTAGACCGCCTCGGACCCATCTGGATTGAGGGCGAGATTGCAGAGCTCAACGAACGTAGCGGAATGATGGCATTTATGCGCCTGCGCGATACCAGCGCAGATATGAGCCTTTCTGTGATGTGCCATAAATCAGTGATCGCTGCCGTAAAACCACTTCCGGCAAATGCTCGCGTTGTTATTTACGCGAAGCCATCTTGGTATACAAAATCCGGAACGCTCTCGATGGCAGCTCGTGAAATTCGTCAAGTAGGCGTTGGTGAATTGCTGGCGCGACTTGAGGCGCTCAAATCTTTATTGGCAGAAGAAGGGCTTTTCTCTATCGATCGCAAAGTCGCGCTTCCAGTTTTGCCGCGCAAAGTTGGATTGATCTGCGGTCGCAATACCGATGCCGAGAAAGATGTCGTCGAAAATGCACGACGTCGTTGGCCTGCAGTTGAGTTTGAGATTCGCGAAGTTACCGTGCAGGGCGCGGCAGCAGTTGTGGAAGTATCTGCCGCTCTGCGTGAACTTGAAGCCGATAGCAAAGTAGATGTCATCATCATTACTCGTGGTGGCGGATCCTTTGAAGATCTACTCCCCTTTAGCGATGAATCACTTGTGCGTCTGGCCGCTGAATGCGAGACACCAATTGTTAGCGCCATCGGCCACGAAAAAGATTCACCATTGTTAGATCTAGTCGCTGATTACCGCGCATCAACTCCGACTGATGCGGCAAAGCGAGTAGTTCCAGATATTGCAGAAGAAGTTAGCAACATTCAGAAACTGCGCGACCGCGCCTATCGCGCGCTCTCTGCCAAGGTTGAATACGAAAGCACTCTCATTGCGCAGCTTCGCTCACGTCCAGTGATGAAAGATCCTGGTGCATTTCTTGTTATTTTGAACGATGAGCTCAGTGATTTGCGACAGCGGGCAAAGAGAAGCTTTACCGCCACCATCGATGCTGAGCGGAAAGAGTTAAAGGCGATCACCGCCCACCTTCGTTCGCTCTCACCACAATCAACTCTCGATCGCGGATATTCAGTTGTCCGTAACGCCAAAGGTGATGTCATTCGTGACCCGAAGCAGTTGCAGCGCGGGGACGTGCTTGCGATTAAGGTCGCAAAGGGCGAGACCAGCGCCACAGTGAACTAACTAGCCCTCATCGGCACCAGGAGTAGATTTGGCTCATGGATGAAAAGAAGGCTTCCGAGTCAAAATTAAGCTATGAAGCAGCCCGTGATGAACTCGCTGAAATTGTTGAATCCCTTGAAGATGGAAGCGCATCGCTGGAAGAGTCACTCAAGCTTTGGGAACGCGGTGAAGAGCTAGCAAAGATCTGTCAGGAGTGGCTCGACGGTGCAAAGGAAAAGCTGGCATCAGTAAAGAAGGAGTCACAGTAAATGTCTCCTACATTTTCATACTCTGATCTTCTCCCCCTCGGTGAAGACAGAACGAAGTACCGCCTCGTTGGTAAAGAAGGCGTATCAGTCGTCAAGCTCGGCGATAAGGAATTTCTTCAGGTCGAGCCAGATGCAATTGCAAAATTAACCGAAGAAGCAATTCACGATATCAACCACTATCTGCGTCCAGATCACTTGCAGCAGTTGGCAAATATTTTGAAGGATCCAGAGGCGTCAGCCAATGATCGTTTCGTGGCACTCGATCTTTTAAAGAATGCAAATATTGCAGCAGGTGGAGTTCTGCCAATGTGTCAGGACACCGGTACCGCGCTAGTGATGGGCAAGAAGGGCCAATATGTTCTGACAACTTCTAAGGATGAAGTTGCGGTTGCCCAAGGTGTTTACGATGCCTACACAAAGCTCAACCTTCGTTATTCGCAGATGGCCCCAGTAACAACCTGGGAAGAGAAGAACACTGGCAATAACTTGCCGGCGCAGATTGAAATCTACGCTGACTCTGAGCATCAAGATGAGTACAACTTCCTCTTCATTGCAAAGGGTGGTGGAAGCGCCAACAAGTCTTATCTCTATCAAGAGACCAAGGCCGTTCTTAATCCAGCATCATTTATGAATTGGCTCGATGAAAAATTACGTTCATTGGGAACGGCTGCATGTCCTCCGTACCACTTAGCGATTGTTATCGGTGGAACAAGTGCTGAGCACACTGTGAAGACAGCAAAGCTCGCATCGACTCACTACCTCGACAACATGCCAACTGCTGGAGATGCTGCAACTGGCCATGGCTTCCGTGATCTGGAACTTGAAAAGCAGGTACTGGAGCTCACTCGCACACTTGGAATTGGCGCTCAATTCGGTGGAAAGTACTTCTGCCACGATGTCCGCGTTGTTCGTTTGCCGCGCCACGGTGCATCTCTGCCGATTGCGATTGCAGTCTCATGTTCTGCAGATCGTCAGGCAAAGGCAAAGATCACTAAGGATGGAATCTTCCTCGAGCAGCTTGAGACCGATCCAGTGCACTTTATGCCAGAGACAACTGATTCTCATCTCGACGATAACGTGGTGAAGATCGATCTCAATCAGCCAATGGATTCAATCCGTGCCGAACTTTCAAAGTACCCAGTGAAGACTCGCGTATCTCTCACCGGAACAATCGTCGTCGCGCGCGATATCGCTCATGCGCGCATTAAGGCGATGTTGGATGAGGGCAAGCCAATGCCTGATTACATGAAGAACCATGCCGTTTATTACGCAGGTCCGGCAAAGACACCAACCGGATATGCATCTGGTTCATTTGGTCCAACAACTGCTGGTCGTATGGATTCTTATGTTGATTACTTCCAAGCACATGGTGGTTCACATGTGATGCTGGCAAAGGGAAATCGCTCTAAAGCTGTAACCGATGCCTGCCACAAGCATGGTGGCTTCTACCTTGGATCTATCGGTGGACCGGCAGCTCGCTTGGCACAAGATTGCATCAAGAAGGTTGAAGTTCTCGACTTTGAAGATTTAGGAATGGAAGCGGTCTGGAGGATTGATGTAGTCGACTTCCCGGCATTCATTGTTGTCGACGATAAGGGAAATGATTTCTTCGCTGAAACAATGCGCCCACTCCAAATTTCTACAAAACC
>ERZ650311.1607-NODE-1607-length-10949-cov-5.321002_pt1 | contig 10949 bp, 9 predicted proteins | sample MGYA00376247_ERZ650311 | MGnify/ENA primary metagenome ERZ650311 (study PRJEB26733, sample SAMN07839324) | wastewater metagenome | biome: small river; feature: stream; material: water | place: USA: North Carolina | collected 2016-07-28 ... | reverse complement strand
CCAGTGACCCCTTCCATGTCAAGGAAGTGCGCTACCGCTGCGCCAATCGTCCATTTGGTGTTACGAGGTGAAGACGGGATTTGAACCCGTGTAGACGGCTTTGCAGGCCGCTGCCTCGCCTCTCGGCCACTCCACCGTGCTTGCATACGAGCTAAAAAGCTGCCCGTCTACTGCGAGCGGATGACGAGATTCGAACTCGCGACCCCAACCTTGGCAAGGTTGTGCTCTACCAACTGAGCCACATCCGCGTTGCTTCATCGCTGAAGCCTTGGCTACTCTACATCAACTTTGTCTGACTTTGCAAACTCATTCCGCATTGTGTCGAGAACCACTTTTAGCCCCGCCAGCTCCACCTTGGATCGGTTTCGGAGTATGCCGCTTCACCATGAAGAACTCGGTCAACACCGGCTATTTCATCTGTGCTGGTGACTCTGAAGCCGATAGTTTTCTGGATGACCCAAGCGATTGCATAGGCCAAAACGAAACTGAACAATCCGACTACGACGACAGCAAGAGCTTGTCTTCCAAGCTGATCAATTCCGTGCCCGAGAAGCAAACCAACGTTGGTTCCGAACAGGCCGATCCATAAGGTCCCAACAATTCCACCGACTAAGTGGATTCCAACTACATCGAGCGAGTCGTCGAAACCGAGAATGAACTTCAAGTCAATTGCCATGGCGCAAACCACACCAACTACTGCTCCCAACAGAAGCGCCCAAACGGGGTGCAAAAAGGCACAGGATGGAGTGATGGCGACGAGGCCCGCCACTGCACCGCTGGCTCCACCAACGGAGGTTGGCTTGCCGTGAATTATCTTCTCGAAGAGCAGCCAGGTGACCATTGCGCCAACTGGAGCCGCAAGGGTGTTGATAAACGCCAAAGAAGCGACGCCATCTGCGGCAAGCTCTGAGCCCGCATTGAAGCCAAACCAGCCAAACCAGAGAATAGCGGCACCAATAAGCGTCAGAGGAACGTTGTGTGGTGCGTGCATGCCTTTGGCGAAACCAAAACGTTTTCCAACCACTAGCGCCACGGCTAGTGCGGCAGCACCCGAAGAAATCTCAATAACGGTTCCTCCAGCGAAGTCGAGAAGACCGATGTTGTAAACCAACCATCCCCCGTCGACAACTTTTCCGTTATCAACCGCAAAGTTGAAAACCCAGTTGGCAACTGGAAAGTACACAAGTGTTGCCCAAATTGCGGCAAAAATCATCCACGATCCAAAACGAGCACGGTCGGCAATAGCTCCAGAAATCAAGGCGACAGTGATAATCGCGAACGTGCCCTGGAACCCTGCAAAAGCCAAACCGAAAGCATCGCCAGACTTAGCCTCGGACACAATGTCGGCCAGAAAAATTTTGTTTATGTCAATTCCCACGAATCCATCTATACCTATGAAATTTCCGTGACCAGCATTACCGAATGAAATCGCATAGCCGAATACGATCCAGAGAACTGCAATGAGCCCCAGAGACCCAATGCTCATCATCATCATCGAGACAACGCTTGATGCACGCACTAAACCACCGTAGAAAAACGCTAGGCCCGGCGTCATGAAAAGCACCAGTGCGGTGCAAATAATCAAGAACAAACTATTGTCTGAGGTCACTGTCTTGCCTTTCGATTGTGGATACTGCAAAGAGCAGGTTACCCTGCCTTGTAACGCACCAAAACAGGAGCCCCGAATCCGAGGCTCCTGTTTTTGGAACTAAGTGGCTTTAGCCTCGGTCTGCACCGAATGCGTAGGCCTCTTCACCGTGAACGACAGTGTCGATTCCAGCAATTTCGTCTTCAGCCTTGACTCGGAAACCGATTGTCTTTTCAACAATGAATCCGATAATCAGCGCCATTACGAATGAGTAGACCAGAACCGCTCCGGCTCCGATTGCCTGCTTGGCAAGCTGGTCGAAACCAAAGCCGAATGCTGCGCCAACGCCGTTTCCAAATAGACCGATCCAAAGTGTTCCAACGATTCCACCTACTAGGTGAATACCAACGACATCAAGTGAGTCATCAAAGCCAAAGCTGAACTTCAAGTCAACAGCCAACGCACAAAGAACTCCAGCTACTAGTCCCAGCACTAGTCCCCAAATTGGGTCTAGAGATGCACACGCAGGGGTAATCGCTACTAGACCCGCAATAGCACCTGAGCCAGCTCCAATTGAGGTTGCTTTGCCGTGCTTTAGTTTCTCTACGAAGATCCAACCCAACATGGCCGCTGCAGGAGCACCGATTGTGTTGATGAATGCGATTGAAGCAAGACCGTCAGCAGCGACCTCTGAACCAGCGTTGAATCCAAACCAACCGAACCATAGAAGTGCAACACCAAGAAGGGTAAGTGGAACGTTGTGTGGCTGAGTGATTCCCTTGCTGAAGCCAAAGCGCTTGCCAAGGATGATTGCCAGGGCTAGACCAGCAGCACCAGCATTGATGTGAACAGCGGTTCCACCTGCGAAGTCGATAGCTCCAAGGTTGTAAACAATCCAGCCACCGTCGACTACTTTGCCATCTTCAAGAGTGAAGTTGAACACCCAGTTTGCAACTGGGAAGTAGACCAGAGTTGCCCATAGGCCCGCGAAGACCATCCAGGCTCCGAACTTAGCGCGGTCAGCGATTGCACCCGAAATAAGAGCAACGGTAATGATCGCGAAGGTAGCCTGGAACGCTACGAATGCTAGTGCAGGGAATGCACCCTTAGGGTCGGCAGCCTCTGCAACCTGTGCCTCGAGACCTAGGAATGATGTGTCGATTCCAAACCAGCCATCGATTCCAAAGAAAGTCTCGCTACCCGCATTTGCGAATGCAATTGCGTATCCGTAAAGAATCCATAGAACGGCGATAAGGGCTAGAGAACCGAAAGAAAGCATCATCATGCTCACAACGCTCTTGGCTTTCACCATGCCGCCATAGAAGAACGCCAAACCTGGCGTCATCAGCAACACGAGTGCTGCCGAAATTAGTACAAATGCAGTATTGCCCTGATCCATTTGTTTACCTCTCTCTAAATAAACAACGACGCCACCAAGGCGCTTGCGTCTATTTTGAAAGACTTGTATTTCGGGATTGGTGCCAGTTATGTTTCGCGTTTGTTAACAAAAGCGTTTGGCGATTGCGGCCCGTGCCAGGATTCGGGTTATTGCTACCTGCTGCTTAGCGAGCCAGATCGAGATATGGCTCGCAAATACTTCTTTCGGTATCCGCCGTGCTTCATATCTTCAGAAAAAACTTCGGTTGCCGCTATGCCGGATGCCTGCAGCGGGATTTGATTTTCATAAAGGCGATCGACAAAAGCCACCCAGCGAAGGGCCTCAACTTGATCGTGCAGAACTCGCATGTTCTTGACTGCAATCGCTGAGATCCCTCTGAGCAGATTTACATATCTGCTCGGATGCAGAGTCGATAAATGCTTAAGCAATGAATCAAAATCATCGACGGCAACCTCTCCGTTCTGAATTTCAATCCAAGCCGAGAGAAATTCGTTACTTAGCGATTCCGTGTGCGCATCAGATGGGCGGTGGCGATAATCCTCACCGTCAATTGACAGAATCTCGAATCTATCTGCGATGGCGCTTATCTCTCGTTGAAAATCGGCGGCCGCAAATCGACCCTCGCCCAAAGCGTTTGGCGGAGTGTTCGAGGTGGCCGCAAATCTAACGCCTTTCGGCTGCAATTCAGATAGCAAGCGAGACATCATCATCGTGTCACCTGGGTCATCAAGTTCAAACTCGTCTATGCAGATAAAGTCATATTTAGAGAGCTCTTGCACGGTGTTTGCAAACCCGAGCACACCGATCAAGTCTGTATAGGCAAGAAAAGACCCAAAGAGCTTGTGTCCCTTGTAGGCGTGAAAAAGTGATGCGAGCAGATGTGTTTTTCCGACGCCGAATCCACCGTCAAGATAAATCCCTGCCTTTGGTTCGATCTTTCTGCTTAAGAAACCGCTTTTAGCACGTCCATTTATGAAAGTCTTGCAGTGCGCTACGGCCCTTGCCTGGCTATTGAAATTCGGATCAGGTCTGTAGTTTTCGAAGCTGGCAGAAACAAATTCTCTTGGTGGAGTCAATTGCGCCAGCAGCTCTGCAACCGAAACACTTGGCTTTCGGCCGGTGAGCGAAATGATGTTTGTAGGCATGGTTTCCGATTGTTACAAATTTGATGCCTAGACGGCTTTGAGCAGTTAATCTTGAACTAAGTCTAAACAATCAAAAGGATCATCAAATGTCTGTTGGTTTCGATAACAACCCTAAATTCGCTGAATATGCACATCCAGAGGCATTGGTTAGCACACAGTGGCTTGCTGACAATCTCGCAACTGATGGGTTGGTAATTGTCGAGTCTGATGAAGATGTATTGCTTTATGAAGTTGGCCACATTCCGGGTGCGGTCAAGATTGACTGGCACACAGACCTAAACGACCCTGTCACTCGCGACTATGTTTCAGATGAGGCATTCGCAAAGTTGCTATCAGCGAAGGGCATCTCTCGTGACAGCACAGTCGTCATTTATGGAGACAAATCAAACTGGTGGGCTGCTTACGCACTCTGGGTGTTTAAGCTTTTCGGCCACGCTGATGTGCGCTTGCTAGATGGCGGCCGCGAAAAGTGGATCGCTGAGGGTCGCGAACTAACTAAAGAACAAACCGTTGTAGCTCCAGCCGACTATCCAGTGGTTCAGCGCGACGACAGCACTCTTCGTGCATTTAGAGACGATGTTTTGAAGCACTTCGGAAACCCGTTGATTGATGTCCGCTCTCCAGAAGAGTATTCAGGCGAGCGCACTCACATGCCCGCATATCCAGAAGAAGGCGCACTACGCGGAGGTCACATCCCAAGTGCCAAGTCTGTTCCATGGGCTAAGGCTGCGGGTGAGAATGGCGTGTTCCGAAGCCGTGCAGAGCTGGATGCTCTATATCTTGAAGGAGCTGGGCTAAAGTCGGGAGACAACGTCATTGCCTATTGCCGAATTGGCGAGCGGTCTAGCCACACATGGTTCGTTTTGAACTATTTGCTTGGCTTCGAAAATGTCAGAAATTATGACGGATCATGGACCGAGTGGGGTTCATTGGTTGGTGTGCCAATCGTTAAAGGCACTGAACCAGGAATCGCGCCAGCTCCGAAGGCTGCGTAGTTGTCTGCAGCGACACTAGCTGCTGAGTTGGCGGAAGACTTCAAGTCGTTCGCGTTGAAAGATCGACTGCAACTTTTGCTTGAGTTCAGCGAAAATTTGCCAGATCTTCCGGCTCGTTATGCCGATCACCCTGATCTTCTCGAGCGCGTTGAAGAGTGCCAATCCCCTGTTTTTCTTTTTGTAGAAGTGAACGATGGCCGAGTTGATCTATTTTTCACCGCACCCGAAGAGGCGCCAACAACTAGGGGTTTCGCAAGCATCCTTCATTCAGTGCTTGACGGTTCCTCGGTGACCGAGGTTCTAAGTTTTGATGACGATTTTCCGAGCACGCTCGGTCTCAGCGAAGCCGTCTCGCCGCTTCGAATGCGCGGAATGCGAGCAATGCTGGGGCGCATCAAGCGGCAAACTGCTGAAAAATCACAGGCGTGACAACTCGGGCAATTTTTGTTGTTAACGCTCGAGGCGAGTGGCAAGACTCGAGCGGCTCAAGCCGTGAAGTTTCTAACGCTGCTGATCTTGAATTTTTGATTTCCTCTAGGCGTTGGTGCGACCTCATAGTCTCGTCAGGGCTAACCGTTAGAAACAACAAATATTCACCGACCCAAAGGCCGTTGTGGATTATCTCGAGACATGCTGACGCATTCGATCAACTGGTGTCTGCAGGTGCACAGGTTATTGCGGCAAGTGCCACAGAAACCATCGCTATCGCAGCAGCGAAGTTCGAGAACATTCTTTGCGAATTTGGACCGAGCTGTTTGAACGAGGTTATTCACGCCGGCCTGCTAGATGAATTCGACTTATCAGTGACCGGAAAATTCAACCAGTCAAATTTAAAAAACTTGATTTCGGAACTTCCAGTTAAGCTCGCATTCGACAGTGTGAACTTAGTTCACGAAGCTAGTGATCTTGCTGTATTCCGCTTTATTCTGCACAGATGACGGCGTGGCAGCCGCCTCCGTGGCCGCCTGAAAACTAGCCTGTAGCTACATGTTTGAATTCGAATCTCAAGAGAATTGGTCAGCAAGCTTTAAATTGGCGACCAACAGCTTGCGCGCATCTGAAATTCGAAGTGAACTCGATGTTCACCAGATCGCTGCACCGAAAGACTTAGCGGCCAACGCGATTGCAATTTGCGGAACAGTGCTCTCAGGCGACGCCCACGCTGGTGACGCTGGCGAAGGTCGAATCGTGTTCTTGAAAGACGATAAAGAGGTTGAAGCATGGGGCGGGTCAAGCCGCGTAATTTGCTTCATCAAGTCACCACTTGAGCCGCACATTGCCAGCGATGAGAGATTGGCTGAGATTGCCTGGAACTGGCTTTCTGAGGCATTGCGCCAGAGGGGTGCTGATTACTTCGCCGAGGCAGGCACCGCGACCAGAATTCACTCAACCGGTTTCGGGGGCTTGGCGAAAGATCCAGACCACGCTGAAATCGAAATTCGTGCCTCGTGGTCGCCAAGGGGCGACAGTCTTCGCCCTCATCTTGAGGCGTTTCAAGATCTAATTTGCATGGTTAGCGGCCTTCCATATTTGCCAGCGGGTGTTCATGGAATCGGACGCTAAACCTCAGGCTGCCGCAGAGCTGCCATTGTTAGAGAGGCCAAGGCGTGAGGTCATTTTTGTTGACACCCCAGAAGGCCTTTCTAATGCAGTAGCCGCTCTTGCCGCAGGTTCGGGTGCTTTTGCCATTGATTCTGAACGTGCCAGCGGATTCAAATACAGTCAACGCGCCTATCTAATTCAGGTTTATCGACCTGGAGCGCCAATTTTTTTGATCGACCCAATTGCCATTTCACCAGACGACAACCCTGAGCATTTTTCAGAACTTGCCGCATTGCTAAGCACCGACCTATGGCTTCTGCATGCCGCGACTCAAGACATGCCTTGCCTTGAAATGGTTGGTCTGAAGCCGAGTTCGCTTTTTGACACCGAGTTGGCATCGCGAATTGTCAACCTCGATCGGGTCGGATTAGGCAGTGTCTGCGAAAGCTTGCTCGGGCTTCGTCTCGCAAAAGAGCATTCAGCAGTTGACTGGAGCCAGCGCCCCCTTGAAGAAGCGTGGCTGACTTATGCAGCTTTAGACGTCGATGTTCTTCATGACCTTTATGACGAACTCTCTCGATTGCTAGCCGAGCAAAACAAAACCAACTGGGCCTCCGAGGAGTTCGAGGCGCTGACAAAATTTAAACCGAAGCCCCCAAAGGTTGACCGTTGGCGAGGCACCAGTGGTGCTATCGAGTTGAAAGATCAACAATCACTGGCAATGCTGCGAGAAATCTGGCAGGCGCGAGAAACACTGGCACAAAAACTCGATGTCTCGCCCGGGCGCATTCTTCCGGATCGCTCCATGATTGCGGCAATTCTTGCAAACCCTAGAACAAAACCCGAATTGATGTCTCTTAAGTCTTTCAATGGGCGAGGCAGTCGCACTTTTATCGATGTTTGGTTTGCTGCGCTGCGCGAGGGTGCTGAATCACGAGATCTTCCACCAAAACGCTTGCCGGCCGAGGGAATTCCAAACCATCGACACTGGCCAAACAAATTTCCTGAGGCGGCTCAGCGATTGCAACTCGCCAAAAATTTCTTGGGTGATTTAGCTATCGAACTGAATATTCCTGTCGAAAACCTGGTTTCACCCGACCATGTTCGTCAAGTTTGCTGGCAACTAGATCTAGTTTCGTCGCACGACATCTCGAACAAGCTAATGGAAGCAGGTGCCCGCAAGTGGCAGGCTCAAGCGGTTTCGAGTGCGCTAGAGGCAGCTTTCGCTAGTCAGCCTTCTTTAGATTCAGATCACTCGTAATCTGCATTTCTGCAAGAGGCCTGGCGTGCGGAACCTTTGATCCGAGCACTTGGGCAACAATGTCTCGGGCGATTGCCTTTGGAGTTAGCCCAGTTCGTTCGAGAATTTCATTGCGTGTGGCGTGCTCAAGAAATTCATCCGGCAGCCCAACTTCATTCAGTGCTGTGTCAACCTGCGCCGTTCGCATTGCTTGCCTAATTCGAGTTCCTATTCCTCCAACTCGAATTCCGTCTTCGATTGTCACGACTAGGCGGTGCTCAGCTGCCATTTCTAGAATCGACTGTTTTACCGGAATAACCCACCTTGGGTCGATGACTGTCGCACCAATCCCCTGAGCTGCGAGCAGCTGAGCCACGCCAAGGGCAGTTTCTGCCATGACGCCGACAGCGACGATAAGAACGTCTTTGCTGGCAGATTGATGAAGGATGTCGACTCCATCGTTCGTGCGTGAGATTTGAACAATTGGGTCTGAAACTGAGCCCTTCGGAAATCGAACCACGGTTAGCGCATCGTCAACCTGAACGGCTTCGGCTAGCAATTCAGACACGCGCTTGGCGTCACGCGGCGCAGCAATTTGAATGCCCGGAATGATTTGCAACATAGCTAAGTCCCACATGCCGTGATGACTTGCACCGTCTGGGCCGGTGACGCCAGCACGGTCTAAAACCAGCGTGACGCCAGCTTTATGCAGGGCAACATCCATAAGCAGTTGGTCAAAAGCACGATTCGCAAACGTCGCATAAATGGCCACAACCGGATGCAGGCCGCCAAAAGCCATTCCGGCTGCGCTGGTGAGGGCGTGCTGTTCAGCGATGCCAACGTCAAAAACTCGATCGGGATGCTTCTCGGCGAATTTCTTTAGACCGACCGGAATCAACATCGCACCTGTCACGCCAACCAGGCGCTCGTTTTGATCGGCTAGATCGACCAAGCTGTCTCCAAAGACGTCGGTCCAGGACTGCTTGCTAGAAACCTCGAGTGGCTTGCCGGTTAGCGGATCAATTGAACCCACGGCGTGGAACTGGTCAGCTTCGTCAGAGCGCGCTGGGTCGAATCCCATTCCCTTTTGAGTTATCGCGTGAACAATTACAGGATTGCCGTATTTCTTGGCCTGGCGAAGCGCCTGCTCCATTGCGCTCTGATCGTGTCCATCAACCGGACCGATGTATTTGATGTCTAAATTAGGAAAAAGACCTTTTGGCGCGAAGCTTCCGAGCAGGCCTTTTCCGGCGCCTCTAGCGGTCGAGAACGCCATTCGACCAAGCGGGCCGAACCGATAGAAGAATGCTTTGCTCAGTCGATACATCCGTCGATAAATGCGTTCTGTTCTAAGTGCATTCAAATAGCGTGCTAGTCCGCCAATTGTCGGCGCATATGATCGCCCGTTGTCATTGACAACAATCACTAATTTGCGGTCGTTGTCATCTGAGATGTTGTTGAGGGCCTCCCAAGACATTCCGCCCGTTAGTGCGCCATCTCCGATAACCGCGACAACATAGCGGTCATTCTCGCCAGTTAGGCGGTGTGCTTTGGCAATGCCATCAGCCCAAGAGAGTGATGAACTGGCATGCGAACTCTCTACAATGTCGTGAACTGATTCAGAACGCTGCGGATAGCCTGCCGGCCCCGATTTGGTTCTTAGCTTTGAGAGGTCTCTGCGGCCAGTTATCAGTTTGTGCACATAAGACTGATGACCCGTGTCGAAAATGATTGAGTCTTTAGGTGAGTCAAAGATTCTATGAATCGCAAGCGTTGTCTCTACTACACCCAGATTTGGGCCTAAGTGCCCACCAGTTTTAGAGACGGTTTGAATTAGGTATTCGCGAATTTCATCAGCAAGTTGAAGCATTTCGACATTGCTGAGCGCATCTAGGTCCCTAGGGCCTGTGATGCGCTCAAGCAATGTCATGAATTTCTAAACCAAATTTTTAGCAGTTTTATGCCAAAAACTAGGCCACCAAGCTGCGCAAGACGTACTGAAGAATTCCACCGTTGCGGTAGTAATCGGCTTCTCCTGGTGTGTCAATGCGAACAACTGCGTCGAATTCGATTGCTGTCTTGCCTGCAGCTGAGTGCTCTGAAGGCTTCGCGGAAACGCGAACGGTCTTAGGAGTTGAACCGTTGTTTAGCTCTTCAATTCCTTCGATTTCGAAGATTTCGGTTCCATCGAGACCTAGCGAATCGGCACTCTGACCAGCCGGGAACTGAAGCGGAAGCACGCCCATGCCGATTAGGTTGCTGCGGTGAATGCGTTCGAAGCTCTCGGTGATAACTGCGCGAACACCTAGAAGGCTGGTTCCTTTAGCCGCCCAGTCGCGTGACGAACCTGAGCCGTACTCCTTGCCGCCAAGAATAACTAGAGGAACTCCAGCGTTCTGGTAGTTGGTAGAAGCGTCATAAATAAACGACTGAGGGCCGTCTGCTTTAGTGAAATCGCGTGTGTAGCCACCCTCGACATCTTTTAGCAACTGGTTCCGCAGACGAATGTTTGCAAAGGTTCCGCGGATCATTACCTCGTGGTTGCCTCGGCGAGAGCCATAGCTGTTGAAATCAACACGCGAGATGCCGTGCTCGGTCAAGTATTGACCGGCAGGCGAATCCGCCTTGATTGAACCAGCTGGACTGATGTGGTCAGTGGTGACCGAATCGCCAAGTTTTGCCAACACACGAGCTCCGTGAATGTCGGTGACGGCATCAGGGGTCATTTTCATGCCCTCGAAGTATGGCGGTCTACGAACGTAAGTCGAGTTTGCATCCCACTCGAATACGTCACCCTTAGGTGTAGGGAGTGACTTCCATCGGTTGTCGCCCTCGAAAACGCTTGCGTACTGAGTTTTGAACATCTCTGAGTTGATTGATGCATCAATGGTCTCTTGAACCTCTTCGGCGGTTGGCCAAATGTCTTTCAAGAAGACCGGGTTGCCTTCAGAATCTTCGCCCAATGAATCGTTCTCGAAGTCGAAATCCATGGTTCCAGCTAGTGCGTAGGCGATTACCAGCGGTGGTGAAGCAAGATAGT
>ERZ650311.1605-NODE-1605-length-10951-cov-3.901707_pt1 | contig 10951 bp, 16 predicted proteins | sample MGYA00376247_ERZ650311 | MGnify/ENA primary metagenome ERZ650311 (study PRJEB26733, sample SAMN07839324) | wastewater metagenome | biome: small river; feature: stream; material: water | place: USA: North Carolina | collected 2016-07-28 ... | reverse complement strand
CAACCTGCGGCAACGTGACACATAAACAACGACTTACCAACACCAGTACCTGCCAACGCGATGTTCAGAGTCTTCTTGGACAAACCACCCTTCGTGATCTTGTTGAACATCTCGAGATCGAAAGCGATCTTCTCTTCGACACGGTGGTAATACTCATAACGAGACTCATGGTCTTCCAAGTAGTCATGACCCACATGGCTATCAAAAGAGACTGCTAGCGCATCAGACAGAATGGAAGGGATAGCGTCCTGCGTCAGAACCTTGTCGCGCCCATCGATGATCTTAATTGAATTAAGAATCGCGTTATAGACTGCTCGGTCTTTACAGAACTTCTCAGTATGTTCCAACATCCAGTCTTCATTGACTGGAGCATCACTTAGACTATCGACAAAGGAATTGACCTCAGCCAACTCTTTGTCAGTGAGGTCTTTTCGGTTTCCAAGTTCAATGGAAACAATGTCTTTCGTTGGAGGCTTGTTGTACTTGTTAAAGAACTCAGTTACAACGTTGGCTACGATAGCCTCTTTTTTGTCAACGAAATAATCGCGTTTGATGAATGGTACTACTTTTCGGCAATATTGCTCATCGTAAATCAGTCTGCTCAGAATCTGTTGTTCTATTCTCATCAACTCCGCCTGTATATGATACCATATTCTTCTGCAGCTGTTCTAAAATAATCAGCTGCAGCATATCTCCAAGGTACTGCTCAAGTTCTTCTTTGATGTAAGTGACACCTGCATCTTCGTGTACATCGTACTCGAAACTCATTTTGCAGCTATCACCACTCTCATCAAAAGCAACCTTACCGTAAGAAAAGATTATACCCGCATATGGCGGTTCTGTCAACTTTAGTCGATAAGCGCCAGTTGTGGCGCTCTCCAGAACCACGAATGGTGGTTTAGCTAGATGATCACTCATGCTCTAATTCTTCCAACGCTTTATCAAGATCGTCAGACTGAACCATTGAAACATTACCAACAGAGTACTTGTTCTTTACGAATTCGTAGAACGACTTGCTTGTAACAATAGACAACCAGAAGTCCTTAGTTTCAGTATCCTTAATACGATACTTCTTCTCATCAACTTCACCAGTTTCTTTGTCTACCTTTTGATACCAACCATTAGAAGGTTTGATGACATGTCCTGATTCGAGTGCGAGATCCAATAGACCAGACCACTTGCTAATGCCGCCGTCAAAAGATACGCTGACAGGAATTTTAGATTTTTCTTTGACATAACGAGATTTTTCTACGTTGATAATAAAGTTGTAGCCGACAACCTCAGTACCGTCTTTCTCTTGCTGACGACCCAAGATGAAGATGTTATCAGCTGAGTAATAAGAACCAGTACCACCACCAACGATGTCCTTCGGATACAAACCGATCTCTTTGTAGGTGTGGTTAACAACAACCATAGGGATGTCCTTGATTGTTAGGTGGGGTGTGACCATACGGAATAGAGACTTCATCTGCTTAGCGCGAGTCATATCGGCTGCAGACTTACCTTCCAATGCGTCCTCAACTTCTTTCTTAGAAGCCAAGTTACCGATGGAGTCAACAACGATGATAACTCGATCTCCACGATCAATATTATTCAGCTGTTGCATAATGTCGAACTTCAATTGTTCAACGTCGGTGATAGGAGTATGAACAACTCTCTCAGTATCAATCCCAAAAGCGTCAAAGTAAGACTGAGGAGTACCAAACTCAGAATCATAAAAGAGAACAACAGCGTCATCATACTTGTCCTGATAGGCTTTAGCCATTAGCAGACTGAACGCAGTCTTAAAGTGTTTGGATGGACCAGCCCACATAGTAAGACCTGGAGTTAGACCGCCATCAAGACGACCACTCAACGCTACGTTGATGACAGGAATGCTAGTCGGAACCATATCCTTCTTGGTGAAGAATTTAGACGCTGACAGAATAGCGGTGTCTTTGATCGTGCTGTTCTTTTTAATCTTTTCAAGAATGCTCATATTAAACCTTTAAGAAGTCGAGTAGTTGCTGCTCGTTTACCAAACCAGACTGGCGCTTGATTTCCTTACCATCGTCATCGACAAGAACTAGCGTTGGAACACCGCGAACACCATAGTTAATCGCAGTCATCATTTCTTGATCGATATCGAAAGAAACGATCTCAGTAGTGATCTTGTCCTTAGCGTCCTCAATGACTTTACCTAGCATCTTGCAAGGTTGACACCATTCGGCTTGAAATTTGTATAGTTTCATTATTATCTCCTATAAAGTATTGCAGGACAATTATGGATTATTCTTCGAATGCGGTACATCGAAAACGAATGTAACGCGAACGTTGTCACCAATGTTTTTAGTCCCATGTGGTAATTTATTGTTGAACCAAAGTAGAGTTCCAGGCTCCACTGTAACAGATTCATCTCCTACAGTGTATATGTATCTGCCTTGTATGGACAGATGATAGCGATCCCTAGTTTGGTAGTAAGTTCCAATGTCGATATGAGTTCCAACCTCTCCACCAACTGGGAGTGAAAGGAAACCACAACGACTGACTTTCTTGAAGTGACGTTTGACGAAACTAATCACTTCGTTATGTCTATTATAGGCTGCAGTTGGTACACAGATTTCTGAGTCACCAACATACTGTCCGACCTCAGAGATTGCACCCATGACCAGCTGAAGAACACCAGCCTGAACTTCAGGAAATCCGTAAGTGAGCATGGACTTAACGCCATCCTCTCTAGTCTGGACTCCCCAATCTTCTGGGTTGTTCTCCAACTGTCTTAGAATCTTCGATACGTTAAGACCAGTCTTAATGATACGAATATTATCCAAAGAAATCCTCCAATGAACTTTCTTCTTGAGTCTTCCATCCTAACGGTTCGATAACGATCTGGAGCGCATCCAAGAAAACCTTTTCGAACTGCAGGTCATAATCTATGTATGCGTTCAATCCTAGCTCCTCTGGAAACTCCTGACTAAACGCAATCACATTCTCGTGGATCGGGTTCGGAGTTCTCAAGTAAACGAACTTGATCTTGTCGCCATCTCGAATCGCCTGATACTTCTTATCAACTCCATGGCGTTTGCAGTGGTGGTTAAACAACAACGCAGCGCGCACTTGGATAGGAGTACCCTTCTGATAGATCGGAGAACCAGCATACTGCTTCACACCGTTACAGCTTCGAGGGAATGCGATATCTTGAATAGGCATTCTATCAAACTTCTTCTTGAAGTCAGCGACGAACTTGTGGAGTTCTTTCTCATCGTCTTCCAGAATAACGTCAATCGAACTACGCAACGTATCACGAATAACAGCAGGAGTCGAGGACTTAACCATCTCAAGACCCATGACTTTGATCTTAGGCTTCGCGAATTGAACACCCTCAGAGTTATGAACACGGAGAATGTAACGCTTCTTGGCAGTCCAGATACCCTTGTCGGCGAGAACTTCTCGCTTCATAACCATCTTCTGAGCATACGCATTCATATACTGAGCCAGTTCTTTGTATCCTGAATCAATGAATGGTTGGAAAACGTCTTCGCAGATCTTGTCCATAAACTTGATCTTACCAGCGGTATCTTTATCACCAGCAACCTTCTCGACCAAAGTCTCAAGAGACAGGTAGATCGAGTCAGTGTCAATCGCGATAACGTAGTCAACATCCTTAGTCTTCAGAGTGTTATTCATAAAGACGTTCAGTTTGTTCGCCATCCAACGAATGGACAACTGACCAGAAGTGGTAATACCTTCAGCCATACGGATATCGAAGTAACGGAAGTACTGGTTACCCATCGCACCGTAAGCAGAGTTCAACGCAATCTTCATCGCCATCTGCAAGTTGTTGAGGCGAGAGATCTCTTTCAATAGGTGCTTCTGAGACTTATCATTCTGATACTGTTGCTCAACGCCAAGCATTTGCTTCTTGAACTTGGAACGATCCTTGTACATCTTCTCCATCAACTCGGGCATAAACCCTTTGATGTCTTTACGATAACACCAACCGTTCGCAGTTACAGTTAGGTCGCGTTGGTGAGCGTACGATGTATCAATCTCTTGACCAAGCAGACGGTCAACACTAACACTCAGCTTCTCGGAAGTCAGAGTCTCAGGGCTGATGTTGTACTGCATAATCAGGTGAGGATACAGACTGTTCAAGTCGAACGAGGCAACCCACTTGTGACCACCGATGATTGGATCTTTAACGAATGCGCCTTCGAATTGAGCATCCTTACCACTAACAGTCTTCTGAGGAATCACGATTCCCTTTTGACGCAGGTGGTTATAGATGATCGTATCCCACATACGAACCTGTGAGTAAACGTCTTCAGGATTGATCTTCGCGTTGTACGCCATGGTCAGATGCAGTTCAATCAAACGCATCTTGTCTTCCATCTTGTCAACCAACTCTACGTCGTGAATGTTATATTCAACAAAGTGTTGCCAGTAGTTAGTGTAAAAATCCTTGAAGTCAGTTCCAGGGTTTTCCTTCTTCTTGTCACCGAGTTCTTGCTCAGCGATGTAATCAAGTCGGTACGATTCTTGCTTAGTGTAGGTATACTTCTTGTAGAGTTCCAGATAGTCAAGCTGGCTGATACCGAGAATGTCGTAGTGAATCTCTTCGTTACCCTTGATGAAGGTCTTGCGTTCGTTGATGTAACGCCATGGGCTGATACGTTCAGCTTCCTTGTCGCCCAACTCACGAGCAATACGACGAATCAGATAAGGTACGTCGAAGAAGTCGGTGTTCCAGCCAGTGATGGCATCGGGATAACTCTTCTCCCAAAATGCCAGAAACTGACGCAGTAGATCGTGTTCGTTGGTCGCATGGACGTAAACGAGATCGTCACGGTTGTGCAGGAATGCTCGAGTACCAAACGTGATGATACGCTTGGACGCCAGATCCTTGACCGTGATTAGAAGAACCTCTTCGTTCGCAGTCTTGATATCGGGGAATCCGTTTTCAGTAGTGGTTTCAATATCAACTGTAAAAACTTTAAAGAGATCCATATCCCAATGAATATCATCAGGATACATATCGCTAATATATTGGTAAGAGTAATTAGTGTTGCCATAAACTGAGAACCCTTCTACGCCATCATAGCGTTTGACAAAGTCGCGAGTCTCTTTGATTGATCCAGGTTTTACCTCATCAACGTAAGTTCCTTCGAGAGTTTGCCATTTAGTTTGCTTCTTAGAAGTGACATACAGCGTAGGGTAGAAATCCACCTTACGCTGATATGCTCTTCCCTTGTCGTATCCACGGACGAGCATTTTGTCGCCCATAGGATGCACACTGGTATAAAATTCCATTAAACTTGTTTTCCGTACATTAACATCATAGCATCCAACGCACAGTCGTGGACAGGGTGGTGCTTGATAACATTATGCCTCTGAAATAGCGGATGGTCAACTTCACAGTATCCATTGGAAGTGCCATACATAATATCGACTGCGGTGCGGACATCTCGCCATTGCGCGTAGTCTGTAATCTCTACTGCTCCGATCTTTACGGCAAGCGAGTCGATTACTAGCTGATCAAGTGAGCCTCGCGCCCACATAGTTTGTTTCCTTGCGTTTGGAAACTTATTCATATAGTTATGAAGGATGGTTAAACCTTCTTCGGCAGTCACATCTTCGCTAGAAGGTTCAAGAGAAACCTTCTTAACATACTCATGTTGATTCTGCCACCACTCAAGAGTGGATTGAGAAACAGTTCGACCATACACAGTCGCCTGTTCCTTTGCTTTGAACTTAACGAAACACGCCTGATCAAGTAGGTCTTGATAGGTTGGTTCTTCGTTTGGATCGAAATAGATCAAACCTGCCGAAAGAACGACAGCGTTCGATTCAACACCCAAACTTTCTACGTCAAAAATAAACATTAGGAATTCTTTCTCTTTTGATATTCGGCTTCGTGTTCGTCACAGAGAGTACGAACCCATCCACCACCACGTTGGTGTCCTTTTGCGCCACAAGTCTCGCAGGTACGACTCGCCCATGACTCAGCCATTGTGACCATACCATACACAACATCATCGCCACCATCGTAGTAGAAACGCAGACCACCGAACTTCTCTTTGATCTGCGCTACCTTAACTCGAGGAACATATTCTTGGATGGCGTGGGGAACCTTCATAATACGTTCTGCGTCTTCGTAGTGCCAATCTCGAACTGGTTTACCACCAGCAAGAAAGTGAACCACGTAGTCCAAGCCTCGATCTCGAGCACGATCAAGAAGAAGATCCCGAGCGCGACGGTGGCGCACTTGCTTGATATGGTGTTCAATATTGGCGCAAAGACTTTCAATGATCGGATACCATCCTTCGCCTACAGCGAAACCGCCATAGCGACCACTGAACATGTGGGGATGCTTCTCCTCCATACGCTTTTGGAATTCATCATGTGTCATTTAATAACCTCACTAGAGTCTGCGACTTCTTTATCATCGCGAATTTCGAGAACGATCGGTAGGAACAAAGACTCTTCTCCAGCTTTGTTCTTGATTCTCATATTATACTTGATCGCAGCGATTTTGTCAATTATTTCTTTACCGTAGGTCTTACGTTGGTCATCGGTGAAACCCGAGCCGACAGAGACTTTGATAACACCATCAGCAGATTCGCAAAGGATAGCGCCAAGCATTCCTGCATACTTGCCAGTACCTTCTTCGATACCAACAATCTTCAGGTCACACTCCATCTCACCTTTGAATTTAATCTGTCCTTTGGAACGTTTGTCTTCCCAGACACCGTTCATGTCTTTAAGGATGATACCTTCTTCACCACGTTGCAGCATTTCTTCGAATAATGCCTTTGCAGTTTCGTAGTTCTCGACTTCCCAATTCTTAACCAGAGAAACCTTCTTCGGCATCTTCATTTCCTTCAAGACAGTGAAGCGAGATTTGTAGGTGAAGACACCCACACCCTTCACAAAATCTTTATAAGGAATAACGTCCCAGATGGTTGCGTGGACTTTACGAGCCTCATCAATCTTGATCGTACCCTTGTTGGCTTTATTCAGGATACCGTTACCAGTTTGACGATCGAGGATGATACCCTTGTCAACAACAAGCAACTCACCATCAAACACATAGTTTGTGCCATCGGCTAGCTTGATAAACTCTTCCTCGAGATTACCGAGTAGCTGAATCTCTTTACCGTTTCGGCTACGGAATTCGCACTTACCGTCCTTAACGATGGCGTTGAAACGCATACCATCCATCTTCAGTTGGACGTAGGCAGGGAATGTGATTTTGTCCACCAGCTTCTGCTCGAAAGGAGAACAGAGCATGACAGGATATTCGTGGACAAGGTTATCCCAGACTGCGTTTGCGGTTGAGACTTGGACACCACACTTGAGGTCTTTCTGGATAACACGCTCAACAACCTTCGCGTTATCAGCAGTCACGTTTTCGAGGACATATTGTAGATGTTCGATGGCAGCATTGCCAGTGACCTTTCGAGAAGCGAGCATGGTCACCAGTTGGTCCAGCGCCCAATCCAGATTGTCTCCGAGAGGGTTTTGGTTCGGGGTGTACGTAGGAATCTTGCGCTGATAGAATTGCGTGAAAGGATCGAGAGCCAGCCGAACAACTTCTTTTAGGTTTTCGTTGTCACTGTTTTTCTTCAGCTGTTCGATTTTGTAATTGCGGGATGCGTTGCTGGCTAGGTTCTCGAAAAATTCATTTAGATTCATTTTGTTTTACCAATTGTTTTAGAAAATCTACGTTCTTTTCTGTTTCAGTTTTTGGAGTATACCTGCGTAGTAGGTCTTGTTCTTTTTGATCAAGTTCTTTTAGATGACGATCAAGTTCTTTGAAAGACTTAGTATCCCAGAGATGATATGCTTCGCTGTTATACGCGAGGAAAGTATCTTTATACTTAACACCCTTCATTTCAATTCCTTAAAGGTTCTGTATCGAGTATCGAAACCGATGGGCTTCTTAAACTTCTTGATTGTTTTGGTGTTTACGTTATAGAATGCGACCATCTTCATTTTATCGTCAGTGACGTAGTAGATGTGATTCGTGACTGTGCCAACCCAGTCTTTGGTGGTTTCTTGGAGGACTCTCATGCGATCACCTGAATACGAGGAGAGGCGTCAGTGTCCATGAACGCATTACCTTGGACTGCAGCAGTGAAGAAATCAGTCTTGAACTTTTTATCTTCAACACCTTGCCAAACACGCTTGATGAACTTGGCACGGAAATCACCGTACATCTCGCTGATGGAAACCACCTGACCGACCATGTAGCAATTGTCGATACCGTTAAAATCAAGACTCTTCACAATGTCGCCGACTTTCATAATAACTCCTTCTCGATTCATCATAAGAGTTATTATACATCAATCCTGCAACTTTGTCAAGCCCTAAATGACAAAACCCCACACTTGGTGGGGTTATTAAAAGTAATACTTTAGGTTTACTTTTTAGATCGTTCCTGCGGGGACGATCTGAATACCAGAACCGAATACACGGCGATATTCATTTTCCATTTTAGGGTCTGCATCGGCTACTGCTGCAACAGCCGAATTATTAAGAGTAATATTACCGACCGCATATGGCATGTATGGAGCAACTCCAACACCCATTCCACGTTCAGTTTGCTGCATCATAATAGATGCAGGAGATTCTAAAGTATAAGTTCCATCGGAATTAGATTTAACTTCAGAAATTAACTCTTCACCATTAATCAATTTAAACACTTTAATCATATTATTCCTCAACTAGGGTTTCAATAAAATCTGCTGCTTTATTTTGATCTAAAAAGAACTTAATAATAGTTTTATCAGAATCAAATGTATGCTGCGCCACGACCATTATGTATTTGTTTTTATATACGGATACTTTAAGAAACCATTCTCCCCTGCGCACCAACACGAAGGATATTAGATTGGGGGAGAGTTTGGCTTTCATATAACATATTTAGATGTTACGTCTCCAGTAAAAATCAAATGCGTTATAATTTTGTTTATACAACATATCGTATAAAGCGATTCTATCCATGTATGCATCACGCATGTGGGTGGCAGGGGTAGGAGGTTCAACCTTAACTTCTGCGTCGGTTTCTCCATATTCGCTAACAACGACCATATCGTTCTTAGAAGCGATATGACGCATGGCGCGATTCTCTGTCAGACAGTGCATGAACACTGTTGTGATATCTTTGGTGCGTAGCCAAGTCACTGCGCGATCGAACATTGATTGTGCTAGACCTTGATTGCGGTAATCTGGATTAACAGAACATCCAAGTTCTGCCTGTCCGTTATAGATTGCAGCATGGCACGCGGCAATTAGGTTACCACCAATATGATCTACGCCAAACCATTTCGAATCGTCTTCGAATGACTTTTCCACATATTCCTGAATATATGTATCAGAAACAGTTCCACCAAAGCGTAGGCGTCGGTCTTCACCCTGTAGGGATTGAAGATGATAAACAATCTTCTGTTTATCCAGTACTGTTAGTTTACGTGCTACCATATTAGAAGGGGCTTGCGCCCCTGTCCTTTACTTAACCTTACCTGTTTTGTATCTTCTAAAAGATTCTAGGAAGGATTGTAGTTTAGCAAGTAGTCTCATGCTGCTTCATTTAGAAGAGTCTTTTCAGACTTTGCACGGACTGGTACTTTCTTAGACTTTTGTGTCTCAGGAATCAACTTTTCCAGAGCGATCTTCAACATACCGTTGAACAACTCAGCGTCCTTAACTTCAACTTGATCGTTGAGAGCGAAAGAGCGAGTGAACGCACGAGAAGCGATACCCTTGAACAAGAAGTCGTTTGTTTCGTCAGTAGTGACGTTACCCTTAACGATCAACTTACCACCGTCGATCTCGATGTCAAGTTCGTTCTGACCGAAGCCAGCGACAGCCATCTCGATGACGTAGTGAGTGTCATCAACCTTGCGGATGTTGTATGGAGGGTAGTTTGGGACGTTCTTAGTCAAGTCGTCGTGCAGTTGCTGCATCTTGCGGAATTGTTCATCGAAGCCGACAAAGAACTTGTCGATATCTTTGAAAGTGTCTTGACTAAAGAAAGCAGGTACGAATTGCTTATTCATGGTTTTCTCCTATTAAGCGAGTTAAAATAAAATGCGACTACCCAATTTGGCGTAGTCAATCCTGCTTACTGTGGTACAGGGACACCTTTTCGTAGTGCCAGCCTTAGACGCTCCTAAGGTAGTAGAGTCTTTACGTTCCCATCCCGAGGGATAAAATTATTTAGGCAGCTGTTTGTTCAGCTTGCTCTGCTGCCATCAATGCAGCAACTTGAGAGTCACCTTGTTGCTTAATCTTAACGATCAAGTTAGCGACTTCATCGAATGGGTGCTTACCCAATACACGAAGAATAGTGTTTACTTCATTCACATCAAGTTCAAGTTTAATCATTTTGTTTTCTTTCCTATGTTATATTTTGGAACAAGTTCCCACTGGTCTTTCTCTTTATAAGAGACAACTTTAATTTGAGACAGAGATGCTTTCTGTTCTGCCTGCTGAGTATTTAGGATCTTTAATAGATCCCAGTCAGCTAGGAGACCAGCGATAGCATTTCGTCTTTCGATATCACCGCTAGTGATATTCGATTCTTTACCGTCCAACGCAAATAGTTCTTTGAAGTGAACGATAAAGTAACGACCTTGCTTATGTAAGATATGGCAAGATTGATATAGCGTGTTGTCTTTCTTAGAAGCGATACCGATACGAGTTAGAGTCTCACGAACCTTCAAAAAGTTGTCTGGTTCTGCAAGAGTAATCTCCAGCATAGAATCGGGTGTCCAGTCATAGTAAATCTCTGACATTATTTTCCACCTTTATTTAATTTTTGTTTTATTTCATTCAATTGTTCATCGGAAAGGATGCGTAAAGCCTCCTTAGCTTTTTCACTAGAATACCCGTAATATTCTTGAACCAGAAGTAATGACTCGGACGCTTTGTCGGCTTTCGCCCACTTGCTAAATCGTTTCTTCTTAGT
>ERZ650311.1604-NODE-1604-length-10952-cov-10.729742_pt1 | contig 10952 bp, 9 predicted proteins | sample MGYA00376247_ERZ650311 | MGnify/ENA primary metagenome ERZ650311 (study PRJEB26733, sample SAMN07839324) | wastewater metagenome | biome: small river; feature: stream; material: water | place: USA: North Carolina | collected 2016-07-28 ... | reverse complement strand
GGAGTTTTTTATGGCTCTCTTTGGAACAGACGGGATTCGTGGTTTAGCGAACGGTTCAGTTCTTACCGCTGAAACTGCGTTATCTGCAGCAGTTGCTGCCGCACATATACTTGTTGAATCATCATCGAACACCAGTAAGCGCCCTCGTGCAATTGTTGGCCAAGATTCACGCGCATCTGGTGAATTTCTAGAAGCAGCTGTTATCGCGGGTCTTGCCTCAGCTGGTGTTGATGTTTATCGAGTCGGTGTTCTGCCTACGCCAGCTATTGCACATCTTGTAGGCGCAACTGGCGCTGATCTTGGCGTGATGATTTCAGCTTCACATAACCCAATGCCAGATAACGGAATTAAGTTATTTGCTCGTGGTGGCGGAAAGCTCGATGATGCGATTGAAGCTGCCATTGAAAAGCGAATGGGTGAGCCATGGGAACGTCCAACAGGTCGCGCCGTAGGCCGCATCGTTAATGACGAAACCGCTGTAGCTGCCTATATCGAGCACTTGCTGGCATCGGTTTCAACTCTACTTAAAGGTTTGAAGATTGTTGTCGATTGCGCAAATGGCGCATCTTCACTGGTTGCACCCCTTGTCTATGAGAAGGCTGGTGCCAAAGTTGTAGCAATCCATCACGCACCAGATGGTTGGAATATCAATGATGGCTGCGGCTCAACCCATATGGAAGATTTACAGGCAGCCGTCGTTCGCGAAGGCGCTGACTTTGGAATCGCTCACGATGGTGATTCTGATCGCTGCTTAGCTGTTGATGGTGCTGGAAATATCGTTGATGGCGATCAGATCATGACCATCCTCGCACTTGGTTTTAAATCCCGCGGCAAGCTCAAGGCCGACACGATCGTCGGAACCGTTATGAGCAACCTTGGTTTCATGCATGCAATGAAGAACGCTGGCATCAATGTCATCACTACTGCAGTCGGTGATCGTTATGTCCTTGAGAAGATGTTCGAAGGTGACTTCTCATTAGGTGGCGAACAATCTGGCCACTTGATTATCCGTGAGCATGCAAATACAGGTGATGGAATTTTGACGGCGCTCGCTCTTGCCCAAGAGGTTGTTCGCACTGGAAAGTCACTTGCTGAACTTGCATCTGCAATGCAGCGCTTCCCGCAGGTGTTGATCAATGTTTCAGGTGTTGCAAAAGATAAGTTGCCACAGTCAACTGTTATCTCTGCTGCAGTTGCTGATGCCGAGAAGCAGTTGGGCGATGCTGGTCGAATATTGCTGCGCGCATCTGGAACTGAATCTCTTATTCGCGTGATGGTGGAAGCCTCAAGTGATAACCTTGCGCAAGAAATCGCATCATCACTAGCTGCGGTTGTTAAGGCAGAACTGGGGATTTAAACCATGTGCGGAATTGTGGGTTACACCGGACCGCAATCTGCATTTACCCCGATTGTTGAGGGCCTTCGCCGCCTCGAATACCGTGGCTATGACTCAGCGGGAATCGCACTGGGAACTGGCACCTCTCTCTTTGTAGAAAAGCGTGCCGGCAAGCTAGCCAATCTTGAATCAGCACTCCCAGCAAATCTTCCAACAGTTCACTCTGGCATTGGCCACACTCGATGGGCTACCCACGGTGGTCCAACTGATCGCAATGCCCACCCACATCTTGATAATGAGGGAAAGCTCGCAGTCATTCACAACGGCATTATTGAAAATTACTCAGAACTCAAGGCAGAGTTAGAAAAGCGCGGCCATAAGTTTGAATCTGAGACAGATACCGAATCAGTTGCGCACTTACTTTCCGATCTTCGCAAGGAACATAATGGTGACCTCACCGCTGCTATGCGCGCTGCGGTCAAGCGTTTACGCGGATCCTTCACCTTGTTAGCGATTCATGCAGATGCACCACAGACCATAGTTGGTGTTCGTCGTAACTCACCGCTAGTTGCAGGGCTTGGCGATGGCGAGAACTTCTTAGCATCTGATGTCGCCGCATTTATTGATTACACCAAGCGCGCAGTTGAGCTTGGCCAAGATGAGGTAGTCACCATTTCGCCTGAAGGGATTGCAATCTGCGATCTTGAGGGCAAGGCGCTTCCGCTGCGTGAATACGAAATTACCTGGGATGCAGCAGCTGCTCAAAAGGGTGGCTATGCGCACTTCATGTTGAAGGAGATCTTCGATCAGCCAAAGGCGATTGCAGATACTTTGATTGGTCGCCTTTCAGATAACGGACAGGTGCAGCTCGATGAGCTCCATATGACCGATGCTGAGATTAAAGATATTAAGCGCATCTCAGTCATTGCTTGTGGAACTGCCTACCACGCGGGAATGGTTGCCAAATATGCAATCGAGAAGTGGGCGAAGATTCCAGTCGATGTTGAAATAGCATCGGAATATCGTTATCGCGATCCAATTGTTGATAAGAATTCTTTGGTGATTGCGATTTCACAATCTGGCGAGACGATGGACCTCTTGATGGCAGTGCGCCATGCCAAGGCATCAAGTGCTCGCGTCTTGGCGGTCTGCAATACCAACTCTTCAACGATTCCACGTGAATCTGATGCAGTTCTCTATACCCACGCTGGTCCCGAGATCGCAGTTGCATCTACCAAGGCGTTCTTAACTCAAATCGTTGCCGTCTATTTAATTGGACTCAAGTTGGCACAGGTGCGCGGAACTTTGAGCGACATTCAGGTGCGCGACCTCTATCGAGAGATGCTCGAACTTCCAGGACAGGTAGAGCAGATTCTTGAAACAATTGAACCGTTGCGCGAGCTGACTCGTAAATTTGTAAAGAACAATACTGTGCTCTTCTTGGGTCGCGGTATTGAATACCCAGTTGCACTGGAAGGTGCACTAAAGCTCAAGGAACTTGCCTATATTCACGCCGAAGGATTTGCTGGGGGAGAGCTCAAGCACGGTCCGATTGCCTTGATTGAAGAAGGCACAGCTGTTATTGCAATTCTTCCGACTGCAGATGAGCACCAGCTCGATGAGAAGATGCTGAGCAATATTCAGGAAGTTAAGGCGCGCGGAGCTCGCGTGGTTGTGATTGCTGGTGAAGGTGCAGAGGTAATTGGCGCTGAGCACATCATCCGCATTCCTGTGGCTTCACCACTCTTCCAGCCAGTTCTAGCAACAGTTCCGCTACAAGTTTTTGCTTATGAGATTGCAGTCGCGCGTGGCACTGATGTGGATCAGCCACGTAACTTGGCTAAATCAGTAACTGTTGAATAAAAGATGTTAGACACTCGCCGCCGCCAGATGCGCAGAGCGCTGAAATGGAGCGCTGGCTTATTCGCCGGCTTTCTCGTAGTAACTCAGCAGGTTGTTACATACGGCCCGATTATTCAAATCGATAGATTCTTTAGCAAAGCGAATCACCCGCATTTTAAAGGTCTTTCTGCCTTCATTATTCGCCGCCTTGATGACTTGGGACTTCGAAGCGTCTCTGGAATCGCATTGCTTATCGTTGCTCTTTATATCTCTCGTAGATTTAAGACTTGGCGCCCCATTAATCTTGGCATTCTCTCTTTCCTCTCACTCAATGTTGTAGTGGGCGGATTTAAATATCTCTTAGGCCGCACTAAGCCACGTATTGGTCTTGATGTATTACATGCAGGTGGAATGTCATATCCAAGTGGCCATGCATCTAATGCAATATTTATCTGGGGGGTCATTGCATATTTGATTTACCGATATGCACACGTGGATCGCTACAAGGGTCGCTTGGCAAGTGCTGGCGTTGCCTGCCTTGCCCTTACTGTCTGCACTGTTTCGTTGCTTCGCAATACACACTGGTTCTCGGATTTGTTCGGCGGACTTCTCTTAGGTGGAGCTTTACTCGTTCTGATTATCGCGATTGACCGCTACTTTCCTTCAGATAGCCAATTGCACTAACCTTCCTCCATGATTGATGGAATCGGTATCGATGTAGTTGATATCAAGCGATTCCACGAATCTCTTGAGCGCACGCCCGGGCTTCGCGAAAAGTTATTTACCGAATCTGAGCGCACAGTCAATGAATCTTCGCTTGCCGCCCGCTTCGCCGCTAAGGAAGCGCTCTATAAAGCACTCAGCCCAGAGCACGGATTGCATTGGCACGATGCAGAAGTCATTAACCATCTCAATGGCAAGCCAGCCTTTCTATTTCGTGGCGAAATCGCAGATCTAGTTGATGGCGCAAACGTTCATCTCTCGCTTTCGCATGATGCCGGTATCGCATCTGCCATGGTGGTGATTGAGAAGTGAGAGCAGAAGCGATCGTCGATCTCAGCGCGATTAAGCACAATGTTGCTGTGCTGAAAGAGAAGTCCGGAACAAATCTTCTGGCAGTTGTGAAGGCAGATGCCTATGGACATGGATTGGTTCCAGTGGCAAAGGCAGCACTCGATGCAGGTGCAACGATGCTTGGCGTTGCGCTCCTAGAAGAGGCGCTCACACTTCGCGCTGAAGGAATCACCGCTCCGATTCTCGCTTGGTTAGTGCAACCAGGTTCTGATTTTAAGAGCGCAGTTGAGAACAATATTGATCTCGCGGCAGGTTCCATTAAAGCGCTCCATGAGATTCAAGCGGCTTCCCAAGACATGAAAGCGCGTGTTCATCTTGAGCTCGATACCGGAATGACTCGTGGGGGGTTCCTCGGTGAGTGGTCAGCACTGGATGCTTCCGACGTAGCTGGTCTGGAAATTGTTGGAGTCTTCTCTCACTTCGCACGTGCTGATGAACCTAACGAGCAGCAAAATGTTGATCAGCTCAATAGATTTAATGAGATGGTGGCGACACTCCACAGTTTTGGTTTCACAAACGTCATGAGACACCTATCAAATTCGGCTGCAACGCTGACCAATCCAGCGGCGACGTTTGAGATGGTGCGCACAGGTATTGCAATGTATGGATTGACTCCCGATGTAGCAATGGGTTCAAGTAAAGATTTTGGTATTCGACCAGCGATGCAATTGCGCGCTGCGCTCTATCTTGTGAAAGATGTCCCGGCAGGTACACCGGTTGGTTATGGCGCATCTGAATCAACTTCTCGAGATACAAAACTCGGCGTTGTCACTATGGGATATGCCGATGGCATTCCACGTATCGCAAAAGGTGCGGGTGTCTGGATCAATGGCAAGAAGGCGCCGATTATTGGCCGAGTTTCTATGGATCAATTCGTTGTAGACCTTGGCCCAGAATCCACCGCTAAATCGGGGGATTGGGTTGTGATTTTCGGCAATGGCTCGCATGGCGAGTACACAGCAGATGATTGGGGAGCTGCCAGCGGCAGTATTAATTACGAGATTGTGACCCGAATCGGTCCTCGTGTGCCTAGAATCTACTCTGCTCATGTCTACTAGTACGCACCTATTAAATGCCAAAGATGTCAACGTTGCCTTTGGCGGGTTGAAGGCACTCACAAATGTAAACCTCTCTGTTGCTCATAAAGAGGTAGTGGGTCTAATCGGACCTAACGGGGCTGGCAAGACAACAATGTTTAACACCATCTGTGGAATCGTGACGCCAGATTCAGGAGCTCTCACATTTGAAGGCAACGGAATCGATTGGCCAGCAACAGATGAATTAGCAAAGCTCGGAATTGCGCGCACACTTCAAGGTGTTGGTTTATTTCCAGAGCTCACTGTCATGGAGAACGTCATGATGGGTGCTCATAAATTTGCTCGCACCGGATTGCTCAGCGCATCCTTTGGATTGAACACTCGTGACGAGAAAGAATTACAAGAGCGTGCGCACCATGCCCTTGAGCGCGTCTATGCAGCATCGCTTAGTAACTCTCGCGCCGGATCTCTCTCGTATCCAGATAGCAAGCGTGTAGCGATTGCGCGTGCTCTCGTCAGTCATCCAAAGTTGCTCCTGCTTGATGAGCCAGCGGGTGGATTAGGTGCACAGGATATTGAATGGCTCAATCGATTGATCAGCGATCTCTCGGGCGAGATGTCAGTGTTGATTGTTGAGCACCATATGGATGTGGTGATGTCGGTCTGTGATCGCATCTACGTTTTGAATTTTGGTGAAGTTATCTCATCTGGAACTCCAGATCAGGTTCGTAATGATCCAGCAGTGATCACTGCCTACCTGGGAGCGGATGCGAAATGACACTGCATGTAGAGAACCTCACCGTGCATCACGGTGCTATTCAGGCTCTTACCAACGTTTCCTTTGATGTAAAGGCGGGCGAGCTCACCGCTGTCATCGGCTCTAACGGCGCTGGTAAGTCAACACTTCTACGCACACTCTCAGGTCTGAAGTCGGCAACGACGGGAACTTCAACATGGAAGGGCCACAACCTGCTGCACGGTAAAGCCGAGTCTCATGTTCGCCACGGCGTCGCGCATGTATCTGAAGGTAAATCAGTTATTCCTGAGTTAACCGTGGAAGAGAACCTCGATCTCGGCGCAATCTGGCGCCGTAACAAGAGCGAAGCTGCAACAACAAAGCGTGAAGTCTTTGATCTCTTTCCACGACTTGAAGAGCGACGTAAGCAGAACACTGAAACTCTCTCGGGCGGAGAGCGACAGATGCTCGCTATTGGTCGCGCGCTGATGTCAAAGCCCGAGTTGTTATTGCTTGATGAACCTTCATTGGGCCTTGCACCGCTTCTTGTAAAGCAGATATTTGAAGCGATTGTTAATGTCACTAAGCAGTACGGATTATCAGTTGTACTGGTTGAGCAGAATGCGATGGGCGCACTCAATATTGCTGACTCTGGAATTGTTCTCAACCTTGGTTCGATTGTGACGACCGGTTCTGCCCAAGATTTGATCTCCGACCCTGCAGTTCGCGCTGCCTACTTGGGATACTAGGGAGCGCCGCGATGTTTCAGTTATTAAATACATTCCTTATCGGAATCACATCTGGTGCAATCTATGCCCTAATGGCGCTTTCAATTGTTTTGGTCTGGCGTTCAACGCGCGTTATTAACTTTGCTCAAGCAGGACAGGCGCTGACATCAACCTTTATCGGATATCAGACTCTGCACTATGTGAATTCATTCTGGGTGGCACTTCTCGTGGCAATGGTCGGTGGCGCACTTATCTCGGCCTTGATTGAAGTAACTTTGATGCGTGTACTGCTCAAGCATTCGTCGAGCGGCGCGATTGCCGGAGTCGCTCCCATCATCGCGACTTTAGGTCTGCTCGAAGTTATTCAAGCATCCATCACATTGATATGGGGAGGGGCAGATGTACTGATTACTCCGCCGCTTTCCAATGTGGGCTTCACTATTGGAACCAACACCCTCGTTTTCTCACCAATGAAGTTGGCAATCATTCTGATTGTGCTCGTACTTCTTGCAGTGCTCTCGCTAATTTTCCAAAAGACCTCTATCGGACTCTCGCTTCGTGCAGCTGCATTCTCACCAGAGCTCGCTCGATTGGCTGGTGTTCGAGTCGATGCAGTCCGCACATTGGGGTGGGCGCTCTCTGGTGCAACCGGTGCGGTGGCTGGGTTACTCCTAGTCTCCAATGGAAATGGTTCATTCTCCACTGCATCCCTTGAGTTCTCTCTATTGCTGATCTCCGGATTTATCGCCGCAGTTATCGGAGGCCTGGAGAGCGTTCTCGGCGGAGTCTTGGGTGGTCTCGCTCTCGGAATCATTACCGCATTTGTCTTGATGTATGTCAGCGACTCACTCTTCTTTATCGCGCCATTTGTGATCTTGTTGCTTGTTCTCTTTGTTCGCCCACAAGGAATTCTTGGTAAGAAGGGTGGACGACGTGCATAAGCTCTCTAACAAAGTTCGCATTCTGATTTTTATTGCACTTGGATTTGGAATCTATCTGCTCAGCAACAACGTTGATGAGTTGCGCGTCTATCAAGGTGCGCAAGTTGCTGTCTATGTTGTTGGAATCGCTTCCATCATTCTGCTCACTGGATATTCCGGACAAGTTTCATTAGGACAAGGTGCGTTACTCGGTGTTGGTGGATATGCAGCAGCGCTATCACATCTAAAGTGGCATCTTCCAATTCCAGCAACATTTGCAATTGCAATTCTCGCTGCAGCTGGTGCTGGTGCCTTGCTAGGAATTGCAGCGGCGCGTTTATCTGGTCCTTACTTAGCTGGTGCAACACTTGCACTTGCGGTCGGACTCCCATCAATTGCAAATCAATTTACAGTTCTTGGCGGAGAACAAGGTCTCTTCTTCGATGTTGGATTCCCACCTGAATCTTTCGGACCAGATTTCACCCAATATAAATTGTTCTTCTGGATCGCTTCCCTTGCGACTTTATTAGCAATTTTTTGGTTACAAAATGTTATGAGATCGCGTTATGGCCGTACATGGAAGGCGATTCGCGGAAGCGAAGTAGCCGCTGAATTGGCTGGCGTAAACGTGGCCCGCGCAAAAATTCTCGCCTTCACACTAAGTGCGGGCGTTGCCGGCCTCTCAGGGGCTTTATTAGCTATGACTATCGGCACCGTATCGCCAAGTGCTTTCCCATTAGCCCTCTCATTTTCTTTGTTGACGGGCGCGGTTCTCGCTGGCGTAACTACCCTCGGAGGCGTCATGATTGGGGCAGTGACTCTGGTGGCAATACCTGAGATCGTCGGTTCGATTGTTAATCGCATCGGTGCATCTGAGGCAGTTGCAACCAACCTGCCTCACATCGTCGTGGGAACGCTTTTGATCCTGACTGTGGTCTTTGTGCCAAATGGTCCGGTAGAACAGATGCGATCACGACGTGCGAAGAAAGGGACGAGTCTCTGAATCCCGCAAGGGCCCTCAATGGAAGGAAAGAGATGAAATCTTTTAATCGTCGTCAGCTGATCTCAGCTAGTGCGATTCTCGCGGTAACTGCTCTTACAGCAACAGCAGTTCCTGCAAATGCGTTCTCACCTAAGTCAGAAGTTGGTGTGAGCCAGACAGAAATTAAGTTGGGTATCACACTCCCAATGACAGGTGCAGCTTCACCTGGATATAACAAGGTGCCAGCCGCAATGAAGGCGTACTTTGACTATGTCAATGCAAATGGTGGCGTAAATGGTCGCAAGGTTACTTTGGTAGTCAAGGATGACCAGTACGTTCCAACACAAGCAGTTGCTAAGACAAATGAACTCATCCTTAAGGATCGCGTTCTTGCACTCGTAGCTCCATTGGGCACAGCAAATAACAAGGCAGTCGCAGCATCTGTTAACCCAGGTCGTCGTGGCGTGCCTGTTCTCTTTGTTAACACAGGATTCAGCGGATTCGCAGATCAGAAGAAGTTCCCAACTACTTACGCAATCTTGCCTTCATACATCATGGAAGCAAAGATCATGGCTGAGTACATCAAGGACAACTTTGCAGGAAAGAAGATTGGTCTTGTTTATCAGGATGACGACTTCGGAACTGATGCGCTCGCAGGCTTCAAGCAGGCAGGCATCACATTCGCAACAACAGTTGGATATGCATCTGGTTCACAGAGCGCAACAACTGCAGCTGGTTGGGTTACAAAGCTCAAGGCAGCTAACTGCGACGTCGTAATTCTCTTCGGTGTATCAAGTGCAACAGCAGCTGGCCTCGGTACAGCAGCAGCACTTAAGTACGCTCCACAGTGGATTCTCGGATCTGTCGGTGGCGATGCGACAACAATCAAGGCATCTGGCGTTCCAGCTGGCGTTCTCTACAACGCTGTTGGTGCATCATTCTTGCCAGCAACTACAGATACAGCGGATGAGTACGTTTCACTCTTCCAGAGCATCTACTCAAAGGCAGTTCCAGGTTCAGCCTTCGATAACAACGTTCTCGTTGGTATGAACTCTGCATTTGTAACAGTTCAGGCTCTTAAGGCAGCGGGCGCAAACCCAACTCGTAAGTCATTGCTCGATGCAATCGATTCAAAGGGTTCAACATTTGCATCAGCTGCACTTCTGCCTTTGAACTACTCAAAGACAAGCCACGTTGGTTACAACGGTTACTGGTTTGGTAAGTACTCACCAACTGGAGATCTCAAGCCAGACGGTGGCAAGTACACCCTCTACACAACCGACTCAGGCTCAGGTGCTGTTGTTAAGTCAACATGGAAGCGCCCAGCTATGCCAACGAAAGGACTACCTAACTAATGAGAATTTCTCATAAGTCACGCCTTACAACTCTCGTAGGTGCTGCAGCTCTTGTAGTTGCATCACTCTCAGCAATCCCAGCTCACGCTGCGGCAACTGGACCACTCTGTGATGGAAAGGTTCCTGTTCAGACATGTCAGGGAACAACTTCTGATGGAGCTCCTTATTACATGATGGTTCCTGCCAACTTCAATGGCATGGTTGCTCTCTACTCACACGGATATCGCTACAACATCGATATTCCTGCTGGCATCCCAGTAGTTGGTGGCTACAAGGTCACAAATACTCCTGAGCCAGTCCCAGGTGGAAATACAACAGTTGCCGGCTACTTCCTTGGACAAGGAATTGCTGTCATGGGTTCAGGCTTTGCGCGTCAGGGCTGGAACCTTGATTCAGCAGTTACAACAAATGCTGAGCTCATCGATACCTTCAAGAAGAAGTTCACAACGACAAAGAAGGTTGTCGCTTGGGGATCTTCTCTTGGTGGAATCATCACTCAGACACTTGCTGAGAAGTATCCAAACCTTGTGAGCGCAGTTGCTCCAATGTGTATGGCAGATAACATCGCGGCAGAACTAACAACTGCTGGTGATTTCCTCTGGGGTCTTAAGACATTCTTCGATCCAACAATCAAGGGCGGAAACTACTCAGCAGGTGCTGCAGGTAATGCCGAAGCACTTGGTGACATCGTTAAAGTCCTCACAGTAATGAGCAAGTTGCAGGCAGGTGTTGCAACAGGTGCATGGCCAGATTCTTCATCAGCAACAGGTAAGGCACTTGCTGCTGCTGGAGTTCCATCACGTAGCGCGCTCTTGCTCGTTGGCTTGATGGCTGGACTTCCAACTCAGTCAGCTCACTTCGACTCAATCTCAGGCCCAGAAGGTGCACTCAAGACAACATTCCCATTGGCTATTAGCCCAGCGCTAGCAGTTCTTGAGAATG
>ERZ650311.1603-NODE-1603-length-10959-cov-4.231383_pt1 | contig 10959 bp, 11 predicted proteins | sample MGYA00376247_ERZ650311 | MGnify/ENA primary metagenome ERZ650311 (study PRJEB26733, sample SAMN07839324) | wastewater metagenome | biome: small river; feature: stream; material: water | place: USA: North Carolina | collected 2016-07-28 ... | reverse complement strand
AAAAATGAAGTGGTCGATTTCTTGCCTGCACCCGTACTCCGTCAAAGAGGTATGTAGCGTCTTGCCACAAGTTTCACAGTACGGCTGAGAATCACTCTCTACTCCCCAGCCCCCATCCAGCAAATAGTCCTTGCCCGGTTTTTGGAGCATTAATTCGGAAATCTTTTTCTCTGCACACTCTCTACAATAGCTTAGGCTCTCAGCTTCACCATAAATCCAGTACTCGTCATGCTCTTCAATACGCTTTGCGCCAGAAGAAAAGACAGCCTCAAGGCGCTCTACCCCGACAAGGAAGAGCTCATCGAGTCGGCCCAGACGGTCCGCATCCGCCTCCTCAACAGCGCCATGAGCGCCGAGGTGGTGGAGGTATTCGAAGCCTGGCACCTGCCCAGCAGCTCCGACTCGGACGACGGGTGCCGTGCCGTCGTGTGCGACCGAGGCGCACTGGTCGTCGAGCCGTGGACCCGCGATGACTTCCCGTTCGTGGTGCTGCGAGGGCTGACCGGGCACGCACAGATCGGGTGGTGGGGCACGGGCATGGCCGAGGTGCTGGCCAGCCTGCAGGGCATGGTCAACGACGAGTGCGTGGCGCTGCAGGAGGCCGCGAGCGCCGCCACCTACAAGTGGCTGATCGAGCGCGGCAGCGACATCGCCCGCGCCCAGCTCAACAACCGCATCGGCGGTGCGCTGGAGTACACACGCACCAAGCCCGACATGGTCGAGTCGCCCGACGTCGAGAGCCGCTTCATCAGCTTCATCAACTGGGCCGTGGGCCAGGCCTACCAGCTCGTCGGCGTGTCGCAGATGGCAGCCCAGAGCATGAAGCCCGCCGGGCTCGACTCAGGGGCCGCCCTGCGCGAGTTCGCCGACGTCCAGACCCAGCGCTTCGCCCTGCTGTCGAAGGCCTACGCACAGCTCCACGTCGACGCCGCCAAGGCCTTTATCCGCGCCGCCCGGCAGGCCAGCGCCGACGGCGACATCACGGTGAGCAGCCCCGGCGCTCGCTTCCTCAAGCGCATCAAGTGGAGCGAGATCAACCTGGACGAGGACCTGTATGTCGTCCAGCCCTGGCCCGCGAACTTGTTGCCCAAGACGCCGGCGGCTCGCATCCAGTACGTCCAGGAGCTGATGCGCGCACAGATGATCACGCCCAAGCAGGGCCTGAAGCTGCTCCGCATGCCCGACGTCGTCGACATGCTCGGCATGGAGACCGCCAACGAGGAGTACGCGAGCTGGCTCATCTGCAAGCTCCTCGACGGCGAGATGGTGCAGCCCGACCCGCTGACCGACCTGCCGATGGTCGCCGCCGAGGTGCAGAAGGCCTACGCCAAGGCCGTCACCGAGATGGACGAGAACGACGAGCGGCTGAACCTGCTCCGGTCGTTCCTCCAGATCACCAGCGCCAAGCTCCCTCAGCCCGACGCCCAGCCGCCTGGGCCTGAGGCCACCCCGTCCCCTGCGCCGCAGGGTCGTCCGATGCCGCCCCCGGTGTCGGAGATGTTGCCCCAAGGAGGCAGCCAGTGAGCACCACAGCCACCCCAGTCGAGACCCCAGAGGCGGCCGCCCGCGCCGCCGTCCTCGCCGAGCGCCGCGCCAAGGCTCTGGAGGGCGTCGACCTCGACGGCCCCGAGACCCCGGAGCCCGGTGCGAAGCCGCGCCCCGTCGACAGCGAGCTCGCCAAGCTCAAGGCCCAGCCCGCCGCCGCAGCGACCCCTGCCGAGCCGCCCGCGGAGCCGGAGCCAGTGCCCGAGCCTGCCGCCGATGCAGCCGCAGCCACGCCAGCGGCGACGGCGACGCCGACGCCGGCCGCGACCCCAGCGCCCACGCCCACCATCGACGTGGCGGCCCTGTTCGCCAGCCAGACCGCGCTCGCCCAGAAGGAGGCCGCGCTGGCTGCGAGGGAGGCCGAGATCGCCGCTCGCATCGCCCAGCTCCAGCCGGTCGAGCAGATGCGGGAGCAGCTCGAGCGCGTGAAGGCTGGTGACAAGCACGCGGCCCTGCAGGTGCTGGGGCTCACCGCCGCCGACGCTGCCAAGCTCGCCGCCGAGTCGCCCGGCATCGCCCCCGAGGTCGCCGCCTCGATGGGCGAGACCCGCCAGCTCAAGCAGCAGATCGGCCTGCTGGCCGCCCAGGTCGCCGCCATCCCTCACATCACCGAGGCCGCCCGGCTGCTGGCCACCGACGACTTCGAGCTCTGCCGCCTCGCGGGTGTCACGCCCGAGCGCGTCGCCCAGGCGGTGGTCAGCTCGGCCGCCAGCGGCAAGCCCGTCACCGTCCAGCAGTTGCTCGCCGACCACGAGAAGTCCCTGGAGCCCTCCGCCAAGGCCATCGCCGCGTCGAAGAAGCTCGGCGGCGCCAAGGCTGCAGCGCCCGCGGCCGCGCCGACTGGCACCAAGGCGCCCGCTCCGCCCGTCTCTCGTGCCGCTCCGGCCGCCACGCCTGCCGGCAAGAAGGAGTGGAGCCGCGAGCAAGCCCGGCAGGACGCCCTCAACAGCATCGGGGACATCTGATGCCTCTCTCTCCAACGCAGCTCGAGCAGGCCTGGCTCGACTTCAAGACGCGCGTGAAGCGCCTGGCCGCCGTCGGTCGCTTCGGCAGCGTGTCGCTCCAGGTGCAGATCCAGGACGGTGAGCCGGTGCTGGTGAAGGTCGGCGACGAGGAGAGCAGAAAGACGGTCTGAGCAGTTGACACATCGCCTGAGTTATGCTCAGGCTCGCTACTGATAGAAGTATTACTTTCCCCGCGTGACGGAGCACCCGAGCGCAGTTCGGGTGCTCCATGTCTCTGTCAGCTGGAACGCTGGGCGGCCTCAAGGTCTTCTACAACACCGACGCCGGCAAGGACGTCACGTACAAGCGCCGCGCGCTGTACGCGATGATGAAGAAGAAGAAGTTCTCTGGGTACACCATCCAGCAGCCGATCTGGGTGGCGAACCCGTCGGCGCGGTCGGCGGATTTCGAGACCATGCTGGCGGCCGTCGACCAGGGACGGGCCCTGCAGGCGACCATCACCGACGTCCCCAACTACGCGGGCTCGTACGTCACCACCCAGGACATCCTGGCGAGCAAGGGCGCTGGTAAGGAGGCCTTCTGGGACCTCCTCACCAAGAACATCGACGGCGCCCTGTCGAACCTCGCCAACGACCTGGCGGCCGACCTTTACGGCGATGGTACGGGCGCCCGCGGTCAGGTGGGCGCGTCGCCTCAGGCGGGCTACATCTACCTGAAGACTGACGCGGACATCTCCAAGTTCGAGAAGGGCATGACGCTCGTGGCGGCCTCGTCGACGACGGGCGCCCTTCGCAGCGGCAGCGCGGCCATCACGGGCGTGTCGTACGTGGCGGGCTCGGGGTGGAAGCTGACCGGCCCCGGCACCTCGGCCATCACCAGCCTGGCGGCGGATGACTACCTGTTCGTCTCGGGCGACGCGCCGAACAACACGGGCGACATCCTCAAGATCGGCGGCATCGGCACCTGGTGTGGCACAGGCGCGCTGTATGGCATCACCCGGACCAGCGAGGACCAGCGCCGCGTCAGCGTCATCGACGCCGACTACACCAGCTCGGGCACGCCCAAGCAGTCGCTGGACCTGCTCACCGACATGGTGATGCAGGTGAAGATCCAGGGCGGGCAGGTCGACTACGTGTTTGCCAACCCGGCCTGGGTGCTCAAGCTCCAGGCCGACATGCAGAGCAAGGCCCAGATCGTCAACGTGAAGCCCGACGACATGCCCACTGTCGGCTTCAAGGGCGTGACGGTGCCCATCTACGGCGGCGACGGCCTGGTGACGGTGGTGGAGGACATCTTCTGCCCCTCCAACTACGTCTACGGCCTCGAGATGGACAGCTGGACGCTGTACCACCGCACCGAGCAGCCGGTGTCGCCCATCAGCGCGGACGGCAACGAGATCCTGCGGAGCAACAGCAACGACGGCGTCATCTTCCGAGGCGCCTTCTACGGCAACGTGGGGTGCAGCGCGCCGGGTCACAACATCCGCGGCAAGGTGGCCTAACCCCACCGGCGGGCGCTCTCGCAGGCCCGCCGGTTTCCTCTCTGGAGACCACCATGCCCATCGGAAAGACCGTCTTCCCCATCCGCTCTGCCGGCCCCGGCCAGTCGCTCGTCGCTGGCTCCTTCACCGGCAACGGCACGAGCAGTCCGGCCGACACGGCTGGCAAGCAGAAGAGCCGCGGCTGGAAGGTCGTGCGGACCAACACCGGCATCTACACGGTGACGATCTCGGGGGGCTGGGCGGCCCTCATCGAGTACGGCGCCGACATGCACCCGAACAGCGCCGCCCTGTGGACGGTGGTGACGAGGGCAGCCAGCGACAGCGCTGGGACCTTCCTCATCTACCTGTACGACTCGACGGGGACGCTGGCGGACGCTGGCACCTCCGACATCGTCACCTTCCACGCCGTCTGCCAGGACCAGGGCGACCTGACGCACCAGGTCTGAGGTGACACATGGCCGTCCACACCACCACGCTTGGAGCGGTGCGGACGGCCATCCGTCGTCGGGTCGACATGGTCAACGACCAGCGCGTCACCGACACGGAGTTCAACGAGTGGATCGTGGGCTCGCTCGCCGAGCTCCACGGCCTGCTGGTGACGGCCGACAGCGAGTACCTGGTCAACCGCACCACCCTCACGCTGACGGGCGCCGAGAGCTACTCGCTGCCCACCGACTTCTACAAGTCCAAGCTGGTCGAGAGCAGCTTCGGGAACGGCCGCTACAAGCGCATCGAGCGGCTCAAGATGGACGAGCGCGACAAGCTTACCGACCCCTTCGTCTGGTACCCCCAGCTCCCGATGGCGGGCTACCCGGCGGGCTACGACATCGTCGGACCGTCCATCTACTTCTTCCCCGAGGCCGCCACCGGCACCGTCCGCATCTGGTACTACCCCTGCGCCCCTCAGCCCTCGGCCGACGGCGACAGCTTCGACATCGTCAACGGCTTCGACGAGTACATCGTCGCCGACGTGGCGCTGAAGGTGGCTACAAAGCTCGGTGCCGACGTGGCGCCCTGGCTGTCCATCAAGGGCCGCCTCGAGCGCCGGGTGCAGGAGACCGGGCAAGAGCGCGATATGGGCGGCTCCTGGGGCGTCACCATCCTGCCTCGGGGGCGGTGATGGCGACCCACCTCAAGCTGGGCCTGCAGGCCAGGGGCGCCCAGGTGTCGGGCGAGGAGTTCAGTCGGTACCAGGACATGGTCGAGCGGATGCTGACCAGCCTGCCCGAGCCGCTGGTGCTGGCGTCTGCCGCCCCCTCGACGCCGACGGCGCCCGGCGAGGCGGGCGAGTTCTTCTTCGACGCCTCCTACCTCTACCTCTGCGTCGCCACCGACGCCTGGCGTCGGGTGGCGCTCTCCACCTGGTGACCCATGCTGCCCAGAGGCGTGCAGACCCTGCCCATTCCGTTCGTCCGAGGTGTCGACGCCAAGAGCGATCCGCACGTCGTCGTCCCGCCTGAGTTGATCGCGCTGGACAACGTGGTGTTCGACCGGCCCGGCAGTCTCCGCAAGCGCCTCGGCACGGTCGCAGCCGGCACCGGGGCCTCGACGTCTTCGTACCAGGTGCTGGCCCGGTTCCGCGACCAGTTGCTGCAGCTCGGGGGCGGCAACCTCTATTCCCTCGGCGGTGGTAGCTGGCGCAACGCTGGCACCCTGGCGATGTGCTCTCTCAAATCGCGCGTCGTGGCGCAGAGCTCCAGTTCGCTGGCCGGTGCTGACCGGGCCAGCACCGCGAGCTCGCTCGGGCGGCTGACGGCAACGGCCTGGCGGAGTCGCCTGGACGGCCACGTCTACGCCACCGTCACCGACGAGACGACCGGGGCGACGGTCCTGGCCGCCTCCAGGCTCTCGGCTGCGACCGGCACCAGTTCCACCCAGGTCATCGCGCAGGGCGGCTACCTGGTCGTGCTCTATGTCACCGGAGGCACGCTCAAGGGCCGCACCTTCAACCCTGGCTCGCCCTCGGCCTGGGGCGCAGAGGCCAGCTTCGCCACGCTCGGCACAGTCAACGCCTTCTCTGCGTCTGCCGGGACGGGCGCCACCGACTATTTCCACGTCGTCACCCGCGACACCAGCACCAACCAGGTCAAACTGGCGGGCCTCTCGCCTGCCACTCCGTCCCTGTCGGTCGCGGCGGTCACCTTCGGCACCGCCTACCCTGGGGCCTCCGGGGTGCTGAGCGTCGCCCAGCAGGGCACCAGAGTCTGCGTGCTCGCCGAGGAGTACGTGGGCGAGCTGCACACCTGGGTGAGGCAGGTCAGCAACTACGCCGCGGTCGCCGACGTCAGCAACGGCGGCATCAGCGCCAGCGTGATCAAGAACGGCACCATCTGCGCCAGCAACGCCAGCGGCGGGTGGCTGGCCTGGGTGACGGTGTTGCCGTCGGCGACGGTGAGCGACCCGAGCACCGGGTACATCCAGACCCTCTACGTCAAGACGGACGCGACCCAGAACAACACCGCCACCGTCCTGCGCGGCTGCTCAGTCGCGTCGCAGGGGCTCGGGTTCGCCAGTACTGACACTGGCTGGGCCTGGGTGCGGTGGTGGACCCAGCAGCAGAGCGCCTACCTGCTGGTCGACCAGGCGGGCGCGCTCGTCGGCAGGGCGCTCCCTGGGCAGGTGGTAGCGCTGGGTGGAGGAGCTGGCGGCACGCTGCCCCACCTCGGCCCGGCGGCCAGCACCAATTACGCATCGGTACTGGCCGCGGTGCAGCACAGCAGCTCTGGGACCGACGCTGACGCCGTGGCGGCCGTGGTGGTCGACCCGACGTACCGCCCCAGGCCCGCCGAGGGCCGCTCTGGGCTCTTCATTCCCGGCGCCCTCCCTCGGGTCTACACGGGCTCGCAACTCGTCGAGGCGGGCTTCCTGGCCATCCCGGAGGCCCGCGATGCGGTCGGGCAGACCGACATCGGCGCCCGAACGGCCAGGGCCGCGACCACCGCCTATGTCCTCAACGACCTGCGCCGTCCGGCAGCACCCAACGGCATCCTCTACAAGTGCACCACGGCTGGGACCTCGAGTGCCGGCACGCCGACGTGGCCAACTACCATCGGCGCCACGGTCGTTGACGGCACCGTTACCTGGACAGCCTGGGCGTACTCGGTGATCGCACGCCTCAACAGCACGTCGTTCGCGGTCGGGTCGATGATCCAGCCCTTCGGGGGCAACGGCTACTGGTACGAGTGCGTGGTCGCAGGCACCACCGCGGGCACCGCGCCGACGTTCACCGGTGGCTACGGCGACCTCATCACCGACGGCGGTGTGACCTGGCGCTGCATGGGTCCGATGGGCACCAATCCCGCTCAGGCCGACGGCACCCGGAGCTACAAGGCCGTCTATGAGTGGATGGACGAGAACGGCGAGATGTGGCGCTCGGCACCGTCGTTGCCCATCTCCGTCGCTGTCTCGGGCATGTCCGGCACCGGGGCCTCGCTGATCTCGGTCAGCACGCTCCAGCTCACCGCCAAGTCCGGCGTCAGGATCGCCGTCTATCGCACCGACGTGAGCGGCACGCTGCGCTACATGGTGGCCAACGTCCCCAACGACAGCACGGTATCGAGCCTGCGGATCCTCGACATCACCGGGGACACCCCCAGCGCCTGGTCGCGCTCGGCCACCTACTCGGTCGGCGACCGCGTCTCAGGCACCGCCGTGGTCGGCCTCGAGGGCCGCTGCACGACGGCAGGCGTCAGCGCCGGCTACGAGCCTGTGTGGCCCGCTGTCGTCGGCGACACCGTCACCGATGGCACGGCCGTCTGGACGATGCAGGCCAGCATCGCGGGGCAACCGGAGCTCTACACGGACGCCGGGGAACTGCCCTCGGGCGCGCCCCCTGCCTGCACCGTCGCAACCTCGGTGGGCGGCCGCTTCGTCATCGCGGGCCTGGAGACCGACGGCCAGAGCGTCCAGTACAGCAAGAATGGACTGGGCGGCGTCCCGACCTTCCCAGCCTTCGACCTGGCAGGCCTGCTCTCGTACCTCGTCGGCCAGGAGGGCGGAGGCATCACGGCGTTGGCACCCCTTGATGCCTCGGTCGTCGCCTTCAAGCGCACCCGCGCTGCTGTGCTCTCAGGCTCGCCGCCCGACGACTCGGGGAACGGCGGCACCATCGACACAGCCACGCCGCTGCCGGTCGACGCAGGCGCCCTCAGCCCTCACGGCGTCGTCGCCGACACGGCCGGGCTCTATCTGGCCAGCGCTCGCGGCATCTACCGGCTCACCCGAGGAGGGCAGAGCGAGTACGTGGGCGCGCCCATCGAGGCCTACGAGGCGACCGTCTACGGCGCTGCGGTGATGACCGGCCGTACCGAGGTGCGCTTCGCCACCTCTGCCGGCGTGTTCGTCTTCAACACCCTGCTCGGGCAGTGGAGCAGGCACACTGGCATGGGCACCGTGCTCGACGTGGCCTGCTACCAGGACCTGGCCGCCTACGCGCTTTCTGGTGCGGTGCCCGTCACCGAGACCCCGGACGCGTGGCTCGACGGAGCATCCCCGGTGCTGGTCTCGCTGACCACCGGCCACATCGCCCCGGCAGGCCCCAACGCCTGGTGCAGGCTGGCGCGCTTCCTCTTCACCGGGCAGCTGCTTGACGACTGCGACTGGACCTGGACGATCCACATCGACGGCACCCAGCTCGATCCGCAGACGGTCAGCCTTCATCTGGATGACGCCCTGACGCCTGACGGCAGCCTGGGCAGTGACTGCACCCTGCGGATCGACATCACCCAGATGCGCGGCCGCTCGGTGCAGCTCGTGCTGGCCGAGACGAGCGCGACCGACACAGCAGGGCTGGCGCTGACTGCAGGCGCGCTGCTCTGGGCCCCGGTCACCCCCGACGCGAAGGTGCCCAGCGGTCAGCAGAAGAGCTAAATGCTGGTGATGCGCGTATCATCAGCGACCAGGAGGTGAGTCATGGGCGGCAGCAACACCGGCTTCAACCGCATGAGCGACGAGGACTACAACCGGCTCTACGGCAACCGGAACATCGTCCACTCTTCACCACTCGAGACGCCCGGGCAGGCCATGGACGGCGGCGGTGGCTACCAGACGGACCCCAACGACACCCGGAACGCCTGGGACAAGTTCTGGGGCCCGAACGTCAAGCTCCCGCCCGGCGTGAAGCAGACCCGCTTCAGCGACCCAACGCCAGACCAGCGCCTCTTCACCAGCTACAAGCCCGCCCAGCTCGGGTTTGCGCCCCAGGGACGGACCCTGCTGGAGCGCTTCGGGGGCGCCCAGATCGACCCGATGACCGGCCAGCTCGGCCGCCAGGGTCAACTGGACGCGCTGGGGATGTACCGGGACGCCGCCAACGGCCAGGGCCCAAGCGTCGCCCAGGGTCAGCTCAGGATGGGCCAGGACGCCGCCGCGATGGCGGCCTCGAGGATGGCGATGGGCGGACACGGCCCGAGCTCCCTGGGGCGCTACATGGCAGGGCAGCAGCTCGGCCAGATGGACCTGCAGGGCGCCCAGCAGGCAGGGGTGCTCCGCGCCCAGGAGATCGCCGACGCGAGGGCGGGGATGCTCGGCGCCGCTGGGGCGCTGCGCCAGGGCGACATGGACCTCGCCAGCCGCAACGCCGACCTGGCCCAGCAGACCGGGCTCTTCAACACGGGCCAGGCCAACCAGATGACCCAGCAGGACATGGACCGCCTGATGCAGTACCTGCAGGCCAACGCAGGCTTCGAGCAGCAGGCCAACATGGCCAAGGGCGCCGGGCTCGCGTCGTGGGGCGCGCTCGCCAGCGGCAACGACAAGTGGACCCAGGAGCAGAACGCGCAGTTCCAGCAGATGATCAACCAGTACCTGCTCGGTCAGCAGGCGAGCGCCAACCAGTCCAACGCCCAGCTCCGCAACCAGCTCATCGGCCAGGGCGCGCAGACGGCGGGAGGGCTTCTGGGCTTCGCCGTCACCGGCAAGCCGCCAACCCCGACGCCACAGTGAGGTGACACATGGGCTACCTCGACGATCCCACCTTCGCGCCGCCGGGTGCTGGACTCCCCCAGCCGGTCGGCCGCAACCTGCCGACGGCCTTCGACATCCCGCTGCCCGGCGAGCAGACCGCGGGCGGCGCTCCCGACTGGCTGCAGGCCCGGCCGCCCGCTGCTGACCCTGCGATGCTCCCGGGACCACTGCCTGCCTCGATGGGCGCGGGCTCCGGCGGCATCGGCTGGGGTGGACTCCTGCCGGGCGAGCAGCCCACCACCATGCCCGAGGGTGGGTACGGCGCCGCCGGCTCGGCGCCGCCGTACCTGTTGCGGCCGCAGCCCATCACGCCGCTTCCGCCCCCTGGTGGCTGGCCTCTGCCCTCCGAACTGCCCAGGGCCGCGCCGGAGCGTCGCCCCGTGGTGCCCGGTGGCACAGGTGGTGGCGGCAACGTCGCTGCCAAGCCCGCTGGGCCCTCGCCGACAGAGCAGGCGTACGACGCCGAGACGCTCGCGGCGCTTTCGACGGAGCTCGGGCGCTGGCTCGCGGTGGTGACGTTGTTCTCGTCGCTGATCGGGGCGCTGCTGCAAGACCCCGTGTTGAACCGCCTGCACCACGCCGCCGTCGAACGGGCCGATGTAGCGCACCTTCACGGGCGCACCTCCATGGTTCAGGTCCGGGCCCGGAACCGGACCGCAGACTGGATGACGTGCCCGTAGCCCTCGTCTTCGACGGTGGGGGTCGAGGCGGGGTGGGCGATCTCGTTCCACAGCACGCCGGCGGAATGCGCGAGCGCGATGTGGTCGGGGTTGCGGAGCTGGTCTTCGATGACGGCGAACAAGGCGTACGCCCGGTCACATGCTTCGAGCGCGTCGTGTCCGGGCCAGCGGACGATGACGGTGACTCCGATCTCGAAGTCGCAGTCGCGGCGGCGGGCACCGAGCTGCGCCCAGTCTTCGGTGCCGTCAACGGGACCGAGGATGACCATCTCTCAGATCGGAAGAGCGTCGTGTAGGGAAAGAG
>ERZ650311.1600-NODE-1600-length-10980-cov-8.414828_pt1 | contig 10980 bp, 4 predicted proteins | sample MGYA00376247_ERZ650311 | MGnify/ENA primary metagenome ERZ650311 (study PRJEB26733, sample SAMN07839324) | wastewater metagenome | biome: small river; feature: stream; material: water | place: USA: North Carolina | collected 2016-07-28 ... | reverse complement strand
GTCCCTGAGCATCCTGAAACGCTGGAAGCTGTGTATGTTGGCACCGCATCGAGCCGCATTGAAGCGTTCAGTTTTGTGGCACCTATTGCGCATACCTTGGATTGGCTGATGTTTTACAGCGACAAGGCCAAGGTGTTGACGGTGGGCGTGATGGCAGTGGTGGGCGTGATCAGCGGTTCGGCCGCTTCATCCTTGCTCGACAAGAGCTTTCGCTGGGAAGGTTTTGCCAATGCGCAAGACTTGGCCTATCACCTGGTGGGCGCGGTGCTGATGGGCGTGGGCGGTGTGACGGCTTTGGGTTGCACGATTGGTCAGGGCTTGAGTGGCATGTCCACCCTCAGCTTGAATGCGGTGGTGGCCACAGCGGCCATTGTGGCGGGGGCCGTGCTGGCCATTCGCCATCAGGTGGCGCGACTCGAGCGTGAGCTTGACTGAGCAAGACCTCGCGCGCCGCTTTGGCGGCATGGACCGCCTGTATGGTGTGGCCGGCGCACAAGCGGTGCGTGATGCGCATGTGGTGGTGGTGGGCATTGGCGGCGTAGGCTCGTGGGCCACCGAGGCCTTGGCGCGCAGTGGTGTGGGTCGCCTGACCCTGATCGATTTGGACCATGTGGCTGAATCGAACATCAACCGACAAATTCATGCGCTCGACAACACGGTGGGACAAGCCAAAGTGCTGGCCATGAAGGAGCGCATTGCGCACATCAACCCTGCGTGTGAAGTGAACTGCGTGGAAGAGTTTGTGGATGCTGAGAATTGGCCTGCGTTGGTTGATGGGCACGCATTGCTCGACAAGCCCACGTTGCTTAACAACCCCGCGTTGCTCAGCACAAAAGTAGATGCGGTGATCGATGCTTGCGACCAAGTGAAGGCCAAAACGGCGATGGCTGCTTGGAGCATGAAGCAAAAAGTGTTGTTCATCTCTGTGGGTGCAGCGGGCGGCAAACGCTTGGCACACAAAGTGGACATTGACGATTTGTCGCGCACCACGCACGACCCTTTGTTGGCGCAACTGCGCTATCGCTTGCGCCGTGAACATGGCGCTGCACGTGATGGCAAAACCATCGGCGTGGCCTGCGTGTACAGCAAAGAATCGGTGGCGCCACCTGACGCGAGTTGTGCGGTGGAGGGCGACGGCAGCTTGAACTGTCATGGCTATGGCTCGGTGGTGAGCGTGACGGCCACCTTTGGCCAATGCGCGGCAGGGTGGGTGATCGACCAAATTTCTTTGCGCGCGACTGGCAAAGCCTGAAAAATAACGCTATAATTTGAGGCTTCGCAATGCACGATTGGTGCTGAGCGTGATGGGACCATAGCTCAGTTGGTAGAGCAGCGGACTTTTAATCCGTTTGTCGTGGGTTCGACCCCCGCTGGTCCCACCAAAAATTTGAAGACACCCTGTATGAAAGTATGGGGTGTTTTTTTTTGCAGGTTTGCGACATGGGAGCAAGCAGTGGACAGTTACTACGGCAATATCAACCACGATGTGTTGCGCAAAATTCCGGTTCAGTCAGCCCGTGTTTTAGAAATAGGCTGTGGCATGGGTCGTTTGGGGCAAGCGTTCAAAGCGCGTGTGCCTGACAGTGCTTATTTTGGTGTTGAGTTGATGCATGACGCCGCGCAGGAAGCCCGTGCGCGTTTGGACGGTGTGCTGTGCGCCAACATTGAGCACGATGTGTCGCGCGTGCGTGAACTGGCCGAGCGTTTTGACGCGCTGGTGCTAGGAGATGTGTTGGAACATTTTCAAGACCCTTGGCGGGTGTTGACCGAGCTCAGGTCGTTCATGACGCCTGATGGTATGTGTGTGGCGTGTATTCCCAATGTGGGGCACTGGAGCATGGTGGCTGAATTGCTGCAGGGCAAATGGCGCTATGCGGACCAAGGTTTGCTCGACAAAACGCATTTGCGATTTTTCACACTTGATACTGCGGTGGAATTGTTTGAAAAAGCGGGCTGGACGGTGCTGGATGCTTTGCCCAGAAAGTTGCAACCCGAAGAAACTGAAGCTGCTTTGAAAACTTTGCTGCCTGCGGCTGTGGCGATGGGCATGAGCGAGGACAAAGCGCGGGTGAATTTGACGGCGTTTCAATGGGTGATTCGCGCGGTCAATGGCCCTGCACCGCGTGTGACCACGGTGGCTGCGGTGGGCAGCAAAAAAATAGCGGGTGTGACCGAGGCGCGGGTGGATCACCCCATGCGCTCACTTGCGACTTTGCCCGCTGCCAAGGTGCATTGGCGCGAGGGCACGTTGGTGTTGCCTGAAGATGCGCGCGAAGGCGTGCTGGTGTTGCACCGTGAGTTACTGACCGATGCGAAGTTTCAAGCGCAAATGGAAAATCTGATTGCCAAAGGGTGGCTCTTGGTGCTCGATATGGACGACGATCCCAACCACTGGAGCGACTATGTCGATTCAGATTTTTATGCGTTTAAAGCGGTGCATGCGGTGACGGTGAGCACCGAGCATTTGGCCGATGTGATTCGGCCTTTCAATGCGAATGTGCAGGTGTTTGCGAATGCGATTTTTGAGTTGCCGCCGAAGAAAGTTGCGCGCCATAAAGCAGACCGTGAAACAGACCGTGAAGCAGACTTAGATGCACACCGAGATGTTCGTCATGAAGCTCAGCGCATTGAAACCTATGGCTCGCAAAAGTTACGTGTGTTTTTCGGGGCGCTGAACCGACAGCCCGATTGGCAGGTGGTGATGGCAGGCATTGTGGAAGCCGCGTTGACGTTGAAAGACAAAGTTGAGTTTGTGGTGGTGCACGACCAAGCGTTTTATGACGCGTTGCCTGCTGAGGTGAGCAAAACATTTTCGCCAACGCTTGGCATTGAGCAGTACACCCAAACATTGGCTTCTTGCGATATCGCTTTGTTGCCCCTCAATGACACGCCCTTTAACCGTTGCAAATCAGATTTGAAATTGATCGAATGTGCGGCTGCGCAAGTGGCGGTGATTTGCTCTGAGGTGGTGTATGCCAAGCATGCCGCACACGCCACGTTTGCCAGCTTTGCCACGACAGCAGATGAATGGCGCGATGCACTTTTAAAACTTGCCAACGATGCCAGCTTGCGCGAGGTCAACATCGCCAAGGGCTTGGCGTATGTGAAAAAAGAGCGCATGCATGCACAACAATCTGCTGCGCGGTTGGCGTTTTATCAGGGGATGATGGCTGACAAAGACAACTTGGCTGCGCAGCGAGTGGCGCGTGTGGCTGATTGGCGTGCCAGGCGCTAAAGGGTTGATTGACATGGCTGTCTTGCAAGAACCACTTTTGCGTGGACCAAGTTTGCAAAGACTAAGCATCATGCGCGGGCAAGTTTTGCAAAGCCTGCGCGACTCGTTCTAAAACGGGTTGCCAGTTTCTGTCAGCACCTTGTCGGTGAATGCGCGCACTTGGGTACCAAGGGCTGTGCTCGATGTCGATGAGCCAACGCCAACAACCATCTGCTTTGACCAAAATCCAAACCGGTTTACCCATGGCGGCGGCCAAGTGTGCGGTGGATGTGTCCACACTGATGACCAAATCGAGTTGTGCAATGAGTGCTGCGGTGTCTGAAAAATTGTGCAGCTCTGCGGTGTAGTTGTGCAGATTGCCTTTGGGCCACAGTTGTTGCGCACGTTCTTGGAGTTCTGATTCTGCGGGGTCGCCTTTTTGCAAACTGAAGAAGTCGATGTTGTCGTGTTGCAGATGTGCGGCCATGCTCTCTAGCGGCACATTGCGTTCTGCATTGGCCATGGCGACTTCGGGTTGATGGGGTCGAACACCGCTGCTCCAGACCAACCCTACTTTTGGTTTTTTAAAGCCCGCCAGTTTGCTTTGCCATTGGGCTGATTTTGCGGGGTCTGCTTTTAAGTAGGCGCTTGGGTTGGGAATGTTGGTGAGCGTTGTTTTGAGTGCTTTGGGCAGCGACATCAACGGGCAATGAAAATCGACTTCTGGCACAGCTTGCCCTGTGGCAATGACTGCATGCACGCCTTCGAGCGTTTGCATCAACTCGACCAAGGACGATGGCACTTCGAGCCAAACGGTGGCACCCATGTCGTGAATCACTTTGACGTATCGACAAAACTGAATCACATCGCCATAGCCTTGTTCTGCATGCAACAGGATGGTTTTGCCCTTGAGGGGGTAAATGCCGGTCCACAAAGGCAACTCGGTGTGGCGTTGCGGGCCGCGTTGTTTGGCTGGCCAGCCCCATTCAAAGAGTTGCCAGCCTTTTTCGTATTGACCATCGAGCAACAAGGTGACGGCTTTGTTCCAGTAGGCCTGCGCGTATTGCGGGTCGATGGCAATGGAGAGGTCGAAGCTTTTGAGCGCCGCTGCAATGTTGTGTTGTGCTTTGAGGGCCACGCCGCGGTTGCTGTGCGCTTGCGCGTGGGTGGACTGGATGGCGATGGTTTTGTCGTAATACGCGACCGCTGTTTCGTAGTCTCTGAGTTCGTGCGCCACCACGCCTAAGTTTTGATAGGCCGCTGCGTAATCACTTTTGTAGGCAATGGCTTGTTGGTAAGCCTCGGAAGCTTCAGCCATGCGTTTGAGTTCACGCAGTGCGTTGCCTTTGTTGTAGTGGGCTTCGGCAAAGTCTTTTTTCAACGCAATGGCTTGGTCGTAGCTTTTTAAAGCTTCTTCGTAAAGCTTGGTTTCGTGTTGCACACGTCCGAGGTTGGAGTGTGCTGCGGCGCTGTTGGGGTTGATTTGCAGCGCGGCTTGGATGTTTTCTAGCGCGAGTGGGTATTGGGCCGTTTGGAGGTAGGTAACACCGAGCAGGTGTTTGGCATCGAAGTTGTTGGGGTCTGACTGCAACACCGAGAGATAGATTTGCTGCGCCTCTTGGATGTGGCCTTGTTGGTGCAGCTGCACGGCTTCTGTCAGCGACGGTGTTGGTGGCATGTGAAAGCGCCTCGAAATGAGGTGTCAATTTTAGCTGGCACAGATTTCGCTGTACCTCTGTGCTGTCACCCCCTTTCAACAAGTGTGAATGTTTGTTGCCCATTCACGCTGAGCTGTATGCCCCGAACGAAAATTTTTCAAATTCATTACGACGATGCCTCGCGTCGCAAATTAGATCCAGGTTTTTTGCCGCTGGACAACTCTCTGAGCCCCGATGCTCAGTGGTACGAGTTTTGGCCCATTTTGAATTATTTGAATACCAATGCATTAGAAGATGATGTTTGGTATGGGTTTTTGTCGCCCAAATTCACCCGCAAATTCAATGCTTCATCCGCCTATGTGGAAGGTTTTTTGAAGCGCATTCCGCCTGAAACCGAGGTGGCTTTGTTTTCGCCTGGTTGGGATCAACTGTGTTTTTTCCAAAACCCATGGGAACAAGGCGAGGTGTGGCACCCCGGTGTGAGCGAGGTGATGCGGCAATTTTTGACCTCGGTGGGAGATGACACGCCAATTGAAAACTTGGTGACGGATGTGACGTCGTCGGTGTTTTCGAACTATGTGGTGGCCAAGAAAAACTACTGGCAGCAATGGCACACCATGGCAACGCAACTGGCGCAGTTTTTTGCAACCCACGAAGCTTTGAATGCGCAAACAACGTATTACGGAAGCATTCAAAACCAGTTGCAAATCAAAACCTTTGTACAGGAACGCATGGCGTCGTATTTGTTGACATCGCAGCGTTTCAAGGTGGTGGCATCGACCCGTGCCAAGGGCATGCCGATTTTCAAAAAGATTTTTCCTGAGGGTGAATTGGTGCGCAAGGCATTAGAACTTTGTGATCACTTCAAACGCAAATACCGATTCACGGGTGACCGTGCGTATTTGGAAGCTTATCAGGCTAGCAAAAAAGTGATTTCTTTTCGTCATCCTTATGCAAGGAGTTAGAACTTAGATATTCATTTCAGCTCAAGTAAACCATTTTCAATCCGATCACCAAAGGTCAAAAAAGAAGTTACCGCCCGTGCCCCCCATCGACTCGGCTTATCAACTGCTCACCAAGCTGCTTTCTCCTAAGCGGCATGCTGCGCTCACGATCCAGAAAAAGACTGATTTCATTCAGTCTTGCGTGGACGCGGGCGACGTGTTGGTGCGCGTTGGTGCAGACCTGGTGCGACTCAAGGCCAACGGCGAGATGGAGACGATCGAGGGCTTTTTTGACCAAGCGGGTTTGTTGGATCAGTATGCGTTGACCGACGAGCAAGTGTTGCGTTGGCGCGGCGCTTTGGGAATGGTGATCAGCGGTGGGGTGGAGGTTGCGCAGGCACAAACGCCATCACAAACACCAACTGCATTGACTTCGGTGAGTTCTGATGCGGGCACATCAGACGCAGCAGCACCGTCGCTTGAGAACACGGTGGTGGCGAAGGTGGCGGGCATTTCGGGTTCAGCCCAGGTGATTCGACAAGGCGTGTTGACCACGCTGTCGGTGGGTGACCCGATTTATTTGGGCGACATCATTTCAAGCCAAGCCAATGCCAAGGTGAACTTGACTGTGGTGAAGGCCGATGCAGCGAGCTCAGTGGGCCCCGGGGTGACGATTGGTGAGTCGACCCGCATGATGGTGACGGGCCAGTTCGTACCTGTCGAGCAATCGAACAACAAAGTGTTTGAGCTGAGCTTGAAGGTCGATGCAGGTGCGGTGTCAGTCGATCCACACCCTCGCACAGACTTGAGCATTCAGGTGCAGGTACCGCAGGGGCAAATTCAGGTGCCAACGAATGGCATCAATGTGAAAGTTGAAAACCAAACCGGTCAAACGGCGGTGAATTTGCCAAGCACGGGGGACGGCAATGCCGCAGCGGTGGCAAGTGTGGCGATTGTGGGGGCGAATGGTCAGGTGTCGCAGTTGCAGGTGGGGCAGGCTGCGCAGGCGTTGGCGGTGAATCAGGCGGGGCTGGCAGCAACAGCACCTTTGGTGGGTGGGGCAGCGTCGGGCACTTCAGCAGCAGCAACTGTTGCAACGGCAGCAGCATCTTTGAGTTCTAGCAGCGCGGCAGCGAGTTACGGACCCATCAGTGGTAACAACTTGTCTTCTGCCGTGTCGAATGCAGGAGCGGAAAGCCCGTTTTCATCCACCACCAACAGCGTGTTTTCACGCGCAGGGGCTGACACATTTTCGTTGGGGCCGTTGTCGTTACTGGGCTCATCCATTATCAATGCAGCCACAGGCAACCCTGTGCCCAAAGCGAATGAGTTGACACCACCGATCATTCCGAAAATTGAGTTGTTGCCGATTGCAACGAACTACGACGAATTCAACCGGGTGGTGTCGTTTCAGGTGAAGTTTTCTTCGCCCACGAGTTTGTTTGTGGGCTATACGGTGGCCTACACATTCATCGACAAAAAAGGCAATGTCATTGCGTCAGACACACGTTTCTTGGTGAGTGACAAGCAGCGAGATGTGAAGCCCGGTGAGTTTGGCGAAATCATCAACCTCGAAATTGCACCCGACACGATTCGCCAAAAAAGCGTGACGGTTCAGGCCAAGTTGGTGAACTTGGTCAACAGCGTGCCGGGCAATGTGACGGCATCAACCACAGTGGACGATTTGCTGCCCATGCGCGGCACACCAGGTCCTGACCTCATGATTGGCGACGAAACGACCGAAGAGATCACGGGTGACGCAGGCAATGACAGCATCAATGCCTTTGAAGGCAACAACACGATCGACGGTCAAGCAGGCGACGACACGATCATCGCGGGCGACGGTGACAACACGGTGCGTGGCAGCGAGGGTGACGACTTCATTCAACTGGGTGACGGCAACAACACGGTTGAAGCGGGAGCAGGCAACAACAGACTTGAAATGGGGGACGGTAACAACAAGGTGTTGTTAACTGGTACTTCGAATGTCATGCGCGCTGGCGACGGTGCAAACAGTGTGACGGCAGTGGATGGCACCAATGTGATCATGGTCGGCGGGGGCAAGAACATGATCGAGTTGATGTCGGGTGCCAACACGTTGACGTCGGGTGATAACGACAACACGGTAAACATTATTGACGGCAGCAACCAACTGCAGATGGGCGCCGGAGCTGACACGTTGACTGTTTTCAACGGCAACAACGTGATCGATGCCGGTGACGGTAATAACCTGTTGAAGGTGACGGGCGGCAAGAACCAGTTCACAACCGGAAAAGACGTCGATACTTTGGATGTCAGCAGCGGCACCACGACGGCAAGTTTGGGTGCAGGTGCAGATGTGGTTCGGGTGCGTGGGGGCGTGAACCGAATCGATGTGGGTGCGGGAGCGAACACAATTTCATTGACCTCGGGCAACACATCAATCAGCGCGGGCAATGGTGACAACAGCATCGTGGTAACTGGGGGCGTGAACACCATCACGGCAGGTGATGGTGTGAACACCATCGGTTTGGTTGACGGCGTGAACTTGGGTACCTTGGGCTCAGGTGCAGACACCGTGACTGCCACCGGTGGCACGAATGTGATGGATGTGGGCGGGGGTGACAACTGGGTGACCTTGCGTTCGGGTGCTAACACGGTTGTAGCAGGGGATGGCAGCAACCGCATAACGGTTGATGCAGGTAAGAACACAGTTTTTGTTGGCGACGGTGGCAACAACATCAGCTTGGTGAGTGGCACCAACGATCTGACGGCGGGGGCAGGGGCAGATCGTGTGAACGTGACATCAGGCAACAACACATTGCGTACGGGCTCGGGCGCAGATGTGATCACGCTCAATGACGGCATCAACAGCGTGCAGGCGCAAGCTGGTGCTGACACCATCACGGCCGTCAGTGGCACCCATACCATTGATGCGGGTGATGATGAAGACACCATCTTGCTGCTTGCTGGTGACAACAAGGTGTTTGGTGGTTCGGGCGCGGACACTATCACGGCGGCAAGTGGCAACAACACGATTGACGCGGGTGAGGGGGCTGACGTTGTCACTTTGAATGCCGGCAACAATTCAGCGTTGGGTGGGGCTGGGGCTGACAGCATCACGGTTAACAACGGCTTCAACGTGGTGGATGCCGGCAGCGACAACGATACGATCTTTGCCGCTGGTGGCACCAACACCCTCAGCGCGGGCGATGGCAATGACACCATTCGACTCAACAGCGGTACCAACTCTGTGTTGGCGGGTGAGGGTGCAGATACCGTCACCTTGAACGCTGGCAATAACACGGTGTTGGGTGGGTCTGGTGCTGACAGCATCACTGTCAACAACGGTACCAACGTGATAGATGCGGGCACTCAGAATGACACCATCACCGCAAACAGCGGTACCAACACCATTCAGGCTGGCGACGGCAACGATGTCATACGACTGATCAATGGCAGCAACTCTGTGCTGGCAGGTTCAGGTGCCGACACCATCACGGCAACCAGCGGTACCAACACGATTGACGCCGGACAGGATGCGGATGTCATCACATTGAACGGTGGCAACAACACGGTATTGGGTGCTTCGGGTGCTGACAGCATCACGGCCAACAGCGGCATTAACGTGATTGATGCGGGTACTGAGAATGACACCATCACCGCAGTCAGCGGTACAAATACGATCCAAGCAGGTGGTGGCGCTGACGTGATTGTTCTCAACGCTGGCGTCAACTCGGTGTTGGGCGGGTCGGGTGCTGACAGCATCATGGCCAACAACGGTACCCATGTGATCGATGCGGGCACTGAGAATGACACCATCACTGCAATCAGCGGAACCAACACCATTAAGGCGGGTGACGGGGATGACACGATCACCTTAATGGGTGGCGAGAACACCTTGACGGCTGGCTCAGGCAATGACGCCATCACTGCGTCAGGCGGCACCAACACGATCGCGACAGACTCTGGCAACAACACGGTGGTGTTGAACGCAGGCGTCAACATGGTGACAGCGGGCACAGGGGCTGACACCATCACCGCGTCAGGTGGCACCAACACTGTGGATGCGGGTAACGGTGGTGACACCATCATCTTGAACAACGGCACCAACTCTGTGGCGGCAGGCTCTGGCTTGGACACCATCACGGTTGCCAGTGGTACCAACACGATATGGGCTGACGATGGTGATGACCTTATCACCTTGAACGGTGGTGATAACACGGTCTATGGTGCTTCTGGTGCTGACAGCATCACCGCCAACGACGGCACCAACGTCATTGATGCAGGTACTGAGAACGACACCATCACTGCAACCGGTGGTACCAATACCATCACGGCTGGCGATGGGGACGACACGATCAACTTGAACAACGGCGCCAACACTTTGCTGGCGGGTACAGGCGATGACACCATCACGGCGTCTAGCGGTATCAACACAATTCAAGCAGGTGATGGTGAGGACACCATTACTCTGAGCGGTGGTGACAACACGTTGACGGCTGGTTCAGGCAACGACACCATCACAGCGAGCGGTGGCACCAACACGATTGCCACGGATGGCGGCGATAACACAGTGTTGTTGTACTCGGGGATCAACAGCGTCAGAGCCGATTCAGGGGCAGACAGCATTTCCGCAGCAGGTGGCGACAACACCATCAACGCAGGCGATGGGGACGACACGATCAACTTGAACAACGGCACCAACTCTGTGGTGGCGGGCTCAGGGATTGACACCATCACAGTTGGCAGTGGTACCAATACGGTAGAGGCTGACGCAGGTGATGACCTCATCACCTTGGACGGCGGCGACAACACGGTCTATGGTGCTTCAGGTGCTGACAGCATCACCGCCAACAATGGCACCAACGTGATGGATGCGGGTACTGAGGATGACACCATCACGGCAAACAGTGGCACCAACACAGTAGAAGCTGGTGAAGGGGACGACGCGATCACCCTGAACGGTGGCGACAACACGGTCTTTGGTTCATCTGGTGCAGACAGCATCACCGCCAACAACGGTACCAATGTGATTGACGCGGGTACTGAGAATGACACCATCACCGCAAACAGTGGCACCAACACAGTGGATGCCGGCGAAGGGGACGACACGGTCATCTTGAACGGTGGCGACAACACGGTCTTTGGTTCATCTGGTGCTGACAGCATCACCGCTAACAGC